>JAABUZ0100001586.1_pt1 | contig 42287 bp, 48 predicted proteins | sample 5562091 | NCBI WGS metagenome assembly JAABUZ01 (sample SAMN12813069, study PRJNA571459) | rock metagenome | isolation source: Antarctica rocks | place: Antarctica: Victoria Land, Linnaeus Terrace sud | collected 2015-12-21
GCGATGGTGGTGACGGTCACGCCCGTCCCGGCCAGTTCGGCGCGCAGCCCCTCGAAGAAGCCTACCGTGGCGAACTTGGCCGCGCTGTAGGGCAACAGGTGCGGCACGCTGACCTTGCCGCCCACCGACCCGATAGTCACGATGCGCCCGGCCCTACGCTCCAGCATCGCCGGCAACACGGCCAGCGTGGCATAGACGCCGCCCCAGTAGATGATGTCCATGGAATTCTCGAAGTCGTCCAACGTCATATTCTGGATCGGCCCGACGGTGATGATGCCCGCGTTGTTGACCAGGATGTCGACCTGGCCGAAGCGCGCCGTGGCCGCGCCGATGAGCCGCTCGACCTGTGCGCGGTCCGACACGTCACAGACGACGGTCAGGACTTCGACGCCCGCCGCCTCGCGCTCCAGATACTCCCGTGCGCGCGCCAACTCGGCCTCGTCGCGCGCGCAGATGACCACGCGACAGCCCGCGCGCGCCAACTCGCGCGCCAGCAACAAGCCCAATCCGCGTGAACCGCCCGTGACGACGGCCACCTGACCATGGAGGTCGGCCGCGCGCACGCGGGACAGCACGCCGCGCCCAACCAGGGCGAGCCCGAGCCCCCCGGCTGCATATAAGGTTGTACGATTGTTCATCGCGCCGCGCTCCTCTCTAGTGTCAGGGTGAGGCCAGGGTAAAAAGCAGGGCACGAAATATGCCACCGGGGTAGGCTATATCGGGTAGACGGTGTAGCGTGGAGAGGATGTTTATAGAGATGCGCAAGACGATCGACCTGTTGAACAGCTACCCCAAGGGGCCGGACGACCCCAAAGAGGGACAATATCGCCTACGGATCTACGAAGACCAGGATAAGGAACCGATCATCGTCGTCACCGACGCGACGCCGCAAGCGCCACACCTGGCCTGGATCAGCGGGCACGCTCCGCAACTGGTGACCACGATCGCGCGGGCGCATCTGCCGGCGGCGCGCACGGCGCAGTGGCTCAACGCCTATTCCGCCCCGGATGTTGAGGCGAGCCTCTTCGAGCAAACGCGCTTCGGGATGCTCGCCAACGGCCAGGCCGTGTATCGGCAACACTTCCGCGAGGCCGAATCGCCCGCTGTCCAGCCCCAGAGCAAGCTACTGTCGGATTCCGACGCTGCGGCGTTGCTCGGGCAGCCACTCGACTAATAGGTGGAACAGCGTTTCTTGCGGAAAGTATCACTCCATGATACTATCTCGATATCGCCCCATCGTATCGTGTAGCACCGTGGGTGTGCAAGTGGCCGCTGTTTGATGGGTGTGCGCCACTTTTTCGCGCCGGGTATCTACTGGGACCGCCGCCGTCCCGGCGACCTGCCGCTGCGGGCGACCTTGTTGCTTGTGGCCGACGCCGTTGGCACGACCGTGTGCCGCCGGGACGGCGGCGGTCCCAGTAGAGACGGCCAGCAAGCCAGTCAGCGCGAAAATGTGGTGCGCACCCCTGTTTGATAGACCTCGCGCATATTCCGGTACACTTAGCGTGTAGCAGTAGCCGATCCGACGCCCCGACCTGTATATTCGCTAATCCAGCCCCACCAACGTCAACCCTATGTGAGCGGAAGGTGTGACCGATGGCCACAAACGGTCGGGTAGAAAAGCGCAACCTATTCTGGCGGCTGGGCAATAGCCCGCAGCCCTTCAGCCCCATGTCGATCGCCAAGCGCTCGCGCCTCGATGGCGCGACCAAGGTCGACGGCGTCTGTCCCTACTGCGCGGTTGGCTGCGCGCAGCAGATCTGGACCAAAGAGGGCCAGATCATCGACATTGAGGGCGACCCACGCTCGCCCATCAACGAGGGCACGCTCTGCCCCAAGGGCGCCAACACCTTCCAGCTGAGCGTCAACCCACATCGCCAGACGAAAGTGCTCTACCGCGCGCCGTACGCGACGGAGTGGGAGGAGAAGCCGCTGGACTGGGCGATGGAGCGCATCGCCCAGCGCGTCAAGGAAACGCGCGACGCCTCCTTCATCGAGCGCGACCAGGATGGCATCCTGATCAACCACACCACGGCGATGGCCCAACTCGGCGGCGCCACCCTCGACAACGAGGAGAATTACTTGATCAAGAAGTTGCTCAACAACCTGGGCATCATCTCGGTCGAGAACCAGGCCCGCATATGACACAGCGCCTCGGTGCCCAGTTTGAGCACCTCGTTCGGCCGCGGCGCGGCCACCACTTTCCAGGAAGACCTACAATACTCCGACTGCATCCTGATCATGGGCTCCAACATGGCCGAAGCGCACCCGGTTGGGTTCCGCTTTCCCATGAAGGCGCGTGAGAAGGGCGCGCGCCTCATCCACGTCGACCCGCACTATAGCCGCACCTCGGCCTGCTGCACCGACTACGTGCCGATCAGGGCTGGGACCGACATCGCCTTTTTGGGCGGCATCATCAACCAGATCCTGACGCAGGAGCGCTGGTTCAAGGACTACGTGCTGCCCTACACCAACGCCGCCACGATCATCACGGACGGCTACGTCGACGCCGAGGACAACGGCGGCATCTTCTCGGGCTACGACACCGAGACGAACCTCTACAAGCCCAATGAGTCCAACTGGCACTACGCGGGCGAGCCCGGTCCCCCGCCGACCGACGCGCCTCCGCATACGGAGACGATGGCGCGCAGCCAGACGCTGGCCCAACTCGAGGCAGGGAAGCCCGAGACCGACCCCACGCTGCAAAACCCTATGTGCGTGCTCAATATCTTGCGCCGCCACTACGCGCGCTACACGCCCGAGATGGTGGCCGATATCTGCGGCTGTACCAAAGAGCAGTTCATGGAGGTGGCCGAAGCGATGATGGCCAACTCCGGCCGTGAGCGCACCGGCGCCGTCGTCTACGCCGTCGGCTGGACCCACCACACTATCGGCGTGCAGATCATCCGCACGGCGGCGATCATGCAGCTGCTGCTGGGCAACATGGGGCGTCCCGGCGGCGGCGTCATGGCCTTGCGCGGGCACGCCTCGATCCAGGGCTCGACCGATATCCCCACGCTCTACAACCTCTTGCCCGGCTATATCCCACAGCCAGAGAAGCATACCAAGCACCAGGGCCTGTCGGGCTACCTCGAGACCGAGAAGGTCGAGCGCGGCCTGTGGTCGAACTTCCCGAAGTATATGATCAGCTTGCTCAAGGCCTGGTACGGCGACGCGGCGACGAAAGAGAACGACTACGGCTTCGACTGGCTGCCGCGCGTCACCGACAACCACTCGCATATACCCACCATGATCAATATGGCCGAGGGTAAGGTCAAGGGCTTCTTCCTGATCGGCGAGAACCCCGCCGTGGGCACGCCCAACGCGCGGCTCAACCGCGAGGCGATGCGCAAGCTCGACTGGCTGGTCGTGCGCGATTGGTTCCTGATCGAGAGCGCCACCTTCTGGAAGGAGGGGCCCGACAACCCCGAACCCGAGCGCATCAAGACGGAAGTCTTCTTCCTGCCCGCCGCCAACGGGACCGAGAAGCCGGGCTCGCTCACCAATACGCAGCGCCTGTTGCAGTGGCACCACAAGGCGATCGACCCGCCGGCGGACTGCCGCTCCGACCTCTCCTTCATGTGGAACCTCGGCAAGCGTATGAGAGAGTTGTACAAGGGCAGCACGGCCCCGCGCGACCAGGGCCTGCTCAATATGACCTGGGACTACGGGATGGATAAGCCCGAAATCCTGCCCGATGGGAGCACGAGCCGGCTGACCGACGAACCCGACGCCGCGAAGGTCCTGCGCGAGATCAACGGCTATACGGTCGCCGACCGCAAGCAACTGGCGACCTATGAGGATCTCAAGGACGACGGCAGCACGGCGGCTGGCTGCTGGATCTACACGGGCGTCTTCCCTAAAGAAAACTACAACCGCGCCGCCGAGCGCGAGAGCACACCCGGCGCGCACGTCAACCCGCACTGGGCCTGGGCGTGGCCGAATAACCGCCGCCTGTTGTACAACCGCGCCAGTGCCGACCCCCAGGGCAAGCCCTGGAGCGAACGCAAAAAGTACGTCTGGTGGGACGAGGACCAGCAGAAGTGGACCGGGCTCGACGTGCCGGACTTCCAGCCGACCAAGCCGCCGAGCTATCGCGGCGCGGACGACGCCAAGGGCATGGACGCCATCGACGGCGATACGCCCTTCATCCTGAAGCCGGATGGCAAGGGTTGGCTCTTCGCCCCCGGCGGCATCAAGGACGGGCCCCTGCCCACGCACTACGAGCCGCTGGAGTCGCCCGTCGGCAACGCGCTGTACAAGCAGCGCGCCGACCCGACGGTGCAGTACGATCAGGTACCGCTCAACCCGATCGAGCCGATGAATCCGGACTACCCGATCGTGCTGACGACGTACCGGCTCACCGAGCACTACCTCTCCGGCCCGATGAGCCGCTTCGACTCGTGGCTCAATGAGTTGCAGCCGGCCATGTTCGTGGAGATGAGCCCGCAACTCGCGGACGAGAAGGGTATCGCGCACGGCGACTGGGTGCTCATCTCGTCCCCACGTAGCGCCATCGAGGCGCGCGCGATGGTCACGCCGCGCATGACGCCGCTCACAGTGGCCGGGCGCACGCTGCACCAGGTCGGGCTGCCGATCCACTTCGGCTACACCGGAGAGGTCACCGGCAGCTCTGAGAACGAGCTAACAGCCATGATGACCGACTCCAACGTGAGCATGCACGAGGCCAAGGCATTCGTCTGCCAGATCCAGAAGGGGCGGCTCGCCGTGCCCACGGACATCCCGTCCGTCCCCGTCGCCCCGCGTGCGCAGGAGACGCCGATGGCCGGCACCGCGACGCAGGCGCAGCCGGAAGGGAGGACGGCGTGAACATTAACGAAAATCACGGCGCCATCGCGCAGGGCAACGTCAAACCGACCCTGCTCGAAGGGATCACGATCTCCTCGCCGCCGCCGGCCGAGGAGCCGATGGGCTTCTTCACCGACTCAACGATTTGTATCGGCTGTAAGGCCTGCGAGGTGGCCTGCAAACAGTGGAACGCGCTGCCCTCGGACGGCATGAAGTGGTCGGGCCAGAGCTACGACAATACGCTGCACCTTTCGGCCACGACGTGGCGCCACGTCAGCTTCACCGAGCAGGCGCTGCCCAATGGCGACGTCAAGTGGCTCTTCAATAGCGACGTCTGCAAGCACTGCACGGCCGCGCCGTGCCAGGAGGCCTGCCCCACCGGCTCGATCATCCGCAACGAATGGGACGATGTCTACGTGCAGACCGATATCTGCAACGGCTGCGGCTACTGCGTCACGGCCTGCCCCTTCGGCGTGTTGCAACGCAGCGAGGCCGACGGCGCGGTACACAAGTGTACGCTGTGCTACGATCGCCAGCGCGGCGGGATCGAGCCGGCCTGCGCCAAGAGTTGCCCCACCGACTCGATCCGCTTCGGCCCCGTCTCCGAGCTCAAGGACTATGCGCGTCAGCGGGTCGACGACCTGCATGCGAAGGGCGAAACGGCCGCCTACCTCTACGGAGCCGACGAGGCCGGCGAGTACAAGCCGCTCAACGCGTTCTTCCTGCTCACCGAGGAGCCGGCCGCCTACAACCTGCCCGAAGCGCCTCCGCACCCCTCGTCGCGCATGCTGTTGCGCTACGCCTGGAGCGCGGCGGTCGGCATCGGGCTTACCGCCGCCGGCGCCCTCGCGGTCGCCGCGGCCAGGGGGGAGGAATAACCATGGCGCTACGTGAGCTACCCGTGGTGGATACCAACAAGGCAAACGCCCCTGAATCGAGCAACGGGCGCTATGGCGCGGCGCACGCCCGCGCGCGCGACGCCTACCGCGACGTGCCGATCCTGCAAAAGCCCCCCTGGAAGAACGCTATCGCGGCCTATTTCTTCCTCGGCGGCGTGTCGTGCGGCGCGTTCGTGCTCGGCACAGCGATAGAGACTATCGACGGCGCACGGCGGCAAACACTGGCGCACACCGCGCACTACGTCGCCTTCGCCACGATGGTCCCTTGCGCGCCGCTGCTCATCTACGATCTGGGCAAGCGCTCGCGCTTCCACCACATGCTGCGCATCTTCAAGCCGTCGTCCCCGATGAACCTGGGCGCATGGGCGCTCCTCGTGCACGGGGCCTTCACCACGGCGACCGCGCTGCGCGACCTGGCCGGCGAGGACGCGCTACCCGGTGGGCCGGCCGTCAACGACATCGTGGCGCTGCTGCCGCAACGGGCGCTGGCCGTAGGCGGTGTCGTACCGGCGCTGACGCTGGGCGGCTATACCGGCGTGCTCATCGGGACCAGTAGCGTCCCCGTGTGGTACAAGAGCCCACTGCTGGGCGCGCTGTTCATGGCCAGCGCCATGAACACGGGCGCCGCGGCCGTCAGCCTCGTGTCGACGCTCACGGGACGCGCCACGCCAGGCGAACACCGCCTCTTCACCCCGTTCAACGTCGCGCTCGGCGCGACCGAGACCGTGCTCCTGGGCGCCTACCTGGCGACGACGGGCACGGCGGCGAAGCCTTTGCTGCGCGGCAAGATGGGCTTGACGACCGCCGCCGCGGCAATTGGCACGCTGGGAGCGACGGCGCTCGACGCAACGGGCTTGCTGACGGGCCAGAACAGGAGCGCCCTTGGATCCGCTAGCGCGGTGGCGACGCTGCTCGGCGGCGTGGCATTGCGCTGGGGCCTGGTCTTCGCTGGGCATACCTCGGCCGCGGACCGCGAGGGCACGGTCAAGGCGATGAAAGGCACGGCAAAAGACCCCGGTTGGGGCGCGAGCGCCCATTGAGATTCCAAGAGAGAACGGCATCTCCCTTTGGCGCACGGCCATGCGCCAAAGGGAGATGCCGTTCTCTCTTGGACAGCGCGTAGGAGCGATACACCCCTACGCGCGGCCACCGCGGCTATCGCCGGGAGACCTTTTAAGATCCGTCCCCTGCCATGGTCTTTTAGGCTCATACACACTTTTGATGATGAGGGCGCTGACGTCGCTCAGGGCTGCGGCGAGTGGCGAGACAATTGGCTGGTAGAACGCCCCAAAGCCGGGCTACAGGGCTTACGGGCCTCCTCAAATGTGTGTGGGAGGCGGTCTCACTGTAGATAGCGCTCAGGCTACCAACCGCCATCATCAAAAGTGTGTATGAGCCGTCTTTTAAGGCCAGGCCAACGGCGCCCACCATCACAATCGTGGGGTACATCCCCCTGCGTCGATCACGGTAGCGCTTGGACCGCGACATGCAGTACAGTATGCTTAATGCTTATCTAGGCGCGAATAGGGAAGGAGAAACGACTATGAGCCGGATCAGTGAAGATGATAGAACCGCATCCCAGGAAGTAGCAACCGTCGTGAAGTGGACGATTGTGCTCATCGTCATCATCGGCGTGATAGGCGTCGGGACGCTCATCTGGGCCGGTACTGGCCTGTTGCACTCTTTTTAGACGCCCTTTGTACGTCTACTCCACCACCCTGCGCGCGGGCGCCAGCTTGTGCTCCTTCGCGGACGCGAGTTGGTTGCGTAACATGTCGACGTCTAGGTAGAGATGGCCGGTCCTGATCTTGTCGTCTTCGACCGTATACACAGCGCAATAGGGGACCTGGGCTTGCTTGCCCGTCGGCGCGACGCCGTCGAACTCCCCGATGTGCTTGGCCAAGAACAGCGCCTCGACCACGGCGTGTGTCTCATCGACGATGATGGTCTGTATCTCGTCACGGGCCTGGAAAGCCTGCCGGTAGAACAAATCGAGCAGTTTTTCGACCTCCGGGCGTCCCTGAAATGTTTTTCCCGTGCTTATGAGCGTAAAGACAGCGTCTTCGGCGAGTTGAGTTCGGTCATGTCCGTATGACTCCGTTCCACCCCGCGTGTAGGCCATGATCGTATCACGCGTCGCTTCGTATCCCATTACAGACCTTCCTTCCTTTGTGTAGCTGTCAGCTGTCGATAACTCGCTCTATCATCATCTAGCGGCGCGGCCTACTCGATGCCGCTCTTTTTCGGGAACTAGGAGGGAGCTGCCGCTTCCGCACTGTCGCCCCCTGACCGCTACGCGCTGACGGCTGATCGCTAATCGCTGACGGCTGATCGCCGACGGCTGGCCGCGGCTGAACAAACAAACGCTGACCACCGCTAAAAGGAAACGTCACGGACGTTTCGTAGTAGACCACATGCTCGGCGCGCTCGATACGCCGCACCCTCCGCGCCACCTCCACATTGATCGTGCCCGCGACGATCCACAGCATCGGCGCGCCCACCAACCCCACTGTATTGAGCAAACCCCACAGCAAGATGCCGACGAGCAGGCCGCCCACGACGAGCACGGCGAGCGGCCGGAGCGATTCACGACGCGCGGCGGACAGAGGAGGCGTCCACGTAGACAGGCGCTCCGCGCCGCTGAACCGGCGTCCCTCGGTCGGCCATATAATAATCCACGTCCACAACAGGCTCAACGCGCCCACGCCGACGCACATCGCGACAAGAATGAGGGCCAGCGCGACGGAGCCGTGACGCAGAGACGGCGGCGTCTGCACGACCAGCGCGGCCGCGATCAGCGCCATCGCCGGCACACTCAGGCCGAGCGCACGCCAGCCATAACGCCGGCGCGCGGCGGCAAGACGGATAGGAACTGGCGTCATACCCTATGAACGTGATGACGGCTGCGTCAAGCCATAGCCGGGGAAGTTGCCGCAGGTCGCCACATGCCCGTGCGCGTCCTCGAGTTCGACGGCCAGGTCTACATGGGGGACCGAGAAGGGAAAGTAGGTGGCGGCGACCGCTTCACCGGTGGCGTCCGACACAAGACCGGACAGGCGGTACTTGAGCGGCGCCGTGCCCCCGCAACGGCCAGTGACGATGCTTGCTGTGTACGCCGTCCGCGGCGATAGGTTGTCGGCGTAGACCGCCACCTCCGTACCCAGGGTGCGCGACAGATCGACCACCCCTTGCTTGGTGATATGCCGCGTCACGAGGACATGTCCCCCCGCCTTGTACCCGATTTCCGGCGCCGCCAAGGGGACGTCGACGCCGGCCCGCTGGATATTGCCGCACACCACGCCCGGTCCGAGCGCCTTGGTCTGGTCCGTCTGTTTAACCGGCACATCAACGTACCAATTGCTGTCCACACTCAATGCCAGGAGCTTGGTCACGAGCGTCGCACGCCCCTGTGCGTCCGTCGTCATGTCGGGCAAAATATACTGTACCGCGCCAAGGCTACTGGCGCTGCACGAGCCCGTATAGATGAGGACGCTATAGGCCGTCTTGGGCCGCAAGCGCGTGACAGAAAGCGCCAACTTCAGGCTGTTGACATCCGCTATGATGGTCAAAGCGCCGGCCGCGCTGCTCTTGCTGTCGCGCGGGAGCAGTAGCGCCGTCCCATAACGCATCGCTTCTGCTATGCCGGGCCGCGTGATCGCGCCGCTCCTATGTGGCGGGGCGCCGAGCGCGGCCGCCCCGACCACGGTGAGGGCCGTCAGGCTGGAGAAAATCCTTCCCATCTCCATCTTTATCATCAGCTACTCAATGCTTTCCATCGTGCCATCACTGAAGTAGGTCATGTCGTAGCCGCCATGCTCTTTGATGATCGCGACCAGTTTGTCCGCCGCCGCGCGGTCGGGGCAGGGCATAGCCAAGACGATTCGCCCGTTCTCGACGTGCGTGGCGTAGTGCGTGGCATACTGTTTCTCGCCGGTGGCGTTCTTCATGAAGCGTGTCGCCTTCTGGACCAGGCTGGTGGGTCCCTGGGCTTCCTTGGTCAACGTTTCCGCCTCCCGCCGCCCCGCGAGGGCATCCACGTCGACGCCTTCGTTGTTGAGGGCTTGCACTATCTCATGCGCTTGCTGCTCATTGTCGACCACGGCGTATAGATGCCGCTTCTGGAGCGTACCGTCGTTCGCGACCTTGCTGTGCTGATCCTCGGACGTGTTCTCTCCTCCGTCCAGAGTGTTGGTCAGTTGATGGACGAGCGTCGGCAAATAGTCGTCGAGCCACTGAACCATCTCCCGCTTGTCACGCAAGATCTCCTCGCACGTCCGGGCGATCCCCGCGTGCCCGCTACCGTGCGCGGCCACGCGCAACGCGTTGACCTGCGCGAGCTCATAGTGCATGGACGCAAAGTCGACGATGTCGTGCTTGACCAGCCTGCTACTGACAGGCCTGGCCCACAGATCTTTCATGGAGTTTATCAAGGTCGGCAGGCCGCCCTTGTTGAGCGCGTTTGTCTCACCCTCCAGATCGGCGATGCAATCCTGCAACATGTTGGCATGCCGCTGGAGCGTATCCAGGTACTCAAAAAACTTAGCTTCCATCTCGTGCTGGCCGCTGAGATCGGCGAGCTGCGTCTCCATGACGTCCACGAGAGCGATCTCTGCGCCATAGGCGTCGGCCAACCAGTTACGTAAGAGGTTCGTCTGCAGCATGTGGGTCACCCTTTCCCGGAGCGGTGTGTCGACGCCGACGACCGCGTCCGCGTGGTCACGGCGCCCGTGGCGTTCCCGTGCGTCTGGCTTATGCCCGCGGCATACTTGCCGTGGTAGCCCTTGCGCGATGACAGGAAGGCGACGAGGTCGTTGACGTCTTGCGGGCGCAGGGTCGGAGCGAACGCCGGCATGTTCTCGCCGCCATTGAGGATACGGATCGTGATCTCGGAGGAGGTCAGGCGGGCGCCTATACCGGAGAGATCGGGGCCGCGGATACCGCCGTGCCCATCGATCATGTGGCAGTACTCGCAGGTCTTGGTATGCCACAACTGGGCGCCCGTGGCGATCTGCGAGTTGGACGGGGCGCCGATGAGATTTGGCGGCAACACCGTGGCGTTGAAGCGCGGCGACCACCCCGCCAGATCGCCGGAGACCGTCATGGCCCCGATCATGATCACGCACATCACAGCGATGAAAGCGGCCCAGGGGCGTCGCAGGGGGCTACGTTCGCCCTTGTTGAAGACGAAAGGTAGAGCGAACAAGGCCAGGAAAAAGAGCGCTGGAAACACGATCATGGCTGTGTCTTCCAGGTCTTTCGGCAGGAGCGCCAGCGCCGCGAAATACCACAAGAAGTACCAGTCGGGGCGCGGCTCGGCGACGACGTTGGATGGATCGGGCGCGCTGACCAGCGCGGGGGCGCCGATGGTGAGTGTGAGCGCCAGGACAGCCACGATGACACCCGTGGCGAAGACCGTTTCGCGCCAGAGTCCGTCAGGGAAGTAGGGCACGCCCACGCGCTTGAGCATGTCATCGTACCACTGCCGATACGTCTTCGGGTCGACCGCGTGGCCCAGCGCCGGGTTCTCGGAGATGCCGATCTTGATCACCAGGAAGAGGTGGAACCCGATGATGGCGAAGAGGAGGCCCGGCAAGATGAAGACGTGTATAGAGTAGAACCGGCTCAAGGTGGCGCCGTTGATCGAGTTGCCACCGACCAGGAAATAGGCCAGCCAGTTGCCGATGATGGGGAAGCGCGCCGCCTGCGCCGCGATGATCAAGATGGTCCACACGCCGTTCTGGTCCCAGCGCAGGATCTGGCCAGTGAAGACGATGCCCAACGTCAGCAGCAGCAAGACAACGCCCGAGAGCCAATTGAGTTCGCGGGGGTATTTGAACGCGCCCGTCAGGAAGACGCGTAGGACGTGGATGCCGATGAAGATCAGCATCATCATCGAACTGTAGAAGTGGATGCCGCGGATCTGATTGCCCAGGAAAGCGCCGTTAGTGATCCACTGCAGGCTGGCATAAGACCCATCCGTCGAGTTGACGTACTGCGAGGCCAGCGGTATCCCGCTGACGACCGCCACGATGAACGAGACCAGCGTGGCGGCGCCAAAGACATACATCCACCCACTCCAGCCCGGCGTGGGCGGCACGGGGTGCGTCGCGAGAGTCTTGGTTATCGAGACAAGGCCGGTACGATCCTCGAAGGCCTCGTACGTACGTTTCATCATGCCCATACTATGCTGTCCCCCTACCCTAGTGTTGAGTGTCTAGTGTTGAGTGAAGAGAGTTAAGCACTCAACACTAAACACTAGACACTCAGTATGCGAACGGGATCGCGCCCGTCTTTAGCTCCACATACCCATCGCGGATGCGCGTTTGATACCGCTGCAAAGCCCGCGGCGGCGGCCCCGCGGCAACCTCGCCGTTCGAATAATACACGCCGCCGTGGCAGGGGCAATAGAATAACTGAGCGTCGCTATTCCAGCGGACGGGGCAGCCCAGATGCTGACAGTACTCGGAAAAAGCCACGAAAGTGGTGGAACTGACGCGCCGCAGCCACGCCGTATCTTTAGAGGAAACGCCATTCCAGGGGTGCTCGTACGCGTTTTGGAAGACGACCTGCGTCGTCGTGCTGACGGCAAAGTCATCGACCTTACCCACCACGCGCCATACGTCCTTGGGCGTCTGCAACAGCGGCTGCAGAAACACACCTAATAGAGGCAAGCCCACGATCGCCGAGATGACGCCGCCGCAGCCTAAAATGACCAGAACCAAAAACTTGCGCCGCTCGGGGGAATAGGGCTCTTCCTGCTTGAATTCCAACGCGCCCCGCACGATGTCATGCGCCTCGCGCCCGATCTCTTGTTTCATATCTTTCACAGCGACGACCTCTCTTTACTAGTCGTGAGTCGGAAGTCGGAAGTCGTGAGAAGGACTTTCTAACGACCAGTAACGACTCACGACCGACTAGCTACTAACGACTCCCGACTCCCGACTCAGGCCTACTCATTGAGCAAATCATTGATCCAACCGATCATGGACGCGATAGCGAGGATCAGTCCGGCGCCGAACATCCATATGTCGCTGATGACGCCCCAGAAAATAAACGCGATGCCGCCCGCGAACAGGACCGGCCAATAGGTCGCACGCGGGATGATCTCCGGCTTGGGACGGCTCCAGCCAGGGTGCGGCGCGGTCTCCGTGTCGTGGTCTGGCGCGCGCTCCTCACCGGCGATCGCTCCACCGGCCCTGATTGGTGTACCGGCCGCGACCGGCGTACGCGTTGGCTCCTCGGTGTACGTGCGCGCCGCGACCAACGCGCCGACCGCGGCGACGATGCTAACCACTATTCTCCACATACAGCCCCATCCACTTTCACTCTACCTAGTTATCCATCACCGACACGTACTGACCGCGACACTTGGGACGTCTACTAGCCGCTGTGCGTATGCGGGGCGGGCAGACGCACGCCCCCTGGCGCCGCCTGCGCCGGTAGGTCCTCTATCTCTTCATCCGGTTCGACCTCGCCATACCAGCGCGCCAACGCGGCCGCGGAGGCCAAAAGATAGAGGGGGCTACTCAGAATCCACATTAGCACGCCGCCCAACTGCTGATCGGCCAGCGCCGAGAAGTTCCACTGGCTCCGGCCGCGTATGAGCGGCAAGACGCCTAATCTATCCATCGGGTGCAGATAGACCGGGTATAGACCCAGCGGCGCCAAGGTGATGATGATCCCCAAGAGACTGCTGACCAGACCACCGGCGACCAGATACACCACGGCGCCGAGCGCCGGCAACTGACGCCGGTCCGGTAGGGGGGCGATGACCGGCCACCAAAAAATCGTCGCGGACACCAGGAAGCACAGGTGTTGCAGGATATGGACGCCTTGGTAGCGCAGCGCCAGGTCATAGAGCGCCGGCGCGTGCCACACCCACAGCGTGCCCATCCCCAGCGGCCACGCGAGGAGGGGTCGCCCCAGCGCGCGCTCGGCCCGGTCCGCCGGCGTCCAGCGCAACAGCCGTTCGAACACTCGGGGCGGGATACCCAACAGCAGCAGCGGCGGCACGACCAGCACCAGCAGGAGGTGCTGCAGCATATGCGCGCTGAAGAGGTAGCCATCGCCGAGCGTATCGATCGGCGAGATCAGCGCCAGCAGCGTCACCACGACGGCCGTGGCGAAGAGGGCCGCCCGCCCGGTGATGATGGGACGCGCCTCGACCCAGTAGACCGCGAGCAACGCCGCGCAGCCAATGAGCACGGTGGGCTCCCAATCCCAGGCAGTGAGCAATAACTGTTGTGTCGTCATCCTGTGATCGCTTTCGCAGCGTTACGCGTTTGTCTGTGTTAGTGTACCGGGCCGGCCAGGGACCACAAATAGACGGTGGGGAAGATCACGACCCACACCACGTCGACGAAGTGCCAGTACAAAGCGACCGTATTGTACGCGGAGGGATGGGCGCCGGCGCGGAACTTGCCGCCCATCACCAGGACGAACATGATCGTGAGCAGCAGCAGCCCGATCAGGACGTGAAACCCGTGGAAGCCGGTCAACGCGTAGAACGTCGTGCCGAAGATATCGCGGTTCGGCGTCAAGCCCAGCCGGCTAGTTAGATCGATATACTCGGTCGACTCACCGAAGAGGAACGTCGCGCCTAGCCCGATGGTCAGGAGCAGCCAGATCTTCATCGCGCCGTCCTTGCCCTTTTTGTGGCCGCGCTCGGACATGATGATGGTGAAGCTGCTGGCGTACAGGCAGGCCGTGAAGATAGCCACCCGGCCCACGCCCAGCGCGTTGAAATCGCTGGGACCGCCCGCGTTGGCTGGCGAGCCGCGGTAGAACACGAAGGCCAGGATCAGTACGGTGAAGAAAACCGTTTCAGAGGCGATGAAGAGGAGCATGCCCAGCCGATACTTATCCGACATGGTTCTATATCCCCTCCGTCGCGCGCCGCTTCTTCCAGTCAGGGTTCTCGGGGTGCGCCAGATCCCACAGCGGGCGGCGGCTACGCACCGGGGGCACATACTCGAAGCTCGGCACCGGCGGCGGTGAGGGCGTGGCCCACTCCAGCGTCCAGGCCTGCCAGGGATTGTCGCCGGCCGTTTCACCGTAGCGCAGGCTATAGACGACATTGATCAGGAAGAACAACACGCCGACCGCCAGGACGACGGCGGCGAGCGACGACACGAAGTTCAAGAGGCCCCAGTACGGATAGTCGTGGTAGCTATAGATGCGGCGCGGCATGCCCATGAAGCCCAGGAAGTGTTGCGGCATGAACGTGCCGTTGAAGCCGATCAGCATCAGCCAAAAGTTCCACTTGCCCAGGCGCTCGTTGGGCATCTTCCCCGTGATCTTGGGGAACCAGTAGTAGGCGCCGGCGGCCACGGCGAACGCCGTGCCGCCGAACAGCACGTAGTGGAAGTGCGCCACCACGAAGTAGCTGGCCGTCAACTCCCAGTCGACGGGGAAGGCCGCGAACATCACGCCGGTGACGCCGCCGAGGACGAACTGCGGGATGAAGGCCAGTGCGAAGAGCATCGCCGTCGTGAAATGGATCCTGCCCCCGACCAGGGTCGCGGTCCAGTTGAAGATTTTAATCCCCGTCGGGACGGCGATCAAGAAACTGCCCACACTGAAGGCCATGTCGAGCGTTTCGCCCATGCCGGCCGCGAACATATGGTGGCCCCACACGAGCAAGCTCAACAGGACAACGCCGGCCGTGGCCCCGGCCACGAACTGGTAGCCGAAGATCGGCTTGCGCGAGAAGACCGGGATGATCTCCGAGATCATGCCCCAGGCGGGGAGGATCATGATATAGACTTCGGGGTGCCCGAACGACCAGAAGGCGTGCTGCCACAGCAACGGCTGGCCCCCTTTAGCGACGTTGAAGAAGTTGCCCGACAGCAAGCGGTCGAACAGCATCATCACCAGGGAGGAGTTGAGTGAGGGGATGGCGAGGAGCAACAGGATGCCGTTGAGGAGCGTCATCCAGGTGAAGAGCGGCAGCCGGCGCATCGTCATGCCCGGCGCGCGCATGGTCAGGATAGTCACCATCAGGTTGATGGCGGCCCCGATCGTGCCGATACCCGTGACGATCAGCGCGATAGCATAGTAGTTCATGCCAGGGTTGGCGGTGTAGTTGAACTCGGTCGACAGCGGGGCGTAGGCGTACCAGCCCGCGTCAGGCGCGCCGGTGGCCATGAAGCTGAAGTAGAGCAGGATGCCGCCGAAAGCGAACAGCCAGAAGGAGAGCGCGTTGAGGCGCGGGAAAGCCATGTCGTTCGCCCCGATCTGCAACGGCGCGAAGTAGGTCGAGAAGCCGATCAACATGGGCATGACGACGAGGAAAATCATCGTGACCCCGTGCATCGTGAAAATCTGGTCGTACGCCTGCGGCGTGATGGCGCTGTTATTGGGCGAGGAGAGTTGCAGGCGGATCAGCAGCGCCTCGATGCCGCCCACGATAAAGAAAAACAGGGTCAGGCACAAGTACATCACACCAATTTGCTTATGGTCGACCGTGGACAGCCAGGCCAGGAGGCCGTTGGTATGCTTGAGCTCGGGCAAGGGCTCCGTTACTTCGGGCACCAGCGATGGGGCAGCGGGATTGATGACACTCATCGTAAACTCTCCAAGTAGGCGCTCAAGTCGCGCGCTTGTGTCTCACTTAATTGGAAGTTGGGCATATGCACGCCGGGCTTAATGGTATCGGGGTTGATGAGCCACTGCTCCATATGAGCGGATGTGTTGGTCGTCGCCCCAGCAGCGAGGATGGAACGGCTGCCCATGTGCGTCAGGTTGGGCCCATAATTAACGGTTGGTTGGGAACTGGTCCCGTTCACGCCGCGCACATAGTGGCAACTCTGGCACGCGTAATACGTGAAGAGCTTCGCTCCGGCCGTGACCTGGCTCGATGTATAGCCCATTGCCGGTTGCCGGCTTTGTGGCGCCGCCGGTTGGTGCAACTGCTGCTGTTCCCACGCGTTGAACTGAGCCCGCGGCTCGGCGACGACGTCGAAGAGCATCCAGGCATGGCCCGCGCCGCAGAACTCGGCGCAGTCGCCATGGTACACGCCGGGCCTATCCGCTTCCAGCCAGATATAGTTGGTCTGCCCCGGCACCGCCTGGATCTTGGGACCCAACTGCGGCGCCCAGAAGTCGTGGATGACGTCGTATGATTTAACCGCGGCGACCCACCTTTGGCCGACCGGGATGTGGAGCACGTTGGCGGTGACGACGCCGGATGGGTAGCGTAATTCCCACCACCACTGATGGCCAATGATCGTAATGCGAGGCGCGCTCCGCGCGCCGTCGTTGAGCGAGATCTGGCCTGGCGAGGAGTGGAGCATCGTGCTCACCGACACGAAGAAGAGGAGTGTCACGATGACAAACGGGGTGGCCGTCCAGGCGATTTCAACCCGGGTGATCCCGAACGTCTGCGGCGGTTCCCCCTCCTGACCTGGGCGCGCGCGGAACCGAATGAGCGCATAAAACATCACCCCCGTGATGCCCACGGCGATCAGCAGCCCAAGGAGCATAAGGAAGATGGTTAGATTCGATATTGCCTGCGCCTGCGGCGACATGGGATTAAACACGGAGTTGCTTAACATGCTGCCCTCATCGCTCTACACCACTATCTTTGACATCGACGTACTTAAAACACACACAGGCCATACGAGCGTTCCGCGATCTCCACGTACGCGCACGGCTCATGGGGCGTCGATGTTCCAATGGGGCACTAACGATCGGTTTCGTTTCAGGGCACTGTCGTCGCTCTTCTCTTCTTATATATGTTTATGTAAACCGCATCCCCGTCCAATCCGTTACGCTCCACCGCCGGCCTGTCACCCCGACGCACTCACGCCATATTAAGATAGCATATCGCGTGTCGTCGTGCTGCGTCCGCAACCGCTGCGCCGGTACTCGCTATAATATATCACGGAGCGACACGAAATGGTACCCACGCGGCATGTGCGTATGAGCCGCACGTTAGCTTGACGCGGCGATCGCTTGCCCGATGATGTGGTCGACGAACGCGGGCATGCGCTCATCGAGAAAACGCGCCATCGCTTGCTCATCGCCCAGGATCTGCTGACACACCTGAACGGTGTCTGTGTCGCCGGTGTCTTGCGCGGCCGTGATGATCGCCCGATACGTGGCGATCTCGAAATTCTCCGACGCGTAGTCGGAGATGCTGTTCTTGAGGAGACTTTCCTCGTCGGCGGAACCCGCGAATAGGTTTTCCAAGGGGGTAAGGACGCCGGACCAACGGTCTTTATGGGTCGAAGGCGCGCCGCCGAGCGCCGTGATGCGTCCGGCCACGAGTTCCGCGTGGCGGCGCGTCTGGGCGAGGTGCTCCGCGAGTTTGGCCTCCATGTCGGGAAACCCTTTGGCCTCCTTGGCATGTCGGTCCAACACATGAACGAGCGCGTTTTCGACATTATACGCATCGTTCAGCCAGGTCAGCACGATCTCGTGGTTAGCCTCGGCCATAGGGGGAACCTCCGCACTTACTGTTTGTCATAGAATAGCATACACGTCTTCGGCGCCACGGAGGCATTGGGGGCGATGTGGACGGCGATAACCTGCCCTGCAACTCCCATGCCACGGTACGCGCTTCACCCGTGTTCGTGCGCCTGTGGACGATGGTGAGCCATGGTGCTACACTAAAGAAAATCACTAACGCGCCAACTCATAGACGCGGCACGCCCCGCAGTGAAAGACTTCGCGCCATGATCGATATAGAAACGCCTTCCAAGCAAAACATCGACATCCCGCCCGCGTTTTATCGTGATGACGACGTACCACCGCCACCGGCTGATGATCCACATTGGCGTGAGTGGTGGCACAACCACGACCACGACGATGATCAGTTATCGCGGTGGATTATGTATGGACTGCCGGCGTTACTCGTCGTGACTGCCGCCCTCCACGCCGTTCTCATCCTGATCGTCCTTAAAGGCGCCCCAGGATAGGCAGGGAGGAACACGAATTCTTGCTGACTGACGCCGATTACCGCGCTCAGGCCGAGTTCCGCTACGCGATGCGCCGCTTTATGCACTTCTCCGAAGAGAGCGCCCGCGCGGCCGGCATCACGCCGCAGCAGCACCTGCTCTTACTGGCCGTGCGGGGGCACCCGTCCTATCCGGCCGTCAACATCACGGAGATCGCCGAGCATTTGCAGGTGCGCCACCATAGCGCCTCGCTCCTGGTCGACCGCGCGGTCAACCGCATGGTCGGCCAGGAACGCCAGGAGCCGGCGCCCCTGCTCTATCGGGTGCAAGACTCGACCGACCGCCGGCGCGCCCTGGTCTCGCTCACGCCTGAAGGCGAGGAGATCCTCGCGTGCATCACGGCCGAGAACAGGCGCGTCCTAGCCGATTTCGAACGTGTCCTCGACAACATGCGCGCCTCACTGCTCCGCGCGCACTAGGCGGACTCGGCCTGATCATCCTAAACGATATGCACTGATACACTAAACGATACGCACTGATACAGGAGACGTATGTGGCGCCAAAGAGAGCCTTGATTATCTGGGGGGGGTGGGACGGCCACGAGCCGGAGCAGGTCGCACGCGTCTTTACCGACGGGCTGCACGGCAGCGGCTTCGACGTCACGGTGTCCGACACGCTCGACAGCCTGCTCGACCGCGAGGCGCTGCAATCCCTCGATCTGATCGTACCAATCTGGACGATGGGGACGATCACCGAGGGGCAGTTGGCGGGGCTCGCCGAGGCTGTCGAGGGCGGCGTGGGGCTGGGCGGCTGCCACGGCGGCATGTGCGACGCCTTCCGCGCCGCGCCGCTGTATCAGTTCATGACGGGCGGCCAGTGGGTCGCCCATCCCGGCAACGACGGCGTGACCTACAATGTCGCGATCACCGATGACGCGCACGACATCACGCGCGGCATGAGCGGCTTCACGGTCACGACCGAGCAATACTACATGCACGTCGACCCCGCCAACCATGTGCTGGCCACGACACGCTTCCCGCTCGTCGACGGGCCGCACGCCGCCAACGGGCCGGTCGACATGCCGGTTGCCTGGACACGGCGCTGGGGGGAGGGACGCGTCTTCTACTGCTCGCTCGGGCACCACGCCGATGTCGTACAGCAGCCCGACGTGCTGCGCCTGTGCCTGCGCGGCTTGCTGTGGGCGGCGCGGGACGAAGTCGGGAGTCGGGAGTCGTGAGTCGTGAGTGAAGTGTGGCAGTTTTCATCAATACGCTAGGCTGTGGTCATTCCACACGGTAATTGGTCCGCTCGTCACGACTATCGACTCCCGACTCCCGACTCCCGACTATCGACTCCCGACTATCGACTATCGACTTGGAGGACAGATGCAGGAACGCGCGACGAAGCCGGTTGGCGTGGGCGTGATCGGTTGTGGCAATATTAGCGGTATCTACTTACAGAACGCCCGGCGGCTGGATATCCTGGAGACCGTGGCGTGCGCCGATATCGACGTGGAGCGGGCGCGAGCCAGGGCGGCGGAGTACAATGTGCCACGCGCCTGCACGGTGGAGGAGTTGCTGGCCGACCCAGCGGTCGAGCTTGTGATCAACCTGACTATTCCGGCCGCGCATCTTGAGGTGGGGCTGATGGCGCTGGAGGCCGGCAAGAGCCTCTACAACGAGAAGCCGCTCGCCGTCACGCGCGAGGCTGGCCGTGAGCTACTGGAGAGCGCCCACCGACGTGGGCTGCTGCTGGGCGGAGCGCCCGACACGTTTCTGGGCGCGGGGTTGCAGACCTGTCGCCGGCTCATCGACGATGGCGCGATCGGCGCGCCAGTCGCCGCGACCGCGTTCATGCTGGGTCACGGCGCCGAGTCGTGGCACCCCGACCCCGCCTTCTTCTACCAGCGTGGGGCCGGTCCGATGCTAGACATGGGTCCCTACTATCTGACCGCGCTAATCGCCCTGCTTGGTCCAGTGCGCCGCGTGACCGGCTCGGCCCGCGCGTCGTTCCCCACGCGCACCATCACCAGCGCCCCCCACCACGGTGAGACTATCGAGGTGAACGTGCCGACGCACCTCGCGGGCGTGCTGGACTTCACGTCCGGCCCGGTCGGCACGATCGTGACGAGCTTCGACGTCTGGGCGGCGGAAATGCCGCGTCTCGAGATTTACGGCAGCGCCGGCACGTTGAGCCTACCCGATCCCAACACCTTCGCTGGCCCCGTACGTGTGCGGCGCGCCGGCGAGAGCGAGTGGAGCGAAGTACCGCTAACGCATGGATACGCCGCGAACAGCCGCGGGCTTGGCGTGGCTGATATGGCCTATGCCCTACGTTCGGGTCGGGCGCCACGGGCGAGCGGTGAGCTAACCTACCATGTGCTCGACGTCATGCAATCTTTTGAGGAGGCGTCCGACGAGGGACGTCACATCATGATCGGCAGTACTTGCGCGCGTCCCGCGCCGCTGCCGGTGGGCCTGGTCGAGGGCACGCTGGACGCATAGATAGTTGGTACACAGGAAGGAAGAACGATGAACACCACTTCTATCGCACTACAACTTTACACCGTGCGCGATGAGACCGCGCGGGACTTCGCGGGCACGCTGCGCCGCGTCGCCGACATGGGGTACAAGGCGGTGGAGTTCGCCGGCTACGGCGGTCTCTCCGCCGCGCAGCAGCGCGATCTGCTCGCGGAAACGGGGCTGACCGTCGCCGCCACCCATGTGGGGCTCGACATACTGGCGCACACGCCCGACGACGCCATCGCCTACTGCAAGGCGATCGACTGCCGCTACCTGGTGCTGCCCGGTCTGCCCAACGAGCGGCGTACCCCCGACGCCCTGCGCGCCCTCGCGCCGCGCCTGGACGACCTGGGGAGGCGCTGCCAGGAGCAGGGTATCACCTTCGGCTACCACAACCACGACTGGGAGTTCGCGGGGCACGCCGACGGTACGGCGCTGCTCGACCTGCTGTTGGACGCGACGGACCCCGCGCTGGTCGCGCTAGAACTCGACGCCTATTGGGCATCCTACGCCGGCGCCGACCCCGTGGCCTACCTACAGCGCCGGACCGGCCGCGTCCCGTTGGTCCACCTCAAGGACATGACACCCGAACGCACCTTCGCGGAAGTGGGCGACGGCACGCTCGACATGGGCGCCATCATCGCCGCCGCGCGCGCGGCCGGCGCGCGCTGGTACATCGTCGAGAACGACACGCCCACCATCCCATCCCTGGAAAGCGCGCGCCGCTCGCTGACGAACCTGCAGGCGATGGCGGAGTGACGCAATGACCTAGCCTGGATTATGCGCCACGGAGACACGGAGGCACGGAGGGAGAGAAAAGAGGCGTATGTCCCCGCTATGCCGTGAGGCAGGATAGCGTCACGCTCTCAAAAATCTCCGTGTCTCCGTGTCTCCGTGGTGCAAAAGGTGGTCATGACTAATGCAGGCTAGTCGTGAGGGCTGATGGGAGCGCAGGGGTATGTGGCTAAACGGGGCCAGTAGCGGTGACGACTATGATGCGGTGTTCGAGCAGCGGGACGCGGCAGGTGAGGACGTGCACGGCGAAGCGTCGTTCGTGCAACGCTTCGCTCCGCGCTCCGCGCTCGACGCGGGCTGCGGGACGGGGCGTGTCGCGCGTGAGCTGGCACGCCGCGGCGTCGACGTGGTCGGGGTCGACCGCGACCCGGACATGCTGGCGACGGCGCGCCGCAAAGCGCCCCACCTCGACTGGCGCCTCGACGACCTGCGCGCCGTCGACCTCGGCCGGGCCTTCGACGTGGTCCTGCTGGCCGGCAACGTCATGATCTTCCTGGAGCCGGGCAGCGAAGGCGATGTGGTCGCCGCCATGGCGCGCCACCTGGCCCCGAGCGGCCTGCTCATCGCGGGGTTTCAGCTGGACTATGCCATCACACTCGACCACTACGACGCGCTGGCCGCCGCCGCGGGGCTACGTTTAGCCGAACGCTACGCTACCTGGGCGGGCGATCCGTGGGCGCCGGGCGGCGGCTACGCGGTCTCCGTGCATCGGCATGGCGCCTGATGTACTATTGAGGTGGAGCAAGGGACGCGACAGCGGGCGGCAAAGGAGGGAGAGGGCTCATGGTCGAAGCGACAACCAGTAGGGCGGCTACATTCGTCGTGCCATCGTGGCTGCCACCGGACACGGAGGAGAGCGTCATGGGGACGCAGTGGCATCAAGAGGCAATCGACGCCCTGGCGAGCATGCTTGTCGAGGTGGGGCGACGCTATGGCCGCACATGGGGTGTCGCGCGGGGCATCACCCTGCTGGATAGCGGCGCGCGTTACCCCGACGGGAAGCCATATGACCCCAAGCCCGACGTTATGGTCCTGCCCCAGCCCCTGCCGGACGACGACATCTCGGGGATCTCCCTCGTCGATGCCGGCGTCCCGCTCTTCATCGCGGAGGTGGCGAGCAAATCGACGTGGAGCAACGACCTTCGCTTCAAGAAAGAGGTCTATGCGGCGGCGCGGGTCCAGGAATATATCGCGTTCGATCCATCCGGCCACTTCATCGCGCCCGCCCTCCAGACGTGGCGCCTCGTGAACGGGGCCTACACCCCCTTCGTCACCGCCGACGACGGCTGGTGGCACAGCCGGGCGCTCGACATTACATTGCGGCCAGCGCAGCCATTCTTGGCTGTCCGCGATCGTGATGGGCGCCAGCTCAGTCCGCCGCGTCGGGCTTTTGAACGCGAGTATCGCGTCGAGCAACTCGAGCGGGAGTTGGCCGAGGCGCGACGAAGGATCGCGGACTTGGACGCCCAATCGCGCCGCCAGCGCGGAGAGTAAGCGCGTATCACCGCGCCGTGCGTAGCGACGCCCATATGTCCACGAAGATCTCAGCGAACAGCGCGCGCTCGGGCGGCGTGCCTACCGTCACCCTAATGAAGCGATCAAGTCTGGGCGCGCCCGGCATGCGCACGAAGACGCCGCGCGCGGCCAGCGCCTCCAGCATCGCGCGCGCCTGTACGGGACCGCCGACGTCGATGGACACGAAGTTAGTGGCCGACGGCAACGTGGCGAGACCCAGCCCATGCGCCAACTCCTCGTACTCGCGCCGCCCCACGGCCACGGCGGCGACCACATCCTGAAGATAGCCGGGGTCGGCCAGCGCGGCCACGGCGCCGGCCTCGGCGATGGAGTTGACCCCGAAGTGCAAGCGTACGCGGTCGAACGCGGCGATAGTCGCGGCCTCGCCGATGGCGTAGCCGATGCGCGCGCCGGCCATGCCGTAGGCCTTGGAGAACGTGCGCAAGCGCAGCACGCGCGGATCGGACGCGTCGATCGGCGGAGCCACGCCAGCCGGCGCGAACTCGACGTACGCCTCGTCCAGCAGCAGCAGGCAATCGAGCGGCAACTGGTCTATGAAGGCGCGCAACTCGCCGGCCGTGTACCAGGAGCCGGTCGGGTTATCGGGGTTGGACAGGTATACCAGGCGCGCGCCGGTACGGACGACCGTGGCCGCCAGCGCATTGAGGTCGTTGCGATCATCGCGGTAAGGCATGCGCTCCAACGCGCCGCCATACCCCACGACGTGGTAGTTGAACGTGGGGTAGGCGCCGAGCGAGGTCACGGCTACCGCGCCGGGCTCGAGAAACGCTCGTACGACGACGCCGAGCAGGTCGTCGATGCCGGCGCCCACGACGACGTTCTCGACGCCCACACCGTGCTGGCGGGCCAGCGCGGACCGCGACTCATAGCTCTCAGGGTCGCCGTACCAGGAGACCCGCTCGACGGCGGCGCGCATCGCCTCCTTGGCGCGCGGCGACGGGCCGAAGTTGCTCTCATTGGCGCCAAGGCGCAGCGTAAAGGGACGGCCGCGCTCACGCTCCAAGGCTTCGGGTCCCACGAAAGGGACGGTGGTGGGGAGATCCTGGACGAGACGTGTAAAGGGTGGACGGGCATTCATAACTCACTCATTAACTATACGAAAACGTCATGCCTGGTAGGATACTACCAAATTAGTCACGTAAAGAGGAGGATTCGATGACCACACCGCCGACGGCATCACCCACGGCATGTTCCTGCTGTGGCAGCGTCTGCTCGACGGCACGCCCTACACCGAACGCCTCGTCTCCGCCGCGCCACTACTTGCCCCGCTGCGGGCGCGCAAACTGCCCGTCGAGGTCGCGCGCATCCGCGCGACCGTCGCGCGCGCCGAGGATATCTTCGACCGCCTGCAAGAGTTCCTGCGTCCCAGCGTGACCGAGCGGCAGGCGCACGCGTTCGTCACCGACCTGCTGCGCGCCGAGGGACTGGAGCCGGCCTGGGACCCAGGGCACTGCCCGCACGTCGCCATCGGGCCGGATACCGGCTTCGGACACGTCGGGCCGGGCGACATCGCGGCCCAGCCGGGTCACCTGATCTTCGTCGATTTCGGCGTGCGGCTCGATGGCTACTGCTCCGACCTACAGCGCACCTTCTACCTGCTCCACCCCGGCGAGGAGCGTCCACCGGCCGCGGTACAAGACACCTTCGACACTCTGCTCGGGGCTATCGACGCGGGCGCGGCGGCGCTGCGGCCGGGCGTGGCGCACTGGCAGGTCGACGCGGCGGCGCGGCACGCGCTGGTGGACACGGGCTATGCGGAGCCGCAGTTCGCCTTCGGCGCCATCTTGGACGCACCGCGCACGACGGCGGCGGCACGCTCGGTCCGCGCTGGCCGCGTTACGACACGACGCCGGAGCTGCTCGTGGAAGAGGGCAACGTCTTCGCGCTAGAGTTCGCGGTACCGTGCCGCGAGCCCGGCCACGGTTGGGTGTCGCTAGAAGAGAACGTGTTGATCGGCGCGCACGGCTTGGAGTGGTTGAGCCGCTGGCAAAAGGCGCTACGGCTGATCGCAGCGCGGTAACTGATCGCAGCGCGGTAAAATAACAACATGACCCTATCTCGTCGTGTGGATACCATGAAGCTCACGCGGCAACGCAACATGGAGCGAATGGTCGCATGAGTGTGAACCCCGGCAGCGAAGGCGCGAAGGATGCACGCGAGGGACCGGACGAGCAGGAAGTGCGAATCATCGACGCGATCAAACAGAACGAGGCGTTCCAGCCGCGTGTATGGGAACGCCTCGATCGGGATCAGCAGCTGGTGGCCCTGCAAGAAACCGAAAATACGATCGCCGGCATCCAGGGGCGCGCCTCCCTACCTGTAAGGGTGTGGAAAGGGGGCGAAGAGGGTGAATACGGAGGCTACAATGGCTATGAGATCTTGATCGGCGAATACTCTATCGAGAACGACTCCGTCAACGAGGTGGTCAACACCCTCGCTCATGAGGGGCGTCACGCCTACCAAGACTACGCCATAGAGCATCCGGATGTGCATCACGACCCCGACGAGGTCGCTGCATGGCGCGATAATATATACAGCGCCGGGTACATCGACCCCGACGACGATCCGATAGGATACAGGAACCAGCCCGTGGAAGACGACGCATGGGCGTACGGGGACAGAATAGAGGCTGGCATATACGGAGGTGAAGGATGAGCGTCGAGCAGGCCTCGCACTTCGACGTGGCGGATCTGCTGCCGCGCCTGACGTCCGAGTTCGGATATAAGCCGCCTGTCGCCAAGCAGGTCGCGGAGCGGCTGGCGTGCGCGGACCCACAGATCAGGGTAGCGTTCTGGCGGTGGTGGGAAACCGGCGAGATCGACAACGCGCTGGAGATCGAAGGATACACAATCGAACGCCTGATGACGGAGAGGAAGCTCAAGCCAGTGGCGGCGTTCTCGACGCTCGTGTGGCTGCGGAGTGATCCCCAGCAGGCCCTAAGTACGCTGCGCCGGGGATTCGATAGAGTTACGTTCCGATCGCGCCCTTCCAAGGAACCCAATTAACCGTGGCGGCGTCGGTACACTTGTACATAGGCGATCTGCTGCTTCATTCGCTCCACGGAGTCAATGAATAGCGTGAGGGAGGTTCATGATGAACTGGGGTCGGGACCTGTACGGCAACCCATGCCGGGAGTGCGGCTTCGACTGGTCCATCTCGCCCGATGATGCTCTGGCGCTCAAGGCGGCGATCCCGGCCCGCTACGCCGCCTTGGTGGGAGACCGCGACGGCTCACAGCGCCATCCCGACCTCGCCTGGTCCGCAGGCGCCTACGTCTGTCACGTCACCGACAACGTGCGCATCTGGGCGGAACGCCTCGCAGGCTGTGCGCTCGGTGACGAAAGAAACATCCCCGGCTACGACGAGAATCTCTTGGCGCGTGCCCGCGCCTATGAACGCGTCCCAGTCGCGGGCGCCCTATGGTCACTCCAAAATGCCGTCGACACTTGGATCGAGGCCGTTGAATTGGCCATGCAGGAGCAGGTCGTCTTGATCCATGCCGAGCGGGGCGAACAGACCGCCCTCGATGTCGTATGCAACAATACGCATGACGCCTGTCACCACGAGTGGGATATTCGCCGGTCCATCCTTGAGTGACATGGACACCTTTGTCCATGAGGGCCAGCATGAGTCGGATTTGCTCGCCCGGCGTATCGCGCTCCCCACGCTTGCCGACGATAATCAACGCGCATTTGCCGAGGCCAGGGCCTTTCGCCGCGAGGCTGAGTATGCCCACGCGAACAATTTGACGGGCACGTTTGCCTATCGATTCAATGCGATTATTCGGGATGAGCCCGAAACGGCCCTTGAGAGTATCATCACAAGTTACGGACTAAACGTCGGCGACGATGAATTCAGGTCGATTCTAGGAGAACTCCAATGACAATATCCGGCTATACAGGCTATACAGTAGCCGAGTCGGTACGCCTGCATGTCGGCGACTTGCTACTGCTTCAGAAGATGTTGGAGTCGATACCCGCCTATGAGGATCCCTCATTAGAGGGCTTCCGCGAACGAGCCCTTGATGAGCGGAAGGGTGAGCGCATCGTTTTCGTCAGCGAAAACGCTACCGTGTCCATAGCAGGGCTGGATGATTTGCGAGCTCTGATACGACGGGGGAACGTGCGCCTGGAGACAGAATCGCAGGGCCAGGAGAAAGCACTCTCCGTCTTGATGTGTCATCTCCTAGACCTAGGAACAGTTATCGTCTCGGCGCGACGCTACGTGGCGCTAGAGCGTCGCCATGGAATTCACCTGGACGACAATCAGCCGCGCATCGTTGGCGGGCAATTGCAGTTCCTATGCCGACGTTTTGGCTTCACGGAACTAGACGCGCCGCTCAAGGAAGTCAGACTTGATCTCACGACGTTAGACTGCGAAGTACGGGTAGTCCCCGTTGCAGCCGTGAACGCGACCGCGCTACCGTAGATGAATAGCGACATCGACACAGACAATCCCCTGGCCGCTTGGCTTGCCCTACCCTACGATTTCTCGCTTGCGGCTATACTTCACCCTCAGGATCGTCCGTCTCTTCCGGCACCCCCGCGTCCCGATAAAACGCGGCCACGGACATGCGAACCCCGATACTCGTCAGGTCCATCTCGTCGCCCGGCTCGTAGGCTTGGTATGTCCAAATCTGCAAGGCGCGGCGGTATACCTCGACGGCCTGGTATTTTGTAGATACGAGTACATACTCCTGAACGTGTGGACAGGCCCGATAATAGCCAAACTTTCGACCACGGTCATAGGCTTCGGTCGAGTCCGAAAGCGCTTCCACGATAAGGCGGGGCGCTTCCACCTCTGTCTTGGCGCGCGATGGCCGGTCGCGCTCGTCACATGTCACCGACGCATCGGGGTAGGTGTAGCGCTTGGACGAGAGGCGCGCGGCGACATCCGAGTTGTAGACATAGCATGGCTGACCTGCTGCCGCCAACGCGTCCTCAAGCGCCCGTACCGCGTTGCTCCCCAGACGGCCGTGCGAGAGGCTGCCGCCGGACATGGCGTAGACATGGCCGTCTATATACTCGTGCTTGATGTCGTGGCTGGCCTGCTCTAGCGCGCGCCACTCGTCCACGGTCATGGTCTGTCGCGCGTCTTCCCGGACTGCCATCCGTCACCTCCATCGCCGCTCACGATCTTGTCTTCCCTGTATCCTATATCCTAACACTCGTACCCACGCCGGCTGCATCGGCACACCTGCCTTCCTGCCTTCGGCATCAACAGTGTCATTGCGGGGGCAACCAGGCCGCGTCCCACCCCACGGAAGCGCGGCTGGGTGTCACGCCCCCTCGACCACGGCCTGAGGAACGGGCGTCTCTGAGTTAGGCGCGACCATTACGTCGGGGGCGGCTGTTTGCGCGCGGCGGCGGTACGCGCCGGGCCAGCCAGGCAGGAACAGGGCCAGCAGGGTCGCCACGATCGAGACGGCGAAGGCGGCCAGGTAGGCGTGCTCGAGGCCGGTGATGTACTGTCCCTGGAACTGGTGGAGCGCGGCGAGCGCCGCCTCCCGCGCCGGCGCGGGTAGCCCCGACAGGTTGCCCGCCGCGCCGCCGGCGCCCTTGGGGAGCGTTATGGTCACCGCCGTGGCGAGAATGGTGGCGAGTACGGCCACGCCGATGGCCTGTAGGGTCTGCTGCGTCGCGCTATAGAGCGGCGTGGCCCGCGTCAGGCGCGCTGGCGGCACGTCGGTTAGCGCCGCGACCTGGGCGTTCTGGACGACAAGGGCGATGCCGATGCCACGCAGCACCACCAGCAAGGTAATATAGCCCAGGCTCGTCGTCAGCGTGATCTTGGACAGTTGGTACGTGTTGAAGGCAAGCAGCACGAAACCGGCGACGACGGGCACGCGCGGCCCAATGCGATCGGTGAGGACGCCCGAGAGCGGGATGACGATACCCGAGGCAATGGCCAGCGGCAGCAGGAACAGGCCGGCCTCAAAGGCGGTGCGGCCGCGCAGGACTTGCAGATAGAGCGGGAGCAGGAACTCGGCCCCGAACAGGGCGACCGTTCCAATCAAGCCCACCGCGCTACCAAGCGCGAAGCCGCGCAGCCGGTAGAGGCGCAGGTCAAGCAGCGGATCGGCGGCGCGCAGTTCGGCCACGACGAGCGCGGCGAGCAGCGCGATACCCGCGCCCAGGCCGGCCAGCACGCGCCCGTCGGTCCAGCCGGCGCCCGGCTGCCCGGCGATCGAGGCGGCGAAGAGCAGCGCGCCGAAGCCGCTGGGGGCCAGGATGATACCGGCGAGGTCGGCGTGCGCCGTGCGCCGTCCACGCCCGCCGCGCAGGAACCGCCCGCTGACGGTCAGGCCGAGCAGGCCGATCGGTAAGTTGATGAAAAAGATCCATGGGATCAGGTTGTGGTCGACCAGCCAGCCGCCCAGGAGCGGACCACTGGCGGGGGCGAAGACCAGCACGATGCCGAAGACGCCAAAAGCGGCGCCGCGCTGCTCCGGTGGGAAGGCGCCGAAAAGCATGGCCGTCCCCAACGGGAGGGCGATACCGCCGCCGATGCCCTGGAGGCCACGCGCGGCGATCAGCAGCGGCAGGCTTGGCGCGAGGCCGCACAACACCGAGCCGAGCACGAAGATGGCCAGGCCGCTGATATAGACGCGTTTGACGCCCAGGCGGTCGCCGAGGAAGCCCGAGAGCGGTGTCGCGATGCCAAGGGCCAGCGTGTACAGGCTGATGACCCACTGCACATCGCTGGTCGAGGCGGCGTACTTTTCTTGTAGCGCGCGTAAGGCGACATTCACCACGGTCGCATCGAGGATGACCATGAACAGGCCCACCACGACCGAGGCCAGAACCTTCCACTTGTACGACGAGTCCCCCCCGCCGGCGACACTCGACGTATCGTTGGATCGCCGCGATACGCCTTGCTCCGTTCTGTGCGTTATATCCATCGTCGCGCTCCTCCAATCGGGTCACTGCTATGTATTTATCAAGCGATCAGCAATGGGCAAAAAAACACGTCTGCAACCTCTCCCATCAGCCTGATGAAGCGCCTCCGTCGCTCCCAGTCCCGTCGTCGCGCGCCTCTGGCGCGGCCAAACCGTGTAGCAGCACGTCGACGATCAGGTCGACACGCCCCGTGGCGGATGCTGAGGGGGCGACGGACACCGGGTCTTGACCGGCGTCGCCAAAGTCCGGCGCCGGCAGATGGCGCAGCATGCTCAACAGGAGGAAGGCCGCCGCGACGGGATCGGCCCCGCCCTGTCGCGGGTCGCGCAGAAGACCGTGGCGCAGGCCGTCGGTGAAGATCGCGGCGATCGGCGCGACGACGCTGCCGTGAAACGACTCATGCAACTCGTGGCGCGCCTCCGGCCCCAACTCGCGGTCGATGTCGTGAAACATCTGGCCCATATCCTGGCGTTCGGCGGGCATGTAGCGCACGACCTGGCGCAGACGCTCGCCCACGTCGCCGCCGCGCCGTGCGATGCGCTCCAGGCCGGCGTGCAGCGCGTCCAACTCCTCGCGCAGCATCGCCACGTAGAGGTCTTGTTTGTCGGCGAAGTGGTGGTAGAGCGCGGGCTGAGTGAGGCCGCACGCGTCGGCGATCTGACGTGTCGAGACGGCGCGGTAGCCATGCGCCATGAACAACTCGTGGGCCGCGCGCAGGATCGTCCGGCGCGTCTCGCCCACGTCCTCGACCGCCTGATGCCCGCGTTGCCGCCTCGCCATACCCCGCGCCTCTCCGCTCACAAGCCGCATACCATACGATACGTCAATTTATCACTTGATAAGATAATAGCGCGCGGAGTCTGGCTGTGTCAAGGCTCCGCGGACGAGGCTACTGCCCCCAGGCGTACGCGAGGGCGCCGTTGACCACGACGGCCGCCCCCAATATCCACGCCAGGGGAGAGCGGCCGGCGACGGCCAAGCCGGCAGCGGCCAAGCCGGCAGCGGCCAAGCCGAAAATCACGATCTGACACGCAGACCGGCCATGAACACCTGGAGCAGCCGGCGGAAGCTTTCGTCGAGGTCCAGCGGCAAGCCGAAGCCCCCGCCGGTTTCGAGCGACACGAAACCGTGTAGCAGGCCGCGTAGCCCCCGCGTGGCATGCAGCGCGTCGTCGCCTTCCAGACCGTAGCCGGCCAGCACCGCGCGCACAATACCCACGACCTCGGCCCCCGCCGCCTCCCACGCGGCGTCTCCCGCCGCCGGGACCTGCTGCGCGGCGGCATAAACGCCGGGATGTTCGTGGGCGTAGGCACGATAGGCGTGCGCGATGGCCTCAAGGGCGCGATCATCCGCCTTGCCCACGACCGCTCTGCCCATCCGCTGCCCCAGTTCACGCAGCCCCAGCAGCGCCAACTCGCGGCGCAGGCCGGGGAGTCCCGCCACATGGTTGTAGAGCGAGGGTGTTCGCACCCCCAATCGCGCGGCGACCGTGGCGAGGGTCACGCCGCCCAGTCCCTCTCGATCGGCCAACTCGGCTGCCGCCGCGCTGACGGCGGTACGGTCCAGGCTAGGTCCCGCTCTACGCGCCATGGGCCGCCACCGTCCGCGCCTGTCGCGCGGCCACCGCGATGGCCTGATCCATCGCCGCGAGCGGGCTGACCAGCGCATTGCCGTGGCCGACGGTCAGGAGCGTGGGATCGAGCGCGCGCAAGGCGCGCGCGCTGACCAGCGCCGTAGGCTTGTGCCAGGTCGCCATGGCCGGGAAGGGGGAGAGCGGACGCACGACGCCCGAAACGGCGATGCCGGCGCGGGTCTGAAAGGCGTCACCGGCGATGAGCGCGCGGTCGCGCGTATCGAGGAAGGCGACGTGGCCGGGAGTATGCCCCGGCGCGGCGATCACCTCCAGCGAGCCGATGCGATCTCCCGGCCGCGGCAGACGCGTCGGGCGCGTCGTGCAGGCCGGCCAGCCGCCACGCAGCTTAGGAGTCGCCAAGGAATAACTTCCCGCCGCTGTCGGGCAAAGCGGCTATGAGCCTGCGCCCAAAAACGGGAAGTAATTGTTTAACGAGCCCTTAGCTTGCGGCTCACCGGGATCGAGGCTCATTTCGCCGGCCAGGAAGCGGTCCTCGCGGGCCGGAACGAGGATCTCGGCGTCCGGCGCCGCCGCGTGCAGGGCGTCGAGCGAACCGACGTGATCGACATGCGCATGGGTCAGGGCGATGCGCGCAATGGGCGCGCCGCGGCGAGGATGGCCGGCGCCGACCCCGAGATGCCCGTGTCGATCAGCGTCAGCCCGTCATCCTCGCGCACCAGATAGCAATTCACGGGGAAGGGGAAGAGGCGCGGAAAGCGCGTCAACTGGGTGAGCGTAGCGGTTAGCGACGTATCTTTGTTCGACGCCAATACGTTCGGCGCCAACCGGATGCTGCGCCTCACGCACGGTACCAACAACGCCAACGTGCGGCACATCTTGCACGAGCGCGGCGCGGGCAGCGGCCTGCGGTTGCCGCGCTCCTACACCGACGGCTGGATGTTCGGCCCCGGCATCTACTTCGCCAACGTCGCCTCCAAGTCGGCGCAGTACTGTCGCGGCAGCTCCAAGCATCCACGCATGATGTTCCTGGCCGACGTGGCCGTGGGCGAGATGTACTTGGCGCCCACGGACATGGGCAATACGCGCGAAGCGCCCAAACGGCATCACTCCGTGTGGGGCAAGCCGTTCACGGCCTACGACGTGACGATGATCCTGCGCGCGCTGTTTCCCTACCCCCAGCGCGAACTGCCGCACTACGACCAGCACGGCGTACCGGGGGTGCAGCCGGAGATATACCGCCAAATGGTCGACTACCTGGCCGCAGGCGCTTACACGGTCGACGGCGCCTACCCCAACGGGGTGGACCCGGCCCACCTCTACACGCCCAACCGGCGCGGTCGGCGCGCCGGACGCTGGTTCAGCCTCTCCGCCGTGTTCGGCGCCGGCCACGGCTCAGCGCCCCTACCCGTCGGCGCGTGGGTGATCAAGGATAGTCGATAGTCGATTGGCTCCACTTCAGGCCAGGGGCAACCGCGCTGCCGTCAACCAGAACTGGCTGAACGAGGCCATGAGCGCGAAGAACTGGTCCAGATCCAGCGGTTTCGTGAGGTATGCGTTGGCATGCCCGGCATAGGCGGCCTGGATATCCTGCGGCGCGTTCGAGGTCGTCAGCACGACGACCGGGATGCAGCGTAGCGTGGCGTCGGCCTTGATCTCGTCCAGCACCTCGCGGCCGTTCTTTCGTGGCAGGTTTAGGTCCAGGAGGATCACATCCGGACGGGGCGCGTGAGCGTAGGGGGTCGCGCGGCGCAGGAACGCGAGGGCCTCCATCCCGTCCCGTGTGACATTTATGTTGGCGGATACGGACGACGCGCCCAGCGCTTCCCGGGCCAGGCGCGCGTCCGCCGGATTGTCTTCGACCAGCAGAATTTCTACGGACGGCATCATTGGAGTTCTTTCTTTCGTGGCTATGATGGATGGAAAGAGACGCGAGGCGTCCGGTGGATCCGGACGCCCCGCGCCCCCTCGCGTCGGTGCGCCGGGACGGCCCGTCGTGGCGCGGCAGGATGAGCACGCCCTGTGTACTGGCGTGACTTTACTGCAGGACGAAATTGAGCGTCGTGCTGTAGGTGACTCCGCCCGCCGCCGCGTAGGTGCTGGCCGGTACGGTGAGCTGCACCTGCGGGTTCTCCTTGTAGCTGCCCATACCCCCATTGGCCGCCCCGGCCAGGAAGGCGGCGGTTCCCAGACTCGTACCAGGCGTCGTGTCGGTCCCCGCGAGCGCGTTGGTAGCGGCCGTGAGGGTGGCAAGAGGCGACGACGAGTTGTCGTTGAAGACCGGCGCCTGGCCGGCCAGCGTCAGGTTGGTGAAAGGGATGTAGCGCGTCGAAGCGCCCACGGTCGCGGCGAGGTCGGCCGCCTGGACGGAGAGGCCCCAACCCACGCCGGTCCCGCGCGAGTCGCTGACGGTCATGTTGCCGAGCGCGCTGGAAACGGTCTGCGCCGCGCCATTGAGCGTCACGCTGCCAAGGGCGAGCGTGGTGGGCGCGCTCAGGCTGAGCGCGCCGGGGTTGACCGTGAGCGACATCGTGTCGGCCTGACATGAGCCCCCGGTCGGGCAGGTGAAGGCGTGCGCGTGCGCGGACGGCGCGACGGCGGCGAGGGCGACGAGGGCGACGGCGGCGGCAAGGGCAAGACTTTTGCGGGTGGAACGAGCCATGTGTATCTCCTCTATCGTGTATTGGTCGTAGCGGTCACTGCGCGCGCCGCGTTCGATGTACCTACGATACGCCACAGTTGTGACGGATTTATGACGGTGGAATGATCCTTTTATGAACATCGCGCGGAATACCCCGCCCCTCGTGGGTGCGGTAGTTGACGACCGTTTACCTGTCCCCACCGCCCGTCCACGCGCTATACTTGTGTCGGCATCCATCTTTACTATCCGGCCCTGGTACGCTCGGGAGCCGGTTTCATTGGGGGCGTAGATGCGCGTGTTGGTGGTGGAAGACGACCCGATGCTCCAAGCCCTGCTGCGCAAGGGCCTGACGATCGACGGCCACGACGTCGCCGTCTCGGACTCGGGAGAAGGCGGGCTGGAGCAGGCGCACCGAGGCGCCTACGACGCCATGGTGCTCGATCTCACCCTGCCGGATTTGGACGGCCTCGAGGTGGCGCGGCAGTTGCGCGCGGAGGGGAACACCATCCCCATCCTGATGCTGACCGCGCGCGACGACCTGCAGGACCGGCTCTCCGGCTTCGCGGCCGGCGCCGACGATTACCTGGCCAAGCCCTTCGCGGTCCAGGAGGCGCTGGCCCGCGTGCGCGCGATCGCGCGGCGCGCGGCGCCCGCCGACGACACGCTCGTCGTCGGCGACCTGATCCTCAACCGGCGCACGCGCGAGGTCACGCGGGCGGGACAGGACATCGTCCTCGCCCCCAAAGAGTACGCCGTGCTCGAACTGTTGATGGCGGCCCCGGGGCAGGTCTACAGCCGCGCCGTGCTCCTGGAGCGCGTGTGGGACTATACCTACGGCGGCTACTCCAACGTCGTCGATGCGAGCATCCGGCGCCTGCGCGCCGCGGTCGACCGCGGCCAAGCGCAGGCGCTGATCCAGACGGTCCACGGCGTCGGGTACAAGGTCAAGGCGCCATAGCCTGCATTAGTCATGACCACCCGTGGCGCCACGGAGACACAAAGACACGGAGAGTTTTTAGGACGCTTGACGCCCTGCATGGCGGCATATAAGGGACGTTGACCCCTTTTCTACTCTCCGTGCCTCCGTGTCTCCGTGGTGAATAATCGTTAGCGCGCAGAAGTTCTGGGACCGCCGGCTGCCAGCCGGCACGCCAGCACGGGCGCGCGGCGATGCTGGTGCAGGCCGTGGCGCGACCGGGGCCGGCTGGCAGCCGGCGGTCCCAGGCCCATCCCAGGACTTCTGCGCGCTAACGAATAATCCAGGATAGACGGCGCCGCGCCGCGCCGGTCCGCGTCAGGCCGCCGTTTTCCAGGCGTGCTGGCTGGCCCACATGGCGGCGGCGATACGACGACGCTTCCTCCAGACGATGATGAGGAGCAAGAACAGCAGCAGCGACAGGGCGATGAGCCAGAGCGGAGGCCACACCGTCACCTCCGTTGTCGCCCGCGCGCGCACCAGGGCCGTCGCCTGACTCCGCACGCCGTTCGCCCACAGGCCGGCCACGATATGATACAGGCCGGGCGGCGCCTTCCCCCACGTCCCCGTGACCCGTCGCGTATCGGAGGGCAAGAGGCCCGTGACCGGCGTCAGGGGGAAGCGCGCCACGACGGGACCCCAGAGTGAGCGCGCCGTGACCGTGCCGTGGGCGTCGAGGGGAACGTTACCCGCGTTGGTGAGCGAGGCGCCGCATAGGTGGACGCCCGTGGCGTCGGTCCAGCAGGTCAGGGATGACCACCGCGGGCGCACGACGACGTGGCCGGGGACGGTGAGGTAGAGCCGCAGCCCAATCTGCTCGGAGATGTTCAGGCGCACGCCGCCGCCGCCGCCCACCCGTACCGCCGTCGTGCGCGCCTCCAGTCCGCCCGCGTGCAGGCCGACCGTGACCAGGCGCGGGACATGGAGCTCGAGCGGGACGCGCAGGTAGCGCAGGGGCGGCACGGTAACCTGGCGCGGCCCGAGGATGCGTAGCCAGGCGCCTATACCCGTCATCGACGCCCCGAGACCGTTGGTATAGAAGGCGCCGCCGGCGTCGGTATGCCCGTCGGCGGCGAAGAGCGTGAGGCGCAGCGGCGTCGTCGACCAATTCCACAGCACGGCCTCGCTGCGTTGGCAATAGCCGCGCGGGACCGATAGAACGAGCCAGGAGCGCGTATCGGGCGTCGCGCCGAGACGCGCCGGCATCAGCCCCCAGCGGCCTAGATCGGGCATGGTGATACGTGGCGCCACGACAGTCGCATCCGCCGACCCCGCGCACGTTGGATCACTGCCCCGCACGGGGGTGCTGGCCATGCGCGCGGAGAGGGTCGCCGGGGCGGGGGCGGCCGCCGCCGGCAGGGGTGGCGGAGTGGGGGCGGCGCCCAGCAGCAGCGCGAGTAGCAGGGGGACGACTATCGCGCGAGGGGTGCGGGAGAAGGGGTAGGGTCGGTGTCTCATCGGTCATGCCCGCCGGGGGCATCTCCTTTCACTTCACTGTAGGACAAAAACGAGCGACGTCGTATAGCTGCCATTGTAGGCGCGCGCCGGGACGGAGAGGCTGACGGCCGCGCTCGTGGTGTAGCGGCCCATCCCTTGGTTGGCGGGGGCCGTCAGCAGCGCGGATGACGCGGAGTAGGTCACGCCGGGCGTCGTGTCGGCCCCGCCCAGCGCGGCCCCCGCGGCGGTCACGAGCGCCGCCGGGTTGAGTGAGCCGGCGGCCGCGCTCGCCGTCCCCCCCGACGTGACGGACATGCTCGCGAAGCCTATGGCGCGACCGGCGCCGTTCATCAGATCGGGCGCCTGCGCGCTCAAGGTCCAGCCCGCGCCCGTCCCGCGCTCGTCGGTGACGACAAGCGGTGTCACGGCGACGGACACGCTCTGCGCCGCGCCCGTGAGCGTGACGGCGGGGAAGCTGGCGCTGGCCGGCACGGCGAGGGAGAATGCGCCGCCCGTCACGAAGTAGCCGACCGAGATCGCCCCCTGCACGGGATCGACGGCGATGATGGTGTGGAGCCCCGTCGTGGTCCCGGCGGGGATGGACAGCGGGGCCGACAGGTTCCCCGCGCCATCGGTGGTCGCGGAGCCGAGCTGCGACGAGGAGGTCGAATCCCAATACACGGGCACGACGCGCGAGGCCGTGAAGCCGCTCCCCGTGAGTGTCGTCGCAACGGCGGGCGCCCCGCCGGCGGGCGTGTCGTTGAGCACGGGACCGCCGGTGTAGACCTCGATCCCGGAGCACTTGGCGTTGTCGACGAGCGTCGTGAACGTGATCGCGATTGACCCGCCGCCGGCGACGGCCGTGAACTGGCGCACGACGGCCCGGTTCGCGCCGCCCGCCGTGGCATAGATATCGAAGTTGGAGAGCACTTGCGTCCCGTTGATAGAGACGTTGAAGACGCGGCTGCCCGCCCCGCCGCCGGCCACGGCGCCCCAGTAGATCTCGGCGAAGTGGAGGCGCACGATATACGTGGCCCCGGCGCTGAGGCCGGGGATGGTGTAGGTAAAGTTACCGAAGCGCTCGCTCTGATACACGGCCTGCGGCGCGGGGTTGACGATGGTACCCGTGCTGACGGCCGCCCCCGACGAGTAGGCGGACCCGCCACTGCTGTCTTTGTCGGCGACGTACAATCCGGATGCGCCGCCGCCGCAGTTGATGGCCGTGACGAGCGTGGACGCCGCCGCCGCGCGGCGCATCACGCCCATCTGGGCGATGGAGACGCACAGCGCGAGGAGAAGCGCGCGCGACGGCTATGGACGCTTTCGGACCCCCTGTCGTCACCCTGACACTCCTCCTGTCGCCACGCCGGCCGTCTCATCTGTCGCGCCAGCCCGCGGACGCGCTGTCGCATCATCAACCCGCGTGCGGATCATGGGGCAACGATAGACCAGGGGTGTGACGATTGTATGACGATACCATGATCCTTTCGTGACCATACGCCCCCTGTGTGCGCCGGCGGCCCGAACGTTTTCTCACCATACCCTGTCATGAACGACAAACGTCCCGCGCGTTATCCCCTGAAAGTACTAGCGGGGTCCGCGCTCACGCCGCGTCCGCCCCTCGCGCCGGCGCGGGCTCCAGCGCGCGACGCAGCGCCGCCGCCAGCGCGCCGAGGCGCTCGCCGTCGCGACAGGCGGACGCGGCGCCGAGCAGGAGCTCTATCTCGCGGGCCACGCGCGAGCCCTCGGCAAAGCCGAATGTGCCGAGGGCGCCGGCCAACGCGTGCGCCTCGCGCTCCGCGCGGCGCCGCGGCCCGTCGTCGAGCGTCCCCGCGGTCCAGGCGCGGGCGGCCTGCTCGACGATCGCCACGCGCGCCATCGTCGCCCCTTCGAACTGGACCCACAGGGCGGCCATCTCGGCCCTCAACAACTCTTCTATGTCCGGACCAGCCGCTGAACACGTAGGCATGGGTATCTCTCCAGAGATGAGGGGTAAAGGTGGACACACCCGCGACGCTCCGCCGGTCATCGCGGGGCTCACCTGCTCCAGCCCAAGGCGGCCGCGATCGTCACGGGCAGGGTCATGGGGTCGAACGGTTTGGCGATCACCGCCGTCACCGCTAACGCGGCGAACGCATGGCGGTCGGTCACCTGGACCTTGGCCGTCAGCAGGATGACCGGGATGCGCCTGGTCGCGGGATTGTCCCGCAGCAGCCGGACGGCGGTGTGCCCGTCGATGCCCGGCATCATGACGTCGAGCAGGATGGCGTCCGGTTGGTCCACCACGGCCCGCGCGAGCCCGGCGTCGGCCGAGGCGGCGAGCAGGACCTCCCAGCCGCCGACCACGGCGAGACTGACCCGCGCCACCTCCCGGATATCCTCTTCGTCGTCGATGATCAACACGCGCTTCGTGGGCATGGGCGTCAGCCCTCCTTCTCTCTATCCGTGGGGGCGCCGCTGGCGCACGCCGGCGCGGGCCGCGCGGCCGCGCCCGCCGGCACAGCGAACGAGAAGGTGCTGCCCCCACCGAGCCGGCTCTCGACCCAGATACGGCCGCCGTGCTGCCGCACGATGCCACGGCAAATGGCGAGCCCCAGACCGGTCCCCCCTTTGTCCCGCGCGTCGGAGGCGTCGACTTGGACGAAACGCTCGAAGATCGTCTGCTGCTTGTCGGCGGGGATGCCCCGTCCCTGGTCGGCTACGCTGAACACGATCTCGCCGCCCCGCCGTGCGGCGGCCAGCCGCACCGTCCCGCCGCGCGGCGAAAACTTGATGGCGTTGCCGAGGAGGTTGGTCAGCACCTGGACGAGGCGGTCGGGATCGGCCGGGAGGCGCAGCGGCGGGCATGAGACCGCGACGGCGACGTCCGCCGCGACCGCGACAGGACACAACGCCTCCACCGCCTGTTCCAAGAGGGGCGCCGCGTCGCACGACTCCGTCGCCAGCGGCGCGTCGCCCGCGTTCATCCGCTCGATGTCGAGGATATCGGTGATCAAGCGCACCAGGCGGTCGGTCTGTGCAACGGCGATGTCGAGCATCCGTTGCCCCCCGACGGGCAGGGCGCCGCAGGCGCCGCCCGCGAGCAGGCCGAGCGAGCCGCGGATCGCGGTGAGCGGCGTGCGCAACTCGTGGCTCACCACCGCGATGAACTCGTCCTTCAGGCGATCCACCGCCAAGCGCTCGGTGATGTCGGAAAAAGATGACACTACGGCGTAAGGCGTTGTTGCCCCAGAGCGGACGAGGGGCCGCGCGTTGACGGACAACCACGTCAGCGTCCCATCCGGTTTATGCACCCCCATCGTCGCGCCCGCGCAGGGGCGCCCCGTGCGCAGCGCGGCCATCGACGGATGCTCCCCGCCGGGCCACGCCGAGCCGTCGGGGTGGACGGTTCGCCAGCGTGGATCGGTCGAGACGCGGCCCATCATCTGAGCGGCGGTCAGTCCCAGGATGCGTTCCGCGCTGCCGTTGCAGGCCCCGATGCGCCCATCGGAGTACTGCATGACGACACCATCGTGCAGGGCCGCGAGGACGGTCTCGTAGCGCGCGTTGCTCTCGCGTAGCGCCTCCTCGGCTTGTATGCGGCCGGTGATGTCATGCATGGCCACGACGGCGCCGCGCACCTGCCCCGCCGCGTCGACGAGGCGCTGGCCGCTGGCCAGCAGCGTGCGCGGCGGCTTACCCCGGGGCGCGATCACCATCTCGGCGTCGCGCACCCGCTCGCCCGCCAGGGCACGGGCCAGCGGGATGTCCTCCGGGGGCAGGGGGGTGCGGCCGTCGGAGCGGTAGAGGTCGTAGCGTGTGGCCCACTCCGCGGGCGGCAGCGGCTGTGCGGGCAAGTCATGGAACTCCCGTGTGGCGCGGTTGAACAGGGTGAGCGTCCCCCGCTCGTCGCAGGCCACGATGCCGGCCTCGACGGTCTCCAGCACCGCGCGCAGGAACGCCCGTTCGCGGTGCAGCGCCTCCTCGGCCGCCTTGCGCGCGGTGATATCGACGACCGTGGCGAACGCGCCGCTCGAGGCGCCCTGCCGATCGACGAGGGGCGTAGCGGATAGGAGCGCCCATACAGGCTCGCCATCCGCACGCCGAAACGTAAACTCGCGGGCCTCGACGCGGCCATCGCGATGGCGCTCCATCGTCGCGCGGGCCAGCCGCTGGCCCTCCTCATCCATGAAGGTAAAGATCCCCCGGCCGACCATCTCCGCGGCGGTGTAGCCCAGCAAGGCGGCCATCGTCTGGTTGACGTAGGTCGTGCGCAACTCCGTGTCGAACCGCCAGATGCCCTCCTGGGCCAGCTCGACCAGCCGGCGGTAGCGCTCTTCGCTCGCGCACAGGGCCTCGGCCTGACGGTGGCGCTCCACGGCATAGCGCAGCGCGCGCGCCAGTCCATCGCCCTCCACCCGCCCCTTGACCAGATAGTCCTGCGCGCCCTCCCGCACGCCGGCGAGGGCGAGGGCTTCGTCGTCGCTCCCGCTCATGACCACGATCGGCACATCCGGCGCGACGGCGCGGACGCGGGCGACGGTCTCGACCCCGTGGGCGTCCGGGAGCGAGAGGTCGAGCAAGATGACGTCGGCCGGCGTGTGCGTCAGGCGCGCGGCTACATCGGCGAGGCGCGCGACGTGCGCAAGCGCGACATACGGAGCCGGAGCGGTCGCGAGCAACTCCCGCACCAGGCGGACATCGGCGGGATTGTCCTCGACCAAGAGGACGTTAATAGTGGTCGTGTCCTGTCGTCGCTCCATCGTACCCATCCGTCGCCTACGGCCATGCGCCCCATCATCCTGATACACATGCCTATGGTATCGACGCATCCGGCGACGAAGCAACCCCCCAATGGTCCGCTCAACGCCGCTCTTAATGCCGCAGGCCGACGATCGCGATGACGATTTCGACCGCGATGAGCGCGATGACCAGCGCCTCGAGCAGCAGCGCGCGCGCGGCGGCCGCTTCGTCCGCGAACAGGGCGGCGGACTGCTGCAGCGCCTCGAGCGTGTGCGCCGTGCCCTGACGCCACACCTCGAGGCGCAGCACGGCCAGCGCCGCCGCGTACACGCGGTTCCAGTACACGTCCTCGGTCACTTTGAGCGCGTTCTCTACACGCGCGCTCGTCTCGACGCTGTCGACAATGAGGCTGTGGATCTCGTGCTGGAAGCGCGTAGCCGCGCCCAACTCCCACCAGTGTAGCCGGCCAACGCGCTGCAGGCGCGGCGCGATCAGCGCCAGGTCGCGCTCGACCCGCGCATCGTACGCCCGGAAGGCCAGCAACTGCGCGTTAGCCACTTC
>JAABUZ0100001588.1_pt1 | contig 42273 bp, 38 predicted proteins | sample 5562091 | NCBI WGS metagenome assembly JAABUZ01 (sample SAMN12813069, study PRJNA571459) | rock metagenome | isolation source: Antarctica rocks | place: Antarctica: Victoria Land, Linnaeus Terrace sud | collected 2015-12-21
CTTCTCAAGCTGCCGCGCCACGGTCTTCGGTCTCCACCCCGAGTGCCGTCCATCAGAACGATGGGGCGTATCAACACTCTGCTAATCGCTCCCACATCCAATTCGGGTTGGAATCGTGCGCCTCGATCCTGCTACGCGTTGCCCGGCCCCCCCTTCTTGAGGGTCAAGAGGACATCTATGCTATCGAAGGTGGTGCTGTCGGTCCCGAGTCCTGTGCCGACACCAAGCGGGTCCGTTGTATATGGCGCCCGTACGGGCACGTTGTGCTCGTACTTCCCAGAGACAACGGTGTAGTAATAGGCGTCAGCTACGACCTCGTTGACAAAGTCGCTACGCCCCTGGTTAAACCCATTCGGGCTAATGCAGTGCCACAAGTGAACGACCGGGACGGGCGACGTATCTTTGGCGCAGGCGAATTCTTCGCTGACGCCGAGGAACGTGGCTGTCGCCCCGCCGATCGATTGTGCCCACCCGCGCGCATGGTTGCCATGGCTCCGGTCACCTACCCCCAGACAACCCCATTGGCGATACCCGAAGTTCTGCACGCGCCAGCCTTGTCCGTCGTTGACGTTCCCGTACAGGTTGCTCGGGTCAAGGGCGGGACAGTTCGCCCATTCACCCATGGCATCGAAGAGCCTTGCTCCCGCATCGAAGTCGGGGAAGCCGTTCTTAGTCTGGATTTCGCACGGAGATAAGAGGGGATGGCATCCTCTGGTTGGGGCGTCGCCTCGCGGCTGTCATGGCGCGAGGCGACTAGTTATGGTAAAGTAGGGGGGTAAGATGCGACGGCCTGCCCGCAGACCCGTCTCCCTTCTCTCCTCACGCTGTGCCTCTCATTCCTACCGCTCTCTCGTCGTAAGGATACTCGCCGCAATGCCACGTCGTGCCCACGCGCTCCGTCCGTTGTCCCTTCCCACCCAGCCGTCCGTGCCCGTCGGCCAGGCGGCCACCCTCAACACTGCTCTCGATCAGACCCTCGTGCGCACCTTGGGTGCCCTGCCCCTGCTGCTGCCGCTGTGTGAGCTCCTCGGGCTGCGCGATGTCGTCAACCGCCGCTGCTACCCCGAGAGTGCCCCGCCCGAAGACATCGATCTCGGGCGCGTGGCCCTGGTGCTGGTGCTCAACCGATTGCTGGCGCCGCAGCCGCTGGTGCATGTGGAACGCTGGCTGGCAGGGACGGTGCTCCCCGACCTGCTCGGGCTCTCGGCGGCCCCGTGCAACGACGACCGTCTGGCTCGTGCCCTGGACGCGCTGCTCCCGCACCTGGATGCGCTGTGGCAGGATCTGATCGTCGCCGCCGCGACCCGCTTCCATCTGGACCTGCGCGCGCTGTGCTATGATCTGACCTCGCTCTCCTTCTGCGGCGCCTATGGCGCCTATGAGGAGGCGGACTTGATCCGCTATGGCTACAGCCGTGACCACCGCCCCGACCAGAAGCAGGTGGAACTGGCCGCCACGGTGACGGCGGCGGGCGGCGGGCCGCTGGACGACCGCGTCCTGGCCGGCAACGTGGCCGACCGCACGACGCCGGTGGAGAATCTGCGCCGGCTGCGCGGGCTGCTGGGACAGTTGCCCCCCCCGCGACCCGACGCAGCCGGCGCCGGTGGTGGTGAGCGATCGCGCGATGCTGACGCTGGAGGCGCTGGCGGCCTACGCCGAGGCCGACCTGCATCCGCTGGGGCCGCTCGATCCGAGCCTGGGTGACGGTGCGGTGCGGGACCTGCTCGCCGCCGTCTCTGCTGAGGAACTGGCGGCGACCCCGCTGGCCTACCGGCCCCAGCGCGCGGAGGACGACGGGGGGTGGGAGGACTATCACGGGGTGGAACGACGGCTGGACCTGCCCCCCCCCACCCCGGATCAGCCCCCGTTGGTGCTCCGCGCGCTGGTGGTCTGGAGTCCGGGCAAAGCACGGCTGGACGCCCACCTCCGCGCCACACAGCTTGCTCGTTTAGAGGAGGCGCTGGCGGATCTAGCGGGCAAGATCGGCCGTCGCCCCTACACGACGGCCGAGGCCGTGCACAAGCGGGTGCGCACGCTGCTGGCCCGCCACCCCGCCCGTCGCTTTGTCGAGATCACGCTGGCGGGTGGCGCGGAGGACGCATTCCCTCTCCAGCTAACGTGGGTCCACCAGGAGGAGACGCTGGCCGCCGCCGCCGCGCTCGACGGGCGCTACGTGCTGGGCACGACCGCCCCCGAACCGGACGCCCCCGAACCGGACGCCACCGAGATCCTGCGCCTGGCCAAGCAACGCGATGTCCCCGAGAAGCGCTTCGCCCTGCTCAAGGGTCCCCTGGCTGTGCGTCCGCTCTTCGTCCATAAAGAAGGCCGGGTGCGTGGCTTGGTCTGGGGTACCATGGTCGCCCTGTTGCTCTTCGCGCTGCTCGAACTCCAGGCGCGTCAGGCGGGGCTCTCCATCTCCGGGCGCACCCTGCTGGTGCAGGCTGCGCCGCTGGCCGTGGTGCTCTTGCTCCTGCCCGACGGCACAACTCTGCGTCGCATCGCTAATCTGGGACCACCCCTCGCTGATCTGTTGCGGCGCTTGGCCTGGCCCCCGGCGGACTGTTACTGTTGAATGGGAAACGCTATCACCGTGCGAAATCCAGACTAAGGTACGCCCAGGGTCGACTTTGAGGAGATGACCACGCTTAGCGGCTCAGCCCCACCGTAGTTGCACAGCTTGACGACTGTTCCCATCAAGTCCCGTTGCGTGCAGCTGACGAGCCAGGAAGCCGGAGGACTATAATCCGCACTAAGCCCTACCTGCGGGCCGTTAGTCTAAGGTTGTGCTGGACCATGGCCGGAGAGGAGCTGTTCATGAGCATCGTGCTCGTGGCTCGGGACGAGGCGTTTGCCATGCTCACGTACGCGCACGGCGCTGTCATCTTACATCTCGGCCTTGCCCTGGCGCGGCATGACCCCGACCATCGGCTGGGTCGTGCGTTCGGCCCGCAGACCACCTACGCTATGGTGGGCGACCCGTCGACACGGGAACCGGACCTGACCTGGGCGCCTGCCGAGCGTCTGCCGACGGACCTGAACGTGGACCCCGACGCTCCGCCGGATCTGGCGGTCGAGGTCATCTCCCGCACGGATACGCATACCGGGACGGACGCCCGCATCAAGCAGTACCTCGCCTCCGGTGTCCGATTGGTCTGGATCATTGACCCGTGGATGCGCACGGTCACCATATATGAGCCAAACGGCGGCATCCAGGCCATCGCCGAGCATGGAACCCTCATGGGAGATGTGGTCATCCCCGGATTCGTCATCCCCGTCGCCACGCTATTCGAGTGAGACATTCCCGTATCAGATGTTCACGAGTATGGACCTGGGACGCCTACACATCCGATCCTACGAGCGTGGCTATCTGCTGGTGAGCGCCGAGATGAACACTCCCAACATGCTGCTGACGGAAGAATAGGAGCAGCGTTGCCAGCGCGCGGCTCGTGCGGACGGGCAGCATTTCTACAACAGCTTGTCATGCGCCCGGCGCCCGGCTAGCCGCGCGTATCCTGACAAGTAATGGTGCGAAATCCCGTGCGACGGATATCGGTAGGTTTTCCCATAGATTATGCACAACGGGCCTGTATATGGGGATTAAGGCATCGCACGTCTCAATGAGACAAGCAACTAGATCAACGAATGCGACGAACTCTCCCCCCGGTACCCGGGCGTCTACAGCTAGATTCTGTACCAAGAATAGCAAGATCCGACCGAGTGTCTGCCTTTCGCGGTCGACCTCGTCACGCGGGGCCACCTCGGATCGCGCGCTCACTTCACGCTCGGCAAGGTATGCAGCAACCTGGATAGCTTGATCTCTTAGGTGAGCGCGCAGTGTCTCGTCGTTACAATTAGTGACCTGGAGCGTCGTGACACGCAACGCCATAAGGCTCCCCGGCGCTTGCTCTCGAAGCAGTTGGGCGAAGTCCGTCCCAACCAAGATGTCCTTGAACTGGTCGGCCACATCCTCGTACAATGGGAGGTCGTCGAGCACCATGTGCAGGATATTCCATGCGTTAGCATCGTCGCACACTTCGGCCAGCCTATCCACCTGCTGACTCACCAGCGCCTGTAGAGCCGCGCCAGTCACGTTGCCGTCGGCGGATCGGACCCCCAACTTGTCGATGAGGCTGCCTCCCAGGAACGAGTCAAGGCCGTTGCGCGCCTGCGTGAGATCGATGATGAGCGATGGGTGCGAGAGTATCGTCGCTCCGGTTTCCGCGGTGGGACTTCCATGCGTCAGGGCGGCCATCGCCCTGGACACGAACTCGCTCGACCCGTCCCCGGTTGCGTAGACCAAACCAGCTACGAGGAATCTCTCTGGATCGACCCTCTCGGGATGCGCGCAGTCGACCCAGTAGTCGGGAGTGCGGTCGAACGGAGCGTACATCGCCTGCCAGGTTGGATGCCCGAAAGTTTCTGCGACCCATTGAGGCGGCGCTCCAGCCGTCGCGTACGCTGTGAAGAGTCGGTGGGTATGCGCCCACACGGTTGCCAGCCGAACATGCGGCGTGAGCGCCTGCATGTCATTTCGTCGTGCCATATGGTCGTCAACCCAGCGCAAGAGGGACACGTACGCGGCCAATTGTATCCGCCCGTGGTCGCCCACCAACGTAGTGACGAGGCGGGAGGCCAGCCGTTGGTACGCCGGCACGTCGTCAATGTGACGTGCCAGGATGCCGACAAGGTGTATCCGCGACAGAGGTGAACTATGCATTCTCAGGAGAGACTTGACGAGCTTTCGCCTCTCTCCTGGGGTAAGGCGCGCTATCGCATCCGTAACACCCAAAGCAAGTGGGACGGGCAGACTGACCAAACGCTCAATCGCTATGGCGATTCCCTCATCGTGTATGAGGGCCTGCGCGGCTTCATCGACCGCCTGCGTAAATGCCGCTCCCGCCCCCACATGTCCGTCGAGGCGCAGGTGCCGGAGGAGTCCTTCGACATTGGGTGGCAAGAGGTCACCAACTGGGAGTGGCCTCTGTTGTGAGAGGTGGTACGGCAGGAGCCCGTAGTACATGGCTGCGCTCGCCCGGCGCCAGGCCGCGACCTTGTCGATGCGCTCTTTCGGATCTTCAGTCGTGGCGATCTCCGCGACGGCCCGATCCACGAACTCATCCGGACCATCGAACCATTCCCTGTGCCGGCGCAGGAGCGCCTCGCGCTCGGCGACGGAGTCAAGCATCAGCCCGAGATCGTCGATCGCCACATCAACCCTGCGGCCGGTGGTAGGGTCCTGGAAGAAGATAGCGTCCTGACCAGGTCGATCGTCTGCCCTCTTGAAGGTTACAGGCGTGGCCGTATTGTCCGGAACGATGGGCGCGTCGTGCCCGTTGATGGCCTCTCTCGCCGCCACCCAGAACGTATCCGGCTGGAAGTCGAGGCCGCCGACGCTGACTCGTTCCCGGAACTCGTACCCCAATTGAGCTATGAAGTCCTGGTCATGCTCCAATTCATTTCGTATGGGAGGCGGTAGCTCCTCATAGAGAATCTGGAGGGTCTTGACGACCACGGCGACCGGGTTGTCGCGCAATGCGGCCTCCCGAATTAGCAGCAACACGTTCTTCATCATGTCCGCCACGGCAACGACCAGGGTCGGTTCGGACTTGAAACGTGGCCCGAGCAGGCGATCATAGAGCCAGTCCTTGTACCTCTGCCGTGCCGGCGCGACCTCGGGACGGGCCTGACGGTCGATGGGCAGGCTGTGGGCCAGCAAGGTCATGAAGCCGCCTGCGGCCGTATAGATGTCTGCCCGTTCCAGCCGCGATGCCAAGGTGATGCGTTGCCAACTCAGATCGTCGAGATACAGGGACTCAAGGACCCACTCGGCGCAGGCCCGACACACCTCGACGTTGTCGTCCATTGCCCACACCTGCTCGAGTGTATCGGCAGTCGCGTGGGCGAGGCTGTGCAGAAAGGCTCTCTCCCCGGCTTGCTCAGGTGCGCGACCTGTTGGCAATGGGGGTTGTAGGTCGCTTGCGTGTACGAGGCATGCAGAGACATAGCGCCGCAGAATGGCGAGCCCATCATGTTCGACGAGGATCCCGTTAGAGTTTCGAGCTTGCCGCAGGTGGTGCAGGACCTCATCCGCCTCGACCGGTATGTAGCGCACATTGGCCGCGCGAAGCCTGCCAAGCTTCTCGTAATAGTTGTCTTTTGTGAGTTCGCCCACACTGCGCAGACCCTTGAGGATCTCGCTGATGCCGACGATCGGCGCGCCACGCTCTTGCTGGACGTACCCGTTCAAGAAGCGGTCGTCCATCCACACCACGTCGCCTTGCTGAGCAGGAAGCCGCAGGAGAGCGTCGATGCACCGCACGTCGGGGGTGTCAATCCCCGCGACAGCGTCGGCATTCGCGTCCGCAGGCCTGGGCATAACGGAATACGTTCCGTCGACGATGCCACGCCTGACCCTGTCCACGATGTCAACCAGCCAAGCGGAGAGCGTCCGTGCTCGCTCGGCACTTTCCAGCGCGGCGTGAGCGCGGGCTAGTTCACTCGCACCAATGTGGACAACGAAGTGGGCGACCACCGTCGCCAACAGACCCGCGTCGCCGAGAGTCTCTACAGTGTTACCAGAGCAGTAGACCGACGCACGCGTTGCCGGCCTGACCTCACCTGCAGACGGCTGCCCCTCAGTTCCGAGCATCCGCAGCGCCTCGTCGCGAGCCGTGTCGGACATTGCCCCGTGCTCCCACAGCGCATCGACCAACATCCGACAGTTGATCACGTGCCGGGCGTCATCATCCCGCAACGCTGTGGGAGTGCTGCTGCGATCCAGCTTTTGCAGCGGGAGATAATCGACGATATATCCGTGGTCCTCGCGAACGTGTCTGTATAGGGCAACCCATGGGGCTCCGAGTTCCGCGACAAGATTGTCCTCCTCGGGCCGCGGCCGTATAGCATCGTCTACGACACGAAGGGACCCCCGCTCGACCAGGTCAATAATCTGCCGATACGTCCGCAGCCTGGACGGTTGGTGGGGTGTCGCCTGCTCTCGCATCTTCAGCAGCGCGGGCATGAGGTCCGGGGGGATATGAAGCGGCTTGTAGACTCGCTCCACTGTGGGCAGCACCTCGAGGTGCGCGGCCAGGAGGAGGGCGGTCACGTCCATGTGCAGCCGCCATTGCGGAACGTTCGCGACATCGGGCACGGGTGCCCGTCCACCATGGCGCACGAACAGGGCGAATTGTCTGACGGGATTGGGCGCCGCCTCGTTGTCCGACAGCTGTTGATGATAGATTCTCGCCAGCGGTAGGTTGAGTTGCGCGGTCAGGATATGGATCGGTGTGCCCCCCGTCCGATATAGGTCGCCTAACTTCACCTGGCGCTCGCGTTCCTGCCGCAAGAGGAGGATCATTTCGTCGATCGTCCCCGTCCTGACACCAGCTTGCCCCCGTTCGGCAAGCCTTTGGAAGCGTTCGAAGAGGGGGCCTGCCTCGGCGTCTAGCCCGAGGCGCAGGCCCAAATCCCAGGCGGTCTTGACCGCCTCATCGGACAAATGGGGCTGGACGACGATCTGCCGCTAGAGCGACGAGGCGATCTCTGACGCATCCTGCAGGATAAGAGAGACAACTCGTAGCCCCTGTTCAGGGGGCACATCGGACCGTCCACCCAGTTGACGAGCGACGAGGGAGAGGCCTACCAAATCTCCCATGTCAGCGTACGTTTGCATGAGAGTTAGGATGTTCTGTGTCGTCGGCTCCTCCCGTGCCAGAGTTTCCGCCAGGGTGACAGCCTCTACCAGCACCCCCTGCTCCCGCAGCGCTGCAACTTTGAGCCGCTTGAGGTCCGGGGGCAGCCTCCGTCCAGCGAAGAGATTCGGGCGTTCGTCGAGAAGCCGTAAGCAGAGGTCGTAGCGCCCGTCATGGTGCGCCGCACTCGCGGCGAGCCTAAGAGCCGCCTCGGTCGTGCATCCGTCAACCAACAGATCGGCTCGGTCGGCGACGTATGCTCGATTACCCAGCCGGTACATCAGCGCGCAGCACTCAAAGAGGAACGCCATGCTTCCAGTTTCCTCGTAGCTGTCTTCGAGGTGCCGGACGAGCAGCGACCAATCCTTCGTTTCACGTGCCTGGGCCTCCAGGACGAGAGTTCGAACATGACGTATATCCTCTTGCCGCGCCATGCCTTCCAGCGCCCGCAACGCAGCTGGGATAGCACCGCTGGCTACCGCCGCTTGGGCGTACCAGGATGTCCACAGCGCGTTCTCACCGGACTCTTCGAAGAGGGACTGAGTGTCCTCAAGCAGAGTGATAGCCTTGGGCGCTTTGCGATTCGCGATGTAGGATATGGCGAGGGCAAGGATGTGAGGGAGCGAGGCTTTCCCATGATGTATAAGCCTGCGCAACGCGGTCTCGGTGGATGCTCGGTCGATGTCGTAGTTGCGCGCAACGGCCCAGGCGATCGCGCGATAGTCGACCGGATCGACGCTAAGCAGGTCTGCGCAATAGGAAGATGCCTCCTCAGTCCGCTCGGGATCGTTCGCCAAGCAGGCCAGACGCCATGCCTGGGCTACCCGGCGTTCTTCCCCATCTGTTTTATGAATGAGATCTTCGAATGAAGCTGCAGCCCTGCGCAGACGGATCAGGCTCTCATCATCGCGCTTGACGAATGCCCAGTCTGTCGGTTCAGGCCACGCGGTGAGCCGATGTGGCAAGGCGGCCGGGGACAACGCGCTCCAACAATCGATGACCGCCGCAGTGTAGCGGTTGCTTACCCAACGCGGCGCGAGTTCCAAGGCCCTTCCCATCGCCAGTTGTGCCCGATCGATATCCCCGTCTGTGAGATGGACGAGGGCGCGCAGTCGCAACGTCTCGGTGTTCGTCTGTTCCCCAACATCTTCGCGGATCAAGGTGCCTCGGCAGGCGTCGATGCGTCCTGCCTCAAGGAGAAGACCGCAACGCAGATTGACGCTATCGGCATCTTCTTTGCCTTCCAGCAGCCGCAGTGCGGCATCCAGGTCGTCCTCCTTATAGGCGATCAGGGCGTGCAGCCTTAAATTGCCATCCGAAGGAGCGAGCATCTGAGCTTCGTCGGCTAGACGCCTTACCCGCGCGATATCGCCGCCCGCGTCCATCTCCAGGCTTGCCTCAAGGCGGAGTGTACGCGCCCTGACGTCCGGCGTGAGGGCCGTCCACAGTGCGGCTTCATCCCGAAGGTGGCGTAGCCCATCTCGCGCCTCGCTCTTTCTTCCCTCCAACCACGCTGTCCGTATGTCGTCGAGGCGATGCGCTGTCTGTCCCGAGACGAGCACGATAAGTTGTTCCATCTGTGCGATGTCCGTCGCAGACGCGACGCCCATGGGGCGCATCCCAGACGTGTCGGCCGAAGGAACTGGGGGCGGCGCTACCCCGCAGATGTCGCGCACCCAATACTCAGCGTTGGGGAAATATGTTGTCACGATCGCCTGGTGCGGCCGCAGTTTGTTGCGTATCGTCGCGGGCGACCACGCCTCGTAGACAATCTTGTGCTCGCCGAATCGCTTCTTCTGCTCCAGGATTTTATCCTGACGCTGCCGAGATTGCAGGTCGCTCGCGACAAACAGGATGAAACGCTTGATGTTCTCCGTCGCCCAACGATCCCAATGGTCGAAGAATTTATCCGAAGCAGCGTCTATCTTGGCGGGAGGGAAGTCTGCATATCGCTTGCACTGCCCGACCTCGACACCATCTCCGCCAGTGCGGTGCGCCAAAAGGTCTATACCGTCCTGCGTCTCGCCCCGCCCTCCGTACACATCACAGGTGGCGATTTCCGGCTCGAAGTCGAGGAGGTCGCGACACAAGTCCTGGAAAGCAAATTCGTCCAGCAGGTGGAACGGCGGTAGCTCCCCCGGGCGTATGGCAGCTCGCATGGCTGCGGGTTGGGCTCGTGGCATGATGTTGTGCAGTCTGACGTAGAGTAATGAGATTCGTTTGTGTTGTTAGGCTTTGCCAGTCAGAGCATCTTACCGACGCGCAGTTCTCGACGCCAGAACTGCGGCAAGCGGAAACAACACTTCTTAGTGTACGCATCCCAGCGATACAGCACCGCTCGTTATACGTCGATTGCTAAAGGGATCTCCGCCGCTCTATCTCGGCTAACTTGGCATCGAACAGCACGGCAACATCGATCAGAAGGCGTAGAGATCGCGCGTGCCCTCGGCCGTCTCTTGCTCAAGGAGCGCCTGAATACCGTCGAGCACGCGGACGTCGTATTCCCTGAGCACCCCGTCAAGGTCGTTGTCGAGTTTATCCCGTAGGCGCGTCACCTCCGCGATCCGGTGGGACACGTCGGCGGGGTTGACGTCGACGAAGCGGTCGGCGACGCTAGTAAACGCCATGTCCACGTCGTCTGGGTCGTCGACAGGCTCCATCAAGAGCAGCTTCGTGCAGCGCGTCAGATCGTCGAGGAACTGAGCGGCCTGTGCGCGTCCCTCGTCCACGTCGTGCGAATTCAGCCCATAGTCGGACAACCGGCCCTGCGCCTGAAGCTTGAGCACAAAGATGGCTCGGCCAAGGCGGTCCAGCAAGTCCTGATCGGACTGGTGCTTGTACGACGAATAGGCGAACGCATTCACGATGCACATCCAATACCCATAGCCGTCCCCCGTACATGGCGGGCAGTGATTCTCCCATCTATTGTACCCCATGTTGTCAAGGGGGTGTGAGAACCCGATACGCCAGTATAATAGGCTTTGATGGACAGTTGGATTCCCCTCGCCCGCGCGTGGGATCAGGGGCAGGACGTGAGGAGGAGTATGAGCGGGTTTCAAGGCAAGGTCGGGCTGATCTGGTCGATCGCGGAGACCTTGCGCGGCGACTATAAGCCGTCCGAGCTTTGGCTAGCGATACCCGCGCGGACGGCGACGTAGTGGTGTTTGGGTCGAACGGTCCTGTAGGTACACATGATCGAGCCAATACGCTTGGACCGGCACTTATAGTCGGGCGCAAAGGATCGTTTGGAAAAATCAACTACTCAACTCAACCTTGCTTTGCCATTGACACGACCTATTACATCGACGGTAGGAGCACCAATGCAGATCTACGTTGGCTGTATTATGCTCTTCCTTTGCTCAAGCTAGACGCACTATCGCAAGACACAGGTGTCCCCGGGCTTGCGCGTGAATTCGCATATGAGCAGTGGCTGCCTGCACTATCTCTTGCCGAACAACGCGACATCGCCACCTTCCTCGACCGCGAGACGGCCAAGACCGACGCGCTGATCGCGAAGAAAGAGCGGCAGATCGCGTTGCTGCGGGAAAAGAAAGATGCGCTGATCAACGATGCCGTTACGAGAGGACTTGACCCATTCGTCCGACTGAAGGACTCACGGGTGCGGTGGATCGAGGCCATCCCGCAACACTGGGACTGCGCTCCGCTTTACTCGCGCTACTCCATCCAGCTTGGGAAGATGCTCGATCAGAAAGCGGCGACGGGCCTGGCGCAGGCCCCTTATCTACGGAATACCAACATCCAATGGGAGCATGTTGATGTCGAGGATCTCCTTCATATGGACTTCGATCCGAGCGAAAGGCGTAAATTCGCTCTCATGCCTGGCGATTTGTTGGTGTGCGAAGGTGGAGAAGTCGGACGAACAGCGATTTGGCGAGGGGAAGTAGACCTATGCTATTTCCAAAAGGCGGTGCATCGGGTGCGTCCGGCTCGGCAAGGAGAGGTAAGCCGTTTTCTTTTCTACGTCCTTTACGCGGCGGCGAAGCGGGACGTGTTTGCGATAGAGGGTAACAAGAGCACAATCGTGCATTTGACCGCCGAGAAGCTGCGGCAACATCGCTTCCCCTTTCCTCCGCCAGTCGAGCAGCAAGAGATTGTTGTGTTCCTTGATGAACAAACGGGAAAGATCGACGCCCTAATCGCAAAGGTGCAGGCGCATATCGACAAGCTGCGTGAGCATCGCATCGCGCTAATATCCGCAGCCGTGACCGGCCGGATCGACGTCAGGGAGGGCACGGTCTGATGGCGGGCGTCCACACCGAGCAGGCGTTCGAGGACGCCATCGAGGCGCATCTGCTGGCCAACGGCTACCTCAAGGGCTCGCGGGGGGACTACGATCCCAAGCTGGCCATCGACCGCGCGCCTTCGTGCGGGACACGCAGCCGCACGAGTGGTCCAGGCTGACCGTTGTCCACGGCGCCGCGGTCGAGGTCAAGTTCCTGGCGCGGCTGGCCAAAGAGCTGGACGCGCGGGGAACGCTCGACGTGCTGCGGCGCGGCGTCACCGACTACGGCGTGCGAGTCCAACTGGCCTATGCCAGGCCCGCCAGCGGTCTGGCCCCCGAGACGGTGGAGCTGTACGGCAAGAATCGACTGTCGGTCACGCGGCAGTTGCGCTACAGCGATGTCTACGCCTCCGAACTCGATCTGACGCTCTTCGTCAACGGGCTGCCCGTGGCCACGGCCGAACTCAAGAACCCGCTGACCGGCCAGACGGTGCGGGACGCCATGGCGCAGTACCGCCGCGACCGCGACCCGCGCGACCTGCTGCTGGCGTTCAAGAAGCGCGCGCTGGTCCACTTCGCCGTCGACCCCGACGAGGTCTACATGACCACGCGCCTGGCGGGGGAGGACACGGCCTTCCTGCCGTTCAACAAGGGGCGGGGCACGGGCGCGGGCAATCCGGACAACGCGGGCGGCTACCGCACGGCCTACCTGTGGGAAGATGTCTGGCAGCACGATAGCCTGCTGGACATCCTGTCCAGGTTCGTGCATCTGCGGAAGGGCGAGCGCAAGGCGGACGGCAAGGCGGTCAGGCCGGAGAGCATGGTCTTCCCGCGCTACCACCAGCTCGACGTGGTGCGGGCGGTCGAGGCCGACGCCCGGCGGCACGGACCGGGCCGCGCCTACCTCATCCAGCACTCCGCCGGCAGTGGCAAGAGCAACAGCATTGCCTGGCTGGCGCACCGCCTCTCCACCCTGCATGGCGACGACGACCGGGCCGTGTTCGACTCGGTCGTCGTCGTCACCGACCGGCGCGTGCTCGACAAGCAGTTGCAGGATACCGTCTTCCAGTTCGAGCACAAACAGGGCGTGGTGGTGAAGATCGACCGGGACAGCGCCCAACTAGCCGAGGCCCTGAACACGGGCACGCGCATCATCATCACGACGCTGCAGAAGTTCCCCTATGTGCTGGACAGGGTGCGGGGGCTGGCCGACAGGCGCTTTGGCGTCATCGTCGACGAAGCCCACGGCAGCCAGACGGGTGAGTCGGCCAGGAGCATGAAGGACGTGCTGACCCTGCCCCGAGGCGGGGGAGCGCGCGGCCCTGGAAGAGGCCGAGCGGGCCGATGCGGCGGTCCAGCCGTCCGATATCCAGGACGAGTTGGTGCGCTCGGTCGAGGCGCGGGGACGCCAGCCCAACATCAGCTACTTTGCGTTCACCGCCACGCCCAAGAAGCGCACCATGGAGCTGTTCGGGACGCCGGACCCGCACGAGGGAGGCAAGCCGCGGCCGTTCCACCTCTACTCCATGCGCCAGGCCATCGAGGAACGGTTTATCCTCGACGTGCTGCGCAACTACACTACCTACAAGACCTTCTACAAGCTGGAAAAGGCGCGCGCCGACGATCCCGAGGTCGACGCGGGCAAGGCCGGGCTGGCCATCGCCCGCTTCGTCGGCCTCCACCCCTACAACATCGCCCAGAAGACCGAGGTCATCGTGGAGCACTACAGACGCTTCGCGCGCTACAAAATCGGCGGCCGGGCCAAGGCCATGGTGGTCACGCGCAGCCGCCTGCACGCCGTGCGCTACAAGCAGGCCATTGACGAGTACGTCAAGGCCAGGGGCTACGGCGATATCAAGGCGCTGGTCGCCTTCTCGGGCTGGGTGGTCGACGAAGTGAGGGCCGAGTACACCGAGGCGGGCATGAACGGCTTTGGGGAGAAGGCGCTGCCCGAGCAATTCGCGAGCGACGAGTACCGGCTGCTGATCGTGGCCGAGAAGTACCAGACCGGCTTCGACGAGCCGCTGCTGCACACTATGTACGTCGATAAGCGGCTCGACGGCGTGCGGGCCGTGCAGACGCTGTCGCGCCTCAACCGCACGCATCCCGGCAAGGACGACACCTTCGTGCTTGACTTCGTGAACGACCCCGAGACGATCCGAGACGCGTTCCGTCCCTACTACGAGGAGACGGCCATCGACGAGCCGACGGACCCCAACCTGCTGTACGACCTGCAGTCAAAGCTTGATGGGGCGCGGGTCTATGATCGGGACGAGGTGGACGCCTTCGCCGCCGCCTTCTTCACGCCCCGGCCGCTGCAGAGCCCCGCCACGCAGAAGGGCCTGTTCGCGGCGCTCGGTCCCGCCGTGACGCGCTATCGGGAGCTGGAGGAGGATGCCCAGGACACGTTCCGGTCGGACCTGGCGTCTTTCACGCGCCTGTACGGCTTCCTCTCGCAGATTGTCTCGTTCCAGGATACCGACCTCGAGAAGCTGTATGCCTACGGCCGCTACCTGCTGCTGAAGCTGCCCCGCCGCTCCGAGGACGGGGACGGGTTCGACCTCGGCGACGGCGTGGAACTGGAATACTACCGCTTGCGCAAGGTCAGCGAGGGCAGCATCGCCTTCGGGGACGACAATATCCCGCTCGGTGGTCCGACCGAGGTGGGGGCGGGGGGCGAGTACGCCCCTGTGACCGTTCCCCTCTCCACTGTCATCGCGCTGCTCAACAATCGCTTCGGCACGGAGTTCACGGACGCCGACCGCCTGATATTCGACGGCATCGAGGAGGAGTTAGTCGCCAACGAGGAGCTGGCGGTGCAGGCGCGCGCCAATACGATCGACAACTACACCTTCGGCTTCGACGACGCTTTCATGGCGGCGGTCGTCGATCGGCGGACGCGGCACGAGGACATCTTCACGCGGCTGCTCGACGACCAGGAGTTCACGGACACCGTCAAGGCGTACCTGCTGCGCAGGGTCTACGACCGGCAGAGCGGCGCGTCGTTTGGGTGATAATCGGCATCCTTTGCGGTACAGTGCAGAGACTGGCTTCGAAAGCAACGGGAGGTCATGGTGGACACAAAACGTCTACTCACCACGAATGCGCATGGACCGCGTGACTGGCGCGCCTCTGTCCAAGGACACCCACAGATGACACTTACCGCATCGAGCGGATTCGATCCGGTCGAAATTCTGATCGGGGCCAGTATCGGAGCTTTCATAACGGTTGTCGGCGCGACGGATGCCTTTTGGACTCAGGTGTGGGGCCCTGATGAGGAGTTGCGTCATCGGGAACCCACGGAGCAGACCGAGAACGCGGGACGTGACCGCGACGACGCAGCGCCCGCGTAGCGTTACACCTCGAGACGTTCAGCGACCATCGTTCCAGCGTCAGGCTCAGGCCTGCGTCGTATGCTGCCAGGTAGGCGTCGTCGCCCAGGGCCACGCGTTTCTCTGTCCCCTCCGGGGATGTGTTTCCCTCCCGCGCATCGGAAAAAAACGCGGCGCCGATCGCCTGGCACGCATGCTGCATCCTCAGAGCCGATAGAGACATGACCGCATAGTATCAGGAGGAGACGATGCCGACGCGCGATAGCGAGGCTGCTCGCGATGAGGATCAGGTTGGGCAGGGCGGCAGTGGGATGGGCCCGAGGGGCGGGCGCGGTCCGACCGCGGCCAGTGCGTCCGATACGGAGGGCGCCTTTGGCGATGCCCAGGGCCACCGCAAACACCCCAATTCGTCGATCGACGGCGAGGGGCCACGACCGTTCGACGAGCCAGTGAAAGAGTGACGGCGGTCATCAGGCCGTAGGTGTATCGGACAGGGCAGAGGGGAGGATGTCTATCTTGACGTCCTCCCCTTTGCTATCTCCGCTGTCGTCCCGCGACGAGGGCCTGTGACTTGGCAATGGGAAGTGTGGGCGCTCCTCCCGCCCCGCATGCCTACGGGGCGCCCGCGCTCCCAGGACACGGGCATAACAACGGCTCTTTATCGATCGAACCCCGCGACGCTCGATCCTCGATCCTACGCGGCACGGCGAAGCGGCCTGTGCGCGAGATGACCTGATTATGGCACGGACAGTGTGGGTATGGGCGGCACGGTTGCCGTCGCGTCGACGGGCGGGAGCAAGGTGATCAGGATGGCCGTTGCCGTCGGCATGCTCACGGTGACCGTCGGCAAGGCCGGGAGCGCCGTTGGAGTCACGGGTAGCACAGGCGTTGCGACGGGTATGACGATCGCCGTGGCGGGTAGCACAGGCGTCGCGATGGGTATGACGGTCGCCGTGGCGGGCAGCACAGGCGCTCCGACGGGGACCGATGTCGAGCCGATCGTGCCGACCGTTGGTATGACGACCACGGTGTTGACAGGATCAGCTGCTGTCACGGCTGTCGGTATTCCCGGTGGCGGGGCGGGTGTCAGGACCGACGCCGCGACCGTGGGCGAAAGCCGTGGCGCCAGCGACGGGACCACCGGGGTGACATCGGGCAGGGCGACCGGTGGGTTACTGCCACCATCAGGCAGCCCGATTGTAGGGATAGCCGTCGGTATCGCCCGTGTGATGGTTGTGGGCACGGCCCTGACCCTGGTCGGGCGCGGCGTGGGCGTCCTGGTCGGGCGCGGCGTGGGCGTCCTGGTCATGGTGGGAGTGCGCGTGGCGCTCGACGTCGGGCTCGCGCTCGGCCACGGCGTCCTGGTCGGGCGTGGTGTGCGCGTCGCGGTGGGAGTCCGCGTCCGCGTGGCGCTGGGCCGCGGCGTCGGGGGCAAGCTCAACGCGACCGTCGTGGCCGTCGCGTGGGCGCCCTGGGAGAGTTCGTTGGGTCTGGCCGTGCCGGTTGCCGTGGCCACGACAGCGACGTGGCGTCGTGGGTGAGCCGCTGGAAGGAGTGCCGCCCGGGTCGCCGTGGGCGATGGCTTTGGCGTGGGTCGGAACGTCGCGGCCACTCGTCGGGGCCGCGACGCGGCCGTCGGCGCGGCTGGCCTGCGATGTACTGTACGACGTGTCGCGCGATGTACCGGCGCCTTACGCCGTCGACGCGCCATCGTGACGTGGGCCTGTTTGTGAGGACGGCGACGCGCCGCGGTCCCCGGCCGTCGCGCCGTCGCATGAGGCACGACTCTTGTGGGCGCAGCCGTCGCCGTCGGCGGGACAGTGGGCACGGGCGTCGCCGTTGGCGGGAGCGGGATGGCGGTGGCCGTCGCAGTAGGGAGCGGGATGGCGGTCGCGGTGGCGGAGGCGATGACAGTGGGGAGCGGGGTGGCGGTGGCCGTGGAGAGCGGGGTGGCGATGACCGTGGTGAGCGGGGTGGCGGTGGCCGTGAGGGGCTGCACCGTTGCCGAAGGGATGACGGTCGGCGTCGCCATTGCCGCGTGGGCGGCCGCGGTCCGGGCGCCGATGCCGGGGGGCCGCACAGGTGGGACCGGGCTGACGAAGCCCAGTCCCGCGACGACCGTGGCCGCCGTTGTCGATAGGTCCGGTCGACCGGCAGGCCGCGCCGTCACGGTCCGCGCCGTCACGGTCCGCGCCACTATTGTCAGCCTGTGACGACGGTGATGACGGCGATAGATCGCCACGCCCGCGGTGAACATCATTGGCCGCGCTTTCAGTTGATAGTGGATGGCGGCCACCACGGTGGACGCTTGCAGCTGCGTTGCGGCCGCCACCATGGATACCTGTACCTGCATCCGCATCGCGGCTATCGCCGCGGATGCCTGCGTTTGCATCACAGCCATCGCCGCGGACACCCGCGCCTGCATCACGGCCACCGCCGCGGACACCCGCGCCTGCGCCTGCACCTGCGTCGCGACCACCACCGCAGATACCCGCACCTGCGCCGCGACCGCCGATAGTGGCGGTCCGCGATGGGAGGAAGCCGTGGCGATGCGTAGGTGAGCGGATACGACCATATAATGATGACGCTGGATAGGCAGCGGGCTAACGGGATAGCGGCGGGCGGGGACGACCACACCGCGGCGATGGCGGCCGGAAGCCGCGATGGTGTGGCGGGGGCGGGCGGGGACGATGACCGCGCGATGGAGCCGGCCGGGCGCGGCCACGATGCGCCGCTGGGGATGAACCGTCGCGCCGAGCGTCTGCTCGACCGCCGGTTGCCCGAAGAGCGTGGGCAACGCCTCGCCGATGGCGCGACCCAGGTCTTGCCCGTGGGTCTGGGCAACGCGCACGGTCTGGATGAAGCGGCCCGCCGCGGGCGTGAGGACCGTCGCCAGCAGCCACATCGCGACCACGCCGGTCGTGAGGAGTCCCGAGAAGCGCAGGCGGCTGACCAGACCGGCGGGTAGCCGTGGCCATGCGATGGTCCGGCGCCACCGTTGGAGAGACTGTTGGTCGAAGCGACGGGGTTTATGTGGTTGGGAGAGGTGTAAGCCGCGCCAAGAGTTGAGGAATGACCTGTTTATGGTCCTCTTCATCGCTCCAGGCGCCTATTGTCTACGGTTTGCTCAGGCTCATGATGATGGCCTCAGTCTACGGTTTGCTCAAGCTCATGACGATGGCCTGCGGAGCGGCGCCGGCGCCATCGCCAGCCGCGGGAGCCACAACTGCCCCGTCGGTTAATGGTAACAGAACGGTGAATACGCTGCCGACCCCAACGGTCGATCGAGCGGTGAGGTCCCCGCCCATGCGCGCGGCCATGCTCTTGGCCAGGGCCAGCCCGAGCCCCGTGCCGCTGCTCGCGCGCATCTCCGGCCGCTTGCTGCGGAAGAACTTGGTGAACAGCCGCTCCATCTCTTCGGGGACCAGCCCATAGCCGGTGTCGGCTACGTCGACGGCAACGAACCCGTCGCGGTACGCGACCGAGAGGCTGATCGCGCCGCCGGGCGGGGTGTATTTGACCGCGTTGCTGACGAGGTTGCCCAGGATCTCATGCGCCCAGGTGCGGTCGGCCAGCGCGGGCAGATCCGGGCCGGAGGCGTCGAGCCGCTGGTCGCGCGCCGCCGCGGCGTCGGCGAACTCGGCCACGACCTCGTCGAGCAGCGGCCGTAGGGGAACGGTCTCGGGATGCAAGAGCTCGTGCCCGCTCTCGATGCGCTGCAACTCCAGCAGGTTGTTGACCAACCGTAGCAACCGCTCGTTGGCTCCGTCGATCTGCTTGATTCGCCGGCGGAGGGGCGCGTCGTCGCCCAATGCCGCGGTGAGCTCGCGGTCGAGCAGGTGTGTGTACCCGATGATAGCGGTCAGCGGGTTGCGCAGGTCGTGGGTCACCAGGGAGAAATAGTCTTCGCGCAGGCGCGCCTCTTCGCGCTCCTGAGTCACGTCCCGCACGACGCCGACCCCGAGGGCAATGCGTCCCTCCGGGTCAGGGATGACGCTGTAGGTGGTGGTGAGCTCGCGCTGCCCCTCGGGCCTCTTTAGGATCGAACCGATGCGCACGGCATGCCCGTCGCGCAGGGCCTGGCGCAGCAGGTCGCCCACGATGGCCGGCGAGTGATTCGGTCCCAGCACGTCCGCGGCGGCGCGGCCGACGGCGCCCTGCTCGGACTGGCCAGTCAGCGCGGCCAGAGCGGGATTGACGTGCCTGATGCGCAAGGCGCCGTCCACGGTGAAGATGCCGTCGCCCGAGTAGGCCACCACGGCGGCGATGGTGTCGCGCTCCACGGCCAGCGCCCGCGCGATGTCTTCGTTGCGCCGCGCCAGCAGCGAGACCCGGCGATGCAGGGTCGCCACGTTGACGCTGCTGCGCACCAGCAGCAGGATACCGCCGACGCTGACCAGCAGCAGCGGCAGCAGTTGCTCGCCGCGCTGGTCGACCAACTCGATCAACAGGATAGCCAGGGGCGTCATAATCAGGCTGGAGAGAGGCTCGAAGGGACCGTGCCCGGCGCCGAGCAGGATGGCGCCCAGCGCGGCGGCCACGAGCGCGAATGTGACGCCGAAGACGGCGATGGCGACCCAGGGGACGTTGCCGCCGGCAATGCCGGCGCCCGCGACGCCATGGGGGACGATGACCCGGCTCACCGTGGTCAGACTGTCGGCCGCCCAGACCGCGACGATGGCCACCGCGGCGCGGAGGACAGGGGCGGGCTGCCGTCGCCATGCGTGGATGACGCTGATCGTGCCGCCCGCGACAACGGCGGCGGCGAAGGGACCGGCGTCGCGCCAGAGCAGGATGGCCGGCAGCGCGGTCAGGGTGACGCCCGTGCGGTCTGGGAAGTTGAGGGGCAGAGACTCGATGGCGATCGCGGCGAGCAGCAGGGTGAGGAGGACGCTGCCGATCAGACGCTCGCCTGTTGCCGGGGTGGGCAAGGCCAGCGCCAAGGTTGCTCCCACTAGGGTCGCCGCGCTAGCGGCGTCCCGCAGTACCCGAAACCGGTGCTGGCGCTGCATGCCTCGCTTCGTCCTTTTCCCCCCAAGATACCACAAACGCGCGTGCTCCTATGGCCGATGAACTATAATAATATATATACATGTAAATATGTATTCATGTAGACATGCAGGCAACCCGCACCCCGACCTGTCTCCTGGCTGTGGGGGCGCCGGGATGAGCCGGCGCGAAAACGAGCGAGCGTGCGACACGCGCCGGGGTCGGCGCGTATACTAGGTGGTACTCTATGTCGCTATGAACAGGCTAAACGTTGATGGGGAGGACGATGAGCTGGGAACTAATCGCGGTCGGGCTGGGGGCGCTGACCATCGTCGCCATCGCCGCTATCTTGCTCACGGCCAATGGCGGCGGCCTCTGGCTGGTGGCATTCTTGCCCATTGCCGCCACGGCCGGCGGGGCGGTCGTGTTGGCCGGCCGGGACTGACGCCAGCGTACAGCGGTGGTTGCCTGGCGTGGACCCTGGCGCACCCTGACCCATAGCCATGAGAGGAGCGGGGGCCAGGATTTGATATACTTTCAGAATAGAGTGCGGAACGACACGATCCCCGTCCCGTGGGTCGGCGCCCCGCGCCTGCATGGCGCGGGGCGCGGGCGATAACGCCAGAGGCCAGGGGGTAGGCGGAGCGGCGCCGAGCCGCGCTTTTGTGCGTGCTCGGATACCCCGCGCCCGCGTGGACGCGTCGTCGTGGCCGTCCCACTGGCCGGCGTACGGGTGCGGATACCCCGCACCCGCGTGGACGTGTCCCTGCCCTGATCGCGGGTGCGGTGTGCGGCGAGGGGATGAGAATGGGGTTGGGGATAAGCGCTTGACCCGTCCAACGGGACGGGACATCATAGATGTAACGGTGGAGGTCGGTGGACCCGTGAAAGTAAAGGTCATTCTACAGGCCGATGTGGCCGGGCTCGGTGAGATCGGTGATGTCAAAGACGTGGCGGGTGGCTATGCGCGCAACTATCTGCTCCCGCGCAAGCTGGTTCTGCCCGCCACGAAGGGCAACATGGCGGTGCTGGAGCAGCAGCGCTCGCGCATCACGCAGCGGCAGGATCAAAATCGCGTGGAAGCCCAGCAACTGGCCGTGCGCATCGGCGCCCTGCCGCTGACGTTCGAGGTGCGCGTCGGCGAGCAAGGGCGTCTCTACGGATCGGTGACGGGGCAGGACATCGCGCAACGGCTCAAGGACGACGGAGGTATCGAGATCGACCGCCGCGGCATCGAGCTCAAGGAGCCGCTGCGGTCGCTCGGTGAGTTCGACGTCCCGATCCGCGTCGCCCACACGGTGACGGCGCACGTCAAGGTCTCGTTGCGGGATCAGGCCGTTGTCCGTGCCGAGGCCGCGCAGGCGCTAGCTGCCGCTCAAGCACAGGTGCGGGCCGAGGCCGAGGCGCGGGCACAGGCCGAGGCGCAAGCGGTCACCACCGATGCTCCAGAGGGGGTGGAGGCGGTCGGCACGGCCGAGACGGATGTCGACGCCCTGCAAGGCGTGGCCGAGACCGACGGCGGCGCTCCGCGAGGGGTGGAAGCGGTCGGCGCAGTCGAGACCGACGCCGCGCCGCTGGAGACCGTGGAGGACGCGCCGCCGGCGACCGGGGCGGAATCCGCCACGACGCTGCCGACCGAGTAGCCCTCGTCCCCCATGTATGGAGGGGCGGCGCATGGCCGCCTCTCCACGGCATCCGCCCGCGGGCGCCGGCGGTCGGGACCACCGCGCGATCACAGCAACGTCATGCTAACGTAGGAGAGATGCGCCGGTGATCCCGCGAATTGAGATGACAGCTTCGGGCCAGCCTCTGCCGCCCCACAACCTGCAGGCGGAGCAATCCGTGATCGGCTCCTTGCTGCTGGACCGCGACGCCATCATCGGCGTCAGCCAGATCCTGCAGCCCGACGATTTCTACGCCGACGCGCACCGCATCATCTACGGCGTGATCGCCGACCTCTACGAGCGCCGCCAGCCGGCCGACTACGTGACGCTGACCGACGAGTTGGAGCGGCGCGACCTGCTCAGCCGCGTTGGCGGCCGCGGCTACCTGCCGGCGCTGGCGGCCGACGTGCCCATCGCCGCCCACGCCCACTACTACGCCGAGATCGTGGCGCGCCTGGCCACGCTGCGCCGCCTGATCGACGCGGGCCAGCGCATCGTGGGCATCGGCTACGATGAGGCCAGGTCGGCCGAGGACGCGGTCGACTCGGCCGAGAAGGAACTCTTCGCCGTCGCCCAGCGCCGCAACACGCACGGTTTCGCCTCCATCCGCGAGGTCCTGACCTCCTTCCTGGAGCGCCTCGACTACATCCATGAGAACCGGGACTCCGTGGCTGGCGTGCCCACCGGCTTCGTGCAACTGGACAAGCTCACCGGCGGCCTGCAGCGCTCCGACCTCGTCATCCTGGCAGCCCGTCCTGCCGTCGGGAAAACCGGACTTGCACTCAGCATCTGCCACAATACCGCCGTGCGCTACAAGAACCGCGTGGCCATCTTCAGCCTGGAGATGAGCGCCGAGCAGTTGGTGCAGCGCCTGCTGTGCATGGAGGGCGGGCTGGACTCGGCGCGCCTGCGCACCGGCCACATCACCGAGGAGGAGTGGGGCCGGCTGATGCAGGCCGCCGCGGCCCTGGCGGAGACCGACATCTACATCGACGACACGGCCAGCATCTCCACCCTGGAGATGCGCAGTAAGGCGCGCCGCTTGCACTCCGAGCGCCCGCTCGACCTGATCATCGTCGACTACCTGCAATTGATGCAGGGCGGCGTGACGGCCAACGAGAACCGCGTGCAGGAGATCTCCAAGATCTCGCGCGACCTCAAGGGCCTGGCCCGTGAGCTGCAGGTGCCCGTGCTCTCCCTCTCGCAGGTCTCGCGCGCCGTCGACTCGCGCGCGGACCACAAACCACTCCTGTCAGACCTGAGAGAAAGCGGCAGTATTGAGCAGGATGCCGATGTTGTCATGTTCATCTATCGGGACAAGATATACAACCCAGACACGGAGAAGGAGCACATCGCCGACCTGATCGTGGCCAAGCACCGCAACGGCCCGACCGGCCAGATCGAGCTGTTCTTCAACGAGTCGCAGACGCGCTTCATCGACCTGGCGCCGAGCGGCGCGGGCGAGGGCATCTAGCCATGGCCATGAAGGGATTCGCCGGCTTCTCCACCGGGCGCGAGCGCCTGGTGCCCATCCCCGACCTGTTCTTCACCGAGTTGCTGCCGCAGATCGACAACCTGTCCGAGCTCAAGGTGACGCTGCACCTGTTCTGGTTGCTCTTCCAGCGGCAGGGGTTGCCCAAGGCCGTCGGGCGCTCCGAACTGGAGGGCGACATCGAGCTGCTGCGCTCGCTCCGGACGGTCCGGGGACCGCGCCCGGCGCGCGACTACCTGCGCGAGGGCCTGGAGCGCGCGCTGGCCCGCGGCACCCTGCTGGCGTTGACCGTGCGCGAGTTGAGCGGCGCGGCGGAGCAGTGGTACTTCCTCAACACCCCTGCCAGCCGCGAGGCGCTGGGCCGCGTGGAGGATCGTGGTGGCCCGGACGGGAACGGGGAGCGGGAGCAACAGGGCGGGCAGGCGGCGCCGCCGACGTTGCCTGTGCTGCCGATGCTGCCGGTGCATAAGGTCGAGTTGGTGCGCGTCCACCGGCCCAACATCTTCACCCTCTACGAGCAGAATATCGGTTCGCTGACGCCGCTGGTGGCCGATGAGTTGCGCGAGGCCGAGCTGGAGTATCCCGCCGGGTGGATCGAGGATGCGATGCGCCTGGCGGTGGAGTACAATAAGCGCAATTGGCGCTACGTTCACGGCATTCTAGGACGCTGGCAGACCGAAGGAAGGGGCGATGGAGTCGATTCGCGACGTGCTGGGCAGGATAGCGATCCCGCGAAATACAAGCGGGGCAAGTACGGACACCTCGTCGAGGGCTAAACCCTACGTCAGCCCCGCCACCTGTCCCACCTGCGGCGGGGCTGGCTGGCTGCGCTTTGACGTCGACATCGACGATCCGCGCTTCGGGCAGAGCATGCCCTGCGCCTGCAAGGCCCGCACGCTCGAGGAGAAACGCAACCGCGTCTTGCTGGAGCGCAGCAACCTGGGCACGTTGCAGCGCATGACCTTCGATAGCTTCTACCCGCGCGAGAACCAGCAGTCCGCCTACAACCGCGCCCACGACTTCGCTGAGGACCCCGACGGCTGGCTGGTGCTGCTCGGCAACGTGGGCACGGGCAAGACGCACCTGGCGGCCGCCATCGGCAACCGGCGGCTGGAGGTGGGCGCGCCCGCCGTCTTCATCGTGGTGCCCGACCTGCTGGACCATCTGCGCTCCACCTTCGCCCCCGACAGCGAGACTGCCTTCGACGACCTCTGGCAGAGCGTGCGCAGCGCGCCCTTGTTAATCCTGGACGACCTCGGCGCGCAGACGACCACGCCGTGGGCCGAGGAGAAGCTCTTCCAGATCCTCAACCACCGCTCCATGATGCGGCTGCCCACCGTCATCACCAGCAACCAGGTGCTGGGCGAGATGCACGGCGGCGAGCGGCTGGCGTCGCGCATTGCCGACCCCGAGTTGAGCATCGTCGTCTCCATCGCCGGACCCGACCTGCGTACGGCGCGCGAGAACCCCGTGCGCGGCATCTCATCGCCCGGCCGCAGCCGGCAGCGCGGCCGCCAGACCTAAGCCGTTAGCCGTTAGCCGTTAGCCATTAGCCGTTAGCCGTTAGCACTTGCGAGGATGTGTCCTCCCCTTACGACTGACTACTTAGCGCATCCGGTGAGCGCATCCAGCCATGACCGGATAACGAAGGAACGATGGAACGGCGTACTGTTCTGCTTTTGATCGGGTTGGTTGTCGTCGCGGCGAGTGCGGCAACGGTCTATGTCGGCGTTCATGCTGTCCTCACCCCGACTTTTGAGATACAGGTAACTCCCCTCTCGAATGGCAGAGCAGCGGCCGCTCCCCGGATCATCGATGTGGAGATACCAGGGGTTGATCCTGCCAGCCGTGCCTTGGTCGGCCGTGTGCTGAGCCCCAGCGGTGAGTTGACTATCGTCGGCAACGGCTCCCATGCCCTGCCGCTGGGGGCATCGGTCGCGGGCTATCCTGTCCTCGCCAGCGAGAAAGACCTCGATGTCCACAGCGTCACGATCGGTACCGACGGGCTCGGGCGATCGGTCGTCAACTTCGGCGTGCATGATCCGGCGGCGACACTGATTGCAAATTACACGTCCGCACGGGTCGGGGAATACATGGCCATTGCCATCGGCGGTAAGGTTGTAGCGGACCTCCTTATCCAGGATGCACTATCAAGCGGCGCCCTGCGGATCAGTCCTGGATCAGGCTCCGCGGAGGACGCAACGGGCATGGCCATTGCCTTAAAGGTTGGTACGTCTTCCAGCCTGGTGCGCCTCCGGGTGATAAGCACTCCCTCTCCTATCAGCGCATGGGGCTGGCCAATCGCATTCCTGGCCGTCATAGTTTGCCTGGTGGTCGGGGTTGTCACCTACCGGTACTATAGATCTTCACGTATAATGCCAGGGTTGGACCCCCAGCGGGAACACTAATATGACAATGTGACGTTGACCTGCGACTAAAGTTGCAGGCCGGTCCTAACGTCGTAGTATTAGCCGTTGGACGGAGCGTAGGAGGGATCACGATGCAGTGGCGCACCGGTTTGCTCCTGAGCGGCCTGGCCGTTATCGCGGTCACTGCTTTCCTGGTCTACGATGGTGTCTACATCGCCCTCAACCCGATGTACGAGATAGAGGCGACCCCTCTCGTGAACGGCGTGGCGGCAGGTCCTCCCCGTATCATCAATGTCGAGGCGACAGGGATCGACCCTGGCAGCCGGGACATCGTCGGTAGCGAGTTGAACAGGAGCGGTCAATTCGCCATCGTCGGTACCGGTTTCCGCGATCTACCCATCGGCGCGTCGATCGCGGGCTATCCCCTCCTGGCCAGCGGGACGGACCTCGATCCCGCTAGTATCTCCATCGGCCTCGACGCGTATGGGCGGCCGGCCCTGAACCTCCGCGTGCGCGACCCAGCGACAACGCGCATCTCTACCTACACGTCCTCTCATGTCGGGACCGGCCATATAGCTTTTGCCGCCGGCGGCAAAGTTCTCTCGGACCCTCTCATCCAGGGCCCCGTCACGGACGGCGCTTCCCAGATCACGATAGACTCGGTGCAGGACGCGGCAATCCTGGCCATCGTCTTGAAACTTGGCGCGTCCTCGACGCCCAGGCGTTTGCGCGTGACGCGTGTCCCTTTGCCGATCTCCATGGTCGGCCTGCCGCGGCAAGGAACCGCGTGGGGCGTCGCGCTGGTCCTGGCCGGCGTCGAAGTCCTGGTCTTTTGGTTCTGGCTGTACCCGTTGCTCCGGGGGCCAGGCGCGCACCTTGCGCGAGAAGGAGAGACCCGGGAGATACCGGTGTTGCCCTGGATGCCGCCCTCATCGCGGCGGACGTTGCGCAGAGGGGCGAGACCGTGGAAGACGCGATGAGGTTGACATAATGAGTGCAGGTTGTCCGGTTATGACACCCAGATATTGGTGATGAACATAACGCTGTAAATAGTGAGGCCGATCGTGAAAAGAACGGCAAGTGGGATGAACAGGCGCTTCTTGAGCGCCAGGTAGGTACACAGCGGGAACATCATCAGCATCATGCGCGGCATCGACATCAGCACATCGTGGTGCGGTAACACTTCGTGCTGCCCGACCAGCATGGCCGGCGTGCTCAGCAGGACGCCCCACAACAGCCACAGGTAGACGCCCTGCACGCGCGGCAGGCGGCGCCAGGCGTAGAAGGTCAGGACGAGGCCCGTCACGGTGTAGCACAGGTCGTGCAGCCCGTAGAAGTCGTCCGTGTCGAGCGCGCCGCGCAGCGCGTCGCCCAGCGGCCAGACCACGCTGACGTACAGCGTCTGCCAGGGCGGGGCAAAGGTGCGCCACCAGGCATGTTCGGCGCGGCTGAACCATAAGGGGTCGCCGAAGACGACGTAGAGGAAGGCCATGAACAGGCCTAGTCCCAACGGGATAGCCACGGCCGGCACGGCGTGGTAGAGCGAACGCCAGACATCCCGCGACGGGACGCGCGCGGGCACGGGGATGAGGCGGCGCGCGCTGCCCTCGGCCGCTGTCTCCGTCGGGCGCTCATCGACCGGCGCTGGCAGGACCATCGTCACGGCGAGCGGGGGCAAGGTCGGCGCAGGATCGCCGGCATAGAACGTGTCCGGACGCCTGTGCCGCTCGCCCGTCTCCAGTTGGAGGACGGCACGGGCGGGCAGCGCCGCGGGCCCACGGATCAGGCCTTCTAATCGCAGACGGGCGAGCAGTGCGAGCGGGCGTCCGCGCTCCCAGACCGCTGTAACCCCCTGGCCCGCCGACGGATGATCGCCTTTGCTCTCCTCTCCCATGGCTGGGAGGGCTGGTCCCACCGTGGGCGCAGTTGGGGGGCCAATCCGTCGCGCGGCGCGCGATGGGAGTGAGGGCTGCCCGGCGGCCGGAGGAGAGGCCGGAAGTGGGAGTCGGGCGCGCAGGCGATCCCAGGCCCGCCGTAGCCACAGGGTCACGGGACGGCTGACGGCGGGATGCGTTTGCACCCAGGCCATCAGGAACGGCGCCAGCAGGACCATGCCCGGTGGCCGCGCCAGGGCGGCAAGCAATCCCCAGAGCCCCGCTTGCCACCATCGCTCCAGGCGCAACGTGTAGAAGAAGGCCGTCGCGCATAGCAGGAACGTCCCTTCGCTGTAGGCCGCGACGAGGAAGAGCGAGAGCGGTGAGAGCGCCAGCAGCAGCACGGCGCGCCGGGCCACGTCACGACCGTGGTCCAGGCGCACCAACCCGTAGAAGAACATCAGCGCGCCCGTGGCGCAGAGGTTGGAGACCAGCATGCCCGCCACGATGTACGGCGGGTAGGACCCGTCGTCCGCGGAAGCCAGCCCGAAGACGTCGCGCGCGGCGACGGAGAGCGCGAGGTGCAGCGTGCGCACCAGCAGCGGGAAGAGCGGAAAAAAGGCCACGTTCTTGTAGCTGTCGGGGCCGCGCAGGTTATAGCCCAGGCGCGCCAGGTCGTCGTACCACTGCACGTCCGAGCGGTTCCAGGCGTCCAGCGCCGTGCCGGTCACGTGGTCGTGGGCAACGAAGATCGGCGGCGCGTTGTCCGCCAGGGTCTGCCACAGGGGAACGCCGAGGCCGATGACCAGCACCGTCAGCGCCACGAAGAACAGGCGCGTCGCAAGCACGATGGGGAGCACATCGTACAGCAGGTCGCGCCGCCAGTTGGGCCGTTGTATCCCCTTAATGCTGCGTCTCCAATCTCCGGTCTCGTGGCGGGCTATCACCTCGCTGGGCTCACGATGGCTGGGACGGCGCCGGCCCTGGCGCCCCGCGTCGCGCTGCCTGGTTGCCCTGGCGGCGGGGGCACAGATGTCATTGTACCTGTATCGCGCGCGTGCCCTCGAGCGCAGCCCTCGCCCGTGCGCGACCTCGCGCGCGCCACACGAGGACCCCCACGGCGATCAGGAGGGCGTTGCGCAGCGCGAGGTCCGCGACGAGGACCGGCTGCAGGGCCAGCAGACCGCTCCAGGAAAACGGGAAGATTGATTGCGACAGCGCGGTGGCCACGAGGGCCAGCGCCACGGTGCGCACACGGTCGTACGGTTGGACCGCCAGCAACGGCAGCAGCCACAGCAGGAACTGGATGGAAAACAGCTTACTGCCCAACAGCAGCGCCAGCACGGCCAACGTCACATAGGTCAGCAGCGCGCGTGCTTCCTCCCGGGGCGACGGACGATCGGCGGCGGGCGCGGCGGGCGCCGCGGGTGCCGCCGCCAATCGCTCATCCGCGCGCGGATGCGGATCAGCCGTGATGGTCCGGGGGCGCCCGGTGGTCCCAGGAGTCCCGCGCGCCGGAGAGGGAACGGTGGGGGCGCGTCGTACCCGGGGCCACGACCACAGGCCGATGTCCCTGCCATACGACAGGTAGAGCGCGCCCAGCAGCGCGACCATCGCGAGCGTCGAGAGCAGGCCAAGCGCGGCGGTCGGCGCCGCTGAGATGTCCCAGGAGCCAAACGCCTGCGCGGGGGACAGGATACGCACCGGCAGCCCGGCCAGGTGCAAAATCTCCACCACCGACGCCTGCAGGCTCTCCATCTCGATCCCACGCCGCGTCTCCCATTGCATAAATCGCCCCAGCGATGAGGGCGCCGCCAGGTACCACGCCAGCAGGGAGCCCGCCAGGCCCAGCGCGTAGACGACGCCCCCCGCGCGCCGACCGCGCCGCCAGTCGGATAGCAGGAAGAAGGGGACCAGCACCAGCGGGTAGACCTTGATCAGCGTCGCCGCCAGCAGCAGCAGCCACGCCGGCGCCGAGCGTCCCGCCAGCAGGGCCAGCGCGGCGCCCAGCACCAGCGTCGCGGGGACGAGGTCGAAGCGCTGGCAGGCCACGGCGCCGAGCAGCGGGATCAGCAGGCCGTAGGAGACGACGGCGCCGAGCGCGGAGACTCCCGCGCGCCGGGCCAGCAGCGCCACCAGGGGCAGCGTCGCCGCGTCGACCAGCAGGATCTCGACCGCGAAGAGGAAGTCGAACGCGCGCAGGGACGCCGGATGTAGCAGGCCCGGCAACGCGAAGACGGCCGTGGCCAGGGGCGGGTACTCGACGAAGAAGTGCGGATCGAGGTATGGTATCCCGCCGGCCAGCAGGCGTTGCGTGGCCGGCCAGAAGACCTTCTGCGTATCGGACCCGGTTTCGTAGTAGAGGCCGGGCGTCTTGAACAGCCACAGGAAGATCACGGCGTGGACCAGGATCACGGCGCCGGCCGCCACACGCGGGTCCACGCGCGGCGCCGCCTCGCGCAGGCGGGCGCCGTGTGAGCGCGTCGCGGGCTCCGGCCGCACGCCGCTTCCGGAGGCCGCCGGCCAGTCCATCCCGTCCGTGTCGCTTGTTATCGCCGTGCCCTCCCGGCAAGGTCATGTCATTCTCGATCATGCGGTGGGGTAGGGGCGTATTGTATACGCCCTGTTCGCGTCCGCCAGGGCGTATTGTATACGCCCCTGCGCTTTCAATCATATGCGCCATCCGAGGGCGGAACGGCCCTGACCCTCCCGAATCCTACCTTGTCGCGTACCCTGCCCGCGGCCGTGCTTGCGTGCAGGGTGAGGAGACCAGGGTCGCCATGGTCGTTACCGGCCGACGGGCTCGAGATCCGGAGTCCTGCCCGGTCTACCGGGGACCGGTCGGCGCGGCGTCCACGCCCCGGCCAGGATGCGCAGGAACGTCTTGCCCACCGAGAGCATGGTGGCCACGGCGACCGCCGCGCCGATGAAGAGTACCATGGCGAAGTCGACCAGTCTGCCGTGGTCGTCGGGTACCCCCAGCAACCAACTGCTTCCTCCCCACCACAGCAGGGCGCACAGCGCCATCAACGTGACCGCGACGGCACGGACCGACGGCCAGGCGCGGGCGAACCCGGCGTCCACGGCCACGTCCACCGGTTGCCCGGCGCGTACCTCGCCGTGGACGCGGGCGGCGATGACGGTGTTGGCCCCCACCGCCGCGAGCACGGCAAGAGCCAGACCACCGAGCCCCGCCAGGGTAAGGGTGACACCGGTGAACTTGATGACGGCAAAGGCGCCCAGCAGGTCGAGGACGGTGGCGATGGCCACGAGCAGCCCCAGGAGGCGGTACAGCACGGTCGCGGCCAGGATGATGACGGCGAGGACGATGAGGGCGCCAACGGCGCCGTTGCGCACCGTGTCCGGCGAGACCGAGGGGCCGACCTGCGTCGCGCCGGCGAAGGTGAGATGGACCGGCAGCGCGCCGTACATCAGGATGGTGGCCAAGTTATCGATGTTGGTGTAGGAACTGGCCGGCCACACGCGCTGGAACTGAATCTGGCCGCGAAACAGATGCTCTGCGGTGGGGCGCGTGTCGTAGACGATGTTGTCGATGGCGATGCCGATGAAGGAGGGTCGGCCGTGGGCGTCGGCGGCGTAGGCCTTGATCCTATCCAGGGCGGCCGGCCGCACCATTATATCGTCCACCGGGTGGCTATCCAGGTTCTTGGGGCCGATGCCGACCGAGATCCCAGGCCGTACGATGTCGTCGTTGTCGGCCAGCACCGGGAACTGCCCCGGCCGCACGCGCGTTCCCCGGCCGAGTAGCTCCCCGCCCACCGCGAGCAGCGTAAAGTGTCCCGTCTCTTGCAACAGCAGCCGGATCGATGTCGGATCGTTGAAGACGCGCTGGCACAGCGGCTGCCCCGGCGCCACGGGACCGCGCGCCGCCCCGCCCGCCCCCGGACGGTTAGCGGACGCGGCGTGGCCATGCGCCCCGGCCGTGGCCACGGAGGGGCAGGCCACGGTCTGCACCGTCGTCATGGTCAGGGGGACCGTGTTGGCCAGTTGCACGACGATAAAGCGGTCCTGCCCCCGCGTCAGCGTCCCCACGATCGGCTCGGGGCTGCCCGTCGCCGCGTCGATGCGTTCCTCCAGGATGCGCCGCGTCCGCGCCATGGCCGCATCGTCGGCGGCGGGCGCGCCCGCCACCGGTAGCGGATGCGCCTGGAGGAGCATGCGCGTCCCGCCGCCGAGGTCGTTGCCGAGATTGAGCGTGATCGGCTGCCCGAGGGTGAGCGTGAAGCCCGGCAGGCCCGAGAGGTCGATGGCCACGGCTAGCAAGGTCACGGCGACGAAGGCCGCGCCCGCGTAGGCGGTGCGCAACCCGAACGGGCCGGCTGGGCGCGCCGCGCCAGATCGCGGCGCCCTGCTCATCCCGGCGGCGGGGGAGAGAGAGCCCGCCACGCCGTCCGCCGCGTCCCCGTTGAGGGCCAGGGAGGCTAGTGCGCCGCCCGCGCGCGGGGGCAGGTAGACCCCCACCAGGAGCGCCGCGATGCCTGCCCAGGCCACCAGCCCCAGCGCGGCCTCGACAGGCTTGAGCACTGCCCACGACATCGTGTCGTGCCCGAAAGCGGCGTAGAGCGAGTCGAGGTAGGTCAGCGCCACGGCGGGCAGCACAACGAGCGTGTAGCGGTTAGCCAACCGCGGCGCCAGCAGCAGCGCGCCGGGCAGCACCCAGATGCTATAGTTCGGTCCCCAGCCGGGCGCAAACAAGTAGAAGGCGAGCGGCAGGGTCACCAACCCTTCCAGGGGCCGTCGCCGCACCAGCAGCAGCAGGCAGACCGCGGCCAGGGCCGCCAGCAGCAGCGGCTCGTTGACGTGGGTGACCCAGGCGTTGGGGCGCTTCTCCGCCGGGTGTACCCAGCACTCGCGCAACACGGAGACGTAGCCCCAGCAGAAGCCGTCGGAGCCGTTGTAGCCGGCGATGCTGCCCAGCACCTTGCTCAGGCTATCGGTCCCGAAGGCCAGCCGGAAGCCCAGCAGCGACACGCCCAGCGGGACCAACGACAGGGGCGCGTAGAGGATGCGCCATGTCCAGCCCCGCGTGTACAGGACCAGCGGCGGCAGGAAGAGCACCGGCCAGCTCTTGTAGGCGATGGCCACGCCGAGCAGCAGCGCCGAGGCCGCCGCGACCAGCCCTTCCCGCAGCGTCGGGCGCGGCAGGCGCGCGGGATCGCGCACCAGCGCCAGGACGGACAGCACGATGAAGAGCAGCGGGATCTCTTCGAACTGGCCGTGGTAGCCCGTCACCAGCGCCGGGAGGGGGTTCAGCGCGTAGAGCAGGCCGGCGGCAAGCGCCACACTGGGTGTCCGGCCCAGGCGGCGCGCCGCCGCCCACACCGCGACCGCGATGGCCACCCCGCACAGGCCGGGCGCCGCCTTATCCAGGATCAGGAAGAGCGTGCGGCTGCCCTGCGCCAGCGCCACCAGCACCGCGCTGATCAGCCCGTGCAGGGGCGGATAGGGGTAGCGGCCCGCCGCCAGGGGGGCGGTATAGACGTTCTGACCGTCCAGGACCAGCGAGCCGATCGTCCAGTGCGCCTCGATATCGAAGGGCAGCCCGCGGTCGAGCGTCAGCGTGGGGACCAAGCGCGCCACCGTGGCGGCGAGGGCAACACTCCAGACGGGATGGGCTCGCATCCAGGCGGCCGGCCTGAGCGGGAGGCGCAGCCAGGCCACGGTTAGCGCGCACAGCCACACCAGGGCTGCCGCGAACGTTACATCACTCCCCGGCTGCATCGCACCTATGTCTCAACACTATCTACAAACGGCGGGACGCCATCCACATCATAGTTTATCCAATGCGGCGTAAAACCTCCGCCGCGCGCGACGCTACCGTCTCTCCGCGTCTTGCAGGTACAGCTTGAGCAGCGGCAGGTCGGCGGGGGTGCTGACCTTGATGTTGCGCGGGTCGCCGGGAAAGGTGGCGACGGCGTAGCCCAGGCGCTCCAGCAGCATGGCGTCGTCGGTGCAGAGCGCGCGGGCCCGGCCCGCAGTCTCATAGGCGTGGCGCAGCAGGTCGAAACGAAACACCTGCGGCGTCTGCACGGCGCGCAGCGCGGCGCGGTCGGGCGTGGCGGCGATGAAGCCCCGCGCGTCGACGCGCTTGATCGTATCGGTCACGTGTACGGCCGGGATGGCGGCGCCGTGCTCGCGCGCGGCGGCCAGGCCGGCGCGGACCAACTCGGGCGTCACCAGCGGACGCGCGCCGTCGTGGATCAGCACATAGTCGCACGCGTCGAGGGCCATCAGGCCGGCCCGCACCGAGTCGGCGCGCTCGACGCCGCCCCGCACGAGCGCACCGACCCGGTCCCACGGCGGCTCGGCGCGCGCCCGCAGGTCCTCCGCGCGGCGCAGTCCGTCGGCGGAGAGTACCACCACCATCTGGCCGATCTCCGGGACGGCGAGCAGGGCCGTCAAGGTACGGCCGAGCAGGGGCTGGCCGTCGAGGGGCAGCCAGAGCTTATCCAGGCCGCCCATGCGCCGGCTGCTCCCCGCCGCCACGACCACCACGCCCACCCGCTCGTATGCCATGCGCCCTCTCCAGTTGTCAGTTATCAGTTGCCGGTGGCCAGTAGTTGATGGCGCCCAGCAGAATAGCGCCAGGAATCAAGAGGCAGCAACCTTTCCGCTACAACTCGATACATTGCCAACTGGCCACTGGCCACTGGCCACTGGCCACTGGCCACTGGCCACTGGCCACTGGCCACTGGCCACTGGCCACTGGCCACTCGTTACCGTCCGCGCGGCCCGATGTAGGGGCCGCGGCCGTTCTGTCCCTTGAGCGTGGCAAAGATCATGCGTCCGGCCGCGGTCTGCAGCCCGCGCGTGACCACGATGGCGACCTCCTGGTCGATATGGCGCGCGCCGTCCTCGACCACGATCATGGTCCCATCGTCCAGGTAGCCGACGCCCTGGCCGACCTCGCGGCCGGTCTGGATGATGCGCACCATCATCTCCTCGCCGGGCAACACGACCGGTTTGACCGCGTTGGCCAGCTCGTTGACGTTGAGCACGCGCACGCCCTGCAACTGGGCGATCTTGTTGAGGTTGAAGTCGTTGGTGATGATCGGCGCGTGCAGCTTGCGCGCCACGTGGACCAGCTTGCTGTCGACCTCGTGGACGTCGCGCACCTCGCGCGGGTCGACGTCCAGGATAGTGATGGGCGCGTCGATCTCTTTGCTCATACGGTTGAGCATGTCGAGGCCGCGCCGGCCACGCGTCCGGCGCAGCGGATCCGGCGAGTCGGCGATGTGTTGCAACTCGTCGAGCACGAAGCGGGGCACGATGATCTCGCCGTTGATGAAGCCGGTGGCGCTGATGTCCGCGATGCGGCCGTCGATGATGATGCTCGTGTCCAGCAGCACGCGGGAGTTGTGCCCGTTGCTCGCAGGGCTCAAAGGACCGCTCTCGACGCTGGCGCCGGTTGTGTTCCCCGTGAACGCTCCCTGGCCGTTGTCGGGCAGTCGGCCGGCAGGGCGACTTGTCCGCGCCGCGAATAAGGCGCGCACATCCGCGCGGCGCACCAGCGCCACGCGCATGCAGACCAGCGACACCACCAGCGCCACGATGGTGGGCAGGAGGTTGCCGACGGGCGAGCCGAGCAGGACCAGCGGGAAGGTGAGCAGCGCGGAGATGAAGAGTCCGACGCCAAGGCCGAAGAGGGCCACGGCGAGATCTTCGACCGGCGCGTGGCGCACGTACTCGTCGAGACGGCGCAGCGGCGCGGCAAAGAGCAACGGCGTCAGGATAAGACCGAGGACGAGGCCGGCGAGCGCCAGCGCCGGAGCGTCTCCCGCGAGGCCGCCGACCGTTTTGGCCACGGCCCACCCTATAGCGCCCAGCGCCGCGGCGCCCAGGACGCTCGCGGCCAGCCTGGCATTCATCGTGGGTCCCCTACGTTATTGATGAACAGTGAATGAAAAAACGTGATGGCTCTAGCACAAGGGTAGAGCGTGCCGCGCAACGATGCAAGTGCGGTGCGCCACCTTCACCTGTGCCGGGCCAGAGAGAGGATAGGAGAGGGGGAATAAGGGGTAAGGGTTGCGATTGCTGTGCGTTCGATGGTATAGTGCCACCTGTCGTACCTTAACATGCTGGGCCGGCGTCGATCCCTGACAGTGGAGCCCCTACTATCCCCGTCCGCGCGGTCCACATGGGCCGCGCGGGAGCCTGATAGTCGTGATAGTCGTGCGGCGACGCACGCCGATTGGAGGAGTATGGCGTACCTGACGAAGGAAAGCGTATGAGGTCCCGCATCTACGGACCGGTAGCCGTCGCGAGTCTCCTCGCCTCCGCCTGGTGCGCGTCGGGCGTGCGGGCCGGGACGGCGAACACCATTACGATGCAGGTGCTCGTGACGGGCTACGTCGATCGTGGCTATACCGCCTCGGGCATCTATACCCACCCCGGCACCTGTGCCGTCGACCCCCGCGTGATCCCTCTCGGTACCTACATCACGATCGACGGCCTCTGGACCTGCCACGCCGAGGACACCGGGGGCGCCGTCATCGGCTATCACGTCGACGTCTGGGTGCCGACCACCGCCGAGGCCTACGCCATCACCGGTTACCGTATGGCGACGTGGTCGACCCCCTCACAGCAGGTGTTGGGCTATCACGCCACTAACCCGACCGTCATCCCGACGCCCACGATCAACGCGCCTCCGACGCGCTACGTCCCGCCCGTCCCCTCGCCAACAAGCGACGCACCGCCGGCTTTCACTGCGACGCCGGCAGCGCCACCCGCGTCGCCTACCCCCGACGCAGCGTCGCCCGCCCGAGGCGGCTACACCCGACTCTACGCGACCCCGACGCCCGCCAGTGGGACAGGATACTCCTACTCCACCGCCCCCACCGCGACCGCAACTCCCGTCCCCTACGGCAACGCGGGCACGACCTCGTCCTATAGCACGCCCACCGTTGTCCCGACCTATGCACCGTCTACCGATGGTTCATCGCAACCGCCGCAAACGTCCGTCCCCTCCGCCGCGCGGGGGCGCGGCTGTCACAAAGTCTACTGGACGCAATACTCCGGTGGGGTCGCCTACCACTATTGGCGCATCGTCTGCGGGTAAGCCCCACGCGATGGACGGGCGTCACGGACAGGCTGACCCGACATGTCCGCCCACGACAGCGCGCTGCGGGAACCGCGGCGGTCCCAGGGGACACGGTCCCGGCGGAGACGCTGGATGTTGGCTCGAACATGGCCGCGAGGCGCCAGCTGATCCGGCAGGCCGCCTTGGATGATGGTGATCGTTCCATGTTGGTTGATGAGCTACGGCTCCTTGTTCAGCGTGAGCGCGTCCGCTGTCCGCAGCAGGGCGCCGGTCCCGGCGTCGCGCATCCACAGGCGTGCCCCGCTCCCCGCGTTCAGCAGGCTGCTCGCGGTGATGAAGGGATGGCTGGTCCGCGCGTCGAGCGCCAGCGCCCAGGGATAGCTGCCGCCCGGCAAGGTCTGGAGCAAGCGGCCGCTCGCCGCATCGCGGACGCTGACCGTCCCCCGCGCCAACTCGCCCGCGCCCGCGTTGCCGATGAACACGCGCCCGTGTCGCGCGTCGACCACCGCCCGCTCCGGGTAGCTGTCCCGCGCCAGCGTGCGCAGGACCCGCCCGCTCGTCGCGTCGAGCATCGTCACGGTGCCCTGCGTGCGCGTCGTGCGCGTCGGCAGGTCGCCGCCGCTGAGGACGAATACCCGGTTGGCCCACTCGTCGATGGCCATGGCTTGCGGGTTGGGTCCGACCGCCACGGTGCGTATGACCGCCTGGATTATTGATGACGGATGCGGTGGCCGTGACCGCTCCCAGGACGGTCCCCTCGTGACTAGTGCAGGCTAACGTATGGCCGTGGGCGACGGCAGAGGTGGGGGAGGGGAGACGACGACGGTGGAGGGAACCGCCACGGCCGTTCCGGCGACCGCGGTGACCGCGACCGCCGTTGCTCCCGTATTGCCGGTCCCGGTCCCGGTCCTGGTCCCCTTGTACCCCGACAGGATCAGCGGCGATGGCGCGAGTACGCGCTGCGCGCGGCCGCCGCTTGCCGTCGTGGAACCGGCCGGCGGAGGCAGCACCGAGAGCGTCGCCGCGTTGCCGTCGGCGTCCGCCTGGAGATAGCCGGTGACATTGGTGAAGGCGACGGTCGATGTGATGACGGACGGCGCCGGGCAGCCGTATCGCTCGGAGCAGGGCACGCCCAGCGCGGGGCCCGGCCCCGCGCTGGTGATGACCGCGCTGACGAGGATATAGGTGGGGTTGATCCCGTGCGCCGGGTCCTGCACGAAGGCGCCGCTGGCGGCGATAACCCCGGTGGGGACAAACCCGCAGTAGACTCCTTGCTCGGGGCAGGCGATGGCGCCGTGGCGCCGCGCCCGCGGCTGCTCCGGCCCTGGTAGCGGCCCCCCATAGGCCCGCGCGATAACGAAGCCGCCGCTCGTCGTTCCGCCGCAACCGCTGTAGCTGCTCAACGTGAGCGTGCCGCGCAGGAACGAGAAGGTTATCAAGCGCGCCGGCGCGTGACCATGGGGTGGCGCGGGGCGACGCGCCAGCGGCGGCGCCAGGGGTAGGACACGGGGGCCCACCTGGTACTGGCCCAGTGTCGCGCACGCCAACGGCGCCGATATAAGCGCGGCGCCCGCGTGGCCGGGACGTAGCGCGACGCCTATCCCGCCCAGGACAAACGCGGTGAGCATGGCGCCTCGCCGCGCTCGCCGCGCCGCACATATCCCTCGACCCATCATCGCCTTACCCTCCCAGTCTATGCCGTGTAGCCTATACCGTGCTGAGCAATCCACCCTGTGTCGTTGCAGAGGACACGTCCCCTACACATGATACAACGGATGGCCGCGCGGTTCGTAACATAGGGCTACTCGTCACTCATCGCGCGGGCGTATGCAAGACGCCCCTACTCGGCGCTCGTCAGATGGCCCAAAGGCCGCTGGTACTCTCTTCTCATTGTCCCAACCAGCTGCTAGCGCCTATATCACCGATATGGGCTAGCGCGGAATCAGAGGAGACTGTTTGATACGGCGCGTTCCTTAACCGACCGCAGTCGTCGTTTGCCATGCGACCGCAGTCGTCGTTTGCCATGCGACCGCAGTCGTCGTTTGCCATGCGACCGCGTTCGCAGGCCCTTTCGGATCAAAGTAGGCGCTCTGACACAACACTAACTAGTAACAGTCGCCCCCGGCACGATTGGATTTTGAATAAGAAAATAAGAAAACAGGGTGGATCGTGGGGTACCTATGCCCGCGCGGATCATGGCGATACGCGGAGGGCAGCAGCCCTGATACCGCTCTCTGGTCGCCGCCGGTATGAAGAGGGAGAGAACGATGAGGGACCGCGACCAGCGACAAAACAGGACGGCGGGCGGTAAGGCGGTCGTCGACGCCACCGTGGCGATGGTCCCCGTGGAGGTTGTCCCGGCCGCGACGGTCGAGCCCGGCAGGGCTCGTGGAGCCCATGGCGCTCGCGGGGCACACAAGGCCCACAAGGCCCACGAAGCCCGCGGAGCTGCCGGCGATGCCGGGCCGCGCGAGGAGCCGGACGACGGCTGCCTGCCACTGCCGTCGCCATCGTACGTCACCAGGAAGCTCAGTCTGCCTCTGATGCGTCGTCGGCCCGACCTCCAAGGGTCGGAGGCGCAACCGTCGAGCGGCGATGCCGCCGCCGAGGACGCCGAGTTCACGGCGTTACGCCTGACCTTCTCTTCCCCCGCCATGTTTCCAGGCGCGGACAGCGAGGACGGCAACGACAAGGGTGGCGATAGCGATGGCAAGGGCGATAGCGATGGCAAGGGCGATAGCGATGGCAAGGGCGATAGCGATGGCAACGTGTGGGCCGATGGGAGAGCGAGCGGCCGCGCCGGTCAGGACGACGATGACCGACCTGACGACAGCGCGGAGGCGCCCGACGCGGCGCCGATCGGGCGCCTGCGCGCCGGGTTGCGCCAGGCGCAAGACGAGGTGGCGGCCCAGCGGCGGCGCGGCGAGCAGGAGCGAGACGACCTCGCTCGCTCTGCGAAGAGCGAGGTGATCGGCGAGATTCTTCCGGTGCTGGATGATCTGGAACGCGCCTCCACCCAGGTCCCGGCGCGGCTACGCGACGATCCCTGGGCGATGGGCGTGTTGATGATCGGACACAGTGTCCGCGCGCTGCTGGAGCGGCAGGGCGTGGAGCGCATCGCCCCCTGGCAAGGCCTGTTCGATCCCCGCCTGCACGACGCCGTCTCGCGGGTCCATGACCCCGCCGTCCCCGCGAACACCGTGACCGACGTGTATCGCCCCGGTTATGTCCTGCATGGTCGCGTGCTGCGGCCGGCGCAGGTGCAGGTGGCCGTGACGCAACCCGTAGAACGGGAGGAAGACCGATGACATACGTGCTGGGCATCGATTTAGGGACGACGAACACCTGTGTCGCCGTGTTCGACGCCGGCCAACCGCTGATCCTCGAAAACAGCGAAGGGGGGCGCACCACGCCCTCGGTGGTGGCGATCACGGAGGGGCAGGAACGGCTGGTGGGGCAGGTCGCGCGCCGTCAGGCTATCACCAACCCCGAGAACACGGTCTCCTCGATCAAGCGGTTGATGGGCCGGCGCTTCGACGACGACGAGGTGCAGCGCGTCCGCGCCATGGCCCCCTACCGCATCGTGTCCGGGTTGGGCCACAACGCGCTGGTCAACCTGGGCGGCGCGGAGTATGCCCCGCCCCAGGTCTCCTCGATGATCCTAGCCAAGATCCGCGCCGACGCCGAGGCGCGGCTGGGCGAGGACGTGACGGCGGCCGTCATCACCGTGCCCGCCTACTTCGACGACGCTCAGAGACAGGCCACCAAGGACGCGGGGCGTATCGCGGGGCTGGAGGTGTTGCGCATCATCAACGAGCCCACGGCGGCGGCGCTGGCTTACGGCTTCGGGCGCGACCACGACGAGACCGTCGCCGTCTATGACCTCGGCGGCGGGACCTTCGACATCTCGATCTTGCAGCTCGGCGACGGCGTCTTCGAGGTCAAGAGCACCAACGGCGACACCCATTTGGGCGGCGACGACTTCGACGCCTGTATCATCGAGTGGCTGGCGCAGGGATTCTACGCCGAGCATGGCATCGACGTGCGGCAGGATGCGGTTGCCCTGCAGCGGCTCAAGGAGGCGGGCGAGAAGGCCAAGATCGAGTTGAGCACCACCCTGCAGACCCACATCAACCTGCCGTTTATCGCGGCCGGACCGCGGGGGCCGCTGCACCTCGCCGTGACCATGACGCGCTCGCGGCTGGAGGGGCTGGTGGCCGACCTGATCGAGGCCACCATCGAGCCCAGCCGCCGCGCTCTGACCGACGCCGAGCTGACCGCCGCGGGTATCGACGCGGTGATCCTGGTGGGAGGCCAGACGCGCATGCCCGCGGTGCAGAACCTGGTGCGCGGTCTCTTCGGGCGCGAGCCCAGCAAAGAGGTCAACCCGGACGAGGTGGTGGCCATCGGGGCGGCCGTGCAGGGCGCCGCGCTGACCGGCGGGGTCGACAACATGCTGCTGCTCGACGTCACGCCGCTGACTCTGGGCGTGGAGACGCGCGGCGGGGTGGTGGCGCCGTTGATCCCGCGCAACACGACGATCCCCACGACCTGCAGCGAGACGTTCACGACCGCCGTCGACGGGCAGGACTCCGTCGACGTCCACATCACGCAGGGAGAGCGCCCCATCGCCGCCGAGAACCGCAGCCTGGCGCGCTTCCATCTGGACGGCATCCCGCCCGAGGCGCGCGGCGTCCCGCAGGTCGAGGTCTCGTTCACCCTCGATGCCAATGGCATCCTGAGCGTCTCGGCGCGCGACCGAGCCACGGGCCGCGCCCAGCAGGTCACCGTGTCCCCGTCGAGCGGGCTGAATGAGGACGACGTGGCGCGGATGACCCACGACGCCACGGCGTATCAGGAGGAGGATCGCGAGCGCCAGGATAAGATCGCCCTCTTCAATCAGGCCGACGCGTTGCTCTACCAGGCGTCGCGCGCGCTGCGCGAGGAGGCCAACGGCGAGGGCGAGGGCGAGGGCGACGCCTGGTGCGACGAGTTGCGCTTCCTGTCCTCGGCCCTGACCCTGGCTTTGCCCACCGACGATCTGCCGCAGATCCGCGCGCGCATCAAAGCTGTCCGGCAGGCGCTCGACGCCGCACGCACGCGGGAGCTTGCCCGTACCGCCGTCCGTGGGCGTGGCAACGACCCCGCGCGCGGCGCCGTTGTCGAGCCCACGGCCATCGCCGCCCTTGCTGAGCCGTCGGCCGTCGGCGTCGAGGCCGAGCCCCCATTGGAGTGGCCCGTGGCGAGCGGCGAGTGACGAGTGACGAGTGACGAGTGGTTAGTGGTTAGTGGTTAGTGGTTAGTGGTTAGTGACGAGTGGTTAGTGACGAGTGAGGTCGGACGGCCCACGGCCCACGGCCCACGGCCCACGGCCCACGGCCCACGGCCCACGGCCCACGGCCCACGGCCCACGGCCCACGCGTCGTGCTCCGATGCTGTATTCTCGACTGTTGTGATTTGCGTGAGCACGTGAGCCATGTTACGCTCTCAAGGCAGAACGGTCTGCCAATTAGAGGGGGACACCCAGATGCAACTGCCTCTTGTCGCGCCCGCGC
>JAABUZ0100001589.1_pt1 | contig 42266 bp, 57 predicted proteins | sample 5562091 | NCBI WGS metagenome assembly JAABUZ01 (sample SAMN12813069, study PRJNA571459) | rock metagenome | isolation source: Antarctica rocks | place: Antarctica: Victoria Land, Linnaeus Terrace sud | collected 2015-12-21
CTCGGTACTTTTCCGCCACCCTTGAGCCTCTTTCTGTAAAGCTACTTTGCCCCTGGTCTCAGCTTCGCTCTTTCTACCCCTAATAGCGTCAATCAACACGTTTCCTCAACCGATGCGTCCACGCCGCACTGTCCCCTGATCTTGGTCTAGTCGAGCCAACGAGAGGCCGATGTCACTGGCCAACGTGACGGCACGCGCCTTGCGATCTTCCGCAGACTAAGCCGGCCGCTCCGTTGGCCAGTGACATCGGCCTCTCGTCGCCCGTGTGTCAGCCCGACGCGGATCGCCTGAGCCTAGCGAAAGGGACGGATATGACGACACACACTACCCGCTTTGCACTCTCGCTTACCGCTGTGGCGACGTTGTTCCTGGGTTTGTTCATGCCAGGGCCGCGCGTGGCCCGCGCCATTACTCCTGGCCGCCCCCTGGCAGCCTGCACTGCTCCAGTCAAGCCTAACGGCGGCGAACGGCCCACCGACCTCACGATCAGCCCCCACAGTGGTCCCCCGACGCAGGTCATCACGCTGCACCTCACCTCCGCGCTCATCGCAAGCCGCTCGTGGAAAGGCTTCTACATCCTGTGGGATGGTACCCAGCAGATCGAGGACGGCGGCGGGGCTCCGCCGCAAGACCTGACGTTCACCCCACCCGATTACAACACGACGGGCACGACCACCTACCAGGCCCCCGGCTACCACACAGTGGGTGTGTACGACACCTACGTGAACGTAGCCACCATCGAGCCACAGACCAACGTCACCTCTGCATCGTTCTACGTCGTCGACGCGTCTGCCTGCGCAACACCGACGGTCCCGGCGATCAACGCGTTGCAGCTCCCGACGCGCGTGCGAGGCGGTCATGCGCTGCACCTCGCCCTGACGACCGACCCGCACGCCCGCGTCCGTGTTGCCATGCACGTCCCCTCCGCCGCGGGGACAGCAGCCTACGACGTGGATGTCGAGACTGCGGCAGACTCAACCACAGGCGACGTGTCACTCGACATCGTGGTGCCGACGAGGCCACGGCGGACGGTCACGGCGACGGTCACGATCGTCGCACATAACGGGGCGGTGAGTGTCCGTCAGGTCGCACAACTTGCGGTCACTCCATGAGGGGTGTCCTTGTACTCAAGCTAGCATGAGAGTGATAGGTGTAGCGCGGCGTCGGCATGCGTTCTACCCTTCTATCGAGTTCCTCGCATCAGGCCCGTAACCACCGCAGCACGCGCACCCGTAGAGAGGCGACTGGACGCGCGGTAGGTGTCGGCGCGACCCCAGAGTCCTGCGGAGCGGCGATCTCTCCCCTCGGCGGTTGTGTGGCCCCAGAGGACGGCGCGGTGGTAGGCTAGAGGATGCGGGCGGTCTACGGTTTCCGGGAAAGCTCCCGTAGGCCGTTCGCACAGCCTTACACGCGCCAGGGCAGCGTATCACGCGACATGGGGTGGGCCTTCTCGGTGCTCGGCCTCGATCCATTCAGCACTTTGTCGTCGCCAGGCCCCCTCATAATCGCGTGCCAAGTTCGTAGCCGCCGCCTGGGCAAGATTACGACGGATGGCGTAACCACGCAAGTCGTCATAGACGGACCATGTGCGTGTCCAGACGTTCGCGTGAACGGTGAAACGCGTGCGCGGTGTCATGGTCCGCCCTTACTGCGCACGCTGAAGGTGCGGCTGACGTTGCGGGTCGTCTGTCAGCGTCAACGGCCCCCTAATAGTAGTCTAAGCCACCACGGCATCTGTCGCCTGGCCCGGCGCAACTCGTCGGCCTCCCGCTCGGCCGCTTCCCGTATGGCCCGCTCACGCCCTAACTCTTCCGCCTGCTGACGCGCAACCTCATGCACGCGGGCCAGTTCGGCGGCCTGGCGCTCGTTAGCAGTTGTCAGGCGCTCATTCGCGTCGGCGAGCGGGGCAACGACCTGGCGGACCATCTCCTGCATCAGGGTCGCGGCGACCCCGCGCTCCGGGGCCACCGTCCGCGAGCCCTCGGCAACCTCGGCGGCAAGGTTGCCGGCAAGGTCTGCCGTTGCCGTGACCTTGCCGGCGGCAACGGCGGCAAGACCGTTGCCGAGGTTGCCATCCTTGCCGGTCATAGCCATAATCTCGCGGACATCACCCAGGCGCACGAGGCGGCCGTGCTTGCCGGCAATTGCCGGGAGCTTGCCAGTCTCGACCCAATAGCGGAGCGTCCTGGCAGGAACGCCGGCAAGGTCGGCGGCAGTTGCCACCGTGACGTGTTCATTACCATCCATCATCGCCGCCAGTGTACCACGCCCATGGACGCACGAGGGCGCGCATGGTAGCCGGTAGCCATAACCGCCTACAGGCCCTCGTCAATGCCGACCAGGCGCAGCGGCCGACAGGTGTTGCAAACGGGATCGGTCGTCAGCCTACCCAGCGCGCCCGTGGGTGTGTGTCTGGTCAGGCGCGAGAAGAATTCGCCCGGTGCAATAGCCCTGGCACACTGGACACACACGAACGCGACAACCGCGCGGTAGGCGGTCGTCATCACGCCATCGTCTAGCGTCGCGCGCCCGACGCGGTGACTCTTCGCATCACTATGTCTCTCCTTCGGCATGTGCCCTCCTACGGCGATTGTAGCACGCCCTCAACGCGGGAGGGGCCAGCACGCCTGTCGTGCTGGCCCTTCGTGGTGCTATCGGTGGGCGTTAGTCGTCGATGCTGATACCAGCCTCTAGGCGGCGGCGCGACCGCCACTCAGAATCGTAGAAAACCTTGGCGAGATGGGCGAGGGCCTCCGCGTCCAGGCGCATCTCATTGTAGCCATGGCAGGCGTCGATGGGCTCCTCCTGGCTCTCATAGCCAAAGAGGGTGATGTCGTGGGCGGCGATGGCGCGCTGCAGGACGGTGATGAGATGAAGGCCGTCCCCGAAGTCGAGAACGATATCCCCGTTCCGGTCGAGCTCGACGAGCGCCTCCTCGTGGGCTTGGCGACGGGCGTCCATGGCGCCGTGCGTGGCCGTGCGGCGCTTCTCTTCGTCGCAGAGGTTCTTGGCGGCCTCGAAGAACATCCGCGCGACCTCCGGGAGGTAGCTATGCTCCTCGGGGTGCGCCGGGTAGTCTTCGACCCACCGGCGCAACAGGGCAACGGCCTGGGCATCGCTGAGCGCGTGGGGGTCCCGCGCGGCGGTATCGGCGGTAGAGGAATCGGCAGCGGGCGTCGTCGTCGTGGTAACGGACTCGGTCGCTGTGTGTGTCGTTGTGGTCATGATAGTCAGTCTCCTTTAGCGATAGCGGCGTGCTGAACGGATAATGAGTCGATCGAGCAAGGCGATCAGCCGGTCCTCCTCATCCGGCGTCGAGCAGGGCGCGACGGCAACGATCTTGCCCTCGAAAGTCAGGAAAGCGCGATCATACAGATGGAGCATCCACTGGGGCGCGTAGGGCATCGTCTGTGGCGCCGGGGCCGGTCTCTGTGCGGTGAGTGTCATTGGACGGCGCTCCTGGTTGTCCGCGCGTTCCAGCGGTCCGCGAATGTGTTCCAGGCGGCGCACTCGTCAAGGGCGGACTGATTGGCTGGCTCGAACGTGCCGTTACCCACATAGCGATAGGCAGGCTGCTCCTCAGCGAGCGGGGCGGCCGACATGGTGATGTCGGCCGTCGTCGTGGTTGTATGCGTCGTCATGGCTACGCGCACCGCATCGCACTGGCATTCGCGGCGGCGACCTGGCGCTCCAAGGCGTCCACCTTGTGCAAGTAGACGGCGTACTCGTCAGCCTGGCGGTCGGTCTTGGCCAGGGCGCGCAGGGCCGCGTCGAGCTGGCGCTCGGCCTGCTCCACCACGGCGGCGACAGGGGACACGTCCCCGCCCCGCACAGGCCGCTTGATGCCGCTGGGGGCACCAGCCGTCATCGGCACGGCGACCATCGGAGACTCCTCGGCCTGCCCATACCACTGTTGCATGGAGGGCTCCAGCGCTTGCACGAGGGCGACGTGCTTGCAATCCTTGCGGTACGAGAAGCCGACGCACGAGCAGCTCGTCGGCGTGGTCGTGTGGCCGCGGCCTGGCCGGCTGGCGCTCTCGACCAAATAGCGACCTGGGGCGAGGCGACGAACGCGGGGCTTAAAGGTTGTGGCGGGCGTGGTGCGTGTGACCGTAGACTGTGAACTGGGTGCGGTGTGCATTGTAGTGATCCTCCGTACCTACCGGCCGGCGAGTGGTGTCAACACTTGCCGGCCATTTGTGTTTGTGGAAGCTATCTGCTCCTCACTCTTCTAGTATACCATGCATATGCAATGCATGTAAAGGGCATATTTATGGTATACTTTGAGCATGTGCTAGGTCTTTATCTAGTACCATGCATGTAGTGGTAGAGGATCACCAAATGACGATGATGGATTTAAGGGAGCAACAGGATATGGCGAGCGATGACGGCGCATCGACGGGCAAGCGCTCTGAGCGGCGCATGCTTGTAGAGTTCGGGCCGGGCATTCTTGAGGAAATACGCGCGATGGCTGTGTATAAAGACCAGCCCCCGACCGTCATGGTCCGGGGCTGGATTGTCGAGCGCCTGCGTGATGAGCAGCGGCGTATGTACCGGCCAGGAGGTCAGCAATGAGTGAGCACACACAGCCAGGGACTGGTTTCACACTCGTCCCCGACGACAAGGGCTATCACCGCGTGGAGGAACTGCCTGACCTGGGCGTCGTCGTCCGCACCATGCGCCTGCCGTACGTTGACGTGGAAGGGCACGGTCGTATGCCCGTGCTGCCCCCGAGCGTCAACGTGCATACCCTCGGTGACGCGAACGGTAAAGCACTCTATTGGCGAGAGATTAGAGGCGACGACAACGACGCGGCGATCGACGCACGCCGCCAAGAGGTAATCGACCGCTTGCGCGCTGGCACGATCCGACACGACGGTACGCATCTGCACATTGAAGATGTGGCCGTCGAGGTCTACCGCTACATGGAGGGACGCCTCGCCTACTACGAGCAGCACGACGACATCGCGGACGATAGCGTGGATGACCCCGAATCGTGGGCGTATAACACGCTCGCCGTAACGTTGCGGGATGATGCCTATGACGCCTTTGACCTCTGGGACGAAGAGGAGGAGGACGCAGACGATGGTCGCCCTCAACGCGTCGCGGACCGGTTAGCTACCGTAAGCGTGGACTGGGGGCTCATCGGCATGCCGTCCACGACCGATTGGATTGTCCGCGGGATGGCCGGCGACATCGTAGCGCGCTGGGAAGAGCACCGCACAGCCGCCACCGAGGGACGTCTCCCCTCGTCGATGGCTCCCCATGAGATTGAGCGGCTTGGGCTGCAACTGCTCATCGAGGAGATGGAAGCACGCGGCCCTTTGACGTCCATGGATGACGTGCAGGCTACGGCTGCATCCAAGCTCAACGACTTGACCGCGCGCCGGTGGGCACGCCGTCCTACGCACAGTCACGATGAGTCTGACGAGGGGTAAGGGGCAGAAGGTCAAACCCATGAGCACAGCGGCCATGATCCATTGGATTGAGCGCTTACCTACCCGCACGAGGCGCGTCTGACAACCGGCGATCGCAGACCAAACCGTTCGCGGCGCGAGAGGTGAACGGCTGGGCTAGAGCCGTGATAGTAAGGAGGGCATCCCATGACGGCAAGCGCGGGCGAGCCGAAGATACGCGGTGTAGGTGAACAGTATAGGCGTCGATCGGGGATGCTTAGGGTATGGCAGATCCTCCTCACTCCCTCGGACAGTGGCCCCCCGAGACTCACGACTTTACCCACCAGGGCGTCGGCATCTACGACGATGCGCTTCTGCTTGTCGACGCCGCGCACATCCATGTGGGCGATCACGTCCTGCTCCGCTCGCCGCAGGGTGTGGCGCGGTATCGCGTACAGTATGTCTCGTACTGCCCTGGCTACCCCGTGTATTGGCGCGTGCGGATCGAGGTCCTAGAGCCCACGCTGGGATCGCCGTTTGAGAGGGCCTCATCATGAGGGGTAAGTGGGAGCGCAAGACCGACGCGTTGTGGACGTATTGCCCCACGCGCGCCGTGCGGCCTTTGGGATACGTCGTGCAATACAGGGACACGGGACGTTCTGGCGCCGACTGGGACGCGACGGTCACGGCGACGCGCTTTGACGACGACACCATCATCGCTGAACACGTATCGTTCGATGAGGCCAGGGCGGCCCTGGAACAGTACGCCCAGCAGCATATCGACTACGTATAGCAGGCACAAGTTCCAAAATGGAGCCCGTCTATTCATGACCACGGCATCCGCGATCCGCTGGATTGAACGTTCGCCCTACCTGCACGAGGCCCGCGTGACCACCACCGACGGGCGCGATATCTTCGCGGGCTACATCGCCGCAAGTCCCGACGAGGGCGTCTGGCGCGGGTACGTAGGCCGTGGGTTCGTCCCGCTCGGCAGCGGGCCGCGCACGGTGATGCAGCGGGCCGTCGCACAGCGCATCGCGGAGCTTCTGCAGGGCGACGACGTGGCTACTAAAGGTTGTTTAGACACAAAGTGACGGGAAGGGGGAGGGTTACTTATGAGAATGGTAGTTCTCACAGAAGGGAAGGCAACGTGATGACGGCCATGACGCCAACCATCGACACCTCCGGCGCCGTGGTGGTGCGCGACGGCGCGGACGGTGCGCCTCTCGTGGGCGTCTCAGCGGAGGCCACGCCGCTCGACCAACGCCCCGCCGCCGTCTACCTGGCGCGGCTGGCCGTGGGCGCGCCCGCCCCTATCAGGCCGTCGATAACATCAAGGTCCAGGCATATTGGCAGGTCGGCGAACGTATCGTGCGCGCCGAACTCACCCACAAGGAGCGCGCCGGCACGGCTTCCAGGGATAGCATTGGAATGTAGGAATATGCGACACCCCAACAATCTCGACATTGTCGAGATTGTTGGGGTGTCAGGGCTCGTTGCGTAGGCGATCCTGCAACCGTTGTCGGATGGCCTCTCCACGCACGTTACTATTTTGACGTGCTTTGATCAGACTCTCCACCTCACCATAAGCTCGCTCGCGATCCAACCTTTGCTGCTCTTTATATCCGGCCAGTATCCCTTTGAGAGATTCATAATCCAATTTAAATACCTGGTAAAGTCTTTCCTCAAAATCGGCGGTCTTAGCCCCGTTAGCATTCACGCGGTAGCGAAAAAGGATGGATGACCCATTAGTATCATTACTTTTGATATCCGCCTGTAGGTACGTTTGCTGCTGTGCAATTGGCTGCGTGAGGATTTCCGCATCACCCTTGAATAAGACGCGGCACGTAATGCTGATAGAACCTGCACTTTCGACGACAGTGTCTCCTACTGTCACATCTTTAAGATCAGCAATCTCTGGGGCTACCGGCGCTTTACTTTCACTATAGCCTTCGTCGACAACATGCCGAGCAAGGTCTGACGCATCCTGCGACAATTCATTCTCAGGAATACGACCAACAGTGCCCTGCCAAGAAGATGTTGGCATTATATTTTGCCGTAAGCCCATTTGGCTATTAACAAAGGGAACCAATTTTGTCTGCCCAATAGGATCGATGTCCGGGTACAAATTGCCCATACAAGCCAACCTCTCCAGGTAATAGATGAACCGCATAGCAGCGACCATAATCATTGTAAGCAAGGTGCTCACATAGGACATCTTATAGCAATCGCGCTAACGAGTACTACGTGACTATTCTGGGCAAGCCTACGGATCTCTGCTTTCATCATGACGTGGACAAGCGGTATCTAACACAAGTGGGCTTGTGTTAGGCTTTAGCAACACTTGTCACAGGCCCTCCCGCACGTCCGCGCTTGGTGGAGGGGCATAGCGCGGAATAGCGCGGAACGATTCACGGAGGGCCCGACGATGACGCACAGTCAAGCTCTACACAGTTTCGCCGACACGATGACCGACGACGAGATGCGCGCCCTCTGGCAGCGCCTGGAAGCGGAGGGCTGCAAGATTATTCGCTACAACCCCACGGACAACAAAAACATGTGGCGTATGCGTATCACAAACCCCGCCTGGAACGGCCTGCACGAGGCCGATAGTGCAATCGATGTGTCATACACGCAACGCAAAAACGATTCATGGGTCATGGTCGTATGAGTACAGCGATCGCGCTCTACCAGAGTACAGGCGTCGACCGCGCCCGGTCCTGGGTGGACCTACCCGAGGACGAGCGCCGCCGCCGCGCGGTCGAGGCCTGCTGCGATCATGACACCGAGGCTCTGTGGGACTTGACTGACGCCCATCTGACCCTGTACGGTCGTGCGGGCGCCACGGTGAGCCGGTACACGCGGCGTAACTACCGGCAAGGTGTCGTAGCCTTGGTCGATGCCTGGCGGCAAGAGAACCTGCTGCGGCCGCGGCGGGACGCTGGCGCGCTCTGGCTGCGCACGATGGAAGACGCGGGGCTCAAACCGTCGACCGTGACGGTCCGCCTCGCCGGCGCACGCGCGCTGTACGCCGGCCTGCGTTGGGCCCGAGCAACCGAGGCCGATCCGCTGCGCGACGCGCATCCTCAGCGCGATCTCGTGCCGACCTGGGAGAAGCGCCAGCCCTATGACCCCGAGGAGGTGGAACGGCTCGTCAGAGCCGCGCACGGCGACGACCTGGCGCTCGTCTTGTTGGGCGCACACGCGGGCCTACGTGTGAGCGAGATGCTCGCCCTTCAGTGGGCCGACGTCGCGATCGGGCGGCGTGAGCTCGTCGTACGCAAAGGCAAGGGCGGCAAGCCGCGCACGGTACAGATGAGTGGGAGCCTGGCGGCCGCGCTCGCCGACCTGGCCGTGACCAATGGGGATAGGGGTGGAGTGCGCACCGGTTATGTGCTGTCCTGCTATGGTAGCGCCTTCAGTGCGTGGCGCCGGCTCAATCTCGTGTGCGCCCGCGCCGGCGTCGAGCCCCGCGGCGTCCACTCACTGCGCCATGCGGCCGGGACGCGCGTCGTGCAGGAAACGCAGAGCTTGGAGGAAGCCGCACGACACTTGGGGCACGCCTCGATTGAGACCACACGGGTCTATGCGAAGTGGTCGAACACACGCCTTCGGGCGACCGTCGGAGAATGGTAACACGTAGGGCATGAATCAGCGGTATGGGTTGCCCAGGAGTGGCTAACGCGGACGCGTAGGCGTGGGAACCGCTGAATAACGCGGAACAATAAGATAAGGGTAAAAGATGAATGGTGACATGGAGGACCTGGAAACATGCGCATATGTTTTGGATCCATCCCCGGATGTTTTGGTGAGAGTTGTCCCTTCTTTCAGTCGAGGCCAGCAGCACCAACTGGCAAACTTTCCCCACATCAGCAACGACTCGACAACGAAAAACTATTTCTACCTGCCGCGCAAACTATTTCTAGGTTATGTCTTACCCGGAGCTGGTAAAAGGTTTGTCGCAGCCTGCCCCCTCTGCCGAGGCCATGTAGGGCACGATCTTTACTGGACGGAAACGGGTTCCCTGAACAACGCTGGCGCCTTGCTGGACTACATCGAATGCGCGACATGTCACATCCGTCTATACCCTGCCGGCGGATCGTTCGCTATACCCGATATCGTGCCGATGGAAGCGGATCTCGAGCGGGCCAAACGACAGGCGAGGCTTGCCTCATGGGGACGCTGGACCGACAACCGCACCGCTAAAGAGAGAAGACGCATTGACACCGCCATCAAGCAGAAAATGAGCGAACCTAGCCACACCATTGTCCCTGCATCCATCGTCAAGAGCATGCGCGCGCCTCACATCACATCAAAGGGACGTTTCCATCGTCCCGAAATCTACACGCTCCGGGACGTAGCGAAGCTTGACGAATTACCAAACAAAATCCTCGACCTTGTCAATAGCGACCCCCACCATACGACACTAGAAGCATGGGAGCGGAGTTGTTCACAACCACCCCAGGTACGTGACTCCATCAGATATAATAAATAGAGACATACATCATGCCGCGCAAGCGGCTTCATACATGCACACCGTGCCACGGCAAGCGGTGGCATCCGACTCGCGGACTGGGTTTGTCGGACCCGTAGCAAAAGATCCGCATAAACTGGGCGCCGTTGGAGTCCGTAAACACACATAAGAGATCTTTGTCTCCAAAACCGCCTGGCAACAGCCGAGGCGGTATTTTTGTGCCCATTTTTTGGTTATATTCAGCGTGCTACGACACGCTAAGGGGTACATCATGCCAACGAATGCCTTGGGCCGTCCACTGGCCCCCACCATCAAACGTGACTACTTGCTCGCGGTCCCGATCACACACACACACCGTGACGCGCTCCAGCGTGAAGCGGAGGCCGCTGGATACCGCAGCCTCGCCGCCTACATCCGTGAGCGCAAGCTAGCGGAACCTACGCTTACGCGCTCGGCCTGACCGCGCACCACAACCGACCGCACCCTCGCACCCACCGCCGCCGCCGCCATTTGGTCGGCGGTTTTTTGTTGCCCTTTTCCACCTTCTATTGTATGACACCGTGTGACGTGGTAACATATAGGTAGTTAGGAGGCACTCATGGAGAAGGACGGCTCGAAAGTACGTGACCGCATCACCATTCGCCTTGGTGAAGATCTGCTGCGCGAAGTTGAGCGCATCGCGGAACGCGAGTTGACACCCCCGACGGTGCTGATGCGCCGTTGGATCAACGAGCGCGCCGAGCAGTACAAGGCGGTGTCTAGCGAGTAACAAGACAATGAAATAGGCGTTACCTGGCCGCGCCCGTCACAACGCGATCAAACAACGCCTACCACAATGTCAGGGCAGCAAGCCCCCTGACCTAGCCATGGCCCAAGGAAAGATATGAAGACCCTAGCCACAGCTATTTCCATTTTACCACATGAGCGCACGGGCGGTGCCCAATGAGCACAGCACAGCCCATCTCCACTATTCCCGCAACCGATGAGATTGTGGAACAGCTCCTCGCTCACGCAGACGGCGCGTACTACGTGCGCGATCGAGACCTGAGCCTTATGGAGCGCCGCGCTTTGCGTGAGTACCTTCATCCGGTGGTTGGATTTCGCAAGCAACGTCTCTGGCCGATAGGGGACCTGAGAGGTGCGGCATGATCGCACACGAATCAACACAGAGCGCCGACCAGACTCCATCCGCCCTGGACGTGGCCCGCGCCATTAAGGCACGCGGCTACCCTCCGCTGCCCGTCGTCTACAAAGGCAAGAATCCAAAACCAACAGGATGGCAAAACCTCGTCATCGACGATCGCGATCTAGCAGCGTACTTTCCCGATGGCCAACCCCTCAATGTCGGGGGCTTGCTGGGCGAGCTCGCCGGCGGGTTGATTGATGTGGACCTCGACGCCAAAGAGGCATGGAGGATCGCAGCTCAGTTCCTACCGCCCACAACCGCCGTGTATGGGCGCCGGAGTTCACCACGCTCACACTACGAGTATCGCATCCAGGATGGCCCTATCCCGCGCATCGTGGAGTACCTCGATCCGCTCCTCGCAAAGGAAGATGAGCGCAAGAAAATTGTAGAGATTCGCGGCACCGCGCACCATAGCGTCATGCCCGGTTCTACCCATAGCTCGGGTGAGGTGATTCGCTGGGATCAGGACGGCGATCCCGGCGCGGTAGACGCCCAGGACCTGGAGCAACGCGCCGCCACACTCGCGGCCGCCGCGTTGCTGGCCCGCTACTGGCCGACTGGAGGGCGGCATGATACCGCGCTCGCCCTGGCCGGAGCGCTGTTACGGCATGGATGGGAGACAGACAGGGCCGCGCAGTTCATCGGTGCGGTCGCTCTAGCCGCCGGAGACCCCGAAGAGCGTGATCGCCGTGCGACGGTCCCCGACACAGCGGCGCGGATCGCGGCCAACGAAAACACCGTCGGTATTCCACGCCTCAAGCAACTGCTCGACGAGCGCGTAGTCGACTGTATCGTTCGATGGTTACACCTGGGTGGGGGCGGGGCGGCACGGCCTGTGGGTCGATATCACCTAACAGACCTCGGCAACTCCGAGCGCCTGGTAGCGCGGCACGGTGAGCGCCTACGGTACTGCTACGCCTGGAGCAAGTGGCTGGTCTACGAAGGCGGCTACTGGCGTGACGATCTCCCTAATATGATTGTCACGTTAGCGAAAGAAACCGTCCGCGCGATCTATCATGACGCGGCTGAGGAGGAGGACGACAAAGCACGTCAAGCCCTGGTCGCGTGGGCGAAGGCGTCCGAGTCTCATAGCCGGCTGACCGCGATGGTAGCGCTCACCCAATCCGCGCTACCCATCAACCACGGCGATCTCGACCCCGACCCCTGGCTACTAAACTGCACGAACGGAACGGTCGACCTGCGCACGGGCTCTCTACGTGAGCACCGCGCCAACGATTGGATCACCAAGCAGGCGCCGGTCGCGTATGATCCGGCTGCGCGATGCCCCACCTGGCACGCCTTCCTGGCGTCCGTGCTCGCCGGCAACCAGGACATGGCCACCTTTCTGCAGCGGGTTGCCGGCTACAGCGCAACGGGCAGCGTACGCGAACAGTGCTTGTTCTTCCTACACGGGAGTGGCAGCAATGGCAAGAGCACGCTGCTGCGCACCTTGCAGACAGTCCTGGGCGCCTACGCGATGCAAGCGAAGTCCGAATTACTCCTGGCTAAAAAGGACACCGATCACCCGACTGAGGTGGCAGACTTATTCAATAAGCGCCTGGTCGTCACCACCGAGGTCGAGGACGGCCGCCGATTCGCGGAAGCTCTGCTCAAGCAACTCACTGGCGGTGACCGCATCCGCGCCCGGCGCATGCGCGAGGACCACTGGGAATTCGACCCGACCCACAAGATCTTGCTCGCCGCAAACCACCGCCCCGTCATCCGTGGAACGGATCACGCCGTGTGGCGACGCATTCACTTGATACCCTTTGAGGTCACCATTCCCGACGCAAAACAAGACAAGGACTTGGCGGGCAAGCTACGCCAGGAACTACCCGGTATCCTGGCGTGGCTGGTCGCCGGATGTCTTGATTGGCAACGGGGCGGTCTACGCGTGCCTGATGCGGTGCGGAACGCGACCGAAGACTACCGTTCGCAAATGGATGTGGTGGCGCAACACCTCGCCGACTGCTGCGAGTGTGGGCCTCGTTTCGTTGAAAAGGCCGGGGATCTATATAGGTCTTATGGCGCCTACTGTGAGGCTAACGGCGAGAGGACGGTGCTGTCCCAGCGACGGTATGGGGAGTCTCTCACCGAGCGCGGCTTCCCCCCCGATCGCGGCTCAGGCAACGTCCACATCCGGCGAGGGCTACGCCTCCGGCCTCAATCGAGGGACGATAATGACTTGTTCGAGGGGGAGGAGGAGGTTGGCGTACCGCCGACCACTAGTGACCCTTCGCCCAATAGTGACCCTTTGAGTGACCCTTTGAGTGACCCTTTTACGGGTAAAAGTGACCCTTGTGACCCTAAATCCGGTATAGACAAGCATTTATTTCTCTACGAGGGGGTTATACCGGATTTAGGGTCACAAGGGTCACTTAGGTCACTATCGACCGTAGATGACGATTTTGAACTCGTTGAAACCAGCGCGTCTCTCTCCAAACAAATTCTCACCTGTCTCTACTGCAACAAAGTGACGCCGGGAGGGATCGCGTGCGAGGATCACCGCGGCGACACAGTACCCGCCGCCAAATCCAGCGCGTGCGCCGCGCCGTCCCCGAGCATGGTACCGACGACGATAGTTGTGGGTGCCTCGTACCCTGAGTTGCCGGTACGGACGCTGGCCACGATCGACGACGTGCAGCGCGCGCTCCCGGCGCTCCTGGCCGCGCCTGTGGTAGGGTTCGATACCGAAACGACCGGGCTTGATCCGCTCACGGACCGGCTCCGGCTAGTTCAACTGGCAACGCACGATGGGGCCTACGTGCTCGACGCCAGGCGCGTCGATCCGCGTGTACTCGCGCCGCTCTTCGACGCGCCTGGCGGCGCGGGGCCGCTCCTGGTCGCACAGAACGCCGCGTTTGACCTGCGCTTTCTGCGCCAGGTGGGGCTCGCGACGCCGGCGGCGGGACGCCTCTTCGACACCGAACTCGCGGCGCGGCTGCTCAGTGCAAGCGCCTTCAAGAAGGGCGTCGCGCCGGTGAAACACGGACTGGCCGCGATCGCGCAGCGCGTGTTAGGCCTATCTTTGGACAAGACCGCGCAGACATCGGACTGGGCGGGCGCCCTAACGGAAGAGCAGCTCCGCTACGCCGCGCTGGATGCCGCGATCCTGCCTCTGATTGCCGAGCGGCTACAAGCGGACCTGGCGCGTGCTGGGCTTGAGCGCGTGGCCGCGTTGGAGATGCGCGCGTTGCCCGCGGTGGCGTGGTTGATGGAAACGGGCGTGCCGTTCGATGCAGAGGGGTGGCAACGGCTGGCGTTGCAAGCCGAGGCGGACACCGCACGGATTGAACAGGAGATGACCGCCCTCGCAGGAACGGGCGGACTATTTGCCGGTGCGCATACATCGGTCAAGTGGTCGAGTACGCAACAGGTGGCGGCCTTCCTACGCGGACGTGGGCACAGCGACATCACATCGACGGATGAGGCGGTGTTGCACCAGCTCGCGGACGCGGGCGAGTCGCTGGCCCCATTGCTGTTGCGGCACCGTGAAGCGTCGAAGCGGGCGAGCACGTATGGGCTCGACTACCTCAAGCATGTCCATCCACTCACAGGGCGTATCCATGCCAGTTTCCGCCAACTCGGATCAGAGGCAGGTCGTATGAGCGCGACAGATCCGAATGTCCAGCAGGTGCCGCGAGGTAAAGCGTATCGGGCCTGTGTGCGGCCTGGGCCTGACCGGGTGCTGATTAAAGCCGACTACGCGCAGATCGAACTACGCCTCGCCGCGCAGATCGCGCCCGACGAGCGCCTCGTCGAGGCGTTCCAACGTGGTGACGACTTACATACGGTGACAGCACGCACGGTCCTGGGCAAGACCGACGTGACCAAGGCAGACCGACAGGCGGCCAAGGCGGTCAATTTTGGGCTGTTGTATGGGATGGGCGCGAAAGGGCTACGGCAGTATGCGGCCGAGGAGTACGGCGTGCAGTGGACGGAGCAGGAAGCGGCGGCTGTGCGTGGACGTTTCTTTGCCGAGTACCGCGGCTTACAGGCATGGCACCGCAGCCAAACGGACGGTGAGGTTGAGACACGTACCGTCGCCGGGCGCCGCCGCCTGGGGGTCGAGCGCTTCACGGAGAAGCTCAACACGCCCGTCCAGGGCAGTGGAGCGGACGGCCTCAAAGCGGCGTTAGGGATCTTGTGGGAGACACGCGACCGGGCGCCAGGCGCAGCGCCTATCCTGGTCGTTCATGACGAGATTGTCGTCGAGTGTGACCGTGACCAGGCCGACGAGGCCCGCGCCTGGGTCGTCGATGCGATGCGTACCGGCATGGAAACCGTCTTACACCGCGTGCCGGCCGAGGTCGAGGCGGCGATCTGCAGCGACTGGTCGGGAGCACCTATACATATAACCGCTAGCACCGCGACGTCGAGTGAGGAGGTGTAGTCATGGCACTCAGCCGCAATCGGGTGCGCGTCGAGGTGCAGGAGGATGACAACTACCTGCTGGTGAGCTGGCGCGTGTTCGGCGGCGACGACTTCACCTTCGTCAAAGCGTCTTTTCGGCAACAGTTCCCGAAATCGAGTGGGGCCGAATGGCTGCCCGATTCAAAGGCGTGGGTGCTTCCGATCGGGCAGCGCGCGACGTTGCGCGCGTGGTGCGCGCGTTTGTTCGAGAGGGACGCCGTGACCTGGCGCGCCTATGAGGAGGAAGCGTACACGCGCCAGGAGCAGCGCCAGCGCCAGGACACGTCACGGACGCCGCAGACGACCTCGTTGAGTGACGCCTACGGGATGCTCCATCTCAGAGCGGACGCGCCGCTGTGGGCCGCCGAGGCGGTTTACCGTGCAGCGCAGAAGCTAGTGCACCCCGACACCGGCGGTGATCATGCCGCCGCCGTTGCTCTTAATCGGGCCATCGCCACTATCAGAACATGCGCGGCAGCGCAACAAAGGAGCGCCTAATGAACCAGCATGCTGATGCCGAGACCTTCACTGTCCTCCATAGCCAGCGCCTGGCCGACGATGGGGCGCCGGCCCTCCTCGATCACTTCGTCGGTTATCTCGATGCGCGGGAGCGGGAACCTATCGCGGCCGAGGCGTGCGCGCGGTTGGAGGTGGACCGCCCCGATCTCTACCGTGCGCTCTACCTCGTGCGCGGTCAGAACCTCTCGTTGCGGAAGGCTGGCCGCCACCTGGGCCTGACGCATCGCACCGTCGGGAAGCACGTTGACGCCGCCTTGACGATCGTGCGCGCCTACTGTGAGCAAAGCGCCTGAGACAAGTGTGCTCCATAGCATCCTGGCGACGTATCCCCATTGACTAGGTTGTGGTGAGGTATCCATTTTGCTATAATGCAGGTAGAAAAGTCTACGCATTTTACGACGCCGCACTCCTTCAGGAGTGCGGCGTTTTTGTTTGCCTTATTGGAAGGAGGCGGCATGAAAGAGTCCGCGACGATCACACGCGGCGGCCCGGCCCGACTCGCCCCCGTGCGCGACGTGAAATACAACCTGCTGCTGACCGAGGGTGAGCGGCGCGAACTCGACCGGCGCGCCGTCGCGCAAGGCTACTCGAGTGCGGCTGACTATATTCGCGCGCAGGCGTTAGGCCAGGCGCGCCCCGAACCGCCGCTCGGCGCGGCCTGATAGGAGATTGCCCCGATGAATAAGTTTTCCCGCCGTGACGTGCAGGCGCTGGAGCGCGAGAACGCCCAGCTAAAGGCTGCCAACGCCTACCTGGCTGCGGACAATGCCAATCTACGGGCCAAGAGCGAAAAGCTCCTGGCGGGCGTTCAATGCATGATGGATGAGCTCGGCAAGACCACGATGGAGCATCACACCGAACAGGGGATCGTGCGCCGCGGCCCCTTTTGGGATGTCCTGGCTATTGATGGGCTAGAGACCTGGTGCGTCGGCAACGACAGCGGAGGGCCAACTCGTGTCCAATAACGCGCAGTCCAATGTGACCGTCACCTTTATGGGTGTCTCTCAAAACCTCCAGGATGCCCTAAAGAGCATCCATGCAGGGCTGGCAGGCACAGGTACGGAAGCGACGGCCACAGGTGAGAAGCTCACCAAGATGTCCGAGAGCGAGGCCCGCGCCGGCAAAGAGGCGCGCAACATGGGCGAGGCCGTGCGGGTCGCCGCGGACACTGTTGGTTTGCTCGGGGTCGAAAGTGGCGAAAGCTACATAAGACTGCAATCGCTCCGGCATGGAGTGACTGACTTCACCGCGTCCATGGGTGGGCTCAAGGCTGGCCTCATCGGCGGAATAGGGTTAGGCGCGGCTTTCGGCGGCCTGTCCTTTCTCCGTTCGGCGGTCGAGGACAGCATCGCGGGTGAGCAAGCGACCAATCAGCTCCGCGCCGCCTTGGTGAAGGTTCCTGGCGCTTTTAAGGACGTGAACGATAGCATCGACAAAGGCGCGACGACCTGGGCACGTTATGGAATAGCCGTTGGAACGCTGCGCGCCGCCGTGGCGCAGGGCGTTGGCGCGGGCATCAAGCCGGAGACCATCATCGGCCAACCCGGCAAGATCGCCGACCTGGCCAAAGCGCTGGGCGAGGATGTGCCCACGGCCCTGGCCGAGATCGAGCGTGGCGGGCGTGGCGCGGAGCGCGTCATCACACGGCTGAACCTGTCCCTGGTGGAACAGCGCCGCACGATGCAGCAGCTCGCCAACCCGAACATGTCGGCCAACGACCGCACCCAGTTCCTGCTGAACCGCGTGCAGCAAACGGCGTTTGCTGGTCAGGGGACCGCGGCGACACAGGGCGCGGAAGGCAAGATCAAGGCGCTGGACGCCTCGCTGGCCGACCTTAAAGAGACCGTGGGCACCAACCTCTTGCCCGTGCTGACGGATATGGTGTCGTCGTTCACGGGCATGATCCAGGGCGCGAATCAGATGTTATCGGCCGTGGGTGGCCTCTCCACGTTCCTGCAAGCGACGTGGAAACCGGCCCTCATCGGTATCGCCACGATCTTCCTGGGGCTCAAGATCAGCCATAGCGCGCTCGGTGACTTCATCCGCAGCCGGTTGCTGGGCGATGTGTCAGCGGCCTCGGGCGCGTTCGCGGAGGAAGCCGTCGAGGCGACGAAGGCGAGTGACGCCATTGGGTCAATCCCGCCCGTGGTGCGGACCATAGCCCTGTTCGACGCGACCGGCGCGAGCGCGCTCAAAGACGCCTATCTGGCGAACATTGCACGGATACCGGGCGCGGTTGTCTCTGGCCTGGGCGTCACGGCGCAGCCCTTGACGGTCGCCGCGTTCGACGCGACGGCGGCGACGGCCGAGGTCAACGCCTACGAGTCATCAATCAAGCCGGTCCAGGTGCCCGTCACGTTTGACACGGCCGGCGCGCTCGTTGAGCCGCAGGCCACGCCGATCCGTATCCCCGTGGAGTACGATACGGCGCAGGCGTTCAGCGAGGCGCAGGCGACACCGCTCAAGATTCCGGTCGAGTATGATACGGCGCAAGCCTTTAATGAGGCGCAGGCGACGCCGCTCAACGTACCCGTCACGTATAACACGGCCAATGCCTTCAGCGAGGCGACCGCGCATCCGTTGAGTGTCCCTGTCACCTACGACACGACCAAGGCGTTCAGCGAGGCCAACCCGCGCCCTATCAAGGTGCCGGTGACGTACGATACGGCGAAGGCGTACAGTACCGCGCCGGTGCATCCCCTCGATGTGCCCGTGACCTATGACTACAAGAACGCCTTCAAGGAAGCCTACGCGCATCCTCTCAACATCCCCGTCACGTACAACACCACACATGCCTTTAGTGAAGCGAACGCGCGGCCGATCCGCATCCCGGTCACGTATGACACCAGCCATACGCTCAGCGAGGCCACGAGTCATCCGATCAAGATTCCGGTGGAGTATGACCCGACCAACGCGCTGCATGAGTCGAACGCCCATCCGATCAAGATTCCCGTTGAGTACGAGACACCCAAGCCCTTCGCGGCCGGCGCTCCGATTGGCGTCAAAGTCCGCCCCGAGTGGGTCTCGAACGCCGCCAGCGGTCTCAAAGCTGGATTGGCGGCGGGCATCGGTATTACTATCGCCGATGCGGTGTTTAACGGATCAATTTTTAAGTACGTGAAGGGTGATACAGCCGCGTCTCATGGCAGTGGAGGCGCGCTGACGCTGCCAGACGCCTTCAAAACGATCCCGACCGGGACGCAGAAGGTCGAGGTCGTGAACCCCGGCGCCATCGCGGGCGCGCTCGGCTTCGGGGCCAACGCGCCGCACCCATCGGGCGGTAGCTCCTGGGTGTCGGTCAAGGGCGAACCGACCGTGAAAGTGGCATCGGGCCAGAAGATCAATATTGATAACTGGTCACAGATGCCCCGCTTGACGGCCACGACGCCGACCGGCTCAACGGTCAAGACGGCGATCACCTTGCCGAACGCGCTCGATGTCAAGGCGCATCAGGCGGGCCATTGGGAGATGGCGCTCACGGTGGATTCCGTCCTACGCATGGGGCAGATGATCGGAGAAATCGCGCTTGGCTCCATGATCGGCAACGCGCTGGCTGGCCTCGTCGGGAAAATCCCCTTCGGGGCTATTCTGGCGAAGGTCAAAGACATTTTCCCGAAGGGTAGTGGGCCTAATGACAGCTTTACCGGCGGCTCGGCCGTTAAAGGGGTCGAGGCATTGTTAGCCGATGCGCGCGCCGGGGCATCGCCGGCGACATCTCCATCAAATGCTATTCACTACAAGGGCACGGAGCATGTCACGTCGCTACAGGATGTGTTCAATACGGCCCTCAAGACCGTGCAAATCGGCGCTCCGCTGGGGGCGATCCTCTATGGGGCGTTCCGCTCCGGCGGCGTCATCAAAGCCGCCGCGTCCGGCATGGGGGGCATGTTCGAGAGCGCCTTTGCGTCGGTGATCGCGCTCATCAGTTTCCCACTCAAGGGATTCACGACGACCAACAAGCCGGGGCAACACAGCGGGCCAGCCGTGGCCGCCGCCTTCGCGGGCGCGGGCCTCGACCTTGAAATCCTTGGGCTGGGCAAAGCCATCGTCGGCAAGTTCAGCGATGGTATCAAGGCGGGCTGGACGGCGCTCACCCAGCGCATCTCTGCCCTGTTTAATGACCTCATTAACGCAGTCATCGCGCCGATCAATAGCCTGCTCTCGCACATCCCTGGCACGCATCCTATCCCGCTGGCTGGGGCGCACACGTCGAGCAGTTCACCACACGGTGGGAGCAAGGGCACAGGCTTTAACCTGGCGTCCATCAATCCAGCCGTGCTGCACCCACCGGCGCATGTCACGGCGCACCATGCGCCGGTCGTGCATCACCACACGGCGCATCACCAGACGGAGCACAACACCATGACGCAGACAAACCACTTTCATATCACGGAGTCAAAGAACCCGCAGGCCACGGGCGACGCCGTACTCAAGGCACTTTCGGCGGCGGCGCAACGGAAGGCGAGGCATGGACGGTAGCGCGACGACCCGACGCGCCGCGCTGGCGCTGGCGGCGATCATCCTCCTGATCGCCGCCTATGGCTCAGGGCTCACGCCGTGGTGGCAGGTACGTCAGGACCCGCACGCGCGCGTCGTCGAGAGGGTCGCGCTTACTGTAAAGGAACCATATCATAGCACAGCCCATCTACTGCCCCGTGTGCACGCATAGCCAGCGTGCCGTCATTGACGCGGCTCTCATGGCAGGTGAAGCTCCGCGCGACCTAGGCGGGCAATACGGCTTACCGTTCAAGGCCCTGAGCCAACACAAGCGGATCTGCCTGGGGCAGGGACGGCCACCGAGGAGCACCCGCCCGCGTGGTGAGAGGAGCGCCTAGAGATGGCCCGATCCTACACTGTTTGTGCCCACGACGCGCGTGAGGCTATCGACCGGGCGCTCGCCGGTGGGGAGCCCGTGAGTGGCGTCGCGACACGTTATGGCCTCTCGTGGGATGCGGTAGGTAGACCTGATGTTTTTGCTTACTTTGGGGGGCACACCTACCCGCTATCACAATGCAGCGTGTCGGTTCAACGAGGGTCGAACTAACGCGGAGCCGACGACGAGAAAGGGGCATGAGGATGGCCTACAGCACGCTAGCGGCGTCACGGCGTCGTTGTCGGGGTCTACGCCGCGATGGAACGCCTTGCCGCGCCTGGGGGCTGTGGAACGACGCAGGGCAACGCTGCCGAATGCACTCCACCAAGCGCGGGCAGAGCCGGACCTACCGGCGACTGATGGCCGCGACCGTGGGCCATGAGCTCGTCGACGCGCTGGGGCGTCCGGTGTGCCGCTGCCAGGCCTACCGCTGGCCGCATCGCCCTGGGTCAGGGCTGTGCCGCTGGCCCGAGGAACCGCGCGCCGTGTGTGCGACGCCGCTGGGGACGCGGGGCCGGTAGGACGATGACATGTTGTGCTAGGGACTGTTGGTACCCCCGCTTGTCGGCGCGTGGTTGAGCATTTGTTCAACACCAAAAAAGGAGGTCTATTATGGCCTGGGAAGAGCGGGCGCGCGGCGGCCGCTACTACGTCCGCAAGCGCTGGCACAACGGCCGCTGTGTCTCCGAGTACATCGGTGGGGGCGCGTTCGGCGCGCTGCTGGCGGGCTTCGACGAGGCCGAGCGCCAGGGACAGCGACGGGAACGCGCTCAACGCCAGCAAGAGGAGTCGATCGACAAGGCGCTTGATGAGGTGACAGAGGCCATGTCAATCCTGATCACGGCGGCGCTGCTCGCCGCGGGGTGTCGCACGCATAAAGGGCAATGGAGGCGTAGACGTGAGCTTATCTGACACGGTACACGAGGTGCGGTTGGTCGAGCGCGATGGAGCGCTGGGGCGCTTGCGAGATGCCGTCAAGAAGGTAGACCGCGAGAACCCCGCTCCCCAGGACCTCGCCGACCTACGGAACGTGCTGCGCGCGGACCCGCTCCTGGCGCGTGTGCTGTTCGATATCGTTGAGGTGAACACCGATCGGGCGATCAAGCAGCTTGCGGGATCGTCCGCGCCGTTGGTCCATACAGCGATTGGTGTGACCGTAGACGCGATGCGTGATGGCCTGGGCTACCGGGGCGCGCCGGAGATCGAGCGGGGGCTGATCGAGGTTGTGATCCTGTGCTGGCTGCGCATGCAGCGGGTCGAGCAGAGCTACACGGGCTTGATGAACCAGACGGAGGTCGTGATCGCCCAGGCCGACTGGTGGGAAAGACGCATGACGGCGGCGCAGGGACGCTACCGGCGCGCGGTCGAGAGCCTGGCGCGCGTGCGACGCATGGCCCGGCCGTCGGCCGTGCAGATCAACCTCGGTGAGCAGCAGGTGAATGTTGCCGGCGCGGTGGTGGTCGCATCGAAGAGCATGCCGCGCACGAAGGTAGAGGACGATGGCGTACTCTGCACAGGCTGAGGCTCGCCGGCGCTGTACGGGGACGCGCAAGGACGGTAAGCCGTGCCGGGCCTGGGCCTGTTGGGATGACCCGTTACAGCGCTGCACGACGCATGCGGGGCGCTGTCCGCGTGGCCCTGGATCGCGCGGACCGTACATGCAGGGAGGGCACTACAGAGACTCCCGAACTCGCTACACGCCCTGTCAGTGCGCGGCCTACAACTGGCCGCATCGTCCCGGTAGTGGCCTTTGTTGCTGGCCTGACGAGCCTGAGTATCGGTGGACGACGCCGGCGGGACAGCACGCCGTGTTCCGGCTTGCCGAGCGACGTAAGTGGCATGGGCACGCGTATTTTTGGTAGGCGGCCTCGCGCGCGGGTGTGCATGGGCGCGCGTACGCACGCGCGTGAGGGGCGTCACGCTTTGTTCAAAAATGTACAGTTTTATCAGACGCTCGCCCGTTGATGGCAGGATGGGCGAAAGCACGGCACGCTGTGTTACCTTTTGGGCACTTTCGCCACCGCCGGTCGGTGCCACCCCCATGGGATAGGCGCGTCCAGGCGAAGGTGCCCGCCTCTTCCCGCTTGCCTTTGAGCGGGGAAGTCGCTGGAAGTTGCGGGGACGTTTCCAGGGGATTATGGGGCCAGAACAGGACCAATTTGAGCGAGGCTGCACATGTTTTGCGCGTGTATGGAGACGACCGCCGTCTGTTGGTTGCCGCGTCCGTGCTCCACGGGGCCAAACCACGGGTGAAAGTGGGTAAAAATAGGCCGCGCCGCACAACAAAGTAGGGCTTCTGAGGCCGCACGGTGATAACTCCAGTGACAACAGAGCGCTAACCCCAGCGCTAACCGCACTGCTTGTCTCCAGATGGGTTCCTAAAGGCTCTCGTGACGAGGATCAAACAAGGGTAATTATTAAACCGGTAAAAAGTTATCCACAAAAGGGGAGCAAATCGTGCTACCCTGTTACTGTAAGGACCGTCAGAGGCGGTCTATCATGCGTCAAGGGAGCAGTGACCATGAAGCGAGTGAAGGAGCGTGATTATTCCGCGCTTCTCGTCGGGGCAGCGACTGTCTTGAACGTCGGTGCTACTGTGCATGTGCCACCGGCGCCGCGGTCTCTATCAATGCGCCCTGATCGTGCTGACTACCTTGCGCTTCGCGCCGATGGACAAAAGGTCTTTGGCGACACGCGCGTTGCGTATGAACGCTATGCGCGTAGTCATCCCCTCCCCTAACATAGCGCGTGTCGAGCAACAATCCTCCCAAGCCGCCACGGCGCGCACGACGTGCCGATCAGCGCGCGGAACAGCAACAAGCAGTGGCTCCACCACAGCCGCAAATCAAGCTCACACAAGCTCCTAACACAGGACTGGCTAATCTTAACTTCGAGAGTCTCTACCAAGGGCCGGTCCCGCCGCCCGAGTACATCGCGGTCTACGAGCAGCATTACCCCGACGCCGGACGCGAGTTCATTGCCATGGCTCGAGAAGAAGCCACCCATCGACATCAACTCGAAACGAGACAGATAGCGATGCAAGAACGGGCGGTGGTCGCCAATGTGCAGCTAGCCAAGCGTGGTCAATTGATAGCATTTGTCATCGCGTTGTTTTTTGGCGCTATGTCCGGCTTTCTCATTTATCAGGGACACGATGGGGCAGGCGTCGCGCTTGGGTCTATCGATTTAGTTGGCCTCGTCGGCGTCTTCGCGCTCGGACAATTCCGCCCAGGCAGGTCCTCAAAGACTGAGGGTTCCTAAGCCATCGGGCAGCACACACACCTCGTTGGTGTACGATGCAGGGGGGCAATGGATGCAACAAGAGCAGGAAGCAGGAAGGCGGGGACACCATGGCTGATGACGCGATTGACCCACCCAAGACTAACACCGAAACCGACGATGACGCGGGGGACGACGAAGCCGTTGATGACGGGGGAGACCTCGGGGCCGCTGACTCTCCTCCTGGTGACGAGAACGCGAGCGACGATCCACAGGGGATTGTCGGTGAGGAGGCGTAACCCGACAGACCTCTGATGGAGGCAACGGGTCGGACAGATGCCTGACGACGACTACATCACGCTGGCCTCGGCCAGCAAACTCGCCGGCTTGAAGAGTGCCAATTCCTTGCATGCAGCGGCGCGGACCGGTCGCCTCAAGACGGTGACGATGGCGGCGGGACCACGGTCCGTGCTTCTGACGACGCGGGCGTGGCTGCAGGAGTACCTGGATAGTCAGCACCGCAATACGTAGGGCAGCGTCACGCCCCAGAGGTCACGTCATCGCGTTGAGGGTGTAGACAGCCCCGTGCCCAATCCCGAGGCGGTCGAGTACCCCCTGCTCAACCAACTCCTCCAGCGTGTCCTGCACCACTGTCCCGTCGAAGCCGAGCCCGATGGCGTGGGCGACCTGATGGGCGGTCGCACCGCGGGGAGCCTCCGCCGCGATGACGGCAAGGATCTCATCCATCGTCGTATCGTCCGCACTCGATCCGCTGGTGGCGCGTGTAGGGTCAGGATGGTCTGTCATGGGGCTGCCTACCTTTCGTCTAATCTACGGGGCCGTCTATGACGGGGCGCGCCCCGTGGTGGTGTCTGTACGCTACACCCAACGACCCCGTGTTGTCCACACACGCGCGTGCGCATCTGACACACTGACAGGAAGGGCAAGCTGTGCGGGGTCGTGCGCGCGACCGTCGAAAGAACGACTGACTGGTGTATCAGTCGTCGTCGCGCCACACCACGAGCCACACCACGAGCCACGCCACGACCAGCGCGCACGACCCCGCACAGGACGCTCAGGATGAGCCACCACGACGCCCACCATGCCGCCAGCGGCGCCGGCGTGCCATACGGGGCGAACCAGTCATAGAGAGCACACGGGAGGGGACGCATGGGGTGCAGCCTCCTAGCAGCCTCCTATAGGTGGGGGTCGTGGTCATCACCGCTGTCCCTCAGCGGTGACACGTGGGGGCGACGCGTCTGAGACAGGGTGCTGCCTGTGCGACCGCGCGCTCATGGCGCGATCGTCGCCGGGTGGTTAGGGTTCGTCCTCCTGTGCGAGGATGTGCGCATAACGCCCAGGCTGCGAGCGCAGCCACCCGTCGGTCAGGCACTGTTGACAGAGCAAGGTTTGCCCATACCGCGCGATGCGACGCTCATAGGCGCGCGGGTTTAGGGTGAAGGGACGCGCGCACGTCGCGCAGATGGCAGGGATCGGATCGGGCTTCTTCGGCATGGTGTCGGTTGTGGCTGCTCCTCGCTGATGTGTTGTCCTAGAGTAGAACACAGCGCGCGCGCAAAAAGATACGGCGTGTTCCGGATCCGGGTACGTGGGTACGCGCGCGAGTAAGGCTGTAGCACGGGTCACTCATGGCATGCAGTCGGTCTCAGCAGACACGGAAAAGGACCGCCCCATCATCGTACATGGTGCGACCCTACCCCTTTTCCTTACGCTGGCGACGGCCAGGACGGGCTACCTGGAAAAGAAGGCGCGACGGCACACGCGGTGTCTATGTCGGGCTCGCCGAGGACGTAGATAGTGACGGCAGCGCTCATTTCTGCACCTCTTTAGGGGTCACGCTTTCCTCAAAATGAGGGAGGGCATAATCTACCATGCGCCGGATCATGGCGGCGACCTTGCGATCATCGGCACTGGCAATGTGCTCTATGCGCTCGTACATCTGTGGGTCAAGGCGCACCAATACCTGTTTATCCAATCTAGTACCCTCCTTATCGCGGCGCCTAGACATAGGCCACGTCACCTCCATTATACATAATTGATATCATAGATATCTTTGCTATCTTTATGCTACAATTGTTATCAAGCCGCCCTAAATGTAGCATCTTCGCTACTGCTGTCGGCGCGGCACAGGGGAAAAGGAGGAGCACAACCATGGAACATCTCATCATCGCATCGGCTTTCGGGGACGCGGCCGCCAAGGCTATCGGCTACATCAAGGAGATTTCACCGGCGCTGATCGCCATTATCATCATTAGCGCGGCGTGTGGACTGGTGTTCAGTCGTGGGCATAAGGCCGAGATCCTGGGATCGGCGTTCCTGGCCATTGTCCTGATCGCTAGCTTCGCGGCCATTGGCGCGGGCATTTAGCCATGCCCCACACGACACCCAGAAGCCTGAACGACAATCTACGCCTGGCGCGGCTGACCGTTCCGCAGTGGCTCGCCGCCGTCGTTGGCGGCGTGTCGCTGTGGGGCTGTGCGCTCCTTGCGCGCGGGATTCACAACCCGAACATGCATATCATCGCCATCGCGCTGCCTACCGTGCTGCTTGTCGCGCCCATCTTGGCGTTCGGCAGGGGCGGTATTGAGCGGTATCCGCAGCAGGCCACACGCTACGTGCTACGCGTCACGACACGCGTCATAGCGCACGTTATGGAGCGTGGCGTCGTCACGCTCCATACCCAGCTCGTCGCCTTGAAAGCGAGAAGGACATCCTATCATGCGCCGACACCAGACGCCCGTCGGAGTGACTGACGAGGCGACCATCACCGGCGCGGACGGCATCACGCGGGCGCTGCTCCATCTCCCTGGAGTGGCGCTCGCGTCGCTCTCTACGCCCGATCAAGACCGCCATGCGGCCCTCCTCGCCCTGCTCGCGGCGTCGTTGCCGCACAAGGCGCGGCTATCCATCTACATCGAGAATCGGCCAGCCGACGCCGGCGCGATCGTGGCCGGCTTGCGTGCCCAACTCGCCCCCACGCCCTACACGCCCCAGCTAGGCGAATTGGGCGACCGGCTACTGGCACGGTGGCACGACCGGCTGACCGCTCCTGATGCGCGGCATGTCGCGCAGCTCGACTACTGGTTGCTCGTTAGCCCCTATCCGACGCAGGACGGCTACCCCGACCAATCGGAACCGGCGCGGCTTAAACAAGCCTTTGACGCGCTGACGCGCCAACTGGTCTCGATGGGACTCGCGCCCCTGGCGGTCACGGTGGACGACGCCCGCGCGTTCCTGGCGCGGCACCTGACCCGCGCGGGCGACGCGTACACGGCTCCCTGTGGCGTCGAAGGCGTGCATAGCTATACTTTCCCGTTTGGCGGAAAGACGACGTACACACGCACGCTCTACCTCGTGCAACCGCCTGTCGAAACGTCCCCCGCCTGGCTTGCTCCGCTGGTGGCGTCGGACTGCCCCAGCACGATCGTGCTGCACCTGACCGGCCTTAGTCGCTGGTGGGAGCGTAAGCGCCAGGGCGCACGGCTGCGCGTGATGTCCGCGACGACGACCGACCGCAACGACATTACGACTGGCCTGGCGGCACAGGATGCACGGACCCAGGCGACGGCGCTGCACACGCAGGGTTACAGCATCGTCCGCGTGGGCTGCTACGTGCGGCTCGAAGGCGACACGCAGGCCCAGCTTGACGCCCGCGTGACGCGCGTCTTGCAGGCAGTGCGTGACACGATGATTGCGGAGCCGGGCTACGGGCACGCGCACCAAGAGCCGCTCTACCGCGCGACCTTGCCGGGCTATCCCGACCGGGCGCGCTCAACCTATCGCTGGGACTCGCCCACGCTCGGCAACGCCTGGCCGTTCCTGGCCTTCAATCCGGGCACACGAACGCCGGGTGTCCCGTTGGGCGTCACGGACGCGGCCGGCGACGTGGTGAGCCTGGCGCTGGACGATCCCAACCTCTACAACCGTATCGGCGTGGTGCTGGGGCGCGTCGGCACGGGCAAGACGAGCCTCCTGCAGAAGCTGGCGCTGTGGTTCATGCTGCGCGGGGACATGGCGACAGTGGTCAGTAGCGTCGCCAGCTTCGGGGCACTGTGCGCTATCTCTGGCGGCGTCGAGGCGACGCTGGGCGGCGCCGCGTCGGCCACGATCAACGTCTTCGACGGCCCACGCGACAGTGACGAGGATCGCGCCGAACGGGTGCGCTTCGTGACGGCCGCGCTTGATTTGCTACTAGGTGGATTGACCGGCCTCGAAGCGCCCTTCATCGACGAGGCGGTACGGGCGATCTACGGCACGATCGCCGGGGACGCCGCGCCCCCCGTCATGAGTGACCTGTACACCTGCCTGCTGGACCAGGCGGCGACGCCGGGCATGGACACCGACGACCGCAAGGTGTGGCGGGGACTGGCCTGGAAGTTACGGCCGTTCGTGCTGGACGGCCAGCACGCGCGCCTGGTCGATGGACAGACCACCGTCCCCCTCGACGCGCCCCTCCTCGCCTTCAATACCGCCCCGCTCGATGAGCACGCGGCGCTCCGCAACTACGCGTACTTCTCGGTGTTCGCCATTGTCGACCAGCGGCGTGTCCTGGCACGCACCAGGAGCGCGCAGGCGGGGCGCGCAAGTGCGGACTGCCTCCTGGGCCTCGATGAAGCGTGGGGCCTGCTCACGTCGCCTCAAGCCCGCGCGTACATCAATCGTGATGCCCGCAAGGCCCGGCACGGCGGAAACTGTGTCCTATTCGCCTCGCAGCAGATTAAGGATCTCGTCGGCAACGTCGACGCGGAAACGTTCTTTACCCAGGCCAGCTACAAGGCGCTCTTTTCCGTGGAAGACAACGGCCAGCAAACCGAGGGCAACCCACGCTTATGGTTAGAACGGATGCTCCAACTCACGGCCGAGGAGGTGGACCAAGCGCAACGTATGAGCGGCGTCAAAGGCGAGTACATGCCCTGTTTCCTGACCCGACGCGACCGCAAGAGCCCGCGCGATCTCCATGGTGTCGTGCGCGTGGAACTGACGCCCGATGAGGCGCTCCTGTTCGCGAGTGACGTAGATGATATCACGGCCCGCAACTGGTGGGCCGCACAGGCCGGCGGGGACGTGTGGCAGGGCATTAAGATGGCCGTCGATGGCGCGGCCGGGATGGAGGCGACCGCATGACGGCCGACGACCTGATGGTGACGCTCTTCTTTTGTGTGCTTGTGCCGCTTGTCGGCCTGGCGCTGGTCCTGGCGCTCGCGCCCGCGTATGTCAGTGTCGCCGTGTGGGTACTTCACCTGTGCGGCGGCGCGTAAGGAGGTTCCTCATGTACTGCTCTCGTGTCCTCGCCCTGGCGCTCGGTGTCCTGCTGGCCATCTTTGCCGCGACGACGACGGCCGACGCGGCGGGTCCATTTCCCACGTTCCCCCCGGCGGCGGCCGCAGTGACAACGACGCCCGCGCCGACGCAAACGGCCCGTGTCGTCGTTGTGGTCGCCACCACAGCGCCGAGTTCCTCGCCCACGCCCAGCCCTTCGCCCACGCCGGCCGCGACCATCGGCGGGGCGGTCTCGTCAGACTCGACCTGTGCGACCGGGCTTTCTATCCCACTGCCGTTAGGTAACGGCCTGTGCGTGGACCTCTGGGGCGTCGTTCAGCGGTTCTTTTCGTCGGTGTGGAACGGCCTGGTCACGATCCTGGCGACACAGATAAAGGACCTGACCGACGCCATTATGAGCCCCTTGACGCACACCGACAACCCCACCTCGAACGCGGGCCTCGTGGCCGTCAAGGACACCCTGAGCACGGATGCGGGCGACGCGTTCGCGGTCGTGTTCGGGATCGCCGTGCTCTGGACGATGAAACCGGCCTGGTTCGGCAACGTCGCCGAGGGGATCGCGCTGCTGTGGCGCTCCGGTCTCGTACTCGCCGCGCTCGCGGCCTACGATACCCTCGTCAACGTCTGGCTGGGCGCGGTCAATGGCCTCGCGGGCGACATCGGCGCGTCCACGATGCACGATATGGGACATTCCGGTATCGCCCTACTCCTGGCCCCCGTTCTCCTCATCATCGTGGGGATCGAGCGCGCCGTCACGCTCCACGTCTTCGCCTTCGTGTACGAGATAGGCCCGCTGGCGATCATCCTCTTCGCGTGGCCGCCAGCCGCCGACATAGCGCGGGCCTGGCTGCGCGCGTTCGCTTATCTCTCGCTACTGGGGCCAGCCTACGCGCTGATGCTCTCGGTGATTGTATCGCTGGAAGGGCAGGGCAATGGGCGCGCGGGCGGCGTGATCGGCACGGTGTTGTGGAACGACCTCATGTTAGTCGGCGGGCTGCTCGTGTTGGCGCTCGTGCCGGGTATTGTGGCGGCACTGCTTTCCGCTGTGTCGCACGCGGGCGCGGGTGGATTGAATAAAGTCATAGGAATCGCAAAGTTCGCGGCGTTGTAACACAGCAAAAAGCAAGGGGAGGGATAGGGACATGAACGATCTAATCTGGTACGCCATTGGGCGCAAAAAGGAGCGCAGGATACACGAGCGCGCTCTGGCCGTGGAGCGCTACACCATCGAGCAGGGCTTGCGGGCGCAGTACGGTCTACCACCGCTCCCGGCGCCACAACGCCCCGGCCAGAGAGCGATAGCGCCTGGACGCCCCTGGGTGACAGCGCGCGGACTGCGGCGCGTGCTGCTTGCCGTGGTCCTCCTGACCCTGTTGCTTGTGGTGCTCTTCGCCGTCTATGCCATCGGCTACGGCGTACAGCATCACCTCATCTATCCAATGCCAAGCCGGTAAGGAGGGGCTGATGAGCGGGCCACAAACTCGTCGCAGACGTGCGACGATCACGGCGGCCGGAACGTTCCGGCCGCCCACGGGCATGATCGGAAGCAAGCGTGGACGGAGCCCCAAAAAGGCCCCCGATCATGTAACAGGGATAAGCGCCTCTGGACCCGATAACCGGGCCTCCGCCCACGTCCCCGCCCGCGCACGGGCCACCCACTAGTGAGAGGACACAATGCAATGGCTGAGACCACCAGCGGCGAGGACAGAGGCGCGCGCTCAGATGTCATCACCGACTGGCGGTATAGCCCGACGAACTCACCACACGCCCGTCAGCGGCTACAGGAGGGTGTCTACTATTTAGAACGTGAACGTCTGTCACAGGCCAGTGAGGTCAACGACGGCGGGGCGATACAGTCCGAGGTGCGCGCCCTGTTTACGGCCGGCGATACGGGCATCGCGCGAAAGGACGCGCGGGACCTGCTCTGGAGCAACAAGGGGCCGAAGGTCAACTTCCATCGCTACATCTTGTCGCCCCGTGCATCCCTCGAACTGGACACCGTTGAGGAACTACAGCGGTGGACGCGCGACGTGCTGGAAGAGTATGGCCGCCACCTGGGGCTCGATCTCCGCTGGGTCGCGGCCGTGCATGGCAACGTGTGGCATCCGCACGTCCACGTCATGATCGCCGGCGCGGGCAGCGTCTCAGCCACCGGCAAGACCAAGGGCGTGCGCATCGGGGCGGGAGACCACGCGGCCCTAAAGAGGATCGGCCGGTCAGTTGCCGCACGCATCACCGCTCCGAAGATCGCGGCCCGCGACGCGGCCCGCCAGCGCGATATGGCAGCGCTCGTCGAGCGATCCAGGAGCAGACAAGCAGCACAACCCGTTAGCGTACAGGAGGAACCCCGTGAGAGCCTTATTGGTCGCCTGTTTGGTCGTGGTCACTAGCGGCGGTATCGCCCTGCTGGAGCGGCCACACATCGTCACGGCCTATCAGACGGTGGAAGTCGCCGCCGCCTGGCCGCCGCATGTCGTCGCCACGATCCCGCGTGTTCATCTCATTCCCCGCCTCGAACACGGCTGGCGCCCGATGCCCTGGCCGCAGTGGACCGATCCCCACGCCAGGACGCGCCGCCTCGCGGAGATCAACGAATCCGCGCCCGTGGGCCAGGCCCTACGCGCCGGGTTATGGGTCGAGGTCGCGGCCGTGCTGCTCCTCGTGGGCGCGTTCCTGCGCAAGCTATGGGCTCCGCTGTGGTTCGTGGTCGGCCGTGCCGGCAAGCTCACGCCGGGCACGGCCCACGGCGCCGCCCGGTGGGCTGATCGGCGGGACGCGCGCCGCTGGCGGCCACGGCGCGGGGCAGGATCGTTCGTGCTGGAGCGCGTCCTGGGCATGCGCCGCGCGATCGCGCTCCCCGACGCCCTGGTGTACGTCCATACGCTCCTTGTCGGCCGCTCAGGGTCCGGCAAGAGCACCTTGCTGATCGGCGTGCTGCTGCGTGAGATAGAGCGGCGTGTGCCGCGCTCCATCGTCGCCGTCGACCCCAAGGGTGAACTCTACGAACGGACCAGCGCGGCGCTGTCCAAAACGCACACGGTGCGGCGGCTCAACTTCTACGACCCAAGCGGCGCCGGGTATAACCCTCTCCAGCACATCGGGGCCGACCCGGAGCGGGCGCTGTCATTCGCACGGACCTGGGTCGCCAATACACGGCGACAGGACGCCTCAGATGGCGGGTTTTGGGATGATACGGTCCTCCTGCTCATTCAGGCCGTCGCGCTCCACCTGAACGCTGTGAACGCGCCTGGGACGCTCTCACAGCTTGCGCAGTATCTCAGCCGCACCGACATCAAGGCCATGCAGCGCGAACTGCTAGAGAGCCCCGACCCCAACGCGCGGGACGCGGCCCAGGGCTTCCTGCTGCACTTGAAAGCGGACCCGACCCTGGCCGAGAAGGTCCTGACCGGCTTACCTTTGAGATTTATGGGCCTCAAGGGTGAAGCGATCCAGGCGGTCACGGACCACAACGATATTGACTTCGAGGGCATGGGACGCGCCGAGGGCCGGCCGATCGCGCTCTACGTGCAACTGACGCCCGGACGGCAAGACACTCTACGCCCGTTCGTGGCCACGTTGTTCGGCCAGATGTGGGACGCGCAGATCGCACTCGCCAACACCTACCCCGACAAGGCGCTCCCCCGCACGATCCTCAACCTGATCGACGAGGCGGGTACGATCGGGGCCGTGGCTGGACTGCTGCACGCGCTCAACACGTTACGCGCGGCGCGGATCGGCGTCCTGTTGGCCTTCCAGTCTCCCACGCAGATGAGCGACGAGTATGGCGTAGATGCGCCGACCGCGTTCGAGGACGCCTGCAATAACTTGCTGTTCTTCGCGGGCGCGGGGACGACGACGGCGCAATGGATGTCCGACACGCTCGGGCAGCGGACGGTGGTCAGCGCGGCCGCGAGCGCGTCCCGTCAGCGGGATCGCGTCTTCACACAAGGCGGCGGCAAGAGCAAGAGCGAGGCAGCCGCGCCGCTGATCGGAGCCGACGAGCTGCGCGCGTTGCCGAAGGGAACCTTGATCGTCAGCGCGGCCAACGAACGGCCGTTCATGGTCCGCGTCATCCGCTGGGACAAGACGCGCCTCCGCCGGCGGGCGGGGTGCATGACCAGGTCCACCCCGCGCGGCACCCACACACAAGACACGCACGACGCTCACACAGCGCCTATGCCCATCGAGGCTGGTGACGTGCGAGAGCCGGCATAACCTGTAGGTGGGGCAGGCGCCGCCTTTAGGGGTGGAGACGTTTAAACGAAGGAGACGACGATGGGACGCCTACGAGACAAAATGAGAGGCGCGTTCACGGGCGCGGCGACACGCCAGGCGATGGCTGCGCTTAAGCGGGAAGCCATCGAGGTTAACGGGGCCATCTGGGATACCAACCCAAAGGGGCGGGTCGCGCCGTATCCCTTTGTGTGGGTAGAGGAGTCCGCCCGCCCACGCCTGCGTGCCCTGGAGCAAGCGCACAACCGGGCAACCGAGCAGGGCCAGGACGACATAGACTTTGTGTACCAGTGGGTATCCACACGTCCAACGCGACAAGAAAACGCCGAGGGCGTCGCGCGTCTCAACGTCACCATCCCCGCTATCGACGGGAGGCGCGAGACTATCGCTTTCTGGTTTCTATTGCCCGCGTTCATCGCACAGTTACGCGTCATGGCCGATACAGGGGGGGTCATCGTGACGAGCATGACCCCCGAGCAGATCATAGACGAACCGGTATGGCGCGGCTTCAGTGTCGCGTTCACCCCACCCGTCACTGAACTACGCACCCTCTGCGACGCGTGGGACACCACAACGTCCCCCTAAAGAGCCCGTCCCTATATTTTTCCCAGCAGCACAGTTCTCGTCGGCAGAAGGAAAGCGTAGGATCGCGCCCACGCCTCGTCAAGGGGCTGCTTTCCGTGATCGGGAGGCGGCGACCCTCTGCCGTTCTTATCGGGCGTCTACTCGTTTCTCGGGCGGTACCCGCCTTGCGAAACACCCACCCTATCGTATCAGCGCCCTGGCCGCGACCGCCGACTGCTTGGAAAAAAGAACGAACGGACGGCGAACGGGGCGCGTGACAGCCGTCACGCACGTACTATCTAGTAATCAGATAGTACGTGCGTGACGAGCGGAAGGGGCGACCAGGCGACATTACGCGCCCAGGCGTACCGCCAGCGCAAGGCGAGCTATTATGGGGGTGGTGCGTTCAATGCACTACCCCCGCCGGGCCGCCGATTTCGTAGAAGTATGAACGGCAACGAGCAATCACGGTATAGTGACTGCGTGCGGGTGCCCTATGCTGTGCACCTGATGGGACGTCGCATACGGGGGGATCGTGCCCGACCGGCCGGGGTGCCTGACGGTCTCAGCCCTGGCGTTCGTTCCCGCGCGACCACGATCGTCCCGCAATCCGAGCCGGTCGAGGCACCGCAGCGAGCGACATCTGTCGGGACGTATGGTGGGGTAAGGATGGTTGGCAGGGATAGGGGCGGCCTCTCGGCGGACTTCTGGACGTTCTGGACCGGCCAGACGCTCTCCAACCTGGGCAGCTCGTTCAGCATGTTCGCGCTGCCGTTGCTGGTCTACCAGCTCACGCACTCGGCCGTGAGCCTGGCCATCACAAGCGCCTCCGAATTCCTGCCCTACCTGCTCTTCGGCCTGGTCATTGGGGCGTGGCTCGACCGCGTCGACCGCAAGCGGCTGATGATCGCGACCGATCTGGCCCGCGCGCTGGTCATCGCCGCGATCCCGGCGCTCTACCTCACCGGCCACCTCTCGGTGTGGTGGATCTACGGGCTGGGCTTCATCTCCTCGACGCTGGGCATCTGCTTCGACGCCGGTCAGTTCGCCGCCATCCCCAGCTTGGTCCGCTCGGACGACCTGGTGACGGCCAACGGGCGCATCCAAGCCAGCTACGCGGCAGCGACCGTCGTCGGGCCGTTGCTGGCTGCCCCGCTGGTGACGGTGCTGCCCCTGCCCACGGTCCTGCTGATCGACGCGCTCTCCTTCCTGGTCTCGGCGCTCACGCTGGGCTCGATCCACAGGGGGTTCAACGCGGCCCAGAGGCGCGAGCCAACCAGCCTGCGGCGCGACATCACCGACGGGCTGCGCTACGTGCTCGGCCACCCGGTCCTGCGCAACATCTCGGCCATGATGGCGCTGGTCAATTTCTTCGGCAGCACGGCCAACTTCCAGCTCGTGCTGTTCGCCAAGCGGCAGCTGGGGGCGACGAACGCGCAGGTGGCCCTGCTCTATGCGGCCGGGAGCGTCGGCGTGGTCGTGCTCGGGCTTGTGGCCGGGCGGCTGCGCAAACGCTTCCCCTTCAGTCGCGTGGCGCTGACCGCCTTGATGCTGGACGGGCTGCTGATCGTGCTCTTGTCCTTCACGCGCGTCTACTGGGTCGCCGTGCCGATCTGGGCGCTGGCCTCGGGCCTGGGCATCCTGTTCAACATCAACACGGGCAGCCTGCGCCAGGCCATCGTGCCCGGCCACCTGCTGGGCCGCGTCATGAGCATCGCCGGCGTGCTGGCGTGGTCGGCCATCCCGCTCGGCACGCTGCTCGGCGGTGTGGCCATCGAGCGCACGGCCAACGTGGCGCTGGTGTACGGGGTCGTCGGCGCGGCTACGTTCCTCATCCCGGTGGCCTTCTCGTTCACGGCGCTCGGGCACGCGGAGCGGTATCTGCCCGAGCGGGATGAGGGGATGACACCGGAACCTGTCGCGGTGGGGTAAGGTCAGGCCGCTGCCATCGAGCCGCCGGTTGCGGCGGTGCCATGATGCGGGCGACAGGTAGGTCCTTTCACGTTATATGCGCAAGCCCCCCCTATCATGTCCTGATGAGTGCGCTGCACGAATGCCGGGGGCATCTCTAAGCCCCGAAGGCCTCGTCGCCAACCACTTGCTACTGGGAAAGAAGATCGCGTCCGGCCCTTTATTTTTCCCAGTAGCCGGCCGTGCCCCCGAGGCGCTACACTAGGGGCGACGGCGGCCCCGGCGGGCATTTGAGGCAAATGTGGACTCACTCCACATTTTGTCGGATCGGCCCTGGGGGCCTCCCGCAAAATGCTCCGTTCGCCTGGTCGAGCGCAGGGTTTGAGTGAGCGTCAGCGAGTGAAAACCTGTAATGAGTACAGTACAGGTCTGCGGCGCGGCACCGCCCGAGCGGGGTTGTGAGCAAACCAGGACTCACTCCGGGTTCTGTTCGCGGCCGCTCACAAACCCTACGCTCGCTCGATGAGCGCAGGGTTTTATCGGTCGGCCCTAGGGCCGACCGATAAAACCCGTAGTGAGTTACGGGTGCTTGCCTACCCCGAGCTTGGTTGCAGGCAACGACTAACTGGGGTGAAAATAGCCATTTTCACTCAGCGGGGGTGCCGCGCAGGGGCATGAAGGGCTACTTGGAAAAAGAATGGACGGTGTGGCCCCGGTGAGGGTGCGCGCAGCAAACCGGTACCGGTATACTCACTACCGGTTTAAGCGAGCGCTAGCGCTCGCTTAAACCGTGCGCTCGGCACGGCGAACGCAGCATTTTGCGGGAGGCCCCCCAGGGCCGATCCGACAAAATGTGGAGTGAGTCCACATTTGCCCTAAATGCCCCCGGACGTGCCGCCTTGGTCCTAGTGTAGCGCCTCACAGACACGGCTGGCTACTGAGAAAAGAACGGGCTAAACGCGATCTTCTTTCCCAGTAGCAGACGGTCGCGGCCGGCTCGTTGCCGAGACCCGAACCTTGACCTCGACAGTGGTGGTGGGGTAGCCTCGTATGTTCGCCATGCCCTGTTTCGTTACCTTCGCCTCGCTCCGTTACCCCCGCCTCGCAGGGGCTGGTTGTTCAGGCAGGGGACGCGTGCCAGCGGCGTATACTGTGCAGGGGGCGAGAGCCGCCCACGGAGGAGTCCACGCCCATGCACCTCGTCAGCGTCAATGTGGGCCGGGAGCAGGCCCTATCCCACGCGAAGGCCTCCGGCAAGACCGGCATCTTTAAGCGCCCCGTGGACGCGCCCGTCCCGGTGACGGCCCTGGGCCTGCCGGGTGACGCCATCTGCGACACCGAGAGCCATGGCGGCGTCGATCAGGCCGTCTACGTGTACGGCGTGCCGGACTACCGCTGGTGGTCCGCAGAGCTGGGCCGCGACCTGGCGCCCGGCACATTCGGGGAAAACTTGACCGTCGCCGACCTGGAGAGCGCCGATCTGTCCATCGGTGATCGCTTGCACATCGGGCGGGTCGTCCTGGAGGTCACGGCCCCGCGCATCCCCTGCGTGACGCTGGCCCGCCGGATGGGCGACCCGGGCTTCCTCAAGCGGTTCCGGGCGGCCGAGCGCCCCGGCGTCTATTGCCGCGTCCTAGGCGAGGGCGCGGTGCGGGCGGGGGACGCGGTGCGCCGCGAGCCCTACGCGGGCGAGCCGCTTACGGTGCGCGCCCTCTTCCGCGCCTTCTTCGAGCCCCTGCGGGACGTGGCTGCGCTGCGCCGGCAGTTAGCGGCCCCGATTGCCATCCGCGCCCGCATGGAGAAGGAGCAGCTGCTGCGCGAGCTGCTGGCCGAGGGGGAACCCCTCGGCCCGGGATAGAGGCTAGACGGTCATACCACCCGCCCCCCTAGAGTAATCATCGGGCTCTTGTATAACCCTCGGTACCCCTACGAAATCGGCGGCCCAACTAGGGGGGTGCGTTAAACGCACTACCCCCCTCCATAGCTTGCCTTACGCTGGCGGTACGCCTGGGCGCGCAAGGCGTTCTGTTCGCGCTTCACCTCATCGCGGCACACGTCGCAGTAGATCGAGGCCGGCCCCCGCTCCCCCCTCGTCACTGTCTCGCGCTCACCACACCGCGCGCACTTGATGCGCTTCTGCTTGACCGCCATTTCTCCCCCTTTTGGACCGTCACGCAAGTATTATAGAAAACATGCGTGACGGCTGTCAAGCGCCCCGTTCGCCCGCCGTGGCGGCCCTGTGTGACCACCGTGGAGGGCGCGGAGCAAGGCATCTTTTGCTTTAAGCAAAAATACCGGGTCGGGGAGGGAGCAAGGCATCTTTTGCTTTAAGCAAAAATACCGGGTCGGGGAGGGAGCAAGGCATCTTTTGCTTTAAGCAAAAATACCGGGTCGGGGAGGGAGCAAGGCATCTTTTGCTTTAAGCAAAAATACCGGGTCGGGGAGGGAGCAAGGTGTGTTTTGCATGCTGCAAAACTCGTGGCGCTCGCTGCGCTCGGCCGCTCGACGACGAGGTAGCCAGGCCGGCACACCCCTGACCAGGCCGCCGCCGGCGCGCCCCGTCAGCAACAGGACGCCCGCGACGCGCTCCAACGCCCCAGGAGCCACGGAGCGCCATTTTGCGGCCGCATCCCCCTAGGGGGCGCTCTCACAGTCCCACGCGCCGCCTACGCCCTCTGAATGCGTCCTGAAACGCTGCTGGACCCCCGCAGGAACGACACCGTGGCGGTCGTGACGGCGCTCCGTCGCCCAAACGTGTAGACTAGCTGCTAAGGAGTTAAGCCAGCCTGCTGCACATAGCAACTAGCATACCCCCTATCACAACGATTAAACAGTGGAAGCACGGGCGGCTCTTGGTTATGTGTAGTGGGCAGGTTGGCGGAGGAGTGCGGGGCTGTACGCCGGGGAAGAAAAGCGGTACACTCGGGGCAAGCTTTGTGGGGGTGTCCCGCAAAAGAGCGACGCTCCACGTCATATGCTGTCTTCTTTGCCGGAAATAGCACACGACGCGGAGCGTCACAAACCCTGCTAGGAGTCTGCTATGAGTCTATCCAGCACGCCCGCGTCCGTCAACCACCCATCCAGTCTCCCCACCCCCCTCCTCGCCGACGACCGTGCCATCGACGGCCGCTGGTTCCGCCTCCCCAACGCCCTCGGCCGCTATCGTCACCTCGGCCTGAGCGCCGCGCAGCTCGGCCTGGTCGTGGCGATCCGGGGCTCATGGACCGACGCCGGGTTGCCTGAGCCGGCGATCCCGCAGCTCGCCGAGGACCTCATGACCAGCGAGCGCCAGGTGTACAAGATGCTGGCCGCCCTCACGGCCAAGGGCTATGTGGTCGTGCATGAACACACCGGTCCCCGGAACGAACGCCTGCCCAACAGCTACAGCTTCGCGCCCCTCTTCGTGGCCGCCGAGCGGGAGATGGCCGCACATCGAGAGGCGCAGCGAGCGGCTTGGCAGGTGTCCCGCGAGGACACCCCCCCCCTGTCCTGTGAGAACAACCCCCCCCTGTCCGCGCAGGACAGGGCTAACGAAGACGTACCTAAGATAATCGGTAACGAGGTATCGGTACCCCCTACCCCCGTTGTGGCAATGTCTAAGGAACCGCACGACGAGGAACTGCTAAACGTGACGGATGCGAGCGAGGAGCGATCACAAGGCCGCCTCGACGCCGCCTATCAGGCGCTGGTGGAACCGCTCACGGCTATCGGCGAGGAGTTGGGCGACCGCGCCCACCCGCTCGCCAGCGCGACGCGGGCCTACAAGCTCATGACGGCCGCGCGGCTCGACGTTGGCCCGTTCCTGGCGCTGATGGAGGAGGCGCGGCTGCACACGCTTTCCGCGATCGAGGCGCGCCGACGGAACAAGCCACCCAAGCCCGTTGCGAACCCCATGGCCTACTATTTCGGCGTCCTAGCGCGGTTGACGCGGCCGGACACGGCTCCGCCGCCGTGGCGCAGCGGGCACGCCCGGCCGGGAGCGGCCGCGGCACCGGCGACACTAACGCACCGTGCCTTTCCGTCCGACACCTGGGGGGCCATCACGGCCGAGGCGGGCCAGGTCATGACGCCGGAGAATATCGCGCGCTGGTTCACGACCGCGCGCCAACTCGCCCACACCGGCGACGTGCTCACCGTGGCCGTCCCCGACGCGTTCCATCAGCGCTGGTTGGACGCGCGGCTCCGGGCGAAGATTGAGCAGTGTGCGGCGCGGGTGCGGCCAGGGTTACAGGTTGCGTTCGTGGTACAGCCGGTGATGCCCCCTCTTGACCAAGCACGATGAACGGAGGACAATCGAGACATGAGCATCACATCGACGCGGCCTCCGGCGGCGATCGCCCCCTGGGCGGAGGTCGTGCCGGGCTATGGGCCGGTCACGGTCGAGCTGCTGCTAACGCTCCCGGACGACGGCTACCGCTACGAAGTGGTCGAGGGGGTCTTGGTCCGCATGGCCGGTAGCGGGTTGGACGCGACGACCATCGGCGGCCTGCTCGTCATTGCGCTGGGGTCCTTCGTGTACGCGCGGCGGCTGGGTCTCGTTACGCCGTCCGATGGCGTCTACAAGTTTGTGGGCGCGGAAACGGGCCTGCTCCCCGACGTCGGCTTCGTGGCGGCGGCCAAGGTTGCGCAGATCGCGGATCGCCGGAAACCGGTGCCCTTCGCGCCCGATTTGGCCGTCGAAGTGGCGTCGCCCTCCCAAGACGCCGATGATATGGCCGCGAAGGCGCGTACGTATCTACAGGGGGGCACGCGCCTGGTATGGGTCGTGTGGCCGCAGAGCGGCCATATCGACGTGTGGCACCCTGACAACCTGGCCGTCCCGACGACGGCGCTCCATGCCGGGGACATCCTGGACGGCGAGGACGTGATCCCTGGCTTCACGCATCCCGTCGCCGCCGTGTTCGCCGACCCCCTTGCCTGAACCTGTACCAGAGTATTACTCTGGTACAATGGATACCCGAGTAATACTCTGGTATGTTGGCGAGCAAGGGGAGGTAAATATGTCACGGAGCGAGAACCGCCGTCAGATTGAGATACCCAAGCAACTTTACGACGAGTTGGAGGCCGAGGCCAAGGCCGAGGGGACGAGCGTGACCTACGTTCTCCAACTCTACGTCGATCATGGCCGCATGCATCGCGACAGTCTGAGCAGCCTGGACACCCATCTCCGCGAGGTCTACCGCGACACGACAGCCCTGCGCCGCGAGGTGGAGGCCTTGCGCGTGGCGATGGAGAACCGCTTGCCCCCGCCCGCACTGCCAGGGGTGCGCTAGCGTGGTAGTCTGTGCTCTATGACAGTGGTGATTGAGGACACGCACACACGCACACACAACGAGGCCCGCGCCGAAGGTTACACCCTTACCGTTGAGGACGTGGCCGCGCAGATCGGGAAGTCGGTCGAGACCGTGCGGCGTTATATTCGTACGGGCCGGCTCCCCGCGCTCCGCGTCGAGGGAAAAAACACCAACGAGTACCGTATCAACGCGGATGATCTCCACGCTATCGACGCACGCACACAGTCACACACACAGGCGCCCGCACATGCGGGCGACCGCACACCCATGGGTGTGTCCGTTGATATTATCACCGCGCTTACTCTAGTGGAGCAGACCCAGCGACAGGTACAAGAGGAGATCGTGGGCCTACGGGAGACCATGGATCGCTTAACGGCTGCCCTGGAAGAGAACACACGCGCTCACGAGAAAGTGGACACCCAGCCAGCACAGCCCGCAGCTCCCCCACGTCGCCCGCGTTCCCTCTTAGGTCAAATCGCCGCCCACATCGCTGAGCGGAGCGGCTAGGGCGTGGTTGGGCCGCCGATTTCGTAGGGATACGAACGGCAACGAGCAATCACGGTATAGTGACTGCGTGCGGGCGCCCTATGCTGTGCGCCTGATGGGACGTCGCATACGGGAGGATCGTGCCCGACCGGCCGGTGTGCCTGACGGTCTCAGCCCTGGCGTTCGTTCCCGCGCGACCACGATCGTCCCGCAACCCGAGCCGGTCGAGGCACCGCAGCGAGCGACATCTGCTGGGACGTATGGTGGGGTAGGATGGTTGGCAGGGATAGGGGCGGCCTCTCGGCGGACTTCTGGACGTTCTGGACCGGCCAGACGCTCTCCAACCTGGGCAGCTCGTTCAGCATGTTCGCGCTGCCGTTGCTGGTCTACCAGCTCA
>JAABUZ0100001592.1_pt1 | contig 42239 bp, 39 predicted proteins | sample 5562091 | NCBI WGS metagenome assembly JAABUZ01 (sample SAMN12813069, study PRJNA571459) | rock metagenome | isolation source: Antarctica rocks | place: Antarctica: Victoria Land, Linnaeus Terrace sud | collected 2015-12-21
TCACGGCGCTGCGTCTCGGGGATCTCGACCAGGTGGCGCAGCACGTCCTGAGCCGTGTCGGCGAGCAGGATCTCTTCCCCGGCGGTGAACAGATCGGTCAGGCCGGGCCAGCGGTCGGAGATCACCGGCACCGCGCAAGCCGCAGCCTCGAACAGGCGCACGCTCGGAGACCAGCCGGCCCGGCGCATGTCCGCGCGCGTGATGTTGAGCGCGAAGTCCTGGCCGGCGTAGAACCGAGCGTGCTCACCCGGAGCGACGTGCTCGATCCGTTGCACGTTGGGCGGCCAGTCGATCGACGCGGGATACCGGGGGCCCGCGACCACATAGCGCCGATCCGGATCACACCGCGCCGGCGTGAGCAGCAGCTCCTGCAGGAGCGGCTGGCGGTCATCGCTGTAGGTCCCCAGATAGCCGAGATCCCATCGCCGGTCGGTCTCGACGGGAACGTAGGCCTCGACATCGACCAGACAGTAGAAGGCGCGCGGGCGCTGGGCCCCGAAGCTCGTCCTCAGTCGCTCCAGGATCGGTCCGCCCGTGAAGGAGAGATACAGGTCAAAGCGCGGGATCTGGTCGGCCCGCAGATATTCGCCGGCGCCCCGCTCGAGCTTTCTGACCGTGATCGGGGTGTCGATGTCATAGAACGCGCGCACTCCGCGGGCGGTGTCCAGAACCCACTCGGCGACCGCCGCCCCGTCGGGAACGTAGGAGCCGACCACAACCAGGTCGGCCTCGCGTACCTCGCCCGCGAGCGCGACCCGCAGCTGCTTGACCGAGTCATACAGCAGGGTGCGGCCCCACGGGGGCTCGGGCAGGTCTCGCTGCGCGGCGTACCAGGGAACGTCGCGCTCGGCGAACAGCACGTCGTGCCCGCGGGCACAGAGCGAGCGGACCAGGGCCCGGTAGTTCGTGGCGTGGCCGTTACCCCAGGAGGAGGTGATCGACAGGCCGAGGAACACGATCTTCACGCGCGCACCGTCAAGATGTCCTCGATCTGGGCGGCGCGGTGGGAATAGGTGTGCTCAGACAGCACCCGCGCGCGAGCCGCCTGCCCGATCCACCGTGCCTGCGCCGGATCCAGTTCCGCGAGGATCGCGGCGACTTGCTCGCCGTCGCGGGCCAGGAGCACCTCGGAGCCCGGTTGCAGGAACTCCTCCATGCCCGGCCATGTGTCGGAGATCAGGCAGGCGCCGGCTCCTGCGGCCTCGAACACGCGAGTCGCCGGTGACCACCCGTTGCTGACCATGTCCTCGCGGGTGACATTGAGGACGGCCTTGGCGCTGCAGTTCACGGCGTTGTGGCGGCCCGGGGCGACGTGACCGAGCAGGCGCAGGTTCCCGCTCAGCGCGTGATCGGCCCAGCCGTTACCGCCCAGCAGGAAGCGCCGCTGCGGTGAACGACGCACCGCCTCGAAGAAGAACTCCTGGATCCTGCGCTCCCGGTCGGGAAGCCGGTTGGCGAGCAGCGTGAGGTCGGCCGCGAGCTCGGGTTCGGGAGCGACCGGATGATGGGTGTCGGGGTCCAGGGCGTTGTAGACGGGAACGCACTCCCTGGCGCCCAGCGCGAGGTAGCGCGCCACCACCGGCTCGCCGCCGCCATAGGTCAGCACGAGGTCAAAGCCGCTCAGCAGCGCGCGCAGCGAGTCGTGAGGGTCGTGTTCCATGCGCGCCAGGGTGGCGGGAGCGTCCACGTCCCAGAAGATCCGCAGCCCCACCGGGGACAGCTCCAGCACCGCGGCCTCGAGCAGGGCGTCGTAGACGCCGACCCCGCTGGTCTTGGCCACCACATCAAAGCCGGCCGCGCGCTGGATCACGGCGCGCACGGCGAGCTCATCGGTGGGCTCATAGATCACGACCGTGGCCCAGTCGGGATCGGGAATGTCTCGATGCGCTTGGCGGTCATACGCGTTGGGCTCAAAGAACGTGACCTCATGTCCGCGAGCGTGCAGTGCGCGCACGATTCCGCGGTAGTAGGTGCAGGCGCCGTTCCAGTACGCCGAGACGAGGCTGGAGCCGAAGATGGCAAATCTCATGACCCCGCCGGCCTGGCGGCGACCGTCAACGGGTCCGTCCCCGGGCGCCCGGAGTCCGTGCCCGCGAGCGAGTCATAGATCGACAGCAGCTCGTCGACCCGGTGACCGCAGGTATGGCGCGAGCCGATCGTCTCGAGTCCTCGCGTCCGCAGCGACCGAGCGAGGTCAGCGTCGTTGAGCACCTCACGCATGGCCGTCCGCATCGCGCCCTCGTCGGGCGCGACGAGATAGTCCTCTCCCGGGGTGAACAGCCCCTCGGCATCATCCCAGGGGGCGCAGATCAGTGGTATGCCGCAGGCCAGGGCCTCGAACACCCGGATCGTGGGGATGCCCGGAAGCGCCCGCACGTAGGGACGCCGGGGGACGTGAACGGTCAGCCGGTGACGAGCGAACACATCCGGCGCGCGGTGGTTGGCCAGCCAGCCCCGATAGCGAAGCCCGGTCAGTCCGATGCGAAGCCGGGCCGGCCACGGATAGCGGACCCCATGGATGGAGCCTCGCAGGCGCAACCGACGCGCAGGCGTGAGTAGGAACTCGGAGAGCTCCTGACTGCGCTCGTCATCGCCCCAGTTGCCGATCCAGACCAGGTCGGCCTCGGGGCTCACCCCAACTCGGGGGGCGAACACCCGCGTGTCCGCCGCTTCGTGCCAGGTCCACGCCCGCGCGGTCCATCCGCGCTCCAGATACAACCCGCGGATGACCTCACCGAAGGCCAAGACGCCGTCGTAGTGACGCAGGTCAAACCTCGCCATCTCCCGCGGGGCGGTGACCGCCCGGTGATGGGTGTCGTGAAACAGGGCGCGGAACGTGCCGCGCGCGCGCAGCTCGCCGATTCTCTGGACCAGGCGCGGATCGTTCCATTCATGAACCAGCACCAGGTCGGCGCCCTCCAATGCCTGCTCGAGGTCGAGCTCAGCCAGGTCATAGCGGGTGCTGGAGAGCTGCGGGAACCGGCGGGCGAACTCCTCGATCGGCGCCTGCCCATGCTCGCTGACCAGATGCCGGCGGCTCCAGGCGTCCCACGGCTCGAACACCCGCACGTCGTGGCCTCGCTGCTGCAACTCGCTGACGACGCCGCGGAGAAAATGCGCGTTGCCGTGGTTCCAATCAGAAACCAGCGAGTGACAGAACAACACGACCCTCATCCGAGGGCTCCGGCTCGGTCCGGCAGGCGCGCGTAGAGTTCACGGTAGCCGGCGCTCATGGTCGCGACGTCGTAGCTCGAGGAGCGACGACGGGCCGCGGTTGCCAGCTGTTCCCGCAGTCTCGAGTCGGCGCCGAGCTCGCGCAGCGCGGCGTGCAGCGCGCGGTGATCATGCGGATCGACGAACCACGCAGCCCCATCCCAGAGCTCGCGCAGGGACGGGATGTCGCCCAGCACCAGGGCGCACGCGTCGCGAGCGGCCTCAAGGATCGCCAGTCCGAATGGCTCGTAGAGCGCGGGGGCGGCGAACACGGCTGCCCCCCGGCGCAGCCGGCCCAGCTCAGCCGCGCCCAGCTCGCCGGCAACCGTCACATGGGCCGGGCTTGCGACGAACCCCGCCGGTGAGCGCAGCGCTCCGGCCACCACGACCGGCCAGTCAAGCCCGGCCGCGGCGCGATCGAGCACCGTCAGGTTCTTGGCCTCGTCCCACAGCCGGCCGGCGGCCAGGATGAGCGCCTGCTTGGCGACCAGCTCGCTCGGGCGGGCGGCTGGGCTGCCGTTGTGGATCACCCGCGCTTCGCCGGGCCACTCGCCGTACAGACGCTCGAGCTCGTCGAGCATGGTCTCGGTCGGCGCAACCACGACGACGGCTCCGCGCAGCCCGTGTTGCACCGCGCCCCGGTAGTGGCTCCAGCTCGGGGGCGCCGACGTACCGTGCACCGCGGACCACCACGACAGAACGCAGGAATGGCCGACGACCACGCACGGGGCCATCCAGGGCAACGCCCCGTGGGCGTACCCGTTCAGATGAATGACGTCGGGCTGCTCGCGACGCTCGAGATCGAGCAGCCATCGGCCCGCCGCCTCGACCTCCTCCCAGGGGTCGGCCATCCACTCCAGCCCGTAGCCGGCCTCGTGGATCCGGGCCGCACCGGCGTTTCGCAGCGATATGCGCTGGTCCTCGCGCATCGGTCGGCCCATCGCTGCCACCACCACCTCTGCGTCAGGGCCCAGGCCGCGTACCAGCTCGGTGACGTAGGTGAGAACGCCTCCCACCGTGTCGGTGGTCATCAGGATCCTCATACGGCGGATCGGTAGATCCGGTCCAGGATCCCGGCGGTGGTGGCGTAGCGGCAAGCGCCGGGGTCGAAAGAGGGCGCGCGGGCGAGGCGCTGCGCCCAGTCGGCGATCGCGCCGGCACCCCATTCGTCGGGTGGCTCGGAGATGACGACGCTCTGGGTCCCGCGCCAATGCTCGGCCCGGAAGTCATAGAACGAGCCGTTTACGTTGCGGATCGCCGCGGCGCCGTCGGTCCCGTACAGGATCAACTCGATCACGCAGTCGCGACCGGCGGGTAGGAACCAAGAGCAGGTCAGCCGAACCTCGGCGCCGGTGTCGAGCCGCAGCTGGGTCATCGCGAAGTCTTCCACCGCCTCGCCGTGATCCTCGAGCGGGCGGCCGCCGCGCAGCAGCACGCTGCTGCGTACCTCGGCGTCGGTGGCGCCGGTCAGCCACAGGATGAGGTCCAGTAGGTGCGTACCGAGATCGATCAGGCAACCACCGCCGGAACGCGAGCGTTGGGTGAACCACGGCTTGTCGGGTCCGTAGGCGTTGTGGAAGGTGAGATCAGCGGCATAGATCCGTCCCAGCGCCTGCGCGTCGAGCATGCGGCGCAGAGCGGCGACGGCCGCCAGGTGACGGTAGGACAGATCCACGCCGAGAAGGCGGTTGGCCGCGCGCGCGGCGTCGATGACCGACTGGGTCTCCTGTGCATCCCGTCCGAGTGGCTTCTGACAGAAGACCGACACGCCGCTGCGAAAGCCCTGGATCGCCTGCTCGGCGTGCAGGGCGCTCGGGGTCGCGATCACGATGCCGTCGAGGTCGACCGACAGCAGCCCATCCAGGTCGGGGTGGCCCTGCGCCTGCGGAGCCTGGTGCAGCGCCTGCTCGCGCAGCTCCCGGTCGGGGTCGGCGATCGCCACCACCTCGGCCAGCCCGGTCGCGGCGAGCGCCTCTATCCGGCTGCGGCCGATCCAGCCCACCCCAAGGAACCCGAGCCGCGGTCGGCCGCCGCGCCTGCAGATCGCGGCCGACGCGGTGGTGGTCATCGTGCTCACGTCATCACCAGGGCCTTGAGAAACCCGTCCGGTCGTTTCAGGGCCGTCTCCAGGGCCTCGTCCAAGCCGGCCAGCGAGAATCGGTGCGTGTACAGCGGGATGGGGTCGAGGCACCCCTCGGCGATTGCCGTCACCGCGGCGCGCATCCCCTCGACGTAGACCGCCGGATCGCGCTCATGGGCGTTGATCACGTCCAGTCCTCTCCAGTTCCACAGCTGCATGTCGACCCGGCGATGCCCGTCCTGGTGAAAGCCGGCGATCACCAGCCGACCGCGGACCTTGGCCAGCGGACCGGCGACGTCGAGGGTGGGCTGCGTGCCGGCGGCCTCGACCACCACATCGCAGAGAGCCCCGCCGGTCAGCTCCCGCACCCGGTCGGCGACCGGCTCGTCCAGCGACACCGTGGCCGACGCGCCCATGGCCTGCGCGATCTCGAGTGAGAACGGGCGCCGGGAGACCGCGATCACGCGGGCGCCTGCGCGGACCGCGAGCTGGATCACCAGAGCACCGAGAAATCCGACCCCGACCACCGCCACCCAGTCGCCCGAGCCGACGCCGCTGCGCCGGAAGACGTTGACCGCACAGCCCAGCCCCTCGCCCGGAACCGGTTGCCCGTCAAGGGCGTCCGGCAGGATGACCAGGGCGCCGGCATCGATCAAATCGAGCGTGGCGTAGGACCGATACCCGAGCCCGGTGACCCGCTGACCCGGGCTCAGTCCGCTGACCTCAGGTCCCACAGCGTCGATCCTGCCCCAGGCCTCGTGACCCGGGCTACCGGGCGCGCGCGGGTATTCGAACCACGGCCGGCCTACCCACACGGGAAGGTCCGAGCCGCAGACGCCGCATCCCTCGACCTGGATTCGCACCTGTCCGGACCCCGGCGCCGGCGGGGTCACGTCACGCAGCCGCAGTGCGCTCGGACCGGTGATCACCGCGGAAGTCAGGCCGCCACCCCGGTCGGGAGGCGACGCCGGAGCTCCTGCTCGTCGCGTAGCCAGTCATGAAGTCGCGCGATCCCGCGGCGGACATCCATCCGGGGTGACCAGCCGGTGGCGTCGCCGAAGCTGCTCGTGTCCGACACGTAGTAGCGCTGATCGCCCGGGCGCCATTCGCCGCTGCGCAGCTGGAGTGGCGGGTCGCGCAGCTCCCCGATGATCGCCAGCACATCACGCAGGCTGCAGGCGTTCCCGGCGCCACCCCCGATGTTGAAGGCTCGGCCGGCCAGCTCGCCAGCCCGGCCACCCGCGAGCAACAGGGCGTCGACGAGGTCCTCGACGTACAGCAGATCGCGCACCTGGCAGCCGTCACCAAAGATCGTGATCGGCTGATCGCTCAGCGCCTGCTTGACGAAGTGCGCCACCCAACCCTGATCCTCATTTCCGAACTGATGCGGCCCGTAGATGCAACTCATCCGGAAGACCACCGTCGCCAGTCCGTAACTGCGGGCATAGTCGTGCACATACTGGTCAGCGGCCCCCTTCGAGCATCCGTAGGGGGTGCAGAAGGCCAGCGGACGCGTCTCGGAGATCCCGCGCCGCCGGATCTCGTCGTGGCAGGGCTGGTACTGATCGCCGTCGAGCGTCAGGGCGACATCCTCCAAGCCGCCGTACACCTTGTTGGTGGAGGTGAACACGAACGGGGCCGAGGGGGCGTGCAACCGCGCCGCTTCAAGCATCACGAGCGTCCCAAACAGGTTGACGCCGGCGTCCTGGACCGGATCCTCGAAACTTGTGGTCACCGCCACCTGGGCCGCGAAGTGGTAGATCACGCGGGCTCCGCGTACCGCGCGGCGCGCGGTCTCGGGATCGCGCACCGTGCCGATCTCGACCTCGAGCCGCTCGCCGTGGGTGCGCTGCAGCCACTGCAGGTTCCGGGTCACGCCCCTCCGGGAGAGGTCATCGAGGATCCGGACCCGGCCGCCGTCTCGCAGCAGCCGATCTGCCGTGTTGGTGCCCACGAAGCCGGCGCCGCCGGTGATCAGGGTGACCGCGCTCATAGCGTGAGACCCCGCGCGGCGAGCTCCTGGCCTGCGGACTCGAACCGGTCGGCGCCGACGGATTGATGCTGCAGCCAATCGGCGAGCTCAGACATCCCCTGCTCGAGCTCGATCCGCGGGGCGAAGCCGATCCGGTCGCGAGCGCGGCTGATGTCGGCAAAGCAGTGCCGGATATCTCCGACCCGGTACTTGGACGTGACCACGGGATCGATCTCCGGCTTGCCGAGCACCTGGCCGAGCCGCAGGGCGATCTCGACCACCGAGAAGCTGCGCCCGCTGCCGACGTTGAGCACCTGACCGTCGGCGCCCGGATGCCCGAGCGCCAGAACGCACGCGTCGGCGACGTCATGAACCGACACGAAGTCGCGCCGCTGGTTGCCGTCTTCGTAGATGAGCGGCGGCAGGTGGTTGAGAAGGCGATTGGCGAAGATGGCCAGAACACCCGTGTAGGGGTTGGAGAGGGCCTGGTCGGGGCCGTACACATTGAAGAAGCGCAGGGCCACGGTGGGAACTCCGTAGGAGGAGCCGTAGAGCAGGCACATCCGTTCCTGATCGAACTTCCCGAGGGCGTAGATCGAGGACAGGGTGGGCGGCTTTGACTCCGGCGTCGGCAGCGGCTCGAGCCGCTGCTGCTCTGGTCCGGTCGGCTCCCATGCTCCCCGTTCAAGCTGAGCGCGGTCGCGCTCGAGCGCCTCCGAGACGGCTCCCGTCGCGTCGCGGTACAGGCCCTCCCCATACACGCTCATGCTCGAAGCGACGACAAGCTTTCGCACCGGCCGGTCCATCATCGCCTCCAACAGCACCCCGGTGGCCAGCGTGTTCACCGACGCATACTCCGCGATCTCGTACATGCTCTGCCCGACTCCGACCCGAGCGGCCAGATGAACGACGGTGTCGATGCCCTGCAGCGCATGATCGACGGCCGCGCGGTCACGCACGTCGCCCACGATCAGTTGCACCTCAGGCGGCAGATAGCTGGGAGGCCGCCCGCCGGCGTGAACCTGCGGGGTCAGGTTGTCCAGGGCTCGTACGCGATCGCCGCGCTGAAGCAATCGCCGGCTCAGATGGGAGCCGATGAACCCAGCGCCTCCTGTGATCAAGACATGCTCGCTCAAGACCGCTCTCCTGCGTCGCGCTGCGTGGAAGCTTGTTCAGCAGCATCTACCCCGGGGAGCCGCGCGTGCACACAATTTCTCGGGCCCCCCTATTCCGTCTCGACAGGTCTCGGTCTGTCGTGCGAAAGGTGATCTCGGAATCCTCCCGACCACTCGGTTGAGGACAGGACAAGACGCTGCGCAACGACAGCGATCCGCCCTACGGTCTACTTACCGCCGAGTTGGCCGCTCTGGAGCGCAGATGACGGGTTGGGACCGGACTGGCCGGAGGAAGTCCTGCGATTGCCTTGGCTGCTTTGCTGCGATTGCGGTCCGTTGCTCGTGCCGGATGTCGCGCTGGCTGTGCGAACGCTGCTCGCGGCCTGTTGCTGCGCTCCGGACTGCTGACGAGCCCCACCTGCAGCGTGCTGAGACGCTGATTGATCGGTCGTGGTGTTGCCGGAGCCGGGTTGCGATGATCCGCTCTGACCACGGTTTGATCCGCTATGGCCACCGCCTACCAGGCGGTTCTGGCCACCGCCGACCAGGCGGTTCTGGCCGCCGGCTTGCCGCCGGTCGCCGGCGTTCCCGCCTGCGGCGCTCTCGCCCGCGGTGCTCCCGCGGGCAGCGGTCCCAACGGCTGGCGTCGACAGCTCCCTGACCGGGGCCGGCCGAACTGCGAACGTCGCATGGCGGTTGCGTTCGGCAGGCGTGGTCGATGCGAGGCTGCTGCGCATGCTCGGGGGATGCGCCGGCCGGTGGTGTCCTTGAAGCGCATGGGTCGCGCCGACGGTGGCGGCAGAGACGCCGATGGCGCCAACGATCTTCGCGACGGTGGCGGCTCCACCGCCGGCGGCACCAACAGCGATGGCAGCCGGCGGAGCTCCCGCTGCCTCGACCAGTCGGGTGATGAGCGGCAGCGGGACGATCGCGGTGACCGCGCCGCGGACGCCAGAGCGTGCCCGGTAGACGAGCTGGCGCATAGCGCTGTCGCTGATGCCCATCTCCAGGGCGGCGTCGTGCCGGCTGCGGCCCTCCACCGCGGTCAGCGTCAGCGCCCGGCGTTGGCTTTCTGGGCAGCGCAGCGATCGCCGCCAGGGCCGATGCGGCGCTCAGGCGCCCCTCGGCGAGCTCGTCGGTGCGCGCAGGAGCGATTAGTGAATCGGGGATAACGCTGTCGTCGTAGCCGCGCCGGGTGACGGTGTCGAGCGCGACGTTATGCACAACTCGATGAAGCCAGCCGCGCAAGTCAGAGATCTCAGTACCGCCAAGCAACGCGGTCCACGCGGCGAGCATCGCAAACTGATCACCTCCGCCCAATTCAGAAGAGCCCGATCTTGGCGAGCGGCAAGCCCAAGCTGGCAGCCATGCCGATGTGTGCGACGCGGTTGCGCGGGTAGCAGACCGCCATGTCACCGCCCGCCGTGCAGGATCTCCAGCCGTTCCGCGGACACTCACCCGATCAACAGCGGCCGCTGGGCGGCTACGGCGTCCTCATGGCCATATTTGCCGGGCTGTGCGCAATGTTTGCCGTCTGGCTGCGCAACGACGGACGCGAGCTGCCAGAGAGCGTCGCCCCCGGTGATCTGGCCCTGGTCGCGGTGGCGACCCACAAGCTCTCGCGCATGATCGCCAAGGACCGCTCCACCAGCACCATACGAGCCCCCTTCACCCGCTTTGAGAATGACGCGGGGCCGGGTGAGGTGGACGAAGCAGCCCGGGGACATGGCCTGAGGCAAGCCATCGGCGAGCTCCTCATCTGTCCCTACTGCCTCGGGATGTGGATCACGTCGGGATTCCTCGCCGGCCTGATCGTGTCACCTCGGGCGACCCGCTGGATCGCCTCCGGATTCGCCGCGCTCACCGGAGCCGACATGCTTCAGATCGCCTACAAGCGCGCCGAGGACGAACTCTGACCGGTCGGGCGATACCGGTCACGTCCCGGGCTCAGGTGAGGCTTTCCTGGCGCACGCAGGGGGTAGCACGTCAGCATGTGGCTCGCTTACGTCCTGATCCTGTGGCTCGCTTACGTCCTGATCCCGCTCGTCGTTGATCCCGCTCGTCGTGTTTGCCCTAGTAAGCCAGACCCACCAGTAACCCTCTGGCGCTCTCAGGGGTTGAAGACGACCTTGATCATTCCCTCTTCCTTCTTCTGGAAGTGCTCATAGGCCCCGGGCGCCTGCGTCAACGGCACGTGATGGGTGGCGAAGGAGTCCACGCCGAGCGGATCGTCGTCGGTGAGCAGCGGCAGGATGTCGTCCACCCACCGCTTGACGTTGGCCTGTCCCTGGCGGATCTGGATCTGCTTGTCGAACAGCTGGAGGGTCGGCATCGGGTCCGCCGCGCCGCCGTACACGCCGCTGACCGAGATGGTGCCGCCCCGTCGGACGATCTCGATCGCCGAATACAGCGCGGCAAGCTTGGATACGCCGAGGTTCTCCATCATCGGCTGAGCGAGCTTGTCCGGCAGCAGGCCCGCGATCTTGTGCGCGACGCCAGCCGCCGGGGACCCGTGAGCCTCCATCCCGACCGCGTCGATCACCGCGTCCGGACCGCGTCCGTTCGTGAGCTCACGGATCATGCCGGCCAGGTCATCCTGCTCGGAGAGGTCGAGGACCTCGACGCCGCGACCGCGCACCCGCTCGAGCCGCTCGGGCACGAGGTCCACGCCGATCACGCGTTGGCCGCGATGCGTGGCGATCCGGCTCGCCATATCGCCGATCGGCCCAAGGCCGAGCACGACCAACGAGCCGCCGTCAGGCACGTCCGCGTACTCGACGCCCTGCCATGCCGTCGGCAGCACGTCTGAGAGGAACACGAAGCGATCGTCGGGCGGACCCTCGGGCACCTTGATGGGCAGGAAGTTGGCGAACGGAACGCGCAGGAACTCGGCCTGGCCGCCTGGCACCTGACCGTAGAGCTTGGTGTAACCGAACAGCGAGGCGCCCGTGCCATACTCGTGCACCTGCGTGGTCTCACACTGGGAGTGCAGGCCGTGGCCGCACATCCAGCAGTCTCCGCAGGAGACATTGAACGGGATCACCACCCGATCACCGACAGCCAGCGCGGTGACCCCGGGGCCGATCTCCTCGACGATCCCCATCGGCTCGTGGCCAAGCACATCGCCCGCGTCAAGGAACGGGGCGAGCACCGTGTAGAGATGCAGATCCGAACCGCACAGGCCGGTCGTGGTGATGCGGACGATGATGTCGTCGGGATCGCGAATCGTCGGATCGGGAACCTCCTCGATGCGGACGTCGCTGACTCCCTGCCAGGTGAGTGCTTTCATGTCATCGGCACTACCCCCTGATGCGGTCGCCAAGCGCTGATCGCCGGTGCAGGACTCAGGGCCGCCGGCCGAGCCCGGTGCGGAACTCGCGGATCCGAAACGCTCCGCCCGTGCTGCGCGCCAGCGGGGGGGTCTGATCATCGGCCCCGGCGCGTATCCCGGCCACAAGTTCGGAGAGCGCGGCGGTCGCCGAGACTCGGGGCAGCCATCCGAGCTCGCGCCGGGCACGGCCGGTGTCCATCAACGGCACCCCGAGGGCCATGTCCACCCAGCCCGGCTCGGTGGGCTGCAGGCGCAGCGCGAACGTGGCGGCGGCCGCGCCGCGCAGCACCGCGGCGGGAATCCGCAGCGGCCGGGCGTGCAGCAGCTCGGCCAGCTCGGATGTGCCGATCACCGGCTCGGCGGCGACGTTGAACGCGCCGCGCGCATCGGAGACGACCGCGCGCCGGTACGCATCTCCCACGTCGTCAGAGTGCACGGCCTGAAAGCGCAGGCCGGGGATCGCCGGGGAGAAGGGAGCAAGACGCGCGCGCAGCAGCAACCCGGGCAGTAGGGGGCCGGCGAACAGGCGCCGGATCTCCGTCGCCGCCGTCCGCTGGAAGATCAACCCGGGCCGCAGTCGCACGATGCGCAGAGCAGGGTGCTCGCCGGCGAGAAGATCGAGCTCACGCTCGACCGCCGCCTTGTGGCGTGAGTAGAAGGAGGTCGCGATGCCGCCGGTCGGCCAGGACTCATCGACCAGCCGGTCCTTCGGTCCCGGCGAGTACGCACCCACCGAGGAGGCATAGACAAGGGATGAGACGCCGGTCGCCACGACGGCTTGGAACACCCGCCGGCTGCCCCCTACGTTGACCCTCTGCGTGATCACCTCATCACGACCCGGCTGGATCAGCCAGGCCAGGTGCACCACGGCATCGGCGCCGCGGAAGATAGGCTCCAGGTCGCTGTGCGCGACATCGGCGGCGACGAACCGGGCGCCTTCGAGGGCGCGGCCGGGTGCGCGTCGGGCGACGGCGATGATCTCCTGGACGTTCGGGTCGCACGCGAGCGCTCTCACTACGCTGGTTCCGACGTTGCCGGTCGCTCCGGTGACCACGATCTTCATGCCGAAGGCGATGCCCCGTCACCAGGGCTGTAAACCAAGCTTGCCGTCAGCGGCGGCGACAGAACGATGTCATCAGACGGACCGGCGCCCTTGCCGCCGGGTCCGCGAAGCGCGAGAGTAGAGCCATGAGCGTGAACGACACCGTCAAGCCGGGCGTCGACCGCGGCCCGGTTCCTGGGAGTCTTTTTCGCGTGGATCGCGATCGAGTCCGGACGCGCCAGGCCCTCGCCGTCGTCCAGGCGGAGATACGGCGGCTCAGTCGCACCGCGCCCCCGCGGCCGCGCGGACGCACCGGGACGCCGGGCGAGCCCGCGGCTGGCTCGCCCACAAGCCCGTTGCCGACCGGCCCTTAAGCTTCTTCGTCAGCCGCTCGTCGCCGGCCGCCGGACCGCCTGAACCTCCTGCTCGGCGCGCTCGCTCTCGGCCTCGGCGCGGTCGGCGCCTTGCAGGTCGCGGCACAGGCGTCGCACGAGAAAGAAACAGCCCCACAGGCAGCACCCAGCTTCCGCCGGGCCGGACCCTACCGTTCTGACGATGCCGTCCTCAAACGTCCCATCGTCACAGCCGCTGCGCAGCCCGGCCCCGTCTGGGCGGGCGCTCGCGGTCTGCTGGCTGGCCTGGTGGCTGATCTGCGCTGGGCTGTGGATGTGGCTGGAGGACACCGTCGTGCTGGCCAACCTGGTGGATGGCGCGGTGGCCGCCGCGGTCGGGGCGACCGGTACCACGCTCGTCTACGCTGAGCGTCTGATCGCCTTCGATCCTCGCGCGCGCTGGGCGCTCGGGCTGTGGCGCCCGCTGGTCCAGTTCGGGCCCGACATGCGGCTCCTCGCCTCAGTCCTGGTGCGCGCGCTGCGGGGCGGCGAGCGCGCGCCCGGGGCGCTGCGGGCAGTGCGCTTTGAGCCTACGGGCAGCCCCGGAGAGGTGAGCGCCCGCTGCGCGCTGGCCACCGCGGTCGGTTCGTTTGCACCCAACACGATCGTGCTCGACGTCGAGGCGGACAAGGACGTGATGCTGGTCCATCAGCTCGTTCCTCGGCCGCGCGACCGGAGCAGCGTCGACCCACTCGGCCTGGGATGAACGAGTGGATCCTCTCGGCGGTGGTGCTGCTGATCGCGGGGGCGTTGCCGCTCGGGTTGACATGCCTGCTCTGCGATGCGATCGAAGGCCTGGTGGCGCTCAGCCTGGCCGGGGTGATCGCCACGCTCGTGTTGCTGCTGCTTGCCGAGGGCTTTCACCGCCAGCCGTTCGTGGACCTGGCGGTCGCGCTGGCCGTGATGTCGTTGATTGGCTCGGTCGCCTTCGTCCGATTCCTCGAGGGGGAACTGTGACCCGGAAGCCTGGGCGACATCGTGCTCGGTGACGTGGTGGTCGCCGCGCTGCTGATCGCCGGGGTGGCGTTTGAGCTGTTCTGCGTGCTCGGCGTAGTGATCATGCGCGGCCCGCTGGACCGCCTGCACTACACCGCACCCGCCAGCCTCGGCGCGATGCTGATCGCGGGAGCGATCCTGGCGCGCGAGGGCTTTTCCCTGATCGCCAACAAGGCGCTGCTGGTCGCCGCGTTTTTCCTGGTCACCACCCCGGTGCTGGCGCACATCACCGCCCGGGCGGCGCGGTTGCTCCAGCGCGGTCAGCTTGACAGCGCTGGAGCCGACGGCCCGGTGGCGCGATGAACGTGCTACAGGCCGGGGCGTTGATCCTCGTCGGGCTCGGCGGCACGGCGGTCGTGATCTGTCGCGATCCGTTGCGCCAGGCGATCGTCTCAGGAGTGTTCGGGCTGCTGCTGGCGATCCTGTTCTTCGTCTTCCAGGCGCCCGACGTGGCCCTGTCGGAGATCGTGATCGGCGCGGTCGCGCTGCCCGTGATGATCCTGCTGACGCTCGCCAAGCTGCGCGAGCATCGCGATCACCAGCCCGAGATCGAGCAGTGAGCCACCGCGGGCGCCGCGGGCTGTTCCTCGTCGCGGCGGCCGGGCTTGCGGTACTGCTCGTCCACGGACTGGCCGGGCTGCCGGGCGTCGGTCAGTTCCACGGTCGCTACGGGCTCCTGCTCGCCCATGTCGCCGTGCCCGAGCGCCAGGCGACTGACATCGTCAACAGCATCACCTACGACTATCGCGGGGTTGACACGATGGGCGAGGAGTTCATCCTGTTCGCCTCGGCGATCGGCCTGGTGATCGTGCTGCGCCAGATGCACGGCGAGCGCCAGGACGATGACCGCGACCGGGATGACGCGTCTGAGTCCCCGGCCGCCCGCGCCAGCCAGACCAGCGCCGCGTTGCGGATGCTTGGTCTGGCGCTGGTGGGTCCCGTGCTGGTACTCGGAATCTACTTCGCCAGCCAGGGCCAGCTGACCCCGGGGGGTGGCTTTCAGGGTGGCGTGATCCTCGCCGCGGCGTTGATCCTCGTCTACCTGGCCGGCCGCTACCGGGCGATGATCCGGCTGCGCCCGATCCCGGTGGTCGAACTGGCCGAAGGACTCGGGGCCGCCGGCTACGCGGCGATCGGGGTGGGTGGCCTGATCGCCGGCGCGCGGTTCCTGCTCAACTTCATTCCGCAGGGATCGATGGGCAACCTCCTGTCGGGGGGGACGATCGCGCTGCTCAGCGCGGTCGTCGGACTCGAGGTTGCGGGTGCGTTCACGCTCGTGTTCGCGGAGTTCATGGATCAGCGGCGCCTGACCCGGCGGCGGCCGTGACCCGGCCCGAACCGAGACCACGGTGAGCTTTCTCGCCTACGCGGTCGCCGCCTGGCTGCTGCTGATCGGCCTCTACGGGGTGGTCTCAAGCCGCAATCTGGTGCACCTGATCCTGTGCCTGTCGGTCGTCCAGGCCTCCACCTACGTGCTGCTCCTGGCGATCGGCTACCGGACCGGAGGCAAGGCGCCGGTGTTCGCTGACATCCCGCTCTCCACGCCCGTGGTCGACCCGGTGGTCCAGTCCTTGACGCTGACCGACGTGGTGGTCGAGGCGACGGTGACCGCGCTGCTGCTCGCACTCTCGCTTCAGGCGTACAAGCGCTTTAGCACCGTGGACCCCGATGAGATCGTCTCACTGACCGGATGATCTCCTCCGTCTTCCCCGCGCTGCCCGTGGCGGCGCCGTTCCTGGGCGCGGGGTTGCTCGGAGCCACCCAGTCCCTGGGCCGGCGGCGACTTGCCGAAGCGATCGCGATCGCCACCGCCGTCGCTGCCACCGTCCTATGCGCGATCGACCTGGTTCTGGCAATCCGTCACGGCGATGCGGTGACCTGGTTCGGCGGCTGGCAACCCCGCCACGGAGTTGCAATCGGGGTCTCGTTCACGATCGATCCCCTCGGTGCCGGGCTGGCCACGTTCGTGGGGCTGCTGACGATCGCCGCGCTTGTCTTCTCCTGGCGGCACTTCGAGTCTGTCGGGCACGTCTTCCCGGCGCTGCTGCTGGTGTTCATGGCGGCGATGATGGGGTTCAGCCTGAGCGGCGACATCTTCAACCTGTTCGTGTTCTTCGAGTTGATGTCGATCGCCGGAATCGCCCTGACCTGCCATCGTCCCGACGAGGGCGCGCCCCTCCAGGGGGCGCTGAACTTCGCCATCACCAACGCGATCGGTGGCTTTCTGGTCCTGATCGGAATCGCCCTGCTCTACGGGCGCACGGGGGCGCTGAACCTCGCTCAGATCGGCGCGATGCTCGACGGCCATCGCGCCGACGGCTTGGTGCTGGTCTCGTTCGGGCTGATCGTGTCCGGGTTCTTCGTCAAGGCCGCGGTGGTGCCGTTTCATTTCTGGCTCGCCGACGCCTACGCCACCGCCCCCACCCCGGTGTGCATCCTGTTCGCCGGAGTGATGAGCGAGCTGGGCCTGTACGCGGTCGCGCGCATTTACTGGGTCGTCTACGCCGGCACGCTCGGCTCCCACCAGGAAGCCCTGCGCACGATCCTGCTCACGGCGGGCGCGGTCACCGCGCTGCTCGGGGGGACCATGTGCTTCCTGCAGCGCCACATCAAGCGCATGCTCGCGTTCGCGACGATCAGCTACGTCGGGTGCTTCCTGATCGGGATCGCCCTGCTTGATTCCGGCGGACTAGCCGGTACCGCGATCTACGTGGTCGCCGACGGACTTGTCAAGGCCTCGCTGTTTATCTGTGTCGGGATCCTTCAACACCGATGCTCACGGGTCGACGAACGGCACCTGCACCGGCTGGGGCGCAACTTGCCGTTCACCGGGATCGTGTTCTTCGTCGGCGCGCTGGCGCTCGCCGGACTGCCCCCGTTCGGCACCTTCCTGGGCAAGTCGACGATCGAGGACGCCGCTCTCGCGCGCGGCTATTGGTGGGTGCCCGCCCTGTTCACGGTCGCCGAGATCATCACCTCTGCGGCCGTGATCCGGGCCGCTGGGCGAGTGTTCCTCGGCTGGGGACCCAGAGACGGGAACGGGCCGCCTGGTGAGGACCGAGCCGACGAGGAGACCAGCCAGGAGATCGAGGGGCGCAATGACCGCACCCCGGCGTTGCTGTGGCTGCCGGCGGCCATCCTGCTGCTCGCCGGACTGGCGGTCGGACTTGTTCCCGGCGTTGACCGGGTCGCGCAGGCGGCGGCGGCACGGTTCGTAGACCGCCAGGCCTACATCGCCGCGGTCCTCCATGCCCGGCCGCCGGCCACGCTCCCCCCCCTGCTGGTGAGCGGGCCGAGCCCCGCCGACTACCTGTACGCCGCCGGCTCGTCGATCGGAGCGCTGCTGCTCGGGCTGGGCGCGCTCGTGCTGCCACGCCGAGCGCATGACTCGCCGAGCGTCATTTCCCACCGAGCTCGAGCGGCGGCCGGCTGGATTCGCGGGCTACACAGCGGCCATCCCGGCGACTACGTCGCCTGGGTGACGGCCGGCACGGCGATTCTGGCCGGCGCGTTCGCGCTCACCCTGCGGTGAGCAGAGCGCTCGCCGCCGAGGCGCTCGCAGCGGCCGCGGTCCGGGCTCGTTGCGGTTCGACCGTGGCTTGCGGATCGCGCGCCGATTGAAAGTCGTCGTGGTGCAGGCATGGATCCGGGTACCAGACGGCGAGGCGACCGCACGCAGACCCGCCCGGCAGGAGCAGCCCGCCCGGCAGGAGCAGCCCGCTCGCCGGAGCGCCCACCCTCCGGCCGTCTGAGGCGCATGACGATCGCTGCCCCGGCGACGGTCAGCGAATTGCCGGAGTTCCGCAGATGATGGGCACACGGATGCGCTGAATAGTGGTTGTGAGCAGGATTTTTGGGCTGTTCGTGAGAACGAGCCCGTGTGTCTACGGAATTGCCGCGGTCCGCGGCTCGGGTTGCCCGCGGGTTCTGCGCGTGCTCTGGCTACTCGCCGGGGTTAGCGAGCGGGGTGAAGTCGTGGAAGCGCGCGGGCTCTGGGAGTTCGAGAGCGGTGAGGATCTGGCGTTGGCGGTGGGTCAGTTCGGTGCGTTGGGAGACGGTTCCCGCGCTGGTCGCAAGCGTGACGAGGTGCATGCGGTCCAGTTCGTTGCGGAGGTTGCGCCACGTGTCGCCGGCCTGGGTCTCGGCGACGCGGAGGAGCAGTAGCGCGAGCCAGCAGAGTTGGACGTGGGCTTCGATGCGGTCATCGCGACGGTGGTAGACGGGGCGCATGTCGATCGTGGATTTCAGATCGCGCCAGCCGCGCTCGGCCTCGTAGAGCGCCTTGTAGCCGAGTGCGATGTCCTGGGCTGAGAGGCTCTCGTCGCTGGTGCGTAGCAGGTACTTGCCGTCGAGCTTGGTTTCGCGGTCAACAGCGCCACGGTCGATGCGCAGCTTGCCGGTCTTGGTCTTGCGCAGGAAGCGGGCAAACGCTGGCCTGGTTGAGAGCGCGCCGTAGAGCTCGGCGCGCTTGGTCGCGGTGAGCTTGTCCGCGCCCGCGATCTCCAGTTGCAGGCGGGCGAGGATCTGCTCACGGATCACGTGGTCGCGGACGGCGCGTTCGGGGTTGTGAGCAATCACGAACCGGTCGCGGTTCACACCGTCATCGACGCGGACCTGTTTCACACGCAGGTTCCCCTCGACCGGGTGGTAGCGGCCCGGGCGCGAGAGCGCCGCCTTGGCCTCCTTGCTGCCGGCGCGGAGCTTCTCCCCGACGATGTAGTGCCCGCCGGCGCGTTGCAGGTAGCGGCGGTTCTGCTCGCTGGTGAACCCGCGGTCCAGCACCCAGATCACCCTGGAGAGGTTCCAGCCGCGCAGATCGTCTTTGACCTTGCGGATGATCACCTGGTCAGACGCGTTGCCGGGGAACGTCCACACCCGGACTGGGATCCCTGTGCGGGTGACGGCCATCCCGACCACGACTTGCGGCAGGTCAGGGCGATGATCCTTGCTGTGCTTGGAGTAAGCACGCCGGCCCCGCTCAAGCAGCGTGCCGCCGTCCTGGCCACCGTTGCCGTCCTCGCCGTCGTCGGGAGCGACATCACCGTCCTGGGGGGCGTCGTCGTCTCTGAGCTCTTCGGGCAGGCTATCGGTCTGCCAGTACGTTGAGCTGGTGTCAAAGAACAGCATGTCGACCTCGAGATCGAGCAGGCTCGCGACGTTAAAGAACACGCGCTCCTGCAACGCGGGCAGTGCGGCGTGCAGGAAGTCCATCGCCCGGTAGCACGCATCCTCAGACACCTCCGCAAGGCCCTGTACGAACGCCCGGTCAGCAACCCAGTCACAGCCCGCCAGCTTCGAGAGTGGCTTGACCGACAGACGATTGGCGACCATCGCGAAGATCGTCCGCTCGACCGCAGCGGCCTCCACCCGCCGCCCGCCGGCGGCCGCGATGATCGTCTCGGCGATCCCGAGGCGCTCCCACAGCCGGTCCGCCAGCCAGCAGGCGCCCATTGTGCGCGAATCCAACACGCTGACCTCGCCATCACCGCCGCTGCCTGCGGCGACCGCGTCCGCGGGATCAAGGAACCGGCTGATCGACCGCACCAGGCGCTGAAGCGCCTCGCGGTCGACCTGATCAGTCCGGCCGAAGCGATGCACGATCTGCGCGCGCGGCACCCCCGTGCCGGGGTCACGCTCGTTCTGGGCCAGCGCGAGATAGGACACCACGCTCCCGTCCGCGTTTCGCCGCTTCGTCTCCCGCAAGTACATGTACACCTACCACCATAACCACTACGCCCCTCGCACACAAGCGATCCTGTTCTAGTCGTGTGCCTACAGATTTTCAGGTTCCACGACAGTCACACTCCCGATTTGCAGGGCAAACACGGCCTCGAGCCCAACAATGTGCCTACGAGCTGCGGAACTCCGGAATTGGCAGCCAGTGAGACGCGGCCGGCCTTCGTGATAGGGCCGACCAAGCGGCCCAGGTGCGCTCCATAACCTGTGACGCCATCGCTCCATAACCTGTGACGCCATCGCTCCATAACCTGTGACGCCATGCCTTTGAGGTTTGCCTCTGCTGAGGACGGACCTTCCGCTCAAGGTGTGCGCGAGCGGCTCTGTTGCTGGAGGTTCGAGAGGTCGAGCTCGCCGTGGTAGAAGGCGGTGGCGGCGTAGAACACGGCGGCGCCGACGAGGCACAGCAGCGCGTCCCCGAATCCCAGAGTCGCCCATGCGGCAACGAAGAGAAAGCCGATGAGCGCGGCTAGTTGGGCAGGTTTCATGACAGCTCCCTGGTCGTGTTTCGGTCATAGCCAGTCAACGTCACGTTGACCGGTATCGAGGGCAGGCCATGCTCGTTGAGAGCATCGCTCGTGCGGATGTGAACCTTGCGCAGCGTGTCGGCGACGCTACGGGCGCTGCGAACGTGGATAAGCACGTCGACCTGCTCGTGCCCCAGCCGGCCGGCGGCTGAGCTGACCTCGGGAACGGCTGCGGCGGCGATCTCGACCGCCCGCTCAACCGCTCGAGGCTGAATCCTTGTCTCCCCACGATCCGCGGCGCCGCCGGTGACGGTGATCGGACCACGGGCGAGGTAGGGCCGCGGGAACTCCTGCAACGCGAGATAGCTACACGCAAGGAACACGAGGAAGCCGATACACCCGGCGATCAACCGCCGAGCCGTCGTGAAATCGCTCCCTGTCAGCCCAGCGGCGTCGTCATACAGAGTGCGGTAGGCGCTGATCGAGTTGACGGTGTGCGGAGAGACCTTGACCGCGAGCAGCACGACCATCAGCCCGTACCAGACCAAGCCCGCGGCGAGAAGCAGCGTGAGGGCGCGCACGACGTACGCCAGCAGGGGAGTACGGAGATTGATTCGCTGACGGATCACTGAACGCGTTCTCCCCGTTGCCCGACGTGCAGGCGGACGCGCGGTCTGAGGTGAAACGGGCCGCTGATCGGCTCGAGCTGGCTCGCCACTGCTTGCTGGACGTCAGCGCGCTTGACGGTTCGGGTGTGAGACGCGGTCACCTTCAGCCGTCCCCGAGTCCCCCTCCGCGACAGAGCCAGCTTGGGACGCTTGACGCTCGTGATGCCGGGAGCCTGCTCGGCCAGCACCCGGGCCATCGCTCGTAGCGTCCGTGCCCTGGCCGCCAGCATGGCACCGTCGGCATTCGCGTCGAGGATGGCAAGACGCTCCTTGGAGGATCTCAGCAGACCGCGGAGCAACAGCAGGCCGAGCAGGATCGCTCCGATCCCGCAGATCAACGCCAATCCCGCGGTAGTTCCCGCAGCGGCCAGCTGGGTGAGGAAGTGTCCGACGTGCCGCCGGACGGACGGCAAACCGAGCAGCCGGTCGGGCCGCGCCGATCCGAGTCTGATGAACCCATCAAAACAATACGCGGCGAGCCCCAGGCCGAGCACCGCCAGCACCACCATCAACAGCGACCCGATCAACCGAGCCATGGCTCGCAGCAGCATCAGTGAGCCTCAACGTCGACGACATGAACGTGGATGGCATCCACCGCAATACCGGCGATGGACGCATCGCGGCGCACTGCGGCGCTGACCTGATCGCCGAGCACGCGCAGGGCGACGAGCCCGCAGACCAGGCACAGGGACACCTCGTAGCCGCCGGTGCTGACGGCTACGCAGGTCACTCCCTCGACTCGCTCTCCGCCACTGGCGGTGAAGCACAGCCCCGTCGATCCCGGATGGGTGCCGACGACTCCGGGAATGCCCAGAGCGGCAGCTCGGGCCAACCGGGCCAAGCGAGCGCGTTCTGAACCATCAGCGCTCAGCATGCCGGCCGGAGCGTCCACGACGCCTAGCGCTTTGCCATCGGGGATCATCGATGAGCTCGTGGCTACTGAACTCGCGATGGCTCGTCGTCCTGTTCATCCCCCGGCATGTACAGATCGTTGACCGCGACGTTCACCTCGGTCACCGACAGTCCGCAGATCCCCTCTATCCGACGGATGACGTTCTCGCGAATCTGCTGGGCAACCTTGGGGATCGACTCTCCGTATTCGATCACGACGGTCAGGTCGACCGCTGCTTCTGTCTCACCCACCTCGACTGAGACGCCCTGGCTAGGGTTGTCTCCGCCGACCGGCAGGCGCTGCGTGACCGCGCCCAGGGCGCGTGCGACGCCGCCGCCGAGTCGGTGCACGCCCGCGACTTCGCGCGCCGCAATTCCCGCGACCTTCGTGACGACCGGATCAGCGATCGTCGTCTGGCCCTTCTCGGTCTGCAGCCCTCCGGCGTCGCCGCGCCTGGACATCTCGGTACCCGACGATGCTCCCGGCGCGCTCGCCGTGCTCTGCCCTGCGGTGACGTCAGCCATCATGGTTCCTCCGTGGTTGAAAGTGCAAGTGGGGTACCCGAAAATCGGGGCGCGGGATCATCGGCCAAGGTTCGAGGGTGCAAGCTCCCGAATGGTCGCGCCGCTGTGGGCGCTCCGGGATCCGATGCTCGACACGGTGGTGTTTGCAGTGTTGATGGCACTCGAATCGAGACGTCCGGCGGATAGTCCGTGGTGCAGCGGAGACGTGAACGCACCGCTGCGAAACGGCTCGTAGATGTAGCGATGAAACGCGCCGAAGGCCAGGCCGGCATGCAGCACGAACTTCGTCTTGGCGAGATGTACATGCGGCTGTGCGTCCAAGCGTAGTTAGCCCGTTGATCAGTAATGTGGTAGGGGGCCGATCCGAGCAGGGGCTCTCCCAGTAGAGAGCACCCTGCTCGCGAAACCGGGCTCAGCGCTTGCGGTCCCGTTCGAGCCCTTCGGTGTCGATCTGCTCCTTGCGGACCTCCTCTGAGACCTCGCGCTCCTCGGCGATCGTCTCCTTTCCGAGCCGGACCCGCTCCTGAGGCACGACGCGCTTCTCGACCACGGGCTCCTCCTCATGCAGGATGACCTCGTGCTCGTCCTCGGAGATATCCGTTCCCGATGTCGCCCGGTCGCGGTTGGCATCGGTGATCGGCTCGCGCTCGATGCGAACCTCCTCGCGCTGCACCGGAACGGTCTTGGTGACCATCTCGGTGACCACGTACTTCCGCAGCCGGGCACGACCCGCCTCTCGCTGACGCGTCCCCACTCGCAGCTCCTCCTCAGAGCGCGTCATCGCGTCATCGGTCTCCGAACCGCTCACGTCTCGCCCCACCGTGCCTCGATCGGATCGGCCGGTCTCAGGCTGGCCCTGCGCGGTTGTTGTGCCCGCGGTCGTATAGGGCACTCCGTAGTGCTCGAATAGCCGCTGCTCCTCCTGCTCAGACAGCTCGCCGTCGGCCTCGACGCCGGGAGCATCCTTGACCTGATCCTTGGTCACCTGCGCCCGGACCTCCTCGCCCTGGGGGGAGGCGCCGGCCAGCGGCACGAAGTTGGACTTAGTCCCGAACAGCCCACTCGAAACCGTCGCCCACTCGGCCTTGCCGGTGTCCGGATCCTCATAGATGTCGCTGATCTTGCCGATCTTCTCACCATCGCTGCCGACCATCGTGCGGCCGTGCCACTGGTATGCGTCGGTCATCTCACTCACAAGTTTCCTTCCGTAGTTGGGTTCTCGTCGGTCTTGATTGGTCCCGACCGGACCGAAGATCCTGCTCGTTGCTGCCTGCGGCCAACGCGCCTACCCCTACCGCGTACCCTACCCCCCGGCCGGTGACGGCCCCTAGCGTCACTTCATCATCCCCCGGCCGGTGAGGCTCCCGGACGCCCCTTCTCCATCCCGTCGGGCAGGACCCAGCGCCAAGCGAACAGATCCGCGACGCAGCGTTCGGCGCGCAAGTTCATGCTGCCGGTGCCCGCCGCTCATGGTGTCGACCGGCGCAACCCGCGCGGGATCAACCGAGACAGCTGGTCCAGATAGGCGGGGTCAAGCATCGTAGGTGCGGCATACCCGTTGCGAAGATCCCGGAACCAGGGCTGGCGTTCTAAGTAGCTCAAGATGTTCCATTTCGCCACGACGGTCAGGACGCTGATCGTTGCCAAGAGCGGTCCGCGCGGCCCTCAACGGGCCGCCCACTGAAGACGCAACGCGGCGAGGCCGCTCCGGGGTGCTTGTGTCGGTCCTCGCCGGAAAGACGGAGGGCGCTGCGGCTACCGGGTGCCGTGCGTGGAGATGGAGCCGTCGTTCTCCAATGCGGCGGGGTCATCCGGGTTCCGGCTGCGGCCAGCGGGATCGCTGGGACCCGCGGCTCCTGGCGCGCCGTCCAGTCCGTCGTTGGAGTGCGCATTGATCGCACTGCCTCTGTATTTAATGAGAGCTGCCCGGTTCTTTGGCCCCATCGTCCGAACCCCGAGGACCGAGCACCGCGACGCGGTCGTCAGGGCCGACCCACCCGGCCCCGACGGATGCTCGACTTCGCTCAGCTCTCCGGCGCGCCCGCCACCCGGATTGACCATGCGCAGGTTCACGTAACCGACCCCGGTAAGTAAGTACGCGCGCTTCTACGCCGACCTCGGATTCCGGATCTCCGAGTACGCAAACGAAACGGGCACGCCGGACGCGGCGCCGTAGTCCGCTGGATTGGGAGAGCGGCACCGTCCGTGCGGATCCGTCGGTTTCATCGGGCCGAGTTTCCGCGTCGACGCACGAGATCGGCAAGCTCGTCGGAGAAGACTTGCGTCAAGGCGGCGCGATGCGAATCGGTCCAGCAGATGCTGCACGACGGCTCCGGTAACAGGTCTGCGTTGCGAGACGGAGCTCCTTCACAGGCCCATCCAGCCACCGCTCCGCGGCGTCACCGGATCGAAGTCGTCCGTTGTCGGCGATGCGCACGCCGCGGGCACGGCGCGAGAGCAACGGGTCGCGGAGCGCTCGGACCGCCGTGATCCCGCCCTCGATGGTTCGCCAGCGCTGCCGGCCGGGTGAACAATCTCGGCGGCGGCGGCCAACCCGCCTCTAGCCGTTCTCGCCGCGCCTCCTCGGGGCTTCTCGATCGGCCAGGCCGGCATCCTCGAGCAGCGCCGCCACGAGAGGTTCGTAACGGCCGGCCTGCAGATCCGCGAGCGGATCGCGCGTGTAGCGCAGGAGCTGCTGGTAGGGGAGTGAGAACGCCGCCCGCTGGGCGATCAGCCGGCGGTGGTCCTCCCCGGTTCGCGGTTGCAGCACGCGGGCCGCTGCGGTCAAGCGGTTGATCTGGCGCGCACGCCTGGGCACGTACCGTTGCAAGATCAGCGCGGCGGGAAGCAGAAAGGTCAGCCACCCAATCAGGGTCGCCGCCCTCTCGATGTCGCGTTCACCCTGGTATCCGGCGGTGACGGCTGCTCCACCGGTGCTCGACCCCGCGCTGCGGAGGCCGTGGGCCAACGTCCCGCCGATGATCGGCACCCCGGAAACGGCGCTTCCGGCCGCGCCAAAGCCCTCCTGAACCGAGCGTCCGGCCTGGACGACTCCGCCCGCGATCCCCCTGAGCGCGAGTACATCATCGTGGACCTTCAGCGCCAACCAGGCCAACAGGATCAGGCTGGTCACAAGCAGGGCATCTCGCGCGATCGTGCGCCGCCGAGCGCGCTGCAGATCGGGGTACAGACGCAGCACCAGCTAGTAGAGCGCGGGTTCGGCCGTCGGCCGCTCACCGGCGGGATGGACGGTGACGATCGTCCCCATCAGGAGGTGATCTTCGTCCTCGTGAAACGATGGACAGGATGATGAGCACCACCGGCTCGAGCAGCTTGGTGATCCGGGCGGCGCGCTTGTTCATTCCTCGCTACGTTCAACTCCACCGCCTCGGGTCCTGCCTAGGTCGCGCCCACCACGCGTATGACCGCCGGCGTGCTCGAGCGCGGCAACGCGCGACGGCGCGAAGTAGCTCAACCGACTAACGCTCAATGTGATAGCCGGCAGCCGTGAACGAACGGCGGCACATGGGCAGTTCGAGGCTCCTCGCTGCCTCCCGTAGTGGCGGCGGATCACCTCGGTCTGAGGACGCTCAGCTCACCGTGAGCCTACCTTGCCTCCCGCCCTCCCCCCGATGCGATTTCTCCCTGCTTCAGCGTTGCGGGGGTCGAGCGCGACGGCCACCTTTTGCCTACAGCAGGCGAGCGCAATCGTGGCGGAGCACTTGCCGGTGCCGGCGGCGTCGGACGAGCGAGATGTCGCCAGCACAATCGCGCCGCGGGAGCCTGCCGACGGACAATTGCGATCGTTCGCAGGGGCGCGGTTCCCCGCGAAGCGGGTCTCTCGGTCTAGGGTCGGACATGGCCGCGGTGGATTGTGGCGATGGTGAGCAGCAGTAACCCGGCGGTGGCCAGGAGTAGGGTTGGGGGGCTGGTGAGTCGCGTCAGTTCGGCGAGGACGATCGGGGCGGCGAACCCGACGTAGGTCAGGGCGTAGTAGATCGCTGTGAGCGAGGCAAGGTCCTGGGGGTTGGCGAGCCGTTGGATCTCCAGCAGGCCCGAGACCAGGCACAGCCCATAGCCACAGCCGAGCAGCATCGCGGCGGGGATGACCAGCGGCCAGCTTTGCTGATGGGCGGCCAGTGCGCCTAGCAGCACTCCGGCGCAGACGGCACCGAGCCCAGCGATGGTGCCGCGGAGATCGTCGGTTCGGGCCAACCGACGAGCGAGGGGCTGGATCAGAACCCCGAGGGTCAAGGTCACGCCGGCGATTAGTGCGGCGAAGCCGACCTGGAAGCTGGCGGTCCGGTGCGCAACCAGTCCGGGTAAGACAGCGAACGCGATCGATGGGGCGGCGAACACCCACGGTGCACTGGGCGCGACGATCCGCCGGAAGCGAACGTGGCCAGCCGCGGGCGCCCGCAGCAGGTCACCCAACCCGACACCGTGGGCTGCGGGCGCGATCGTCTCGGGGGCTCCGCCAACAAGCAGCAGCGCGGTCAGCATCACGGCGAGGTGCGGTAGGTAGGCGGTTAGGAGTGGATGGGGCGCCCACTGGGCCAGCAGCCCGGCCACCAGCGGCCCGAGACCAAACCCAGCCGATAAAGCGATCGCGGCCCGCCGAGCGCCGGCTTGTTCGCCGGCGAACCGATCGTAGGGAGCGACCGATAGTTCCTTGATCCACGCGGTCCCGGCCGCGAACGCCGCGCCGCTACAGACCCCAGCCAGGAAACGGCCGAGATACAGCATCCCCAGCGAATGCTCACCGGCGATCAGCGCGAGCGAGGCCACGATCGAAAGCGCCCCAGCGGCGCGCACGATCAGGCGGCGACCCCGCCGGTCAGACACCGGGCCGATCAACAACAACGCGGGAATCAGCCCCAACGCGTAGACACCGAACAGAGCGTCAGCCGTGCTCTCAGACACGCCCCGGTGAAGGCGATAGGCCAACAGCAGCGAGGAGAACTGATTCGCGCCCCACCCAACACCGAACATCACTCCCGCCACGCGCGCCCACGCCGGCAGCCGCCTCACAACCCAACCACGCCCCGCCCGAGCAACCCAACCACCGCTCACCCACCACATCGATCCTGCCGGAGTACGCGCATGGACGCAAGCCTGCCAGAGCACACCCGGAAACGGCCGCCCGAGCTTGTACCCAGCTACGACTTCTTGCTCTTTCGCTCGGACCCGGCGCGTTGCGCGCTTTGGCTGACCTTCTAGCGCGCTGTCGTCGCCGAGCTTGTCGTAGCGCCTGTGACCGCACTTTGCTTGTTAACCATGGGCGCACCAGCCCTGGCGGCTCGCCGACGCTTCTCGGCGCGAGCGGGCGCTGCGGCGTCATTGGAGTTTCCGAACCGCTGGCGGGCGGTTCCGGGAGACGGGTCACCTTCCTGCTCCGTAGTGACCGCCTCGTCGCCAACGGCCATGCGGAGGGACGAAGGCGGTCGTCCGCGAGGCATGCTGTCTGCGCGATCCGGGACGCATTCGCCATCGACTCAAGCAACCCCGCGCGCAGCGCGTCATACACTCGCGACTTCGCCTGGAGGGGCTCGTTACGCATCGCTCATCAAGCGCTGCCCTGTCGCAGCAATCGCCTCCACCGCTTCGGAGCCCAACGCGTCGCCTCAACACACACGCGAGCACCGCGTCAGCGAGGCTGCGTCCATCGGGGTCGCATGGCAGCGGTCGCACCTGATGGCCGTGCGGTCGGAAGGTCGCCGACGCGGTCACGGGCTCGATGGAGTCGAAGGTATGCATGATACGGACGGCGCTGAGCGAACGCCTGGCCTGGAGGTGGCAGGCATTCCCGCGGTGCCCACCTGCGGCCCGCGCCAAAGGAGAGAGTCCGACCCGCCTGGTATGCCTGCGAGATGGCCTCCAGCAAGAAGCGTCGTGAGCAGACCAAAGCCGATCCGCTCCCGGCCAATTGGCGAAGCGACGCCGCTGAGACGGGCCCGTTCATCTCGACGTTCACGTATCGACTCCCGTTCAGATTGGGCATATCTGACAACTTCGGACAGGAGATGCTTGGCCGAGCGAATATCAAAATCCCGAGGAGGCGGAGACGTTCGGAAAGCCACCATTCGTGCGGCTGAACCTGTTCAACGCCACAATCCCGGACAGGAAGTTCTCGCCGGCGAATGCGCCGGCCGCGGTGCGCCGGTTCTACGGCAGCGACTACACGCTGGGGCCAGCGGACGATGTTGATCCCCACCTGTACGAGCAGTGGGTTTTCTCTAGAGACGCCCGCCGTGCTGCTCATCAGCGAGGACCCAGCCGATGGTGCCTACGCGTTTCACCGTTGTCTGGCTGCTCTCAACACATATCTGCAGGCGTTTGCCATTGCGCGCAACGACAACTTGGTTCGTCCGATCAGCTCGCGAGAGCTCCGGCCGATCGTGATTGTTGGCGCGTTGAGTCTCAGCGGCGACTGGACGCTCCAGAGCCCGATGCTGATGCATCCCGATGGCAAAGCCCGTTCCCTCACATCGCGGCCGGTGGCCGAGCGCGCCGAGAGTCTCAACCGGGCGATGGAGACGATGTTGCGAGGGAACCCATTCGTGCGGGCCTGGCAATGGAGGGCCCGTGCCGAGCGGCGCCGCTACGAAGGCGACAACGCAGACGCGCTCGTGAGCTTTCAGATCGCTGCAGAAGTGCTCCTGTTCGAGGTCTGGGCGCTGCTGTTGATCGATGAAGGTCGGACCACGTCGCAAGTCCTTGACCTTCGGCGGGACACGTCGTTCGCGTCTCTCGTGAATCCGAACTAAATCAGCGACTCGGTGGGTCATGGGACACCACGCGTCCCAGTGCTGCGGTAGGCCGCTACTGGCGCGACCTCTATCAACTCAGGATTCGCGTTATCCACAGCGGCTACCTGCCGCATGATGGAGACGCCGAGCGAGCAGAGCGAGCGTACGAGGGTCTTGAGAAGTCTCTCGATGAACGCTTGGTGACAAAGGCCGGGCGCTATCCGAGCGCCGTCGGCGCCAGGCAAGACGTCGCCGAAGCTACGCGGTCGCGTTGAGCCGCGTTCCCAGGTGGATCCAGGGGCACCGCGATGTCGTGCAAACACCTCGTGCCGGGCGATCAGGTTGACGACTTTTCAAGCGTTTCGACGTGACTCCGTATTGCCGAAGGGAGGGCCCAGGCGGCGGCTACACAATCGCCGATGTGCCTACGCAGCAGTTCGACCCCCCGCCCCTGTGTTGAGGCCTTAGTCAGTGCCCGGCGAGTTGCGCCGTGCGCCTGGATTGTCGCGAGGCTGTTTCACAAACCAAAGCTGTTGTACGGAATCCACAACCGCCGATCCCGCCGACCTCGTGAGACCCGCGCAGACGGCCAGATCGGCTTCTCCGCAACCAAGATGATTCGGTCGCGAACGGCGACCTTGTCACGAACATACAAAAGGCGAGAGCCCCCCTGCTTTGTGAAACAGCCTCTCGCCAAAGCGCTCGTCGGTCAGGTCTCGGCGGAACCGCGAAAGCGGTCGTGCGTGCGGCGACGACCCCCACGCCCGGATCGGGCGATGCCGCAGCCATCGTGCCGTCACAGCCCACCTTGAGCCGCGGGGCCGGCTCAGCGGACGATCAACCAGCGGGAACGTCAACTGGCGCTACGTTCCAGCCCGAGACGGTCACCACCGGCGACGCGCCGCCCAGGCCGGCGCGACCGTAGCTGACGTGGAGCGTCTCGGACTCGCCCGGCCACAGCGTGAGGTCATTGTTGCTCCAGAACACCGGCCGGACCGCCGTCTCGCCGCGCGGGAAGCCGCCAGGCGAAGAGCCGCGACGAAGATCGGCCCGGAGGAAGAACGCGGCGGCGGACGTCGTCGAGGTGTTGGCGATGGTCACGTCGGCGACCGCGTCGGTGCCTCCGGGGCCTCGCTGGGCATGGGTTGCGGCGGTCACGTGCACCTGGGCGGTGGGGAGCTGTCGAAGCTGGCTCAGGTCCGCGTAGGAGGTCATCGTCGCCTGCGGGTTACCGATCGTCTTTTGCCAGTCGATCACGTCGGGCCGGGTAGAGAGCCAGTAGACGTTGCGGTCGACCACCCGCCCGCCCCGCGAAACCAGCAGCTGCACGAAATAGCTCTTGGCCGCGGCCGGCAGCCCCGTCGCTGCGGGAACGCTCGGATGCAGCAGCGCGCCGCTGACGCCCTGGCCGGCGATGGTGAGCCCGCTCACACGGTGCTGATCGAGCAGGTCGCCGTTGACGTCGTACACGCGCGCTGTCACCGACAGGTCCCCGACCGGCCGTCCGGTGAGGTTGGCGACCGAGACCGCGCCCGTGTCGTAGGCGTAGATCGCGTGCAGCGGCCGGTTGGCTTCCTGGGCTCCGAAGTAGCTTCCGGGCTGATCGTAGTCGTTGTTGTACAGGTCCCAGAGGAGCGTCGGCCAGCCCTTGTTCAGCTGCCAGTAAACGATCCCGGTAGAGGGCGCACGGGCGCTATGGGAGTGGGCGATGTAGGCCTCGAACTCGGCGCGCTGGGTCTCGTAGTTCTGCAGCTGGGCCTCCTCCACGTACTGGGGAAGGCTCGACCACGGGCCGTAGCGAGCCCTGATCGCCTGGTCGAGGCTGTGGAGCGTCCCAAACGAGTAACCGCCGTTCTTCGGGCCGGGCAGAGCAGGCTCGTAGTTGAGGTGGTACTGGTTGTAGTCGGGGCTCTGCCAGAGCGCGGTCTGCTCAAGCGGGGACAGGAAGGCGCCGAGCGAGTCGAGCGTGGGGATCGTGGCGCCGGCGCTGGCTTCGCTGTTGAACGCCCAGGCGCCGCCGGCATTGGTGCGAGTGCTGTCGCCACGTGCGTAGTGGGTGCTGTCATACCAGTAGGCGGGCGGGACCCAGTCATACGGTCCCTCCTTCTCACCGGATGGACCGAGCTTCGGGGTCCTCTTGTATTCGGCCGAGGCGATCAGGGGCTCGCGGAAGTCCGCGCGCCTGAAGCCCGCGAGCGAGACCCGCTCCTGGCGCGGAATCGGCGTGTTGTCGCTCCAGCTGAAGTTCAGGATGCTGGGGTGATTGCGGAGCTGGCGCCCGATCGCCAGAGCAGACAGGTAGAGGACTTGATAGTCGTGGGCTGTCACACCTCTGCCGCGGACCGGCAGCTGCCAGGCGTCGCAGCACTGGAACCCGGCGTCCACCAGGATCCCCGCGCGGTCCATCTGGGCATAGAAGTTCGCCGGCATCTGTTTGCCCTCGGTGCGAATCCCGTTCAGGCCGAGGTTCTTGATCAGCGCGACCTGGTTCCCGGTGTCAGCGGCGGAGTAGTGCAGGAACAGGTTCTCCGACCACCCCCCCGCCCGGAACACGAACGGCCTGCCATTGATCAGGAACTGGCGCGAGCCCGAGGGAGCGATCGGTGAGGCCCCGATCAGTCGAGTCGTGATCGTCCGGATCCCGAACGTCTCTGACTGCGAATCTGTGACCGCGCCGGCCTGACGCACGATCATCCTCAGCCGGTAGAGCGGCTGGCCTCCCATCTGGTAGGGCCACCATGCGCACGGGTGCCGGATCCGCAATCGCGGGTAGGCGGCGGGCGTCAGCGAGAGCGTCTGCGTGGCGTGCGGCGCGAGCACCAGCGGGCGCTGAATCCGGACCGAGGCGCCCGAGGGCAACCGGACGTCGGCGGCGAGCTGGCCGGTTTGACGCACGCCTGAGTTGTTCGAAAGTGTGGCCCGGAGTGTCAGCGCCGAGCTCGAGAGGCTCGGGGTGTTGTGCTGCACGACGTGGGCATCCGTAAGGGCCAACGCGCCGGATGTGTGGAGCTGGACCGGGAACTGGATGCCGGTGTTGTTGTCGGGTGGGATCTGGGTCCAGTCGACGTGGTCGAGCGTGAACATCTTGCTGGGGTTGTTGGCGTGCAGCTCCAGCGCGAGCCCGTTGACGCCACGGTGCACGCGGCCGGTGACGTCGAAGCTGTACTGCGCGAAGGCACCCTGGACAGTCGCCTGGCTCGCCAGCCGGCGTCCGTTTAGCCACAGATCGGCCTGACCGACCACGCCGTTGACGATCAGGCTCGTGTGCTCGGAGCGGCCGCCGCGCGAGACAAATGTCGTACGGAACCACCACGGCAGAGCAAACAGCGGAATCGTGTCGCGCCCGATCGCGCTCATGTACCCAAAGCAGCGCTTCATGTTGGTGGAGAAGAAGACCGCGGGGCACCGGCCATTCTGGATCAGCGCCTCAACCGCGGTGCCGGGGGCGCCCGCGGCGTCTGGTGCGACGCGCAACCAGGAACCGGTCGCGAAGGCCGGCTCGGAGATCGCCGCGCCGCCCTTGGTCACCCGCGCGCTGCTCTGCACCTGCCAGCCCCCGAGACCAACGGTGGTGACCGCCCCCGAGGCCGCAGACGGGGTCGCCGCGGCGGCCGCCACCACAGCGGACGCGATGACAGCGGTGGACAGAAATCTAACGCCCGAACGTCGCGACATTCTGAAATATTCCTCCTAAATGGAACATAGCGACCTCAGAATCGGGCGTCAAGCGAGGTGTATTTGGCTATACCTTTACGAAATGAATTAGCTGGACACGGCTTCATCGGACAGCCGCTCACCGTTGGTGCGATCAAAGAGGTGGATCTTGGACGTGTCAAGCCACAGCTCCCCCTCGCAGCCGTCGGTCAGGGAGCTCGAGCTGTCGACTCGGGCGATCACTTCAGGTCCGCCGGGGGGCGCCCCCTCTTCATCCTCGCCGGCGGTCGCCGCAGCCAGCTCGCGCAGGAGTGGCTGCTCCAGCCCGGCGATGCCGTCGGCACCCTCGAGCGAGAGGTGCGCGTAGATGTCAGAGCCGGTCGACTCCAGCACGTCAATCATCGCCTTGATCTTGACCCCCCCGCCTCGGTCGCCGACCAGTGCCGCGTCCTCGAAGTCCTCCGGGCGGATCCCCACGATCACTTTGCCCTGTCGCCCTGAACCCTCCCGACCACCGGCTCCGGGTGGGGCGCCGCCGAGCGGAATCGTCCCAAGGGCAAGCCGCAGCGAGCCGTCGGTGAGTTCTCCGGCTAGAAAGTTCATCGCCGGGGCGCCGATGAAGCCTGCCACGAACAGGTTGCGCGGCCGGTCGTAGAGCTCGCTGGGCGTCCCGACCTGCTGCAGCACGCCGTCGCGCATCACCGCCAGCCGGTCTCCCAGCGTCATCGCCTCGGTCTGATCGTGGGTCACGTACACGGTCGTCGTACTCAGCCGGCGCTGGATCCTTACGATCTCGGCGCGCATCTGAATCCGGAGCTTGGCGTCGAGATTAGAGAGTGGCTCGTCCATCAGAAATGCCTGCGGTTCGCGGACGATCGCCCGCCCCATCGCCACGCGTTGACGCTGGCCACCGGACAAATTGCTCGGCTTGCGCTCGAGCTGGTCACTGATCCCCAACATCCTGGCAGCGCGCTGGACCTTCTCGTGGATTTCGCTCGCCGGCACACCTGCGCGCTTGAGGGCAAACCCCATGTTCTTGGCCACGGTCATGTGCGGGTACAGCGCATAGTTCTGGAAGACCATCGCTATGTCGCGATCTTTAGGGGTCAGGTCGTTGACTACGCGATCGCCGATCTCAATCGTACCCGTGCTGATCTCCTCGAGGCCCGCGATCATCCGCAGTAGCGTCGTCTTCCCGCAGCCGGAGGGCCCGACCAGGATCATGAACTCGCCGTCTGAGATCTCGAGGTCGAATTCGCGCACCGCGACCGTTCCGTCGCGATAGCGCTTGGACACGCCCTTGATCTCAATTCGGGCCATCGCGACGCCTCCTAGCCGCCCAGCTCGCGTAGCGCGACGGCGTTCTGGCGCGCGTCGGCGCCGGCTGAGCCCTGCGGGATCAACTTCGCCCGCGCGGCGTGCAGCGCCACGGCGATCGCGCCTTGCAGCGCCGCCCGTTCGCCGAGCAAACTGGTCTCGATTCGAGCGGTGATCGGGACGAGTGCCGCGGCCGCAGCGCGAACCGGGCTCAGCAGCAGCGGGTTCGAGCCGATGCCGCCGCCGAGCACCACAAGCTCGGGGTCGAGGATCGCGCACACGGTGGCGATCGCGGCGCCGAGCCGGGCCGCGACGTGCTGCACGACGGCGCCGGCCACCCGGTCCCCGCGCCCCGCAAGCTCGAACACGTCCTGGGCTGAGGACACCGCCGGCGCGCGGTTGGGATCCCGGTCGGCGAACGCGGCCAGGATCCCAGCCGCGCCGACCTCGTCCTCGAGGCCTCCATGACGCTTGTGCCGCGGATCGAAAGGGTCACCAACCAGTGGTAGGTAACCAATCTCGCCGGCGCCACCGTGCGCGCCTCTGACCAGCTCGTCATCCATGATGATCCCCATCCCGACGCCGGCCCCGACGCCGATGAACACCATCGTCGATACCCCCCGAGCGAGGCCGAATGACTTCTCGCCCAGCGCCGCAAGGTTGACGTTGTTGTCGATCAGAATGGGAACGCCGAAGCGCGAACCGATCGCCCCCAGCGGGTCGAGCACACCGTCGGGCGAGACGTTGTAGGCCAGCCGCACCCGGCCGGTCTCGCGGTCGACGACCCCCGTGGTCGAGACTCCAATCCCCAGCAGCCGCTCGTGCGTCCCGCGGGCGTGCTCGACGACGCGCGTCGCCACCTCAACCAGCTGGGCTGCCACGGCCCGCGAGCCGCGCTTGGTCGTCAGCTGCTGCTCGTCGTAGATGCGCTCACCGAAGATGTCGGCAGCGCCGGCCCGGATGTTGGTGCCGCCGATGTCGACACCCACCACGAACCCGGCGTTGTCGCGCACCACGTAGGCGATCGGGCTGCGGCCTCGGCGTCCGTGCTGAGGACCGAGGGCCCGGATCATGCCCGCCTGCTCGAGACGGCTCACCGCCGCCCCGACGGTCGGCTTGGAGAGCCGGGTCGCAGCGGCGGTTTCGGGGCGGGTAATCGGGCCCTCGCGGAAGATCACCTCCAGCACCGCCTGCTCACCTAACTCGCGCAGCAGGCTCAGCCGCGACTCGTGGGCGCCGTTGCCGCTTCCGGCGAGGGATGCGTCCGGGTTGAGGTCTGCCATTCTCATAGGGTCCTTTACGAATGTCTTCGCTGCTTGACGCCCAAGAATAGGGATTGTATGGTCGTTAATTCAAGCTGCTTACAAAAGGCACACGCCACGAGTCAGCTGTCGGAGGAGGACACGATGGAATCTGAGCAGACGCCTACCGAGAAGCCAAACTACACCCGACGCCGGTTCCTCACGACCACGGCCAGCGCGGGCACGGCGATGTATCTCGCCGCCTGCGGCGGCTCGAGTAGTTCCGGCGTCTCGAATAGCGCGTCCGGTTCGAGCGGAGGCAAGGTCACGCTCAACAACCTGTTTCAGCAGCAGGCCGGTTACAGCGCTACGGATCTGGCCGGAATGACCGCTGCATTTGAGAAAGCCAACCCCGGGATCAAGGTCAACAACACACTGGTCGCCTACGAGGCGCTCCACGACAAGATCATCGCCGCCGCGCCGGCCGGAACCTACGACGTTGTCCTGGGCGACGTGATCTGGCCGGCGGAGTTCGGGTCCAAGGGGATCGTCAAGGACATCTCCGCCAAGGTCAACTCGCTCCGCACGACCCAGATATTCCCCGGCGCACTGGTGATGGCCAACTACCGCGGCAAGTACTACGGGATGCCGTGGATCCTCGACACCAAGTACCTGTACGCGAACGGCTCGATGCTGAAGAAAGCCGGGGTCTCGCCGTCTGAGCTGAAGACCTGGCCGGGCGTGGTGAGCGCGCTCAGGAAGATCAAGGCCAAGGGAATCGTCAAGTACCCCTGGCTCGGAAGTTGGTCGCAGGCCGAGGCGGTGGTATGCGACTACGCGCAGCTGCTCGGCGCGTTCGGAGGGAAGTTCTTGGACTCATCGGGCAAGCCCGCGTTCCAGTCCGGTGGTGGCTTGCAGGCGTTGACGTTCATGCGCATGCTGATCACCGAGGGCCTGGCCAACCCGGCCTCAACCAGCTCGCTCGAGGCCGACGTGCTCAAGGCCTTCGCTCAAGGGACGATCGCGATGAACCTGAACTGGACCTTCCAGCTCGCCGGCGCGCTCGATCCCAAGCAGAGCACGGTCTCCAACGACAACGTGCTGATCATGCACTCGCCGGCGGGCTCGGCAGGCGGAAGGGCACCGGGGTGCAACGGCGGCCAGCCGCTCATGATCACAACCGGCTGCAAGCATTCCCGCGAGGCGTGGGAATACATCAAGTTCATCACCAGCCAGCCAGTGCAGAACGGATACGTAAAGGACTCGCTGCCGATCTGGGCCGGTTCGTATTCCGACCCTGCGGTGGTCAAAACGGCCGGTGCGCAACTCGTGGCGGTCGCCAAGACGCAGCTCCCGGACATGATCCTGCGACCCCAGGTGGCCAACTACAACGCCGGTTCACAAGCCCTCCAGGTCGAGATCCAGAACGCGCTGCTCGGACGCAAGTCACCCCAGGCGGCACTGAACGCGGCCGCCTCGGCCTTCACCTCGGGCGCACCCCCGGCCTGACCTGCGACCGCCGGCCACCAGTGAAGTGCTCGTGACTGACACCAACGCGCCGCCGCGCGCCAGCGAAATGGAATGAGCTGGCGCGCGCGCACGCGCGAGGGTCGCTTCGCGCTGGCGCTGCTGGCGCCGAGCATCATCGTCGTCTTCGGGATCGTCATCTATCCGATCCTGAAGACCCTGTACACGTCGCTGTTCGCAGTCAACACACCGTTCTCCGGGCACTTCCCGTTCGTCGGCCTGGACAACTACACGTTCGCGGTCTCCCAGAGCGACTTCTGGTCGGCGGTGCAGCGGACGGCGTACTTCACGCTGATCTCGACCGGGCTCGAGCTCGTGTTCGGGATGGGCATCGCGTTGTTGCTGTATGCGCCATTGCGGGCTCGCTGGCTGTTTCGGACGATCGTCGTCCTCCCCTGGGCGCTGCCCACGATCGTCAACGGCGCGATGTGGCGTTACTTCTTCAACGCCCAATACGGGGTCGTCAACGCCGCGCTCACGCAACTCGGCCTCAGCTCGTCTTACCACGCGTTCCTGAGCTCGCCGTTCGGAGCGCTCAACATCGTGATCCTGGCTGACGTGTGGAAGAACACGTCGCTGGTGGCGTTCTTCCTGCTCGCCGGGTTGACCACGATCCCCCGGGACCTGTACGAGGCGGCGCGCATGGATGGTTACGGGCGCTGGGGCGCATTCGTGCACATCACGCTGCCGCTGCTGCGACCGGTGATCGTCGTGGTGCTCGTGCTGCGGACGATCGAGGCCTTCAAAGTTTTCGACATCATCTACGTGATGACCGGCGGGGGCCCGGCCAACGGCACCCAGAGCATCGCCTACTACACCTACCAGCGAGCATTCTCGGATGAGTACTTCGGCTACGGATCCGCGCTCGCCTACCTGATCGTGCTCTTCATCCTCGTGCTCGCGGTGATCTACATCCGCCTGCTGCGGTCCGACTCCTACGGGATGGCGTGATCGCAGATGCGTGACTCGATCCGTTACCGGATCCTGATCCACGGCGCGGCGGCGCTGGTGGCACTGATCATCCTGGCGCCGATCGCTTGGCTCCTGATCGCCAGCCTGGCCTCACAATCAGACCTCCTCAAGATTCCGCTGAGCTGGATCCCGAGCCATCTCTCCTTCAGCCGCTACTCACAGATCTTCACCTCACAGAGCGCGACGATCTTCGCCAACTTCCGTGCCTCGCTGCTGAACAGCCTGACCGTCGCCACCGCGACCGTCGCGATCTCGATCACGGTCGGCGTATTTGGCGCTTACGCGTTTGCCCGGCTGCGCTTCCGCGGCCAGCGAGCATCGCTGCTGCTCTTCTTGTCGACCTACATGGTGCCTCCGATCGCGCTCGTGATCCCGCTTTACCTGATCATGGTCAAGCTGCATCTGCTCAACACCCGGATCGGGCTGATCGTCGTGTACTGCACATTCGCCACGCCGTTCGTGCTGTGGATCATGGGCAACTACTTCCAGACGATCCCGCGCGAGCTCGAGGACGCGGCGCGGATCGACGGCTGCTCCCGAATCGGCGCTCTGTTTCGCGTGATCCTGCCGCTCGCCAGGCCCGGACTTCTCTCGACGATGCTGTTCGCGTTCTTGATCGCCTGGGACGAGTTCCTGTACGCGCTGATCTTCACTTCAACGACCGCTGCCAAGACGATCCCGGTGGCGATCGCCGAGTTCACCGGGCGCTACACGACCGACTTTGGCCTGCAGGCCGCCGGAGGCATCCTGGCGGCGATCCCGCCGGTGCTGATTGCGGTTGTCTTTCAGCGCTACATCGTCGCCGGTCTCGCCTCCGGGGCGGTCAAGGGATGACCCCATTTCGCGCTGCGATCGAGGCGCAACCGCACAACCTGCGGGCGGCAGCACAGGCGTTTGATCAAGCGATCGCCGAGGTCAACCTCGGCGCGCTAAGCGAGGGGACGCTCGTATTCGCCGGCATCGGGGCGAGCGCCCATGCGCTGATCCCAGCCGTGCGCGCGTTACGGGCCAGGGGCCGGAAGGCGTTTGCGGTCTCGGCGAACGAGCTCGCCGAGGCGGGCGCGAGCCGGCTCGGCGACGCCTTCGTGCTGGTCTCGCAATCGGGCGCCAGCGCCGAGACGGTCGCAGCGCTCGAGCAAATTCACGGCGCGCCCGTGATCGCCATCAGCGCTCGTGGCGACAGTCCGCTCGCCCGGATGGCGCAGGCGTGGCTACCGCTCGGGCCAATGCCCGACACGCCGGTCGCGACCGTCTCCTACACCGCGACCCTGCAGACGCTCGGAATGCTGTGCGACGCCCTGCTCGGCGAGCCGACGCGGGACCCGATCTGGAAGCGGCTCCCCGAGCTGGCGACCAAAGTGATCGCGGGCGCCGACCCGGTCGTCGAGGAACTCGCCGCGGACTTTGCCCGGGTGACGATGGTCGATGCCGTCGGCGGGGGTCCCGGACACGCGTCTGCCGGCGAGACGGCGCTGCTAGCGCGCGAGGCGCTCAGACTTCCGGCGACCGGGATGGAGACGCGGGAGTACCTGCACGGTCCGCTCGAGGCGGTCGCGCCCGGGTTCGGCGCCATCGTCTTCGGTCGCCAACGCGAGCACGGCCTGGCGGCCGAGTTGGCCTCCTTTGGCGCCACCGTCGCGCTCGTCACAGACCGCGCCGGACCTGCCAGCGACCGCTTTGAATCGATTGAGCTTCCCGAGGTCCCGGGCCTCGCCGCGCCGATTCTGCAGATCCTCCCCGTGCAACTGCTCGTCGAACACGTGGCCAGGCTGCGCAGACTGACGATCGGCGAGCTTCGTCGCCCCCAGGACGACACCAAGGTCGCCTGATGGGGACTGGGGACCGCAGCGACGGTGGCGCGACGGTGATCGGGTGCGTCCAGACCGACATCGTGATGAGCCCGGTCACCGAGCTACCGCCGGCCGGCGCCACACTGCTCACCGAGCGAATGAACATCCGGGTCGGCGGCGCCGGCGCCAACGCCGCGCTGGCCTTCGCCGCTGCGGGCTTTCCGGTCCGGTTGATGGGCTGCGTGGGCGACGACCAGCTCGGCGACTGGATGCGTCAGGAGCTCGCCGCCGCCGGTCTCGCCGATGAAATCACAGTGCTCCCCGGCCAGCCGACCGGCCTGACCGTGGCGCTCGAATCGGAGGGGCGCGACCGCACCTTCCTCACCTATCTCGGCGTCAACGCGTACTGGGACGCGACGATGATCCCGGCCGACGCGCTCGCCTGTAAGAACCTGCTGCTATGTGACTACTTCCTCGCGCCGGGCCTTCAGGGCGATGCCGCGCTCTCACTGCTGCAAACAGCGCGCGCCGCCGGGGGGCGAACCTTCTTCGACACGGCCTGGGACCCCGACGGCTTTCCGGCCGCGACCCGGGCGACCATCCACCAGCTGCTCGCGAGCGTCGACGTGTTCCTGCCCAACGAGGCCGAGGCCTGCGCGCTGGCCGGCATACCGCCCGGCGCCCCGGGGAAAGCCGCGCGAATGCTGCGACGCCACTGCGCCGGATGGATCGTGGTCAAGCTCGGCGCTCGCGGCTGTCTCGCCGTCGGGCCCGACGGAGCAGAGCATCTGACCGCGGCGCCGGCAGTCACGGTCGCCGATACCACCGGAGCGGGTGACGCGTTCAACGCCGGCCTCGTCCGAGCCCTCGGCGAAGGCGCGCCGTGGTCCGTGGCGCTCGACTCCGCGACGCGGTTCGCCTCGACAATCATCTCGCGCCCATCGCAGCATCGGCACGGCCCCGGCCTCTGGCTCAACCCTCGCGTTTGACAATCGCTTGGCGACGAAGGACCGTTGGCCGGTGCCGGCGGCGGCCGAGTCTTGGCCACGACTGCGATCGTCAGCGCGCCTACCCGGCGGACGGCTCCTTTAGGGCGGTGCGATCGCAAGGATCCGGCTCGGGGACGCACCATCTGCGGGAAACCAGCGCCGCCCAAGACCCGGGTTGGCGAAAGAGAGGGGACCTCCAGCTTCGGCCCGACGGGTGGGACCTGCTCTGAACCGCGGAGCGGCAAAATTCGGTCAGCGGATCAGATCGCCAGATACGAAGCGGGGTTGAACGCTAGCCGAGACCGGGCGGTGCGGTTTACCGGCCATGAAACGTGCCACGCAGGCAGTTTGGGCGTTCTACGCAAAGCACTCCAGGTCGATGGTCGTGCTCGTCGCCCTGAACTGGGTAGGCGGAGCTGCATGCTTTCTGTGGGTGGGCCAGCAGGCGGGTGCCGCGGTCTTCGTGACTGGCGCGTTCTTGCTGTTGGGGTTCCTCCCAGAGTGTCCGCAGCCATACGACGGTGCCGGAGGTCGATCCCCTGGGTCAGATCGGGTCCAGTCAAGCTGACATCGGCAGCGGACCGTTTCTCGACGGCGGACCGTAGCGCTGCAGGTAGTGATCACCAACCCTCCCTTTCCTGATCGTGACGAGCAGGCAGGGCTGGGACCCGAGCGTGGGGCAGGTCACATGGTCCCTTTGATCTTCTAGCCCGCAGCTGGCTAACGATCGCGTTGGCGACCTATGGTGCGCGAGAAGCTATGTTGCGTCGGGCGCGGCGGCCGTGTGGTTGGGTGGGGATCGGGGCTGTTTCGCGCAACATAGTTCGGCGGGTCAGAGGCTCTCGAGGAATGCGAGCAGCCGGTCGGTGCGCGGTAGCGTCCGGGTTTGGTGTTGGTGGGTGTGGTGCGGTCAAGTGCGCGGCGTTTGAGTTCCATGTCGGCGTGCAGGTATTTGTTGGTGGAGTCGAGCGTTTCGTGCCCGAGCCAGAGCGCGATCGTTGCGGTGTCGACCGGTGCAGGGGCGCGCAGGAGCCGCATCGCGGCGGTAATGGCGCAGCGTGTGCGGGGTGATGTTCTTGGCTGCCAAGGATGGACACCGCTCCCGCGTGGTGGCGGTGTGCTTGACGACGAGGCGCCAGATCGCGCTGCGTGTCAGGTGGCCGCCGCTGCGGCTTGGGAACAGCGGGCTGGCGGGATCGCCGCCGAGTTCGCGCAGCCACACGCGCAGAACCCCTCCGGCCACCGCAGCCAGTCGAGATAGTCCAAGCACGCCGAGTCAGTCGGAAACCAAGCCCGCAGCGCGGCATACGAGCCCGGATAGTCGACGCCGGCCGTCGGACCGCGCGGTGACATCCCACCACCCTACTGCACTGAGATGGAGGACCCGTTAACGCTAAAGCTGTAGATCGTCTGCAGGTGAGATCGCAGCGGCTGGAGCTTCCATCAGGCGTAGTCGTTCACGGGGTGTCGGCGTGAACGGCTGGGTTCCTTCTGTCACTCAGGTCGGGACGAGTGAGGGGATCGGCCGGCGATGGTGCGTGGCGGTCGCGGCGTCGATCAGATAGCCGAGCA
>JAABUZ0100001593.1_pt1 | contig 42236 bp, 51 predicted proteins | sample 5562091 | NCBI WGS metagenome assembly JAABUZ01 (sample SAMN12813069, study PRJNA571459) | rock metagenome | isolation source: Antarctica rocks | place: Antarctica: Victoria Land, Linnaeus Terrace sud | collected 2015-12-21
CAAGAGGACGGGAGGGCTCTCGCGCGTTCAGAAACGCACGAAGCCTGCCACCGCTAGAACATCATCCCGTCCTTGAACGGCGCGAACACCATCTCCCGTGCCGGATTCAAACGGCGCTCAACACGTGCTTCTGCTCAAGCTCCCCCGCGAGCGTCTGCGCGCGCGGACGGTCGTTCCCCGTGTTCGCAGGAGTCGTGGGCCGCCGCGCTCAGAGCGATCTGATCAATCGTCCGGCGCAGGTCCCAGAAGATGTTGTTCTCGATGCCCGAGACGGTCACACACATTACCGCTCTTGAAAGTGCCCGTCGGATCATCTATGGTCCTGGAGGTAGGGGTTCTGTAACTATCCGCTCGATCAACGGGCAGACGAGCTGCGGATTCGGCCTCACTCGGCCGGACCGTCGTCTCGGTTCTAAGTAGGGGAGGCACCGATGAAGCGCGCATTCGACGCACAGTTGTTGACCCCGTTTCTAGATTCTTCTGTTCATGTTCTTGGGATCAAGCATCATGAGGTGAGGCCGCTTCGAAGATGCAATCAGACGATTCCGGCGAGACCTTGAGACGATCTCTTCGTATCGGGCAAGGATATCCTCACGATGCTTTCACTCTCCCCGCTGCCAGCACGACACGGGCGAGGAAGAGCGAGACCGGCCGGTTCGTCGCGGCCTTTTCGCGTCGGCAGCGGTTTGTCCTCGCAGGCCTGACGGGCGCGTGGGCGTTGGGCGCGTCGGTGCTGCTGCGGTGGCTCTGGCAGCCCGCTCATGTCTCGACCACGCTGGGGATGCTCATCACCTCGACGCTGGTCGTTTTTGATGTCGTGGTCCTGCCTGGTTGGTTTCTGTTCTTCGTTTGGCGGGCGCGGCGGCTCCGGTCCGGAATGCCGGGACCATCGCTGCGGACGGCGATCGTGGTGACCAAGGCGCCGTCTGAGCCGTGGCCGATGGTGCGCGCGACGCTCGCGGGCGCACTCGCTCAGCAATTTCCCGCTGCTGACGACGTTTGGCTGGCCGATGAGGACCCAGCGCCGGAGACGAGAAGCTGGTGTGCCACCAACGGCGTGAGGGTCATCACCCGGCGGGGAGTGCGCGTCTATCAACGCGAGGATTGGCCGCGGCGGCGGCGCTGCAAGGAGGGCAACCTCGCGTTTTTCTACGATTGCATCGGCTACGTGAGCTACGACGTGGTGGTCCAGCTCGACGCCGATCACGTCCCTGCGCCCGACTATCTACTCCACATGCTTGCTCCATTCGCCGATCCCGAGGTCGGGTACGTGGCCGCGCCGAGCGTCTGCGATTCGAATGCTGCGAGCTCTTGGGCGGCGCGCGGGCGTCTCTATAGTGAGGCGGTCCTCCACGGTGCCTATCAGTCCGGCTGCAGCGGGGACTGGGCGCCCAGCTGCATCGGCTCGCACTACGCGGTGCGAACGCTCGCCCTGCAAGCGATTGGCGGCCTTGGGCCTGAGCTCGCCGAGGACTTCTCGACCACGCTGCTGATGAACGCTGCCGGCTGGCGAGGGGTGTTCGCGCTGGACGCCGAGGCGCACGGTCAGGGACCCGTTTGCTTGGCCGATTGTCTGACTCAAGAGCTTCAATGGGCGCGCAGCATGATGAACATCCTGCTGCGCCACATCGGGCCGTATTGGAAGCGCCTCAGCCGTCACGCCCAGCTGAGGCTTGGCTTCTGTCTGCTTTGGTACCCGCTGATCGGCACCGTCATGGCCGCATCACTGCTGCTCCCTGGCGTCGCGTTGCTCACCCACACGCCGCTAATCCGTGTCTCGCTCCCCAGCTTCTTCCTGCACCTGGCCCCGGTCGTGGTGGTCATGGTGGGCGCGACGATGTGGCTTGGAGGCCAGGGGCTGCTGCGACCGGCCGGCTCCCATGCGCTGAGTTGGGAGGTCATCCTGTTTCAGCTCGTGCGCTGGCCGTGGGCGCTGCTCGGCTGCGGACAGGCAATCCTGGGGCGGGAGTGCGACTTCAAAGTCACGCCCAAGCAGTCCTCGGGCGCCATGCACCACCTCCCCACGCGCTTTGTGCTTCCCTACCTCATCCTCGCGCTCGTTTCGCTCCTGCCGGCGCTGCTCGTCTCCCACGCCGGCGCCGCTCGCGGCTACTACTTTTGGAGTCTCTTCAACGCGGTCTTGTACTTGCTGGTAGCTGTGGTGGTGCTCGGACTCCACGCTTGGGAGAACCGGGCGCCCGGGTGGTCGTGGACCCGGCGGGAGATCATGCCCAAGCTACCGGGCGTAGCGCTCGTGCTGACTGCCGTTACGCTGGCGACGATCGCTCACCGCGCCGACGCGCTACAAGCGTTCGACCAGCTCGCGGCCACCTCGCCGGCGCAGCGACTCGCTCCAATCTCGCCAGCCACCGCTGAGAATGCCTCGGTTCTGCTCGGCGTCACCACCCGCGCGCTCCTGCGCAACACATCCTTTCCGTGGCAAGGCGCTGACCTGGCGGAGGTCAACGCATTCGAGCATCACGCGCACAAGCATGCCGGCGTCGTGATGTGGTATGTCAACTGGGCGCACGGCCGCTTCAACGGCGCCCAGCTCGGCGCGATCGCCGCTCGCGGCAGCGTCCCCGAAATAACCTGGGAGCCTTGGGACCCTACGGTCGGACCGCTCCGACCGCAGCCGCTGTACACGCTGAGAGCGATCTACAGCGGCCGGTACGACGCCTACATCCGCAGCTGGGGAAGGGGGCTCAAGCGCTTTGGCCACCCCGTGCGTCTTCGATTCGCTCAGGAGATGAACGCTGACTTCTACCCCTGGGGAAAAACGAACAGCAACCAGCCGGGCGATTTCGTCAAAGCATGGCGCCACGTCCACGACCTTGTGCAAGCGCCCAACGTCAAGTGGGTGTGGTCGCCGCTGGCAGGTCCCCTCGACGTGAGCGAGTACCCCGGCGACGCGTACGTCGACATCATCGGACTCTCTGGCTTCAACGGCGGCAATGTGCTGCCATGGGGAGGCTGGCGAAGCTTCCAGAGAATCTTTGGAGACAGCGTGCAATTCCTCCACCGGCTCCATCCGAATAAGCCAGTCGAGATCTCGGAGACCAGCAGCGCTGAGCAGGGCGGCAGCAAGGCCCAGTGGATCCGCGCCATGTTCGGCGCGCTTCGTCGATATCCCGAAATAACGGAGCTCACGTGGTTCGACGGGCGCAAGGAGGCCGACTGGAGAATTGAAAGCTCGATCTCCGCCATGCGTGCCTTCGCTGCCGGTCTGACCGATCCTCGCTTCGGCGGCCCACGAGCCCTCGGGGGGCGGGACTGCCGACCCGGAAGCCGTGCTGGACCTGCGCCGCGCGCCGGTGCCGGCGCGATCTGCGCGCACGGCCGTTCGGCGTGAGGAGGGCTCGAGATCCTGGCGTACCGGTGTTGCACGCCAACGGGAAGCCACCGCCACGGCGGACTATCTGGTCGCGCTTGTGTATGAGCTCAGCCCGACCCAGGCATCGCGGTCGCCAGTCCCGCGCCAGCTGATCGACACTCAACGTGAAACGTCCACAGCCCCTGCCAGCGCTTCGCTTCGGCGTCTACCCCGGTGGACCGATCGGCGCGGTCGCCAACGTGCTGGCACCGGTGCCCGAAGACGCCTCCCGGCGCCTTAAAGCTCTGCGGATGCTCGCACCGGAGATCCCCCCGCTCGTCGCGCGCCTGTACTGCGAGTTCGCGGGCGACCCCGAGGCCGACGCGGATGTCCCGTGGCTAGATCAACAGATCAACGCGTACGCAGCCGATGGCTTTGAAACGGAGCTCGTGTTGACCTACCGGCCGCGCGGCCGAGAGCCGAGAGCCGACGTTCCCGAGTTCGCACGGTTCGTGCGGAGGATCGTCAAGCGGTATGCCGACTGTGCAGCCGTGACAGCCTTACAAGTCACGAGCGAGGCGAACGTCACCGGTTCCCCCGCCGCATCGGACGGCGATTATCCAGGGGCCATCGATGCGCTCCTGACCGGCGTCCTAGCGGCCAAGGAGGAGATAGAAGGACGAGCAACCGAGAACCTCGCGCTCGGCTTCAACTGGGCGACAGACGCCGATCCGCGCCGCAACGCGATCTTCTTCAGCGAGCTGCGCCGAGGGGGCCGGGCTTTCACGGATGCGCTCGACTGGGTCGGAGTCGACGCTTACCCGGGAACCTGGGGCCCGCCGCTGCCGCCCGCCCCATCGGAACGCAAGACTCGAGCCTGGCTGATGAACGTGCTTCGAGCTGTCCGCGCGCGCTACCTGCCGATGGCGGCAATCCCGCAAAGCGTCTCCTTGCGCCTGTCCGAGATTGGCTACCCCACCGATAGCCGAGAACGCACCCCCGAACGGCAAGCTCAAGTGTTGAGCGCCACGATCTGCGCGGCGCGCGCCGCGCAAATCGAGCTCAACCTCACTGACTACCGCTGGTTTGCACTCCGTGACAGCAACTCCCAGGACCCGTGCTTCGAAGGGTGCTATGGCCTGTTCTACGACGACTACCGCCCAAAGCCGGCAGTTGCCACCTGGCGCTCGCTAGTTACAAAGGCGAGCGTCGCCGGTCCCGCTGAACCAGCCTCCGGCGGAGTGTGATAGAGCCGAAGTTAGTAACGGCGCGATCCGCTCCGCATCCGCATCCGCAACACGCACAAACGCAAGATTCCGTGCGTCCCGCAGGAATCTTCCCGATCACCTAGACCCCACCTGAACGCCTACAAACGGAGCGCCCCATTTTGAGTTCGATCAAGAACCTACGCTACGTGGCCTTGGCCGAGGCGACGAGCTTTCTCGCGCTGCTCGTCGCGACCTACTTCAAAGTCGGGGCGAACACGTCCGCCGGCGACACCGCAGTGTCAATTCTCGGCCCGATTCACGGGATCGTGTTTCTCGCATAGTGGTCGTCACGATCAGCGTCCGCTCACAGCAACGGTGGAGCAACCGCACCACGATCCTCATACTCATCGGCGCGGTGAGTCCCGTCGGCGGCTACTACGTCGACTCGTGGCTGCGCAAGAACGCCCGGGTCGCCTAGCAGCGTGAGGCGGTAGACACGCAGCAGGGCTTGAGGATCCCGCTCACGCTCCCGCCTCAGGCGCGCATACCCCAACGCCCGAGAATCGGCTCGACGAACAGCGCGTAGGCGGCGAGCAGAATCGCCAGTGCCAGGCCCACCTGACCGAATCGTGGATGGATCTCGAGCACCCCCGACACCGTAACCGCGTTGATGTCGACCTCCTCGGCGCGCCACGGCGCGGATTAGCAGGATGATGCACTAGGAGGGTCTAGCGAAACTCGTAAGCCCAATGGTAGCGGGCGATTTCAGCGGACGTCTGATCGGTTTACCCCACTTTCGGTCGGATTTTACCCCACGTCTAGAACCGCAGTGCGTGGGTTGGTCTGACGCTTGCGACGGGGCTAGGAGCCCAAGGAAAGCTGATCTGGATGAACGGTCGGCTCCTCTCAGGACTGACGTTGAAAAACGGGACGACCTCTATCACGAGCTCAGACGCAAACCAGACTCGCTAGCTTGCGCTTGCGTTGTTGAACGCACGCCTGCTTGCTGCGATGCGTTCGTGTTCTAGCGCGTCGTGTTGGGCTTGAGCCCGTTCGATCAACTCGTCGACATTCAAGGACGCCAGGGATGGGTAGTGCTCGCTGACTTCTTTAAGTGCTTTCCACAGGGACACTTTTCCCTGCACTCCAAGCGAGAGGGTCTCCAGCGCCATAAACGTGCCGACCTCCGGCCCGCCTGACAACGGGCCCCTGAGCTTCAATCGGCTCGACCTTCTCGGCCATCCAGGTTGCGGCCTGCTTGACGGGATTCCTTGAGGTGTCCATCCGCTCCATGAGCTCGATCAGCGTATGGCGATCCTCTTCGATCAGGGGAGCGAGGGATTCCATGCGCTTTCCGAGCGCGCTGCCCTCGTGCTGGGCTTGGATCTGCTTGGCGAGATTGCTCCCAAGCATGGCGCCCGCCAGGTGGTCGTTTAGGTAGACATCCATCGCTTTGTCAGCCATCTGTTCTCCTCGATTCTGGGATGCGTTCGTGATGCAGTGTGGCCACCGGGCGACAGCGTGCTCATAGTTCGCATGGAGGCCCGGTGCCCGGGTACGTGTCCCCAGCCGCAAAGTAGGGCACCAGATCGACGGACTTGTCCGGGACGTGCTGGCGCAGCACGTCGAGATTGTCGCCGTAGTAGAGGATGTTCCCCGGCGGCTCCACCATCGCTCGCGGAGCCTATCTGCTCGCCGGACGGATCACTGCCAGCGCTATAGTCCCCTCTGTCGAAAATCCCGTGTTTGCAGGCTAATCCGTCCGAGCCATGCTGTAGGCTTGTTGTTCGGTTGGGCAAAAGTTGACCCCCGCGACGCTCCAACGTCCGGGGGTCAGAACCAAGAAAGTGGGCTTCTCGGCTGTGCATATGGTACACCGCTCGGCTTGTGCCGAGCTTGAGAAAATCCTTGCTGCGCCTGAAGTTCTCGGGCTGATCGCCGATCTGGAGGCAACCCGGTTGACGGGCCGGCGTGGCTACCCTGTTCGCGCGATGGTCGGGATGACGCTTGTCAAGGGCCTGTACGCGATCCCGACGTGGACGCGCACCGCTGAGCTGGTCGCCGAGCACGCCGGGCTGCAAGGAGTCCTCGGGTGCGCGCCGTCAGTGCATGCCTGCTACCGCTTCACCGCGAAGCTGCGCAAGCACTCCAAGGCGCTCGCCGACTGCGTCGAACGCACGGAGGCCGCGCTGCGCGAGCGTCATCCGGACATGGGCCGCGACGTGGCGGTCGATGGGTCGGGCATACCCGCCTACGCCAACGGGCAGCGCTTCAAGTCGAAGAACGGCCCGGAGCGCAAGCCCGATGAGTACAGCGACCCCGACGCATCGTGGGGGCACTGCTCCGCGATCTCCACCCGGAAGGGCGGCGGGTACTACGGGTACAAGATCCATGCTGCCGTCTGCGTTCTCACCGGCCTGCCCGTCGCGTAGACCGTTGAGACCGCGAAGGACGCCGAGACCAGCTTCGCGCTCGGCCTGATCGACGTGGCGCGCGAGCGCGGGTTCGATGTGCGCACGGCGATCATGGACAAGGGGTACGACAACGAGCCGATCCACACCGGCTGCATGGACCGCGACATCTGCCCCGTCACCGCGCTCAAGGAGACCGGCCGCGTCAAGCGGGGCGAGCACAAGCCCTCGTCCTGCGAGCACGGCAAATGGAAGTTCGCGGGGGCGGACCACGGGCGCAAGGCGACGAAGTGGCGCTGCCCGACCGGCGAGTGCTCTCCGGCGAGCGTGTGGGTCAAGGCCGACCGGCTCCATCCGCTGATCCCACGCGACACCGACCGCTCACGCAAGCTGTATCGCTCCCGTGGCGCGGTCGAGCGGGAATTCGGACGCTTGAAGCATGAGTGGGCGCTGCTGCCCCTCCGCGTCCGCGGCCTCGATCGCGTGCGGCTCCATGCCGACTTGACGATCCTCGCGAAGCTGTCAAGCGCCCTCGCCCGGTCGCGAGCCGCGCCGCTCGCACTCGCCGCATAGCAGCGGCCCCCGCTCCTCCGAATAACGCTCCGCAGGACTCGCGCGATAGCCCCTGCGCGCAACACCGTGATTCCGTCGCCGCGCCGGCCGAGATACCCTCCCCAGCGTGACATCGACCCTTATCCGAAGCCCGTTATCCATCGTCGGGCGCGCGGAGCGGACGGCGGGGCGGATCGCGCCGCGTTTCGCCAGCCGTTTCGCTGGACCCTCCTAGCTCCCGTCGCGGACGGGCTGGGCGAGGTGGCCCGGCCCACGACTCGCAGCTCAGGCCTCAGCGACCGCCGTCTGCGGCTTGAGTCACGCTTTGGGCCATTAACGTGACTCATGCGCAGGGCTCAGAGGCGGTCTCAACGTAAACGTGACTGGGCGGCCTGTGAGCCCCGTCCGGCGGCAGGTACGCTGCCAATGGATGCGCACGCTCCTTTCTGACCCGCCCCCACCCGAGATCGAGCAGCTGCTCGCCGAGCGGGCCCGGCTCGGTCTCGACCGCCGCGACGAGATCTGGGGCGGTGTCTTGCACATGGCGCCCGCTGCCCTTCGTCGCCACGCAGATCTTCAGGCCCAAGTGATCGCGATCCTCCACGCCCCCGCGCGCGCCAGCGGGCTCAGGGCAGTCGGCGAATTCAACCTCGGCGACAAGGGCAACTACCAGATACCCGACGCGGCGCTGCTTGCGCCAGGACCCGATCAGCTATACGTGCCAACCGCGGCGCTGGTGGCAGAGAGCCTCTCTCCCGACGACGAGACGCCCGAGAAGATCCCCTTCTACGCCGCCCACCACGTCGACGAGCTGCTGATCGTTGACCCCGCCCAGCACGCCGTGCACTGGCTCGCGCTCGACGAGCACGGCGAGTATCAGGCCATCGAGCACAGCGGGCTGATCGACCTCGGGCCGGCCCGGCTCGCCGAGCAGCTCGACTGGCCGTAGGCCGCGTAGGCGGACCGCATCCCCGGTACCCTGCGCTACGTCGGGCACGCGAGCGAGCGAGCGCAGATCCCTTAGGTACATCCTTCTAGGTACATCCTGCGCGACTCGCTGACCGGGCTCAGGGGGGCTCAGGGGGACGCGCCCAGGGGCTTGGCTCGTCGATCAAAGCTATTGAGGGGCCGCCTGTGACCGGGATCGCTCCTAGACTTCGACCCGGTGCCCTCCTTCAAGCCCGCCTATTTGATCCACGGCGACGACCACGGCCGGATCGGCGAGCGCCGCGCCCGCTTGCGTGCGTTCGCGCAAGCGCAGGACAGGGAATCAGACGGAGGTGCGGGCGCCGAGGTGCTCGAAGGCGATCGCGGGACCCCTGACGCGGTCGCGGCGGCCCTCAGTGCGATGACGTTCGCGCTCGGGCGGCGCTTCATCGTCGTCGAGGGCGTCGAGCGCTGGAAGGACAAGGAGCTCGACGGGCTCGTGGCTGCGCTGTCCGCGATTGCGCCGGAGACGACGATCGCGTTCTTCGCCCGTGAGGAGGGTAAGGCCAAGGCGCCGGCTCGACTCGCGCAGGCTGTGCGGAAGGCCGGCGGCGACGTCAGCGCAGAGCAGAGCGTCAAGCCCTGGGAGCTGCCGAAGTGGGTGAGCGCGAGGGCGCGCGAGCTCGGCCTGCAGCTCGAGCCCGACGCCGCCAGGGCGCTCGTCGGTCACGTGGGCGAGCGACAGCAGCGCTTGCTGCGCGAGCTGGAGAAGCTCGCGCTCGGCACCGACGGCTCGCAGCTCGATGCCGACCAGGTGCAGGAGCTGACGGCGCCCTCGGCGCAGCGCAAGGCGTGGGTACTCGCGGACGAGCTGGTGGCCGACGACGCCGCCGGCGCCACCCGCGCCTATCTTGCGCTGCGCGCGCAGGGCGAGCGCTCAGCAGGACTCATTTACTGGATGGCCGCGCGGGTGCGCAGCGCAGTGGAGGTCGCGCAGGCGCTCGAGGCCGGCGAGCCCGTGGCGAAGGTGAAGGGCAGGATCAGGATGCCGCCACGCGCGGCGGACCGCTTGATCGCCGATGCCCGCCGGTCGGGAGCGGAGAAGCTGCGCCGCGCGATCGAGCAGATCGCTGACCTGGAGCTCGCCGCCCGCGGCGGCGGCTCGGGAGGCATGGGTGAGGACACCGCCGCGCTGCTGGCGATCCAGCGGATCGCGGGGTGAGCTGAAAGGCGCCCAGTCCCGCGGACTGGGCGCACCGCGAAGGGCTCCTCAGCCGGCCCGGCGCATCCGCGCGGCGTGTGACTTCTTGCGCGCGCCGGTATTGCGGTGAAGCGCTCCCCGCTTTACCGCCTTGTCGATCGTCTGCATGAGCACGCGATGCTCGCTGTCGGCTGCCAGTTCGTCCCCTTCTGCCAGCGCCCCCTCGAGCCGATGGAAGTACGTCCTGATCTTCGACGTGTAGCGGCGGTTCTCCAAGCGCTCGCGCTCGGCGCGCTCGATGCGCTTCTTCTGTGAGTGGATGTTCGCCATGAGAGCTTGGAAGCAGACTGACGCCGCGGTGGGGATCCGCCGCGACGCGCCAACTCGATTAATATAGCGCCGCGGTGCCGGACCAGACTACCGAGGTGAGCGCTCCCGCACCCCCGCGCCGGCTCGCCCTGAGCACCGCGAGCTTCGCACTCGCCACCGTCGTCTCGCGGATCGCTGGTCTGGGCCGCGAGGTCATCGCCGCGAGCTACTTCGGCACCGGAGGCCCGGCTTCGGCGTTCACGATCGCGGTGGCGATCCCCAACCTGATGGCGAACCTGTTCGCGCAGGCGGCGCTCTCGGCGGCGTTCGTGCCGGTCTTCACCGACCTCCTGCAGCAGGGCCGCAAGCGCGAGGCGTTCAAGCTCGCCTCGACGCTGTTCTGGATCATCCTGATCGCGCTCGGCGCGCTGACCGCTGTCGGCATCCTCGCGGCGGGGGTGATCATGCCGCTCTTCACGGGGACGTTCAACGCGGCCCTGAACCACCTGACGGTGGGGCTCGCGCAGGTGCTGTTCCCGGTTGTGCTCCTGCTCGGGCTGAGCGGATTGCTGGTAGGGATCTTGCAGTCCTACGACGAGTTCTCGATCGCGGCGCTCGCGCCGGCGGTCTGGAACGTCGTCATCGTGATCCTGCTTGTCGTGCTGCATGACCAATTCCACGGTGGCGAGCGTTTGTACGCGTATGCGATCGGCTGGCTGGTGGCAACAGTCGTGCAACTCCTGATGGTCGCCTCGGCACTGCGACGGATCGACTTTCGCCTTCAGCTCTCGATCGACTGGCACGACCCGCGGGTTCGCCAGGTGTTCGTGCTGATGGCGCCGGTGACGATCGGGCTCGGGATCGTGAACCTCGACCAGCTCCTGAACTCGGCCTTCGGGACGCTGGTCTCCAGCCAGGCACCACGCGCGATCGACAACGCCTTCCGGATCTACCTGCTGCCCCAGGGCGTCTTCAGCGTCGCGGTCGCGACGGTGCTCTTCCCGACCCTCAGCCGTCAGGCCGCTCGCCGCGCGCCGGCCGAGATGCGGCGCACGCTCGCCAACGGGATGCGCCAGATCAACCTGCTGCTGATCCCTGCGGCGGCGCTGCTGATCGTGCTGGCCACCCCGATCACCCGTCTGGTCTTCCAGCGGGGGCAGTTCAACGCGCAGTCGACCCACCTCGTCTCGATCGCGCTCTTCTGGTTCGCCTTCAGCCTGCCGTTCGCCGGTCTGAACCTGCTGCTCACGCGGACCTTCTTCGCGCTCAAACGACCATGGATCCCGACGCGCCTGGCCGCGATCAACATGGTCGTCGACATCATCGTCAGCGTCGCCCTCTACAAGCCGCTCGGGATCGCCGGTCTGGTGATCGGGACCGCGATTGCCAACGCGGTGATGACCGCGCTCCAGCTCCAGCGCCTGCGAACCGGCTTCAGGGGCCGGCTCGAGGACGCGCAGACGCTGATGGTCACCGCCCGCATCCTCGTCGCCGCTGCCATCATGGCTGCCGTCGCGTTCGCGCTCTGGAGCCTGCTCGACGGGCTGCTCGGTCGCTCGCTGCCGGCGCAGATCGTGGCGCTCGGAGTGGCGCTCGTGGCAAGCGGAGCCTTGTACGTCAAGGCAGTGCTGTTGATGCGCATCCCCGAGGCACACCAGATCGAGGCGTTCGTACGCGGCCGGCTGGGCCGGCGTTGAGCTGGGGCCGCGTGACCGTATGACGGAGCGGCACGGCCTCTACGGACGCACTCACTGGCCTCAGTGACCGCCAGGCCGTCCTCCTCGGCCCGGGACCGACGAACGGGATGCCTGCGCTTTTCCGCGGTCAAACGCGAGTGCCGCCGGCCTGCTCCCGGCGGAGCGTCTCGGACGGTGTGAGACGGGCGAGGAAGCTGAGCGTCTGTGCCCAGGCACCCCGCGCGGCCGCGGGGGTATAGGAGGAGCGCGTATCATTGAAGAAGGCGTGCGGAGCGCCGGCGTAGACGACGGCCTCGAACTCCTTGCCCGCGTTGAGCATCGCGGATGCGAAACCGGGGACGCCCGCCATGACGCGCTCGTCCTCCGCGCCGTAGATCCCGAGCACGGGGCACGCGATATCGACGATCCTCTCATCGGGCGGGGATGCACCGTAGAACACCACTGCCCCGGTGAGCGCCGGCTCCTCGCAGGCGAGTAGCGCTGACACCCCGCCACCGAGGCAGAAGCCGATCGATGCCACCCGCCCATCGCAGGCCGGGTCCTCGCGCAGGCGCGTGAACGCGGCGCGCACGTCAGCGAGGTAGCGGTCTATCGGTCGCTGCGGGGAGAACAGCGCGTCGAGCGTCTCGCGGGTCGCACGCCCCCGCTCAGGCGGCAGTTGCGCGAGCGCCTCAGAGCGCTTGGAGGGATCCATCGCGTCAGCCTCGGGCAGCGCGTCGAAGAACGCCTTGGCTTCCTCGATGCGTTCGGGCGCGAGCTGGGGCTGGCGGCTGCCGTGCGAGTAGAGATCGGGCGCGAGGGCCAGGTAACCGGCTGCGGCGAAGCGGTCAGCCACGTCACGGATGTGCGCGTCGGCTCCCCATACCTCCTGAATCACCACCACTGCCGGCAGCCGCTCCCGCGCCCTGGCCGCCCGCGTCAGGTACGCGCTGACCGGCTCGCCGTCAGACGTGTACTCGATCCACTCCGCACTCAGCTTCATTTCAGACCTCTTTCTCACTCGCTGCTACGTGATCGTCCGCCGGTTGTACAGGTAAGGAGGCTCTGGGGTATCCATCTAAGCGGACCGCCAGGGTCGTCCAGCGGGCGGCCGCTCAAGGCTCGGCGCTCGGAGGCGGGTTCCGGGCGTGTGGCGGGGTCTGCGGCCCGGTCTGGGTGTGACGATCAGCTCGCGGTAGCGGACGGGGTCGTGAGCCACGGCGAGCTCGAGCACGCGGCAGAAGACCAGGCCGCGGCTGCGCGAGCGGCCCGCGCGAGTCAGTCTGCGTCAGCAGGTCCGCCCACCACCCCGGGGCGACGGCACCATCCAGGACGACGTGCTCGCCGAGCGGGTAGTACTGGGCGCTGCTGTGGGCGTAGCGGACGATCAAGGTGAGCGCGTCGATGACGGGCTGGTGGGCGGTGTTGTTGGAGTGGAACTCGAGCCAACTCGGCGAAGCGGTGTCGCACGGGTCGGCTGCGGTGCTACACCTATCTGTAGTGCCGACGACCCGACCGCGCTACACGCTTACCGACACTGGCCACCTGGCCGACCTGCTCGACGCTGCCGAGCGCCGCTGGCCAGAGGTGTCCGACCGCCGGCAACTGCTCGTGCGACTCGCTGAGGAAGGTCATCAAGCGCTCACCCGCAGCGAGCAGCAAGTCGACTCACTCGAGCGGGATCGGCGACAGAGCGAAGCTCTCGCGCGGATCCCGGCGCTGGTCGACGGTGAGCTGCTGCTTGCCGACCAGGCATGGGAGTGACCGGTGCGCAGACCCGCCGCTGGCTGCTGCTCGACAAGTCTGCGCTTGTGCGCGGGGTCGATGTCGACGCCTTGTTGGGTGAGCCCTGCCTGTGCGCGATCACTCGACTCGAGATGCTCTACAGCGCCAGGTCTCTGGCCGCCGACTCGTCCGAAGTCGGCGTCTGGGCTGAGCACCGTTCTGAGGTCCTGCCGGCATGAGCGTCCTACGGCTTGCGTTGCCGGACTGCGCCCTTCGCGGCGACGGTGAGAACACCAACCACGAGGCCCACAGTCGCGCCGACGATCCCCGCGGGCACGCCGAGTTCCAGGACGGCGAACCACGCAGTTGCCGCGTGCACGTGGAGCCCGATCACAAGCCCTGCGATCGCCCCGACCGCGCCAGCCGAGACCGCTCCCACCCTCGCGAATCGCACAGGAGGTGGGCCTGAGAGCAAAGCGAGGGTGAAGGCGCTCATCCAGATCGGCGAAAACGACGTACGCGGATTTCTCACGGTCACAGGCTGGCCGAGCCTACATCCCATCGGAGCCAGCAAAGCGTGTCGCGAACGCAATCGGCCTACGGCCGGGGGCGACGCGGCGACACGGCCCCTTCCGTCGTCGACCTGGCCGCAGCGGTTGTCCGTCACGAGGACCGCTGCAGCGGCGAAGCGGGCACCATCTGCGTGACACCCGTAACGCCTCGTTTCGTCCGCAAACACAAGTTCGCGGGCTCGACGGTTTCGGGCGACGTGTTTCCGCGCGACCCTCGCGCTCGCGGTAACACTAGGTATACTTTCCGGTGTGGCCAAGGTCATGATCTCTCTCCCAGACGAGCTTCTCGCTCGTGTCGACGCTCGCGCGAGCGAGCAGTGCAGCACCCGTAGCGCGACGCTGCGCGAGTTCGCCGAACGCGCGCTTGGCGAGCGCGAGCGACTACTCGCGCAACGAATGGCCGAGATCGACGCAAACACCACAGGACACGGCGGCAACGTCGCCGAGCAACTCAAAGCGGAGCGGCCGGATTGATCTTCCTGGACGCGAGCGTCCTGCTCGCTGCCGAGGACAGCGACGACGCGAACCACCACGCCGCTCGCGCGTTGCTGAGGACCGGTGCCATCGGCACGATCGATCTGGCGCTCTACGAGGTAACGAACATCGCCGAGGTGCGGTGGCACGATCCCGAAGCCAGCCGCCGCCTTCGAGACCGGATCTGGGCGATCGTGGAACTCGGAACCCTCGTCAGGGTCGACCGCGCCTTGGCCGACCGTACGTGCCAGCTCGTTCGCGAACACGGCCTGAGCGCATACGACGGCGCGTACGTGGCTGGCGCCGAACGGGTCGGAGCGATTCTCGCGAGCTGCGACGAACGCGATCTCGTGGGCCCAGGCCTCGCCCGCGCTCCCGCGACATTGCTCTGAGTTCACAGCGATGTTCGCCACGCCGAGCCGGGCCCGCCGACCAGACGACCCCTTCGTTGATCGGCAGACCCAGAGCAGCAGCCAGCGACGAGGACCGCGTCAGCGGCAAAGGGGTGGTCTCGGCACGGCGCCGTCGACGGCTACTACGCGCGCAAGCGATACGGCACGTCCGGTCCCCCCACACTGAGGCCCGCGGCACCTGCCACGTCATGTGGACGGCGGCCGGTCCGGCTCTTCATAGCGCGCGAGGTACCCGTCCGGGTGGTCGATGTCGAACACCATCTCTGGCTGAATGGTCGAAGCGAGCGGAAGTAGGCGCTCCGGGGTCATCCAATCGCGCCATCCAGTGATCACAGTCAAATCGGGATACCGCTCGGTGATCTGGTCGGCGGACCGTCGCACACATACATCCAAATGCCGCTTGTGCCGTAGTCGTCTACGACCAAAAAGGGCTTCTTGTCCTGACTTTGGAGAAGGGCTTTTGCGCTCCGCGCTCACCGTACTTCGGCGATGAGGGCAGGTAGGTGGTTCCGTGCAGCGGCGATGAAGTCAAGATCGGCAGCGGACGCCGCGGTCGTGTCGCGGGACACGTACATATCCTCTTCACGAGGGTTCCCGACGAGAATCACGTCATCCCCGCTCGTGTGATCGCGACCCTCGACGGACGCGATCCACGGAGCCGGTGACGCGGCCGCGAGGATGCTATCCAGCTCGACCAGTCGCTCTCCGACAGCCGGTCCTCGCGCACGTCGGCCATGACGGAAACGGTACTAGTTGGGGTGGCCTTCGGCCGTACGCGGATCGATGAAATACCTGAATGTAGTAAAGCTGCGAGCGTCGGGTATTTCCCATCAGCCAAGTCGCGAAGGGACCATCAAGGCCCGCCTCGGCGCCACTGGCCAGATGGCCGCTTTGCGGTCGCCGGATCTCAAGCAGACGTCAACGTCGGGCCTACGTCAGCGGCGAAGCAGGGGCGGTCCTGATCGGAAGCTGCGGGCCTGCTATGACTGACAGAAGGTCTCCCATCCGCCCTGGGCAAGATGCTCCGCCGGACGCTCTCAAAGCGGGGCTCTGAGCAATGTGGCTGGCGCTACTTTGGGCCTGGTGACACGGACCCGCGTGCTGGGCCTTCACCTGCGCTGACCGGTGCGCCAGCCATGTCCTTGGCTTTAGAGCGGGGAGTTGTTGGCGATCTCTGTCTCGAGCTGGAAGCCGCCGGTGATCGCCGCCGGTCGCAGGCTGTTGCCGCCCGGGTAGGCGATCGTGAACCTCCACCGATCGCCGGGCTCGCGGTCGCGCCCGGGCAGCCCCACGCGCAGCCGCCAGCGGCCGTTGCCGATGCGCGGGTGCGTGATGATCAGTACGCTCCGGTGACCGAGCTTGGTGCGCAGCGTGATCGTGAGTTTCTGCCCGTCGGCGCGCCGATCGATCGTGCCGGCGATCCTCAGCAGCGCGAGCGGGCAGTCGCTGTCGGTGAGGCTCGCGGTGTGCGCGCGGCGGGAGCTCTCGACCTTGCAGCCCAGGCGCGCCGGGGAAAGATGGAAGCGACGCAGGTGCAGCCGCGCGCTTCCGTCGGCGACCACGGGCCCGAGCTTCGCCACGAATGGGTTCTCGATCCCGGGCAGCTTGGGCTGCAGCGGATTGTGGGTGGGGAAGTCCGGCGAGCTGGTGTTGCCGGTGACGTAGGCATCCCCGGCTGTGTCGAGTGCGATCCCCTGCCCGGAATCGTCGTCGCTGCCGCCGAGGTAGGTGGAGTACAGCAGCGCCGAGCCGGCCGGGTTGAGCTTCGCCACAAACGCGGTCCCGCCGTTCACGCCGCCCCCGGCGGCGCCGTTCTTGGGCTGCAGCGGATCATGGGTGGGAAAGTCCAACGAAAAAGTAAAGCCGGTGACGTAGGCATCCCCGGCCGTGTCGACCGCGATCCCCTGGCCGGAATCGTCGCCGCGGCCGCCGAGGTAGGTGGAGTAGAGCAGCGCCGAGCCGGCCGGGTTGAGCTTCGCCACGAACGCGTTGCCGGCGTCGCTGGTGCCGCCGTTGGTGCCGCTGGCGTTCTTGGGCTGCAGCGGATCGTGGGTGGGGAAGTCCGTCGAAGTGGTATTGCCGGTGACGTAGGCATCGCCGGCTGTGTCGAGCGCGATCCCCTGCCCGGCGTCAAAGCCGCGGCCGCCGAGGTAGGTAGAGTACACCAGCGCCGAGCCGGCCGGGTTGAGCTTCGCCACGAACGCATCGCCGACAGCGAAGCCGACGTTGGAGCGCCCGCCAGCGAATTTGCGCTGCAGCGGATTGTGCGTCGGGAAGTCTCTCGAGTCGGTGTAGCCGGTGACGTAGGCATCGCCGGCCGTGTCGACCGCGATCCCCTGGCCGGAGTCGTTGCTGCTGCCACCGAGGTAGGTGGAGTACAGCAGCGCCGAGCCGGCCGGGTTGAGCTTCGCCACAAACGCGTTCCCGCCGTTCACGCCGCCCCCGGCGCCGCCGTTCTTGGGCTGCAGCGGATCATGGGTGGGAAAGTCCAACGAAAAAGTGAAGCCGGTGACATAGGCATCCCCGGCTGAGTCGACCGCGATCCCCTGCCCGACGTCCCCGCCGCCGCTGCCGCCGAGGTAGGTGGAGTAGAGCAGCGCCGAGCCGGCCGGGTTGAGCTTCGCCACAAACGCGTTGCCGGCGCCGCTGGTGCCGTTGGCGCCGGCGAATTTGGGCTGCAGCGGATCGTGGGTGGGGAAGTCCGTCGAAGTGGTATTGCCGGTGACGTACGCGTCGCCGGCCGTGTCGACCGCGATCCCCACCCCGGCGTCCCCGCCGCTGCCACCGAGGTAGGTGGAGTAGAGCAGCGCCGAGCCGGCCGGATTGAGCTTCGCCACGAACGCGTCGGCGAAGGGGGGGTAGCCCCTGCCGCCGAGTTTGCGCTGCAGCGGATCGTGAGTCGAGAAATCCGACGAGATGGTGAAGCCGGTGACGTACGCGTCGCCAGATGAGTCGACCGCGATCCCGGCGCCGTCGCCTTCGACGCTGCCGCCGAGGTAGGTGGAGTAGGCGAGCGTCACCGTCGGGTCGAGCACCAGCGCCCGGTGGTGGTCATACGCGCCGAGCCTGATCGAGACCCGGTCGCCAGAGAGCACGTAGCGGCTGGCGACCGTCCGGCGCCGGCCGCCGGTCAGCTGGTACGCGCGCGGCGCGAGCTGGCGCACCGTGCGCCCAGCGCCCGCGGTGAGGATCAAGTTGCCGGCCGCATCGAGCCGCAGGCTGCTCTGGCCGTGGTAGCCAAGCCGGATCTGGCGAGAATCGGCGCCCGGCGCGATGTCAAACACGTACTCGAGCTGGTCTCGCGAGCCGGTGAAGGTCGCGTCGATCCCGGTCCACACCCCCCGGTAGGTGGCACCGGAGAAGGTCGGGATGTTGGTCTGCCAGCGGTGGCGGTCGTTGCCGATCAGGTAGTTCACCCGCCCTGGAAGCTCGCGGCCGGCGGTCAGCCGCACCCGCGGGCTCTCGCCCACGAACCCGACCGACACCGTACGCACCGACACCCGCCGCAGCCGATGGCCGCCCCGACCCGAAGCATCCGCGGTCAGCGCCCGGGCCGCGCGCCCCCCACGGGCCGCGGCGCCGCTGTGGCGATCAAGCGCCAGCAGCGCCCCGCTGTCGGTCAAGCCGAGCACGTACCCGGCGCCGTGGGCGATCAACCGCACCCGCCGGTTGGCCTGACCGCGGTTAGGCGCAAAAGACAACGGCAACCGGCCATAGGCCGCGGCAAGACGATCACGAGTCGCGGCCGAAAGACCACGCGCGTGACGCGGGTTAGATCCAGCCGCCGGCAGCGCCGTGCCCAGAATGAGCAACGCGAGCGACCCGACCACTGCCGGAGCCATCCTCCCCGCCAGTCTCCGTGCGCTCACAGCGTGGGACGGTATCCGACTATGCACAAAATGCGAACGCCAAGCAGCGAGAACCTCACTTTCTGCGTACACGAACATGCGGCAGTCTGCCTCAACCAAATCACCCACTTCGAGACCACCGCTTCGAGCGAGGACCAGCCACCTCGCGGCGATCGACACCCCACCACTGCGTGGCCGCTTTGCCGCTCGAGGAGCCGCCCGGTCGACAGCTGCTCTCGTTGTCGGCGGACTGAGAGCAGTAGTGGGAGTCCCTTGACCATCTGGTGCAGGCCGGGCTGGAGCGCCCGTCCGGTCACCCGGTCACCGATCCTGGGTGGCTGCGGCTACCGCGGCGGCGATGTCCTTGATGAGGATCATTAGGTGCAATGGGTCGGTAGGCGAGCGTTCGAGACCGTGGCGGAGGTAGAAGTCGCGGGCATGGTTGTCGATCGCGTGGACGAGCATCGCTCGGACCCCGATCGTCTCGGCGGCGGTGAGTGTGCGGGACATCGCGTCGCGCAGCAGCCAGGCTCCGAGTCCCCGTCCGGTGACCGAGGTGTCGACCGCGAGCCTTGCGAGCAGGACGACCGGGATCGGATCCTGGGGCATGCCTTTGATGGTCCGGGCGGTCGCGGCTTCGCGTTCGAGGCCGGCAGCCGTGAGCGCGTAGTAGCCGACGACGCGATGTTGTGAGTCGGCGGTGAGGTAGGTTCGCGCGGAGCCGGCAGCAGCGGCTTGGAGCGCGTGCCTTTGCAGCCATTGGTTCAGCGATGCTCGACCGCAGTCGAACAGCTCGAGCGCGTGGTTGGGTGTGAGCGGTTCGGGGTCGCCGAAGCGGCCCACTACTCGGGCCGCGGGCGGCCGAACAGCTCGACCACAGCTGGGGTCTCGCGGGCGGGGCGATCCAGCGCTGCCGTGAACGCTCGCCATTGTGAGGTGGTCAGCACGAACCGGGTTCGGTCCGCGAGGATCCGTTCGGCACGTTCACGTCCGCTCTCCACCAGGAACTCCGACAGCGATTCGTGGCTGGCCGCGGCGGCGCTGCGAAACAGCTCATCGTCGCTGGCGGCCACACGGAGGTGCACGCGCTGAGCCTTCGTCTCAGACATCATCGCCGAGTGTACGCCGCTTGTACGCACAGATCAAGACGCTCTCGGCGCGTGCTCCCCTCGACTGGGGCTCAGACCAGCGACACGATCCCTTGCGAGTCCGGATCGGCCGGACAATCGATCGCTCCTGAAAGGAGAAGGTCATGGCAGCAACAACTCTTATCGACGCCGCAGGCCGCCAGCGCTCCCCCGTCACCGTGCCCGGGTACCTGGCCGGGCGCTCGTGCGGCTGAATACGACCTTCGGGATGGCGCACCAGGCCTCGGCGAACGCGACCTCAGACTCGGTTTCGCGCAGCGATGGATCCGTGTGCCACGCGAGCATCGTCTCGTAGAGCCTGCGGCCCATTAGAAATCCGCCGAGCTCGCGTGTCTGCTCAGTGTGAAAGCGAAACTGCTCGTCCGTCGGGAACGTGAATCCGAACGCGCCCTCGCGGTCGGCGATGAAGCCGTCCACCGACACGCTCATCGAGTAGATCAGCATGACGTTGAGCTCATCGCTGGAACTTCGCCCACGCGCCGGGGACGGGCACGAGTGGCATCACTCTCACGGCGTCGCCCGGAAGGATCGTGAACTGCGGGGGGCGTCGGGCGTCCTCGCCCCGGCTTCATGCGAGGAAGTGCGAGCGACCTTCGAACCGAGACCACGGGCTCATTTGTCGACGCTTTTCCGCTTGCGGCTTGCAATCGCTTGAGGGCACCCGTAGCAAAATGCGGTTGTACGATGCAAGCGGTATGAGGCAGTCGCATGAGCCGCGGTCGGGATGCCCGATCAACGCGACCGTCGAGGTATTCGGCGACCGCTGGAGCCTGCTCGTGCTGCGCGACATCGTGTTCGGAGACCGGCGCTACTTCCGTGAGCTCCAAGCCGGCTCAGAGGAGGGAATCGCTTCCAACATCCTCGCCGACCGGCTCAAGCGCCTCGTCGAAGTCGGATTACTCACCCGCGAGGACACGCGCTCGGGCCAGCGCGCGCTACAGCCTCACCGAAGCAGCGATTCAGCTCGTTCCCGTTTTCGCCCAGCTCGGCAGTTGGGGCCTGCGCCACCGTCCCACGAGCCGCGAGCTCAGAGTCCGTGCCGAACTGCTCGAACAGGGCGGCCCACAGCTCTGGCAGCGATTCATGGACGAACTCCGCCACATCCACCTCGGCACCGGCACTCAACCGACCACACCGACGGTCCGCCAGCAATTGCACGCTGCCTACCTCGCCGCCGTAAGCGACTGACGCATTTGCTGCTGGCTTCACGAAGGAGGGGGTCTGTCGGAAGCCGCGTCGATCAGGCTCGGCACTTCTGCTTCCGGCGGAGTGCGGCCAGACGGCTCAACAGCGACCCGGGAAGAGACCTGCATTCATGTCGCCGCGCAACTCCGCCGCAGCTCCCCGAGAGACCCGGTTCGCGCGGAACGCGGGACTCGCGGTCGGTCCAGAGCTTCACGCTGCACGCTGGGTCGTCGGCGCTATCCTTACTTCCTACCTATCCGTAAGGAAGCCACATGGATACGAGTGCGAAGATCACCTCCAAGGGTCAGGTCACGATCCCGAAGAGCGTTCGGGACGCGCTTGAGCTGGACGACGGCGACGAGCTGGTGTTCCGAGTCGAACGCTCGCGGGCGGTGATCGCCAAGACCCCGAAGTTCCTTGACCTCGCGGGCAGCGTGCCGGTTCCGGTCGGAAAGCGCGGCACGTCGTGGGATGAGGTTCTGCGTCGCACTCGAGCCGACCGCGCGGGACGACGCCGCTGAGCGCGTTCGTCGACACGAACGTCCTGATTCGGCACCTGACGGGCGATCCGCCCGACATGGCGGCCAGGGCTACGGCCGCGCTAGCCGCCGCTGAGGAGCTGTTGCTGGCCGATCTCGTCGTTGCCGAATGCGTCTATGTGCTCGAATCGTTCTACGAGGTCGAGCGCGAGCGGGTCGCTGAGTTGATGCGCGCTGCGATCGCGCTCCCGTCGATCAAGGCCATTGACAGCTCCACGTTGCTGCGCGCGCTCGAGGTGTACGAGGTGGAGCGCCTCGACTTTGCGGAGGCGTACCTCGTCGCGCAGGCCGAGACCACCGGAGTAGGCGCGGTGCTGTCGTTCGACAAGTCGATCGATCGCCTCGGCACCGTGGAGCGCCAAGGGCCCTGATACGGCCGCACGACCCGCGGACCGTCTGCGCCTGGCGCCGCCTGCTCCTCTGTTCGGGCAGCGGGAGCCTCCCAGCCCAAGATCTGGCCCAACGACACTCTCGCATTCGCCCGACGAAGCGATGGCCTGCACGCCGCCGAGGCAGGGTTCCGCAGAGGAACGCCGGCAGAAGTGGTCCACACGGCGTGCTCGGCTTCTGCTTTGCCCTGGCGAAAGCGGAAAGTGCTGGACGCGGCGCGCTTGGAGCGCGACCGGTGGCGGCGCCCAAACCTCAGTAGGCGCCCAGGTTTTGGCTACTTGTCGGTTGGTGCCACATTCCTTAACGGCAGCACGAGTACCGCGCGCAGACGGTGCAGCATCGCCCACGCTGTCTGGTAGGAGCCGATCTCCAGTGCTGCAGGCTCATCGCCGAGATACCGTCCTTCTGGGTTGCGGACAGCCAGCAGGCCATGAACCACACCGTCAGCGGAGTGCGCGTGCGATCGAAGATCGTCCCTGCCATCGGCGATGTCCGCTCTCCACACCCTGAGCACTTCCAGCGGCCATCGCCGATCAGCCAGCCGCCCGCATGCCCACAGCCCGGGCAGACGAACCCCTCAGGCCACCGCAGCCAGGCCAGGTAGTCCAGGCAGTCAGCGTCGGCCCCGAACCAGGCGTGGCACTCGCCCAACGAGCGGATAGTGCTTTCCGGCTTGACGACTGGAGAATCGCTCATTCTAGTCCGCTTAGATGGATAGCCCACAAGGAGGCAAATCCGCTCCAAGAACCACCACCCACGACCCACGCCCCTACCCTTGAGAAGACACCGATGTCCGACCAGGCCCTCATTCGCAACTTCTCGATCATCGCCCACATCGACCATGGCAAGTCCACGCTGGCCGATCGGATCCTCGAACTGACCCGCACTGTCGCTCCGCGAGCCATGCGTGCGCAGGTGCTCGACACCATGGACTTGGAGCGCGAGCGCGGGATTACGATCAAGGCCCAGGCGGTACGGGTCTTCTACGAGGCCGGCGACGGCAACACCTACCAGCTCCACCTGATCGACACCCCCGGCCACGTCGACTTCACTTACGAGGTCTCGCGCTCGCTGGCGGCGTGCGAGGGAGCGCTGCTGGTCATCGACGCCTCCCAGGGCGTCGAGGCGCAGACGATCGCCAACACCTACCTGGCAGTCGAGGCGGGACTCGAGCTGATCCCGTGCCTGAACAAGGTGGACCTCCCAGGCGCCGAGCCCGAGCGCGTCGCCGAGGAGGTGGCGGATCTGCTTGGCGAGCCGGCCGGCAATGTCCGGCAAATCAGCGCCAAGACGGGGGAGGGGGTGATCGACATGCTCGAGGAGCTCGTCGCGCGTGTCCCGCCACCGTCCGGGGACCCCGGCAAGCCCCCCCGCGCGCTGATCTTCGACTCTCAGTTCGACCAGTATCGCGGTGTGATCGCCTACGTGCGCGTCGTCGACGGGTCCTTCACCAAGGGAGAGGCGATCCGTGCGATGCAAACCGGGACCGAAGCGGAGATCGACGACATCGGCTTCTTCGCCCCGCTGATGATCTCGGCACCGGCGCTGGGAGCCGGCGAGGTGGGCTTCCTGACCACAGGGATCAAGGACGTCACCAGGCTGCGGGTCGGTGACACTATTACCACCATGGCCCACCCGGCCGCGCACCCGCTGCCCGGCTACCGCGAGGTCAAGCCGATGGTCTTCTGTGGCCTCTATCCGATCGACTCAGACGACTACCCCGAGCTGCGCGACGCGCTCGAGAAGCTGACCCTCAACGACGCTGCCCTGGGCTGGGAGCCCGAGACCTCGGACGCACTCGGGTTCGGTTTTCGGTGCGGCTTTCTCGGCCTGCTGCACATGGACATCGTGCGCGAGCGCCTGGAGCGCGAGTACGACCTGGAGCTCCTGGCGACGATGCCGAGCGTCGAATACGAGGTGACGCTGACCGGGCTCGAGGGCAAGACGATCCCTGTGCACTCGCCCAACGACATGCCCGATCCGGGGCAGGTCGCGCAGGTGCGCGAGCCCTACATCCGCGCCTCGATCCTCACTCCGAAGGAGTACATCGGGCAGATCATGGAGCTCTGCCAGGAGCGCCGCGGGGAGCACGCGGGCATGCACTACCTGTCATCGGAGCGCGTGCAGTTGACATACGAGCTCCCGCTGGCGGAGATCGTGCTTGACTTCTTCGACCAGCTCAAGTCCCGCACGCGCGGCTATGCCTCGCTTGACTACGAGTTGATCGGGTTGCGCGACTCGGATCTCGTCAAGCTCGACATCCTGCTCGGGGGCGATCCTGTCGACGCGCTCTCGATGCTCGTGCACCGCTCGAAGGCCTACGCCGCGGGGCGCACCCTGACCGAGAAGCTGCGTCAGAAGATTCCCCGCCAGCAGTACGACGTCCCGATCCAGGCTGCGATCGGCTCGCGCGTCGTCGCCCGCGAGACGATCAAGGCATACCGCAAGGACGTGATCGCGAAGTGCTACGGAGGTGACATCAGCCGCAAGCGCAAGCTGTTGGAGCAGCAGAAGCGCGGTAAGCAGCGGATGAAGCAGGTGGGCCGGATCGAGGTGCCCCAGGAGGCGTTCCTGGCGGTGCTCGAGCTGGGGGAGAAGGGGTGAGGCCGGGCCCCGGGGCCCCCCGCGTGTGGGGGGTCCGAAGCGAGCCCTCGTCAGCGGCTCGCGCGCGCTATCCAGCGCCACATCCCAGCGTCTGCACCGGGTACTGGGCGATCAGCGGATCGGCGGTCAGGATCGGCACGTCGAGTAGCTTTGCCTGCGCGACCAGCAGCCGATCGAATGGGTCACGGTGCAGGCGAGCAAGCGCTGCCACCGCGAGCGCGTGCGGGTGCTCGATGGGCAGGGCGTGGGCGCCGATCGCGCGCACGCGCTCGGGCACATAGGTTTGCGGTGGCTCAGGCAGCGGGAGCTTGCCGAGCCCGTACTTGATGGCGATCTCCCAGGAGCTGGCAGCCGAGAAGAGCAGCTCGCTGCGTGGATCTTCGATCAGGCCCAGATGCTCGCCGACTCGCTCGGGTTCAGTCTGTAGCCACAGGAAGACGTGCGTGTCGAGCAGCAGCTTCACCGCTCGAACGCGGCGAGGACGTCATCGGGTAGGGGGGCATCGAGGTCCTCAGGCACGACGTAGCGCCCGCGATCCATCGCCAGTCGCCGCACGGGCGACTGGCGCGCGGGCACGAGACGGGCCACCTCCTCGCCGCGCCGGGTGATCACGATCTCCTCTCCGGCCGCGACATGAACCAGCAGCTTCGAAAGATGGGTCTTTGCCTCGTGTACTCCAACGGACTTAGTCATGGACTAAGTCTAGCAAGCTTGTCTTATGTAGCGCGCCTACACCCAACCACGAGGCCCAGCCCCGCCGCGCCCGCGTTCAAAGCGATAGTCGTGGCGGCGGTGCGCGCGGGGCCCGCAGGGAGCGCGGCGGCAGCACCCAAGCCGCCCGAAGAACCACCAGCCGAGCACTGCCCAAACGACCCACAGCGCGGTCACGCTCGTGACCAGGAAGATCACGGCCATCACGACCGGGACAAGGAGCGCGAGCGCGAGCGCCGGCCGGGCCAGCGCGAGCCCGGTGGAGCGATGTCGCTCGGTGCGACCAACGCGATCGCCGGGCAGATCGGCGACGAGCAGATCGAGCTCGCCATAGGTTCGGGCCCTCAGCGCGGCAGCGAGGCGCTGCTCCAGCTCGTGGGCCGCCAGCCGTCCCTCTGAGGTCGCTTGCCGTAGCCGCTCCCCGGTCTGTTCGCGATCCGTGTCTGACGCTCGGAGGTCAGCTCGTAGTGCCATGCCCGTAAAGGCTACCGCGCGGACGTTCGGGCGGCAATCGGCTGCCCGTAAGCGAAGTCTGCCCCAGAACCGAATCCGGCCCGCTGAGCGGGCCGGTCCGTACTACTGGGAGGAGGTACTGCTATGAGGTACGTCGCGAGTGGAAGAATGAGGGATGCACCTGAACGAACGTTAAATTCTGGTTAGCAGTTGCGCAAGCACAGCCGGATGAGATCGTGCCCGTCCACGCCTACGCCCCCCACCGGAACCCGATCGCGGCCGGCGCCGGCGCCAGCGGGCTCACCGGCAGCCCCGGCGGCGGGTCGTTCTCGTTGTATCCCACGGGAGCGAGATCGTTGGGCGTATCGGGATGAAACAGGGAGGCGAGGTACTGGTTCTGGCCGCGCCCGGGCCCGAGCTCGAACTGGCCGCCGCCGTAGACGCCGATCCCGTGCGCCGCGCAGTAGTCGTAGGCCGCGCAGAGCCCGGGCAGGCCGCCCATGCGCGAGGGCTTGAGGTTGACCATCCTCGGGGGAAACGGAAGCGCTTCGATGTCGGCGATCGAGTGGATCGGGGCATCCCAGGCGATGCGGTCGTGTTGATCGGCGAGCGCCGCGGCGCTCTCGGGGGTCACGAGGTCGGGGTCCTCGAGCCAGGCGCTCGGGAACGCCTGCACCACGCGGCGGCAGAGCACCGGATCGGGAGGATTGTCGACGACAGTGCCGTGATAGAGAGCCTTGAAGTCCACGGAGTCCACGGCCCTCGTTTCGGCGAGCGCGGCGATCAGCTCGGGGGTCCACGAGCTCGTCGGGTCGAGCTTGAAGCGCAGCGACGGGTAGCTGGCCAGGCGCCGCTCGATCGGCTCCAGCGCCGGCGGCTCCCCGAGCCGTAGCGAGACCACGAACGTGACCGGACGCGGCTCTCGGCCGAGCACCTCGTGCAAGGAGCGACCAGCCTGGCGCAGCGCGAGGTCGAGCGCCGCGCTGTGAAAGGTCCAGCGGCGGTAAAGCCTCGAGACATCGCGCTCGGGCGCCACCGGGAAGAGGTCCAGCGAGTCGATCAGATCGCAGAGCTCCGCGAGCGATCGTCTGCCGACTAGCGGCTGGCTGGGCCCCGCCTCCTGCAGGGCGACTTGGTCGGCGCGCTCGTAGACGACATCCTCCCCGACGCCTTCCAGGCCGCCCCCCCGCAGGCGCACGACAGTGCTCAAGCGCTCAAAGCCGCTGGAGACCTCGGCCCGCAGGCCGTCCAGGTCGTAGCCCTCGACCTCGACCGGCAGCTCGGCGAGCAGATCGAACGTGCTCACGCTGCGCTCCCGCTCATCCGGCCGCGCTCCCAGCTTCCAGGCGCGCCACCAGCTCCTCCAGGCGCAGCTCCTGCAGTCCGCGGCTGACCGCCTCGAGCTCCGATGCGCAGTACTCGATCAAGTTCTGGCCCTCGGAGACCAGCTCGAGCGTCTCCCTCAGACCTGCGTCGCCTGAGTCGAGGTGGCGGATGATCTCCTCGACGCGCGCGACGGCGGACTCGTACGTGCGCTCCTCGCGCTCCTCACCCTCCCGACCTTCCTCACCCTCCCGACCCTCCCGACCTTCCTCAGCGGCCTCGCGCTCCTCAGCCACAGTCGTCCTCCTGCACGCGCGCCCGCACCACATCATCGTGGAAGCGCAGGAGGAGATCGCCGGCCGCTCTAGCATCGGCGGCGCGGGGCAGTGGAGCCCCCGCCCGGTCCTCCACCAGCGCGTAGCCGCGGGCCAGCGTTCGCCGCGGATCGTGGGCACCCAGTGCGAGCCTGAGCCCGTCGAGCTCTCGCCTGCACTTGATGGCTTGCGAGGTCTGTGCTCGTGCTGCGCTGCGGCTTAGCACGAGCAGGTGAACGGCGGCCAGCGACCGTCCCTCCTCGCCACCGCGCCGGGCGCTCGCGCGCAACTCGCGCAGCGCCTGGTGAAGACGGTGGCGCTGCTTGGCGAGGTGCTCGGTGGGAGCACGTGAGAGCGCGCCGAGCGTCTGAGCGCGGCCCAGCACCGCGCGGGCACCGTGGTGCCGGAGCTCTCGGGCGGCGCGCGCAGCCCCGGCGCGCGCGTCGCGGCAATCGATCGGGACGGCAGCCTCCGCGGCGTGCGTGGGGGTGGAGCAGCAGACCGCGGCCACGTCGTCGATCAGCGTCCGATCGGTGTGATGGCCCACCGACGAGATCACCGGTACGCGGAGCAGCGCGACGGTCCGGCACAGCGCCTCGTCGCAGAAGGCGAACAGGTCGGCCAGCGAACCGCCTCCCCGTGCCACGATCACCACCTCGACCTCGGCCAGGGCGGCAAGCTCGCGCAGCGCTCCCGCAATCCTGGGCGCCGCGTGGCGATCCTGGACCGGGACGAAGGCCCACACCAGGCGCCCGCCCCAGCCGCGGCGGTGCAGCCCTGCGAGCACGTCGTCCCGTGCTTTTCCACGCTCGCCGGTGACGACGCCGATCGTGCGCGGGAGCAGCGGGCGCGCCAAGCGCTTCTGGGGCTCGAACAGGCCATCGGCATCGAGCACGCGGCGAAGTCGCTGCAGCGCGAGGAGCAGATCGCCCTCGCCCTCGACGCGCAGCTCGGAGACCGCGAACGTGAAGGACGGCGAGGACGCCGAGCTCCCCGGGTAGTAGTCACAGCCGCCGCCGGCGACGATTCGCGCCCCGTCGACGAGCGCGACGCCGAGCCGCTCGAAATCATCGCGCCACATCGAGCACGCCAGCGCCCCCCTGGCGTCGCGCAGCTCGAAGTAGATCCGGGCTCGAGAGACCTTGAAGCCCCAAACCTCGCCCACGATCTGGACCCGCGCGAGCCGGCGCAGGCGGAGCCTGAGCGCTGCCGCGTAGGCCCCGACCGCAAACGGACCCGGGAGCAGGCTGTCAGATGCGTGTTGGGCGCCGGCGAGCTCGTGCTGGGCCATGTTCCAGCGAGGCTAGCGGCCCGAGCCGGATCGGATGAGTCACGCGGCCTCCTGCTGGCGAGCAGGGATAGCGAGCGCAGGCCAGGCGTGAGCGGCAATCCCCGGCGCCTCAGCGCTCGGGTGCGCCCGGGCTGCGGACGCCCGCGCCACGGACACTGGCGCTCCCACGCTCACGCTTCAGGAGCTCTAGGTCCGCATCGACCATCATCCGAATGAGCTCCTCGAACCCAACCTTGGGCTCCCAGCCAAGGATTCGCTTGGCCTTGCTCGCGTCGCCGATCAAGTGCTCCACCTCGGCGGGGCGCAGCAACGTGGGGTCGCTCACGACGTGGTCCTCGGTCTTCAAGCCGGCGTGGTCGAACGCAACCTCGAGGCAGTCGCGAACCGAGTGCGCGGAGCCGGTCGCGACGACGTAGTCCTCGGGCTGGTCCTGCTGGAGCATCAGCCACATCGCGCGGACGTAGTCTCCCGCGAAGCCCCAGTCGCGCTCGGCGTCCAGGTTGCCGAGATGGAGCTCCGTCTGCAGCCCCAGGCGGATCGCCGCGGCGTGCCAGGTGATCTTGCGGGTGACGAACTCCAGGCCCCGGCGGGGGCTCTCGTGGTTGAACAGGATCCCGCTGGTTGCGTAAAGGTCATAGGACTCTCGGTAGTTGACGGTGATGAAGTGTCCGTACGCCTTGGCCACCCCGTACGGCGAGCGCGGGTAGAAGGGCGTGCGCTCGGTCTGTGGGACCTCGAGCACCTTGCCGAACATCTCGCTCGAGGACGCCTGGTAAAAGCGCGCGCCGGGGCAGACATCGCGCATCGCCTCGAGCAGGCGCGTCACGCCGACGCCTGAGAACTCGGCTGTCAGCGTCGGCTGCGCCCACGACGCCGCGACGTAGGACATCGCGGCGAGGTTGTAGATCTCCGCCGGGCGCGCGGCTCGGAGGGTGTCGACGAGCGAGCGCTGGTCGAGCAGGTCACCTTGGTGGAGCACCAGCCGATCGCGGATGCGCTCGATGCGCTCGAACTTCTCGGTCGAGGACCAGCGCACCATGCCGTGGACCTCGTAGCCCTGCTCGAGCAGGAAGTCGGCCAGGTATGACCCGTCCTGGCCCGTGATGCCGGTGATCAGCGCGCGGGTGCTCACGCTGGCGCCTGCGCCGCACTACCCGCGCCTGGAATAAGGCCGGCCTCTCCCGTGCCGCCGCCCGCCGCTCCCGTGCTCGGCGCCTGCTCGCGAAGCCACTCCACCGTCTGCCCGATGCCATCCCGCAGGTCGACCCGCGCCTCCCAACCGAGCATCTGGCGGGCCTTCTCCACCGACGGCCAGCGCCGCTGCACGTCGACCTCGAAGCTCGAAACGTGCCGGAAGCGCAGGCGGGAGGGGTCCTGGCAACACGCTTGCCAGATGACGCGGGCGATCTCGGCGACGCTCAATTCCTTTGAGGCGGAGATGTTGAAGTCCTCGTTCTCACCCGCCGTGCAGGCCATCGCGGTGACGATCCCGTCCGCGATGTCCTCGACATGGGTGAGCGTGCGGGTCTGCTCCCCGGAGCCGAAGATCTCGAGCGGGCTCTGGCCGGCGAGCGCCTTGGCGATCAGATCGGGGACGGCGTGGGCGATTCCGGGCTCGGCGCGATCGGGCAGCTCGCCTGGCCCGTAGGCGTTGAAGGGCCGGCAGATCGTGTAGCGCAAGCCGTGCTGGTCGTGGGCGGCGCGGGTGTAGACCTCGCCGCCCAGCTTGGAGAATCCATATGCAGAGCGCGGTGCAGGGCAATCGGGCAGGTGCGCTTCGGTAGTGGGGAACTCGGTCGCCCGCTCGAACACCATCGAAGAGGAAACGTAGACCAGGCGCTCCACGCGCTGCTCGATCGCCGCCCTGACGACCGCGCCGGTAAGCGCGTTGTTGACCTCCGTCAGGGTGTACGGGAGCTTGTGGAAGTTGGCGATCCCGCCGACGATCGCCGCCAAATGAATCGCGTGCGAGCAGCCGTCCAGTGCCGCTCGTGCAGATGCGGTCTCGCGCAGATCGCCGGCGTGGATCTCGCAGCGCTCGCGCATCCATTGCGGTGGCGGGCGATGGTCGCCGACGCGCACCTCCCAAGCGGGATCGTCCAGCAAGCGCCTGACGACAGCAGAGCCGATCATCCCGGAGCCGCCTGTCACGAGCACGCGCGACATCTAGGGCCGCGCATCTCGCGCCGCCGGGCGGGCATCTCGCGGCGCCGGGCGGGCATCTCGCGGCGCCGGCCCACCGCCGCGCGCCGGCGCCCCACCGTCTGGCGCCGCTCCGAGCTCGATCGCGATGCCGACGAGCACCGCGGCCTCGGGGGCGTAGCTGAACACCTGACCGGTGCCGAGCGCGTTCCAGGCGTCCACCAGCAGGCAATCCTCGGCGACCCGGGCGAGGATCTCCCCAACCGCCTCGGGGCGCCCGAACTCGGAGTGGTTTGTGGCGATGATCACCACGTCGGCATCTTGAACCGCCTGGCCCAGCGGCTGCGTGGGGCTCAGCGCGTGGGGGTCGCTGACTGCGACGTCGGCGAGCTCGCGCTCCAGCAGCCGGATCAGCTTTTCGGAGAGCGAGTCGCGCTCGTCGTCGGTGTCGCGCTTGAAGGTCAAGCCGAGGACCGCGACCTTGCGCGAGGCGAGGCTTCCGATCCGGCGCTTGACGCCCTCGACGAGGAACAATGGGACCGACTCGTTGATGCGTGAGACGGCGAGCAGCATTCCCGGAGCGTTCGAGCGCTCCTCGGAGAACGCAAAGTCCTTGCGCAGGCAGGTGCCGGCGGTCATTCCGGGCATCGCGATCCCGCCGCGCGGATAATCGTGGTTGATCAGCTCGATCACCTCGAACACGTTCGCGCCGTAGCTCTCGCAGTCCATCATCAGCAGGTTGGGCAGTGCGAACGTGGCGTAGCGCAGGATGTTCGTCCAGATCTTCGCCAGCTCGGCCTGCACGGGCGTGGTCTTGACGATCGGGGCGCCCAGCAGCTCGAACACCCCCGCGGCGCGCTCGGTACAGGCGTCGCTCACCCCGCCGACGATGCACGGGAGCGTGCCGATCTCCTTCAGGAATCGCCCGGCGGCGATGCGCTCCGGGGCATGCGCCACGAAGACGTCCTCGCCAACGCGCAGTCCACGCTGCTTCTCCACGTAGCCGGCGACGAACTCCGTCGTTCCCGGCGCGATCGTCGATCGCAGGATCAGCGCGTGGCCGGTGCTCAGCAGCGGCAGCAGGTCATCCAGCGCTGCTCGCACCTGGCGCAAATCGCTCTCGATGTGGGAGAAGGACGGTGTGCCGATCGTGATCACGATGTCCTGCGCCTGGGCTGCGTCGGTAGCCAGTTCGCTCAGCTCCAGGCGACCGCTGCTCCGGACGCGATCGAGCAGCTCCTGGGTGCCGGCTTCGGCAAATGGCATCCGTCCCGCTCTGATCGACTTCAGCACCTGAGGATCGTGATCCACGCCGAGCACTCTTGCGCCGCGGTCTGCGAAGCACAGCGCCAGCGGCAGCCCCACCCGGCCCAGGCCGATGATCGAGATGGACCGCTCGTGGCTCATGCGGTGCCGGTGAGCGAGGCGCGTCGCGCGGGAATCATGGGAGGCCGATGATCGAGACAGCGCTCGGGGGCATGGGGGAAACTTAGCCCTACTTGAAGCGGGCCGGCTTCACGTGGGGCCGGGGGGCCGGGTCACCAGTCGCCGAACGCGCTGTTGCCGCGCCGAAATCGGCGGACTCCAGGCGATAGGGTGACTTCGGCTCTAGGGCGAAAGACTTCCGCTCAGTTTCCCGCGCCGGCTTCGCCGGCTGCCCGGGTCCCGTGAAAATAGGGGGGAGAACCCGAGCGTGTCGCGACCCGAGCGTGTCGCGACCCGAGCGCGTCGCGACCCGAGCGCGTCGCGACCCGAGCGTGTCGCGACCCGAGCGTGTCGCGACCGAGCGCTACTCGCGCCATAACTCGACAGTCGAGGACAGCGCTGAGGCGACTGTCGTGTGCGTGTCGTTATCCGCGCTCCACGCGACAGTCGCCTCTCAGAAGAGCGCGACTGTCGAGCTCTGACGCCCGGCGGCCCGTGAGAGTCCTGTCGAGCTCACCCCGAGGATCGCCGGCTCCACAGCCAATGCTCAGGGGAGGTCTCCTCGCCGGGGCGCCCGGGCGGGCGAGTAATTGCGAGCACAGAACACTGCCACACTGCCGGGAAAGCTGGGGCAATTTTCCGCTCAGTCGATCTCGGCAATGCGATGTGAGATGTCGAGCTCGAGCGAGGTGATCAGCCGATCGGCGACTTCACGCATCTCGCCCTCGATGAGGAAGCCCACTCGCCGAAGGATCGCGTTTTTGGCGATGGGCCAAACGTTGATCAAGTTGACGAATGCCTGGCGTTCGCCTGTGCCGTGCCGCGACTCGGCACCGAGCAGCAGCGAGGTAGGGTGGCGGCCGGTTCTCAGGCGATCGTAGAACTGGCGCCGCGCGCGCATCTGATCCGTGACCAAAGTGATCCGAGCGACGAGCACATCGTGCTGGCGCGGGTCGGTGCCGGTTTGAAGAAGCAGTACCCGGCGCAGCTTGAGCTTGGTTACGACCTCGGGGGCTGAACCAGCCGAGATTGTCGTCTCGATCTGTTCGATGTCCTCGAAACGTTCGAGTGCGGCGAGAAGTGCGCATTCCGCGTCCCGTTGGATTGCCTCGAGCGGAAACCCAAAGGTGAACGGGTACAGAGCGAGGCAGACCGCGCCGCGGTCGAGATCCTCGAGCGGCGCTGGCATCGCGCGTGGCTATTGCTCCCACGCAGCGACGATGCCCGTGTCCAGCCCTGCATCCAGATCCCGCTCCTCAGCGAGAACGGCGAAGTCATCATCGCTGAGCAACTCGGTGACCGGCACAGGGAGACCGCGATGATGACGGCGGAGCAGATGCTCGACGACTGCGTAGTCGTCCGCGTGCAGGACGTAGTAGGCCGGCTTGTCATGATTACGCACCTCGACAGGACGGTGGCGAGCCACCGCGTCCCGCGCCTTTGGAGGGAGACGCACATCGCGCCCTGGGACGATCAGATTTGCCACCTGGCAGCAATAGTAGCTTATGGACGTCTTTGCCAAATATTGACGCTTTAGCACATTTCGACGATGGACATGCGCGGTCCGTATCAGGTTTCACGCGCGCCAGGGAGCCGCGCGGCCCGGGTCGGCCGAACGCTCAGGCTGGTGGTTCGATGGTGCGTGCGTAGGCCCGGCACGCAGCCAGCGAGAAAGACCTTCAGTCCTCCGCCATGGCCGCCCCGTGCTCCACGCTCGGCAGCGGCTCGAAGCCCGGCTCGGCGGGTAGGCCGCGGATCTCCCCCGCGACCGCGATGCGATCGAGCCGAACGATCTCCCGCTCGCCCTCGACCCGGGCCGGATGCTCCCCGGGCAGGCTGCGGATCAGCGTTCGGATCCGTTCGCGAAGCTGTAGCGCAAAGTGCGGGGTCGAGGCCCCCATGAGCTGGCGCACGTCATCCAGGGTGACGTCGCGACCCTCGCGCAGGCGATCTGGATGCTCGGCCTGGCTCATTTCTGGGGCACGACCTCCAGTAGCTGGTCGAGCTGCGCCTGGACCGAAACAGAGATCTGATGCTGGTCCCCGATCACCCAGCCGTGGTTGTAGACCGCGGCGGTCGGGCCTTCCTTGGTGTAGCCGGGAGTCGCATAGTTCAGGAAGAAGTTCAGCACTGATGACGGCATCGCGTTGGCGTCGTCGACCAGTAGTTGCGGGCCATAGTCGCCACTGGCCGACAGCGGGGCCGCGGCGGCGGCGTCAAGCGGCTGGTGGGAGTTGACCAGCACGTATCCGTGTCCTGGGCTGCGCAGCGCCCACCCGAAGCTGTTCGGCACGTGGGCGCAGGGTTGCCCGAAAGGACAGGGGGGGTTCCGGTACTCGGCAAAGGCGACCGAGTTAGACGGTGGATTGGTCCCGTCGATCCGCTTGGCCGAGCCGTACTTGCCCAACTGGGACATGATACCGTTCGAGATCACGCTCGGCGGCCCGAGCACGTAGATGTGGGGGTGCTGATGGGACAGGAGCGCCCGCCTGGTCGCCTCCGGGACGCCCGAGCCAGAGACGAACAGGACCGGCTCGCCACTCTCGGCGGCCCAACCGGCCGCCGGCATCGCGTATGCGGCATTGTCGGCGGAGGCGATCACCACGTTGATGCTCGGCCTCCCGTGCGCGGCGCTGGAGAAGGTGTCGATCGCCGCGGCGAGCGTGTATGGGTCGTTGCCCGAGATCGCCGCTGAGTGCACGCCGCTCAGCTTCGGTACGTCCCCGACGCGAATCACCTGCGTGCCTCCGACGCTGCCAGAGCCCGACGGAGCCAGCACGTCCAGCGCGCCCGCGGTCGCGGAGGGCAGCGCGGAGCGGTCGGCGAGCAGGATCGGCGCCCGGATCGGCGCTGCCATCAGCGACGCGGACGCGATCGCCGCCTGCCAGTCGTCGGTCGGCGCGAGCGTCACGGCGGCTGGGTGGGTCCCCGGTGCCGCCGAGGGGTACACGGCGAGCGCGACGCCCGCAGCGTCGGCGATGGGATCGTTACCGCCCACGCGCGTGGTGTTCTTCGTTGCAAGCGAAGGAAATCCGAGCTTCTGAGACGCGCCCGGGGCGCTCGACTGGATGTTGACGATCACAGGCGAGACGCCGGCCCGCCGGCCGGCGTGCTTGGTCGCTTTACCTCCGCCTCCGCAAGCGGCTAGCGCCGCGCAGGCAGCGACCAGCGGGAGAAGCTTGAGCGCGCGCATGACCACCCTGACGTTATCGCGCTCGGTGTGCGCTGGCGTAGCTGGACCCCGGGCGCGGCGTTGCGCTGGGGTCGCTGGCGCCGCCGCGGCGTTTGCGAGCAGGCCGGCGGTTGCCCCGCCGGTTCGGCGAACTGCCCCTGGCAGCCAATCGTTCACAACAAGGTGTATATTGCGCGTCGCCTAGTCCGCGGGCCTCGAATCCGCGGAGCGGGGGAACCAAAATCCCCATGGGGCTAATCCTGCGGTGAATCCGCGGGAGGCGCGAGCTCTTTTAGCGCCAGCCCGACAGCTAACTCCGCCGGCCGACGAAAGAGACCCCTTGCGCATCAGACACCTGATCCTCCTCAGCTTTGCCGTGCTCGCGCTCCTGGGCGCCTCGAGCGTGGGCGCGGCGTCTGCAAAGGCCCAGACCCGCTCCAAGGCCAAGCCGCGCCCTCAGGCCCGGTCGCGCCCCAAGGCCAAGCGGGTGACCAACGCACCCGCGAACGCCGGCTCCCCCAGCTCGGGGGGCGCCGGGATCGGTGTTCCCCCGAGCTCCGCGCCGAGCACGCACTCGGAGCCGGTCGTCCAAGGGTCCGTGGCCAAGATCGTCGACGGCCTGGCCTACGCGCCCTCCCTGGCGCCGATCCAGGTGCAGCGTGCGATCTGGGCCGGGAACGCGATCCGCCACAAGCCGTACATCTACGGCGGCGGTCACGGAAGCTTCAACGCCGCCGGCTACGACTGCTCGGGCTCGGTTTCCTATCTCATGCACGCCGCGGGGCTGTTGAGCTCGCCGGATGACTCCAGTGCCTTCATGAGCTGGGGCCTCCGCGGAGCGGGACACTGGATCACCGTCTACACCAACCCCGCCCATGCGTTTGTCGAAATCGCCGGAATCCGCATGGACACCTCCGCCGAGGGAGATCCGAACCCGAGGGCCGGGTCGGAGTCCGGCCCACGCTGGCGGCCGCTGCTGAAGGACACCAGCGGCTTCGTGGTACGCCATCCGAGCGGTTTTTGAAGATCGGTGGCTCTCGGGCCGACTGAATCTGTCCTTCCGGTCGATGGCGGCGAGCCGCTGCTTCAGCGACCGGAAGCACTTCAGGAGGCAGAGGAACTGACTGGGGAGCCGTTGCGCTTGGACAGCGCGACGAGGTCTCTGGCCAGGTGCGCCAGGCACAACTGTCGCTGGCTGTCATCGACGAACAGGTAGACGGCGTACCGGTCGGTCACGATCGTGCCCGTCGGCTCGTCGCCGAGCAGCGCCTTCGCGGCCTGGCGGTCGCGGCGCTTGGCGATCTGTAACAGCGCCATCCGCTCGCTGATCGAGACCGACAGCCATTTAGGAGATCCTACGCACGCGGTGAGAAGATCCAAGCGGCGATCGAAGCAGCGCGCCTCCCCTGGGGGCGCGAGGATGGCGGAAGTCGACGACGGGTGGGGCGCCCCGGCGCCGGGCGGCTTACCCGCCCGAGCCCTGGTGCGTTCCGGGCGTGAACGAGACCCCGCGCAGCACCTGTCCGAACTTCGCCGTGCGGACCGTCCAGAACTTACCCGAGGCCGGCGTGGTGGCGTGCACCGGATCGCTGATCGCCAGGAGCTTGTCCGGGTCGGCACCTTGATCGCCGTTGCCGCTGACCGTCGAGGTGACCGCCCAGATCGTGGCAATGCCATGACGGCCCACCCGGCCGGTCAGCGCCCGCAGGCCATCGGTGGCGGGTGCCCAGGGAAGCCCGGACGCCGCGTTGTCGCCGGTCGGGTAGCCGCGCACCGTGTACGGCCGGCCGAGGTCCAACCCGTTCTGCAGCGTGTAGGCGAGGTGCCACGAGCCCGAGGAGAAGACCCACTTCTCGAGCCCGGCAGCGGGCTGCGCGGCCGCGGTGGCATTGGTGTACTGCCCGGTGGTGGTCGAGTAGGTGTTGTCGCCGCTGCCCTCATCGGCGACGTAGAGCGTGTGGTCGTTGGCGAACCACATGCCGAACGGGAACATCGTGGTCGATGCCGCCAGCTTGGTCGGAAAGCCCTTGAGGATGCACATGTTGGTGGGAACCGGGCCGCCGTCAGAGACCGTGAATGCAGGAGGCGAGGTCGGTAGCTGCGCGCCGCGCTCGGGGACGCCGACGCCGTTGGGGCACGCCTTGCCGGTGGTGTCGACGAAGTACACAGTGTTGACCCCGTTGCCGCCGCTTCCCTTGGTGTAGTAGACGACGTTGTCGTGGATCGCGATCGCGCGGTAGTTGTTGTCCTTGCTGGCCTTGTCAGCGGGGTAGCCCAGCTCGGTGATGTTGAAGCTCCCGAGCGGGGTCGGCTGGCCGGGGGTCTGGTCGGCCTCGGGCACCGACGACGGGGCGATGAACTGGGCGCCCGCCCCAAGGATGACGCCGGGGACGGGCTTCTTGCTCTGGCCGGCGTTCCCGGCCGCGTAGATCAGGTCCCGGCCGTGCTCGTCGTTGGTGATCGCCGCTCGGCCGTTGTCGCCGCTGTAGGCGTTGGTCTCGGTGAAGGTGAAACGGCCCCGTCGATCGAGCTGCGCGACGACCCGGTAGTACGGGCCCTTGTCACCGTTGCCGGGGTCGATCACGCCGGGCGTGTTCGCATTCGAGACGTCGAGCATGCCGGGCTTGGCGACATAGCCCATGAACGACACGTAGCGTCGCTCGGGGCTGAGATTGAGCGCGAGCTCGGACTTCGACGAGAAGCTCGTCACGAACTGGTCATCGGGGACCCGGATCGTCGCGACGTGCTCACCCCACGGCGTAAGCTCGTCGAGGAACCCGGGAGAGGTGACACCGAAGAACGGGTCGGCGCTGCCGTTGTTGAAGACGAACGGGTAGGTGCGTCCGCGACCGCGGGCACGCAGGCGCTGCCGGTGCAGCCCGGGGGCAGCCTCGTGACGCCGGGCGTGATCTCGGCCGGGGCGTAGGTGCTCTCGCTCACGAGCAGGTTCCCGCGCATCAAAGGGGACGGTCCATGCCAGTCTTGCGCCTGCGCGGGCGCGGCTACCAGGGCACCCAAGCCCAGGCTCAGGGCCAGCCCGCGCGCGATTCTGCTCGACATTCGACATCTCCTTGCCTGACCGCCGGTTTGGGAAACCACGCATGACCAACGCCGGCGCCGAGCTGAGGAGCGCCGCCAAGGCCGTGTCCGAGCTGCTGAAGCTGGCCAGGATGCCCGCCGCGGCCAAGAGCGACCTGAACTGAGCACGACAGCAGTACGCACGACTATGGTCCACGTGGACATGGCGCAGTCGTCGCAGCCCACGGCGGCCGGTTCGTCTCTTGCCCCGCGATCAACGGCCTCGGGAACCTACTCTAGGTGCCGTCGGAGTAGATGATCGCTAAAGGTGGCGCAGGCGGATGGCGGCGACCTGGTAGACGCTTGGTGTGCTCTCGCGCTTGGGGTGACGTTGACCGAAGACGAGCAGCTCGAGGTATGCCTGGTGTTGATCGTCGGCGCGGAGTGAGAACACCATCCCCCAGGCGCCGCTGACGTCGGGCAGGTAGGTTTTCGCACAGCCGGGCAGGTTGACGCCTTGGCGATCCTCGGCTTGGCAGGGGCGAAGGATCGAGGCGGTTGCGCCGTCGCGCCGTAGGCGCTGCGCGGCGAGTCGCGCGGCGTGTTGGGCTGCCGCGCTGTTGTGGGCGAGGTCCTCGTCGAGGCGTTGTTGGTCGATGACGACGCGGAAGGTTCGCTCGCCGCTACGGTGCGGTTTGCTCACGAGCGCTACCCCTCGGCGTCGGGGGGCAGCATGTGCGGAGCGTGCTGGGTCCAGAAGGCTTCGAGCTCTTCTTCGGTCAGCTGGCGGCCGGTGCCTGGGGTAAGCACCGTGGGATACTTGGCGGGTCGAATCACTAGCCGGCCGTCGGGCAGCTCGGCGTCGAGGATCCAATCGCCCGCGAGATCGCCGCTGAGTTTGATCAGCTTGGTATCGCTCATGCTGGGGGTCATGATCGCACGCTTTCGGGGGCGTTGGTGGCTTGTGAACCGCAGGCAGGCGCAGTAGGCAAACTCCTCGTGCTGGCGTCCGTCGTCGAGGACGTACGCGAGATCAGCGGGTGCTCGATCACGAGGCAGCGCGCGTCGTCGTCGTGGTGGTCGTGGCTGCTGCGGCGCCCGCACACGCACAGCGGATCGCCGATCTTCGATTTCCCTGCGGGCGCGTCCCCGGATCGGCGGACGACTTTGGGCTGGATCATGGTGCGGCTCCTCTCGCCTGGTGGTTGGTGCGGGTCTGAGAGGGCGTCATCCCTCAACCACAGGTCGCTTATCCGGATGCCGGCCGGCGGGGCCTTCTTCTTCCGTCGAAGGGCTTGACGGCGACGACGCCGGCGCAACGATGCAGGCCCTTCCGGGGGTGTTTCTCGCCGGCGAAGCCTGGCGGTGCCTAGCCGTTTGTGAGCTCCAGAGCGCGTGGGGCTGCGTGGCGGCGGGTTTGCCGAGGTAGGAGAGGCGAGCCCGCCAGCGTCGGGGCAAGGGAAAAACATCCATCCACCTCCGCGAGCTGCAAGCCGCCCAGGAGGCCGGGCATCTCTGGCCGATCGCGATGAGCTGCCTGCTGCTGGACACCAAGACGCTCGTCGCCCACGCCCTCGCCGCCGGCAACGACAGCCTTGCGCCCAAGCGCTGCGCGATCTCGCCGACAGCTATGCCACCGTGATCGCGATCGGCAACGAGGAGCACCCCGCCACCAGCGGCAAGAAGACCAAGGCGCACAACCTGCTGCTGCGCCTGGAGCGGCATCAGCCCGACGTGCTGCGCTTCGCGCACGACCTCCGGGTGCCGTTCGGCAACTGTTGAGCTGTCGGCCGACCCGGCTGCGGAGCTCCTCGTCGGCGAGCCATGCCAGCACGAAGTTCGTCTTGACCAGCCGCCCGTACTCCTGCAGCGCTTGTGCGAGCGGGTTGCGGCCACGTCTGCCAACGCACGCCCGACCAGCAGGGCGGGCAGGCGCTCTGCCTCGCGATCGTCGTCAACGCGATCATCGCGTGGAACACCGTGTACACCGGCCGCGTCCTGGACGATCTCCGCGCCAACGGCGAGCTCATCACCACCAGCGAGATCGGCACATCTCACCGCTCGCGCACCAGCACATCCACCTCTACGGCCACTACCCGTTCGACCTCACGGCTCGTCCCGAGGGCCACCGGCCCCTCCGAAATCCTCTGCGACCCAACCTAGCGCGGACCGCGAGCCTGAAACACTGAACCGCGTCTAACGTAAACTGGACCAAATTGCGCCGTTACTACCGGAGGGCCTACGCCGAGCGCTTTGGCATCCGGAAGCTGCTGTCGGAGGACTTTCAGCATGGTCGCCTCTACGGACGGGTGCAGGTCACTGATCCGTTTCTGGCTGCGTAAGTTCTGGGGGCGTCATTCCCGCTGGCACATAGGCCTTCTGGCGGCGCGAGTCGCCTGCGGCGCGCGGGCTGCCGGCGCGCCGGTCAGTCCGGCGAGCGCTCGCGGTGCGCGAGGATCTCCGCGCGCTCGGCCAGCCGGTTGGCTCGGCGCAGCCCGGCTTCACGCATCCGCCGCAGCTCGGCCGGAGTACTGGCGAGCAGCGTTGGTACGGGCGTCGGATCGCCCTCGTCGTTCAGGGCCACCATCGTCAGGTAGGCGGTGTTCGTGTGGCGCAGCTCACCGGTACGGGGGTTCTCCGCCTCGACGCGCACGCCGACTTCCATCGAGGTGCGCCAGGCGGCGTTGAGCATCGCGCTGAAGGTGACCAGCTCACCGACCCGGATCGGGACCAGGAATGTCATCCGGTCCATGCCGGCGGTGACCACGCGCCGGCGGGAATGCTTGATCGCCACCAAGCCGGCGGCCTCGTCGGCCAGCTTCATCACCGTGCCACCATGGATGTTGCCGGCGCTGTTGGCGTCTCCGACCCCCATCCAGCGCGCGAGCTGTGCGAATGACTGCGAAGGAGGCTTCGGATCCAATGGGTTATCCATTTGAGTCAGGTAGATTGGTGGTGTGCCGACGGCCGGCTGCGACTATCCGGGCTCCTACGCGGAGCTGCTGGCGTGGTTTCCTGAGGGAGGCGGCGTGCCTGGACTACCTGGAGTGGCTGCGCTGGCCAGAGGGGATCAGGTGCCCGCGGTGCCCGGGCCGGGACGGTTGGCGGCTGGCCAGCGGCCGGTGGGAATGTGCGCTGTGCGGGCGCCAGAGCTCGGCGACGGCGGGCACGATCTTCGACCGGACGCGCACGCCGCTGCGGCTCTGGTTCGCGGCGGCGTGGCAGATGACCAGCCACAAGCACGGAGTCTCGGCGCTCGGCGTGCAGCGTTCGCTGGGGCTGGGCTCCTATCAGACCGCCTGGGCGATGCTGCATCGCTACCGGGTGGCGATGGTCCGCCCGGGCCGCGAGCGCCTGGCCGGCCACGTCGAGGTCGACGAGGCCTACGTCGGCGGTGTCGAGGGCGGTGGCCAGGGACGCAAGACCGAGAGCAAGGCGATCGTCGCGATCGCCGTGGAGATCGAGAATCCCAAGGGACTTGGGCGGATCCGGCTGGCGCACGTCCCCGACGTCTCCGCGGAGAGCCTGCTGCCGTTTATCAACGAGGCAGTAGCCCCCGGCGCGACGGTTCACACCGACGGATGGCAGGCGTACCTGACCCTCGGCGACCGCGGCTATGAGCACGAGCGAACCGTGATGCGAACCCAGAGCGACCCCGCTCACGTCGTAATGCCCGGTGTGCACCGCGTCGCAAGCCTGCTGCAACGCTGGCTGCTGGGCACCCACCAAGGCCGCGTTAGCCACGAGCACCTCGACGCCTATCTGAACGAGTTCGTGCGCCACGAGGCGCTGTCGAATCGAGTGGGGTGCAAGGCCCCACCGCCGGGCTGTCGCAGCAGCCCGGTGAAGCTGAGGGCAGCCTGACCCCGGAGCTGCGGGCGAGGGCGGGAGC
>JAABUZ0100001594.1_pt1 | contig 42218 bp, 39 predicted proteins | sample 5562091 | NCBI WGS metagenome assembly JAABUZ01 (sample SAMN12813069, study PRJNA571459) | rock metagenome | isolation source: Antarctica rocks | place: Antarctica: Victoria Land, Linnaeus Terrace sud | collected 2015-12-21
TGCGCAAGCTAGCGCGCAACACCGCGCGCTCCTCGTCACTGAGCGGACGCACGTAAATTGGATGGGTATGTCTCATACCCGCAGTATCCCAAACATCAAAACAACCACGTTAAGCAAACACTAGCCACTGCACCACGAGCGTTGATGGCATCCGGTGTCCGCCAATGTGCTTCCCGTACGTGGGCACGGAATACCCTGAGAGGGTAGTGGGCATAGCGGGGCGGACCACGACGGTAGCGGAAGCATCATCCCTATCATGTACCTCGGCGCGAAAGCGTTTCGCCGAAGTACTGCAACGCGGGCAGCACAGGTAGCGGGCTACCATCGTTTGCGGCAGGACTATCAGCGGTCTTTGGCGAGGCTTGGAATCTCTCATCGGCTGCGGTGATGGCCCTGGAGCCCTGGATATTTTTACGGAGCACACTTTTCCCACCAGCCAACGCCGCGTGTCCATGCCCAGCTTTTTGGAGCCGCAACCAGGCCCTCTCGTCCGTCGGATCGAATGATAATGGAGTGTAGCGATCATCAAGACGCGAGCTATGTGCGCCTCACGTGTGCGTCGTCACGATGCACTCCGTCCGGCAGACGCTGCCACTTTGCACGTTAGACGCGCATCTTCGCTAAACAGTCTCTGGCCAGCCGGAAGGATCCATCGGCGCAGGAGGCTACATGCTTCCACGTTGATACCGCAGCACGAACGACGCTTAGCTGCGGACTTTTATCCCGTAACTACTCATCGGAAGCATGTAGACGCACGCGGTTCTCATTGAGGCCAGCGCAGCTCACGGCGCAGGATTTTCCCGGCGGCGTTGCGGGGCAGCAGTATCTCGAGACACCCGGACGATCAAGTGACATCGCTATGATAGCCGTCTTCTTTACAGCGGGGTCGCGTAACCGCCCACACAGGCATGAACACGATCAGACACTGCTCGTGCTGTCTGGTCAATCCATAGTCGCCACGGAAACCGAGCACTACATCCTCTCAGCCTATGACACCATCACGATCCTGGCGAACGTCTGGCACTGGCACGGCGCCACCCCCGAGACACCGACGCGCCAACTATCGCTGATGCTCCCTGGCACATCGAGTTTCGCGGCGGACGAGCGTAACTGGGCCACCACGTATAGCCAGGAGTAGACGGCGTGGCGGCCGTGCAATGGGTTGTCCAAACGCCGATGATGTCGGCATTCAAGCGTAGAGTAGGCGGCCAGCGAGATGGAGTGATTCTATGGTACAAACTAGCCGAGCGGGTCCGCGAAGATGTCGGCGACGAGGTATGTAAAGCCGGGCACGACATCTTCTCCGTCAATCGTGTCGTCGGCACGGAGGGTCGTGGCTGGCCGATCGACGTTGCCGGGGCGCCACACGTCGATCTCTCGCCGCTCGGGCCAGACGACCCACACTAAACGCGTCTCGCCTCCCAGGTATTGCCGCGCCTTGGCGGCCATGTCGTCGGCGCTCTGCGAGGGCGAGGCCACTGCGGCGGCCAAGTCGGGGGCAAAAGGGATAGGCTTGGCGCGGTCGACGATAAGCGCGCGACGCGCGGCGCGGTAGAAGCCGACGTCGGGCAGTAAGCCCGTCTCGGCGCCGCGGAACTTGTAGACGCCGTCGGCCGGCGTGACGACACCGAGGCGCCGCGGCTGTACGAAGGCGCGCAGCGCGAAATATAGATTGCCTCCGATGGTCGCCGCCTCTTCCCCACTCCCGGCCATGCGGACCAATACCCCCTCGACCACTTCGTAGCGCCACTCGTCGTCCGGCAGCGTGAGCAGGTCGTCCACGGTCATGCGCTCCCTGCCCGGAACGATTTCAGCCCATGGGGCGAGTGTAGCCGATGGAAACGCGCGTGCTTCAGCCATGTCGATCCTCCCTCCCCCTATGTTGCCGTCCGCATGCGTGCCACGCGTGCCAGGCCGCACATCGATAGTCGTGATAGTCGTGGCGGAGACCACCCAACATGTGCTCTCCCAGCTGCCTCCCAGCCACACCTCCCATATTATCCCTCATTGGACCACACCGCCGCGCACGCCTATCATCAGTAGGACCGACACGGATAAGTGTGGTAGCCAGGACAGTTGCCATTATGTACATGAAACGACAGCTGCCATTATGCGCGGGAAACGGCGTATCTTCGCTAAAGCGCCTCCGGCCAGCAGCACAACGGTCCGTCGGCGCAAGAGTCTAGACGCACGCGGTTCTCATTGAGACTAGCGGGGCCGGCGCAGCTCACGGCGCAGGGTTTTCCCGGCGGCGTTGCGGGGCAGCGCGGCGACAGAATAGACGCGGGCGGGGACTTTGTAGCGCGCCAGGCGCTCGCGGGCGAACGCGATCAGCGCATCGGGCGTGACCGCGACGTCGAGCCGCGACACGACGTAGGCGACGGGGACCTGGCCCCAGGTCGAGTCGGCCTCGCCCACGACGCCGGCCTCGGCCACGGCGGGGTGCGCCAGCAACGCCGCCTCGACCTCGGCCGGGTAGACGTTCTCACCCCCCGAGATAATCAAATCGCTGCGCCGGTCGAGCACGTAGAGGTAGCCCTCCGCGTCGAGCCGCCCCAGGTCGCCCGTGTGCAGCCAGCTGTCGCGCAACGCTCGCGCCGTCTCCTCCGGCCGCTCCCAGTACCCGGGCGTCACGGTCGGGCCGCGCACGACGATCTCGCCGACCGCGCCCGCCGGCGCCGGCTGCCCGTCCTGCTCGATACGCAGCCGCGTCGGTAGGAGCGGCTTACCGGCCGAGCCAACCTTGCGCAAGGCATCGGCGGGGGCCAGTGTCACGGCCTGCGACGCGGTCTCGGTCATGCCGTACGTCTGCACGACCGGCACGCCGCGTCGCAGGCACTCCTCCAGCAGCGGGAGCGGGGCGGGTCCGCCGCCGAGCAGCGCGCAGCGCAGGGTGGGGGGATAGGGCCGGTCGCCGCGCGCGTCGAACATGCGGCGCGGCATGGCCGCGACGACGGAGACGATCGTGACGCCGTCCTCGTCGATGGCGCGGTTGACCGCGACGGGGTCGAAGCGCTCGTGGACGAGCGCGGGGATGCCGTAGATTACACTACGCATCAGGATGGAGAGGCCGCCCACGTGAAAGAGCGGGAGCGGGGCCAACCAGCGGTCGTCCTCGCGCAACCCGAGATTGAGAGCGGAGCCTACCGCGCTCCACCAGTGGTTGCCGTAGGTCAGCATCGCCCCCTTGGGGCGGCCCGTCGTGCCCGACGTGTAGATGATCGTATGCGCCGCGTCGAGGTCGATCTCCTCGCGCGGAGGCGCCGTCGCCTCGGACAGCGCGGCCAACTTGTCGACGTGGAGCGCGGGGACGCCGGCGCCCTCCATCCCCTTCTCCCCGGGCGCGAAAGGGCGGGGAGCGCGTCCCTCCCTCTCCGACAAGAGGGAAAGACCGGGGGCGCCAGGGACCGCGATCGCGGTCGCGGGCCCCGCGTGAACCGTGTCGTAGAGCAGCAGCCGTGGGCGCGCGTCCGCGAGCTGCCAGGCGAGTTCGGCGGGGGTCAGGCGCACGTTCAGGGGCACGAGAACGGCCCCGGCGCGCCCGACCGCGTGGGCGAGTTCGACGGCCGGCGCGCCGCTCCCCAGCAGCACGGCCACGCGGTCGCCCGGCCCCACGCCCAACCCGGCCAGTTTCCGCGCCACGGCGTTGGCCCGCGCGTCGAGGTCGCGAAAACTGAGGCGCTCGTCGCCCACGGCGAGGGCCAGCCGGTCGGGCGAGAGGGCGGCCCGCGCCGCCAACCAGTCGGGCATAGAGGTGTTGCCGCCGGCGCCGCTGGTCATGGGAACAGTAGCCCCAGCGAGAATAGGACCCCGAAGGCCAGTTGCAGCAGCCCCGTGCCCTTGAGCGCACCGATCAACGCGGGACCGTCCTCACGCGTGGCGACGGCGCGGATGAGCCGATAGGCGAAAGGGATCGTGAGCAGGGGCAGCCAGAACAGCCACGAGCAGGCGCCGCCCAGCCACAGCAGCGGCGGCGCGAGGTAGGAGAGGCCCACCAGCAGGGCGTAGTAGCGGCGCGTCCAGGGGCGTCCCATGCGCACGGCCATGGTGCGTTTGCCCGCCAGGCGGTCCGTGTCGATGTCGCGCACGTTGTTGGCGACGAGGATGGCCGTGATCAGCAGGCCCATCGGGACCGAGGCGAGCACGGCCGCGCCACTGATCGCGCCGGCCTGGACATAGTACGTCCCCGTGACGGCGACGACCCCGAAAAAGACGAATACAAAGATGTCGCCCAGCCCGTGGTAGCCCAGCGGGTAGGGTCCGCCTGTGTAGAGAATGCCCGCGGCGATCGAGGCCAGCCCCACCAGCAGGATCGGCCAACCGCCCACAAACACGAGGTAGAGCCCGATGAGCGCCGCGGCGCCGAATGCCAGCGCGGTCGCCCGCGCGACCTGACTCGGCGAGACCAGACCGCTCTGCGTCACGCGGGTCGGTCCCAGCCGCGCGGCGGTGTCGGCCCCTTTCTTAAAGTCGAAGTAGTCGTTGGCGAAGTTCGTCCCGACCTGAATCAGCAGGGAGGCCACGAGCGCGGCCAGGAACGGCAGCGCGCGGAAGTGGCCGGCCCGCCACGCCGCCGCCGTGCCCACCAGCACCGGCGCGATCGCGGCCGGCAGCGTCGCCGGCCGCGCCGCCATCAGCCACGCCCGCGCCTCGCTCGGCGTCGGGGACGATACAGATGTCATGAGAAACCTCTTCTACAATCGCACCACGGAACCGCGGCGGCACGGAGGCTATGTTTCCGCGCCGCCGTGCTCTCGTGGCGCGGCGGTTACGGCAAGCGGGGGAACTTCGAGAAGTCGGGCTTGCGCTTCTCGAGGAAGGCCTGCTTGCCCTCGCGGGCCTCATCAGTCTGATAATAGAGCATGGTCGCATCGCCCGCGAGCTGCTGGATGCCGGCGAGGCCGTCGGTGTCGGCGTTGAAGGCAGCCTTGAGGAAGCGCAGCGCGATCGGGCTCTTCTCCAGGATCTCGCCGGCCCACTGTACGGCCTCATCTTCGAGACGCTCCAGCGGGACGACCGTATTGACGAGTCCCATGTCAAGCGCCTCATGAGCGTCATACTGGCGGCACAGGTACCAGATCTCACGGGCCTTCTTGTGCCCGACGACACGCGCCATGTACGTCGCGCCCCACCCGGCGTCGAACGAGCCGACACGCGGGCCCGTCTGCCCGAAACGGGCGTTGTCGGCGGCGATCGTAAGATCGCAGAGAAGGGCCAGCACGTGGCCTCCCCCGACGGCGTAGCCCGCGACGACGGCGATGACCGGCTTGGGCAGGTACTTGATGACCCGCTGCAGGTCGAGCGCGTTCAGGCGCGGCACCCCGTCGTCGCCCACGTAGCCGCCCTCGCCGCGCACGCTCTGGTCACCGCCGGAGCAGAACGCCTTGTCGCCGGCGCCCGTGAAGAGGACGACGCCGATCTCCGGGTCCTCGTTGGAGCGGTTAAAGGCGTCGATCAACTCGAACAGGGTCTTGGGCCGGAAGGCGTTGCGCACCTCGGGCCGGTTGATCGTAATTTTTGCGATCCCCCCTGACTTCTCGAACAGGATGTCTTCGTACTCTCGAACCGTCCGCCACTCTACCGCCATGATGTGTGTTCCTCCCTTGAGCCCGCGACCGCGGTCGCGGGCCTCGTGTGCTGAGCAATAAAATGTGTCGTCAATCGATCGAACGCCTCGGGCTGTTCCAGATGCACGGCGTGACCGGCGTCCGGGACGATCGCCAACGCGGCGCGCGGCATGGCGTCGGCCAGCGCGCGGCCGATGCGGCAAAACTTGTCGTCCAGCGCGCCCGCGACGAAGAGCGTGGGGACGGACAGCGCGCCGAGCCGGTCCCACAACGATTCCTGTACCCCGGCGCCCAGGCCGCGCAAGCCGTTGGCAAGCCCCGTGACGCTGTTGCGCCGCCGCTGCCGGCGCACCTCTTCGCGCGCCGCCATCGGTAGCCGCTCTTGCGTGGCGAAGAGCGGAAGACGCTCCCAGCGCGCCACGAACGCCTCGACGCCGTCGCGCTCGATGTCCGCGGCGAGCGCCGCATCGCTTGCCCGCCGCGCCCGCCGCTCCTCCTCTGTCGCCAGGCCGGGCGACCCGCTCTCTAGCACCAGCGCGGCCACCCGCTCGGGCGCCGCGTTCGCTACATGCAGCGCGATGCGCGCGCCCATCGAGTAGCCGAGCACGCTGGCGCGCGGACCGAGATCGAGCGCGTCGAGCAGCGCCAGCAAGTCCGCGACGCAGTGCGCCATGCTGTAGCGCGCGGCCGAGAGCGGGGCGTCCGACGCGCCGTGCCCGATTAGGTCGACCGCCACCGTCGTGGCATGCGTCGCGAGCGCCGGGAGGCGCCGCGCCCACGTCGTGGCGTCGCCGGTGAAGCCGTGCAACAGGAGCAGCGGTGGCCCGGCGCCCCGTACCTCGACGTCGAGCGCGATACCGTTGACCGTCACGCGCGCCATACAGCCTCCGACACGGCGGTCCAACAAGCGCGGTGCAATTCGACGTTGCGAGCACGGTCCGTGCGCAGTTCGAGTACCCGCACGCCCGGCGCGGCGAGGCTCCCCGCCAGGGCGGCGCGGAAGGCAGCCCAGGTCTCGACGCGCTCGTAGCCGCAGCCGTACATGCGCGCCGCCAGCTCGAAGTCGAGCCCCGTCGGCGTCCCGAAGAGTTGCTCGAAGCGCCCCGCGTCGGTAACCCCGGCCTGCGGCAGGAACGAGAAGATGCCGCCGCCGTCGTTGTTGAGCAACACGATCGTGGCATTGATGGGGTAGCGCTTCGCGGCGAGCAGCCCGTTGAGGTCGTGGTAGAACGACAGGTCGCCGATCACGAGCACGAGCGGACCATCGCCCCGCGCGGCCGCCCCGAGCGCGCTCGACACGACGCCGTCGATCCCGTTAGCCCCGCGATTGCACAGAAAGCGTATGGCGCGCTCGTTGCCCCGAAAAAACGTGTCGAGGTCGCGCACGGGCATGCTGTTGCCCACGTAGAGCGTCGCGCCGTCGGGCAAGAGATCGGCCAACTCGGCGAAGACCTTGCCCTCGAACGGCTCGTCCAGCCCTTCGAGATACGTCCGCAGAGCGCCGCGCGCGCGCCGATCGGCGTCGCGCCAGGTATCCAGCCAGGAGTCGTCGAGAGCGGGCAGATTATAGCGGTCGCGCTCCCGTTCCACCACGTCGACGATGGCCGCGCATAGGGGCCCGGCGTCGGCGCGCACGATCGTGTCGACGCGCGCCGTCGGATCCCGCCACTCCCCGGCGGCGTCCACGAGGATCTGGCGTTCGGCGAGCCGCAAGACGGTCGACAACGCTTTCGACGTGGGCGCGGCCCCGATACGCAGCGTCACATCGGGCGTCAGGACCTCGGCCCGTTCGTCGCGCAGCAGAGCGTCGTAGGCGTCGAGCACGGCCTCATGGCCGCGCGGTCCGCAGCGCAGCCCCGAGAGCGGGTCGGCCAGCACGGGGTAGCCGAGCGTCTCGGACAACGCCACGATCCCGGCGGCCGCGCCGTCGCCGTCGCCGGCCCCCGGACCGCACACGATCACCCCGCGCGGCGTCTGCCCGAGCTCGCGCGCGAGGGCTTCGAGTTCCTCCCGCGGCGCCGTGCGCGTCCCCGCCACGACGCCTATATAGGGACGACCCTCGAAACGCGCGGTATAGTCCCTCTCGCGCGCCGTCCTCGTGGCCACGCGGCGGAAGAAGTCGGCCGGCGGCGTCAGCGGCTCGCGGAAGGGCAGGTTGAGGTGGACGGGACCGGCCGGGCCGTCGACCGCCGTGGCGACAGCGCGCGCGGCGGTGGTACGGGCGTAGCGCAAGACGCGCTCGCTCGCCTCGGGCAGAGCCATCTCCACGAACCACTTGACGTTGGTTCCGTAGAGGCGCAACTGGTCGATCGCCTGCGGCGCGCCGTTGTCGCGTAGTTCGGGGGGACGGTCGGCGGTGAGCACGACGAGCGGGACGCGCCCGTAGCGCGCCTCGACGACGGCCGGTAGGAACTCGGCCGCCGCCGTCCCCGAGGTGCAGACGAGGACGACAGGGGTTCCCGACGCCTTGGCCAGCCCGAGGGCGAAGAACGAGGACGAGCGCTCGTCGATGTGTACCCACGGCGTGATGGAGGGGTGCGCGGCCAGCGCGAACGCCAACGGGGTCGAGCGCGAGCCGGGGCAGATACAGGCGTGCCGTACCCCCGCGCGCGCCAACTCCTCCACGAGCGCGCCGACATAGGCGTAGGTCGCCTCGGCATGGGCGGTGTCAGTCATCGCCGGACCCTCTCACGGCGCCGTACCCGATGGGTACGAGGGCAGCCATCATCATCACTCCTCCAGGCCCAGCGCGGACCGCATAGGGCGCAGTTTGAGCACCGTCTCGGCGTACTCATCAGCCGGGCGCGAGTCGCCCACGATGCCGCACCCGGCGAAGAGCGTGGCCTCGTCGCCGCGCAGCAGCCCGGAGCGCAGGGCCACGGCGAACTCGCCCGCGCCATCGCGATCGAGCCAGCCAACCGGGGCGGCGTACCAACCGCGGTCGAGCCTCTCGTGCGCGCGGATGTAGGCGAGGGCGTCGGCGCGCGGCCAGCCGCCCACGGCCGGCGTCGGGTGCAGCCGCGCCACGAGGTCGAGCGCCGAGGCGCCCGGCGCGACGCGCCCCGTCGCGGGCGTATAGAGATGCTGCACATTATGCAGGCGCAGCAGACGGGGCTCCGCGGGGATGTGTACATCCGTGCATACCTCTTGTAGGGCCGCGCGCACCGCCTCGACCACGATGGCGTGCTCGGCGCGGTTCTTGACGCTGTGCAGCAACTCGTCCCCGAGCCGGCGATCCTCCTCGGGTCCGACGCCGCGCGGGGTCGAGCCGGCCAGGCACGCCACGTCCGCGACACCGTCCCGCAGCCGCGCCAGGCGCTCGGGCGTGGCGCCGAGAAAGCAACTCTCACCGCGCGCGACGGCGAAGATGTAGGCGCTCGGATACGCGTCGCGCAGACGCCGCAGGGCCGCTACGGCCGAAGGCGCCGCCCCCACGCCGCCCCGCGCCCGCGCCGCGCGCGCCAGGACGACCTTGTCCAGGCGCCCATCCCGACACGCCCGCGCCCCGGATTCTACGATCGACTCCCACTCCTCGCGCGGGAGCGCGTCCTCGAAGGCGGGATGCTGACCACGATCGACCACCTCTGGCCCCGCGACCCCCTCCGCCAGCGCGTCCTCCACCAGGTCGAGCGCGCGCGTCAGAGCGGCCTCGACGTCGGCGCCGGGGGCGAGGACGGCGTTGGCGGTCAGAGTCGACGTGTCGCCGTGGGTCACGAGAGTCAGGCGCGACAGCGTGAGGCGCCCCGCGGGGTAGTCCGCCCACGTACCGGTCGCGGGTCGGCACGGGTCGAAGGCAAAGCCTCCCAGGAGCAGCGGACCGCGCGGAACCTCCGTCGAGCCGCCCGCGTCCGCGTCGTCGACGACCGCGTCCGCGAGTAGCGAGCGCCAGGCGCGCCAGGCCTCGGACGCCGACGCCGTCTCGATCGTCCACGCCGCGCCGGCCCCGGCCAGCGCCACACCGTCGGCCGGCCGTTCCCAGAAAAAGCGGTCCCCGACGAGGGAAGCGGCCCGGTCGAACAGATCGAGCGGGTCACGGGCGTCCAGGGCCACGCCGACGCTGACGAGCACGGGTCGGCCCCGGTCCACGGCGCGCGCCGCGGCGCGGCTCAGGGCCTCGCTCAATCCGGCGCGCAGGGCGGCGGGGACGAGAGATGTGCTAGCGGCGACCACTGTATGCCTCCTCGGGCAGCGGGTGTACGGGGGCGCCGATACTGCGCAACAGCAACGCGCGCAGGGCGGGATAGGTGTCGTCCAGGCGATCGGGGCGGCCGGTCAGGAGCCAGCGGACGACAACCTCGTTGAGCGCGCCGAACCAGACGGCGCCGGCCAGCGCGGTGTCGAGCGGAGGGATCGCGCCGTCGCGCACGGCGTCGTCGAGGTGGCGCGCGATGAGGTCGGCGAACGCGCCGTGCATCTCCGTCAACGCGGCGCTGAACTCAGGACCGGCGCCCGGCGCCTCCACGAGAAAGAGGCGCGCCAGCGTGCGATGCTCGCCGAAAAGGCGCAGCACGGTCGCGAGCGCGGCGTCGACCTTGGCGATCGGATCGGGGGCCTCGTCGATGGCCGCCTCGGCGCGCGCGACCAGCAGGCCGGCGGCGTGACGGAGCAGAGCGTCGAAGATCGCGTTCTTGTTAGGGAAGTGAAAATAGACGCCGCCCTTCGACGTTCCCGACGCCGCGGCGATGTGGTCGACCGCCGTATCGCGGTAGCCGCGGCGCGCGAAGACGTCGAGCGCGGCGTCGAGGATGCGCTGATGCCGCGCCCTGCTGCGCGTCTGCTCCCCCGTCATACCCATCCTCTTGCGCCCCTCCACTAAAACCGACCGACGCGTCGGTCGGTTTTAGTATACCGCGTTTCAGGAGTGTGGCAAAGGGTCTAAAGCGCCGCATCCGTCCCGCCGGCTGCGGCGCGATCGGCGCTGTCCCCGTCGGCGAGCAGCGCATCCACTTCGGCGTCGTAGAGTAGCGCGGGGTCGAAGCCCATCGACGCGAAGTGCCCTTCGACCTCCAGGCTGAGCAGGCCGTGCAGGCGGGTCCACCAGACCACGCCGCGGCGCAGCACGGGGCCAGGGATCTGCTGGTCGGTCTCCCGCGCCCACGCCGCGAACCGCGCGTCCAGCGCGGACAGACGCGGGCCGGCCGCGGCCGCCGGCGACGGGAGCGCCGCGAGCGCCGCGAGGAACGGGGCCAGGATGCGCCGCGCGAGCGCGACCGTGCCCGCGGGCGCGACATAGCCCGGCACGGGCGTGCCATACAGGAGCAGGTAGCGGTGCGGTTGAGCCAGCGCCCACGCCCGGAAGGCCGCCGCGAGCGCGCGCAGGTGTTCGCGCGGCGCGGCCCCATCGCCCTGCCGCGCGGCGACATCCGCGGCTTCCATGGCCGCGGCGAGGTCAGCGTACGCGTCGACGATGAGCTCGGTCAGCAACGCGTCGCGGCTCGCGAAGTAACGGTAGAGCGCCGGGCCGCTGACGCCCATCTCCTTGCCGATGGCGTTGAGCGACACCGCGCCGATCCCCCCCTCGGCGAGCTGGCGCAGCGCGATATCCTTGGCCTCCTCGCGGGTCGCGGCGCGATAGCGCGCGCGGCGGCTGAGCGGCTGTTCACTTACCACGTCTTCTATCACGTCTTCCCTCCCTACGCGTCCCCCTCTATGAGGGAGCATCGCCGGCGCGACACGCCGCGCCGCCCTATTTATTATCTAGCATAACACAGGCGATAACATGTATCGATAGTGATAGCTATTGACAAAGGTGAAATGGTAGAGTATAGTGCCCTTGTTAGGTGCTCTAACAAAAGAAAGGGCCGATAGCAGAGTGTCGGTGGAGGGAACAACAATGATAGTGACAGAGATCGTATTACCGGGTGTGGGCGCGCCGGAGACGCTGCAGGTGCGGCGGCGAGAGCTGCCGCCGCCGGGCGCGGGCGAGGCGCTGATCCGCGTCGAGGCGACGGGCGTCTCGTTCGCCGAGCAGGGGATGCGGCGCGGGCGCTACCCGGGCCAGCCCGCGTTCCCCTTCGTGCCGGGCTATGATCTGGTCGGCATCGTGGAGGATCTCGGCCCCGGCGGCGCGGGGGTCGCGGTCGGCCAACGGGTGGCGGCGGTGACCAAAATTGGCGGCTGGGCCAGCCACGTCGTGCTCCCCGCGGCCGACCTCGTCCCCGTGCCCGACGGGCTGGACGCCGCGGCGGCGGAAACGGCGGTCGTCAACGGCGTGACCGCCTGGCAGATGCTGCACCGCCTGGCGCGCGTGCGCGCCGGGCAGACCGTCCTGGTACATGGCGCGTCGGGCGGCGTGGGCGTCCTGCTCGTGCAACTCGCCCGCCTGGCCGGCGCGCGGGTGATCGGGACCGCCTCCCCCGCCAAGCACGACGCGGTGCGCGCGCTCGGCGCCGAGCCCCTCGACTACCACGTCGACGACCTCGCGGCCCGGGTCCGCGCGCTCGCGCCCGGCGGGGTCGACGCGGTCTTCGATAACGTTGGCGGCCAGGGCCTACACGACTCGTGGCGGATGCTCACCCGCGGCGGCACGCTGGTGTCCTACGGCATGGCGTCCAAACTCGACGGCCAGGGCTCGATGATGGCGGCGTTCATCCCGCTCCTGGGCCGCATCTATCTGTGGAACGCCCTGCCGAACGGCCGCCACGCGCACTTCTACGACCTGTGGAGCGGCAAGAGGCTGCGGCCGCGCGCGTTCCGCCGGAAGATGCGCGCGGCGCTGACGGAGGTGTTCGCCCTGCTCGCCCAGGGGCGCATCCAAGCGCGGGTCGCCCGCCAGCTGCCGCTGGAGCAGGCGGCCGAGGGGCTGCGCCTGGCGGAGTCGGGCACGGTCTCGGGCAAGGTCGTGCTGCTCCCCAGTCTGGCCTAGTGTTTCGTCAGAGGGGTTCCTTTGCAACGGGACGCACCCACTGAAACCCCCCGGCTTCCAGCTGGCACACTCTTGCCGGCATACGCGTAACCTCTCCAAGCCATCGAAATCTCTTCGCGCTGCTAGCGCGCCGTCACGATGACGGGTCCTGACCGGGCACGATCGTGAAAAGCTCAAGCGTCGCGGTCAGAGGGCTGCCGGACCCGCCCCCGCCGTGGGCGCGGGCAAAGACGTCGCCGTGCGCCCAGGCTTGGTAGCTCTCTTCATCCCGCCACGTCGTTTCGGCGATGTAGAGCGCCTCGGCTCCATCGGGTTGTGATCCCAGACGCAACAGCCGAGAGTCTATAAAGCCGGGGACCTCGCGCATCCCCGGCGCGGCGTGCGCGAACCCCTGCTCGATCCGCTCGGCAAACGCGGTCGGCGCGCGCAATCGGTTCATAGCCACGAACATCATCGCCTCCTCATCCTACTCATCATAGCAATCCACACGCACAGTACGTCGCCGGACCATCCAGAAATTGTCTATCGGCATCGGTATACTACCATCGCCTCCAGTTTTGACGACGCCATCTTCTCTTGCGTTATGTCCAGCAGCGTTCCAGCGGCGTACAATGAAAGGGTGAAGACAGGAGGGCTTGGAGAGGGTATGCACGGGACCGGCACGGTTGGACGAGCGACGATAACGGCCGGCGCCAGGCGGACAGACGACGCGCCCGCGATCGTCGTCGAGGGGCTGAAAAAATCATACGGGTCGACGCGCGCGGTCGATGGGCTCGACCTGACGATCGCGGCGGGCGAGATCTTCGCGCTCCTCGGCCCGAACGGGGCGGGCAAGACGACGACTCTGGAGATTCTCGAAGGGTATCGCGCCGCCGACGCGGGGACCGTGCGCGTCCTGGGCCTCGATCCGCGCTCCGACGCGCGCCGGCTCAAGCTCCAGACCGGCGTGATGCTCCAGCAGGACGGCCTGCATCCGGGGCTGACCGCGCGCGAGATCCTGCGCCTCTACGCCGGCTTCTTCCCGCGCCCCCTCGACCCCGAGGCCCTGCTCGACCGGGTTGGGCTGCGCGCCGCGGCCGCCACGCGCGCCCGCCGGCTCTCGGGCGGCCAGAAGCGCCGGCTGGCCCTCGCCGTCGCCCTCATCGGCCGCCCCAGGCTTGTTTTCCTCGACGAGCCGACGACGGGGATGGACCCGCAGGCGCGCCTTGTCACATGGGATATAGTGCGCGGGCTGCGCGCCGACGGGACGACGGTCGTGCTGACGACGCACTTCATGGACGAGGCCGAGCGGCTGGCCGACCGCGTCGCCATCGTCGACCACGGCCGCCTCGTCGCGCTCGACACGCCGCGTTCGCTCACGCGCGACGCCGCGGCCGGTACGGTACAACTCATCGCCCCCCCCGGCCTCGACACGGACGCGCTCGGCCTCCTGCCCGGCGCGCGGGGGGCGCGCGAGTCCCGCCCCGGCGTCTACGTTCTCGACACGGACGACGCGCCGGCCCTCCTGGCCGGCGTTACGGCGTGGCTGCGCGATCGCGAGATCACGCTGAGCGAGTTGCGCGTCGGCCATAGCTCGTTGGAAGAGACGTTCTTGCGCCTGACCGGGGGAGACGTGGGGGAGGAAAACCTGTCATGTACCCCACCTTAAACGGCGGGGCTTGTCGTAGCCCTGGCATCGGGTCGGTACAAGCAACACAACGCCGGACCTCCGGGGCGCATGAGTACCGCCCCCAAACGCGCGATGTTCCGGGCGCCGTTATCGTCGGCGTCGCCCCGCCACGCGCAGGCGGGATTCACACAGGCGAACCGCTTCCCCACCCGTTCACCGATATGGAGGCAGCAATGGCACATCTGAGAGGTATACGCCGGGTTGACAAGAAGAAAGGGCACGGCCGCCGCCTGGCACTTGTAGGCCAGAAACGAGCGCAACTGAGCAAACGCCCACGAATTAGACCGTCGCCGTTCCGTCTTGGCGCGGGGTTGCCGATTGGCGCGTTCCCGAATGCCGGTCAAGTCCTCGCAGGCGATAGCCTGCTTATTCTTAACGGCTCGCCCCACGATGTGCTTGCTGATGATGTGATTGGTGTCGCGCTGAAAACGATGTTCCCGCCCCGCTATCCGTTTCCCCACGGCGCGCGCCCTGCGACGCGTGCTGCGGGTGCCCTGCGCGGCTGTGCGCTGAATGGAACGACGTACCCGCGTGTAGTCGTCGCGCCTGGCCGTCACGTGCTGGCCGCTGAACGTCGCGCCGTCCGACGTCACCGCGATGTCCGTCCGCCCCACATCAACACCAAGAACACCAGCGATGTCGCTGGGGGGCGGGTCCGCGTAGTGGGCGCTGACCATGAGCCTCCAACGCCCCTTGCGGTCACGGATCAGGTCCGCTTCCGCGAGTTTCACGGCGTCCTTGAGCATTCGACGCTGATGTCCGCCGATGCCAAGCTCTACCTTGACGCGCCCGTCCAACGTCGTGATGTTGGCCCGATTGTGCGTGACGCGGTAGAGGCGCGGCGTATCGAGCACCACGGCGGCGTCGGCACGGAACGCGCGCCGCGTGTCATGGTCGCGCTTGTAGGCAGCGGCCACGACGGCGATAGCCCTGATGGTGTGTTGGGCCATCAACCCGAACTCCGCGCGCACGTCGCCGTAGACGAGGCGCTGCAACCGGACCTTGTTGAACTCCTGAGCGTCCCAGGCCACCCCGCTGATGTGGTTGCACGCCGCGTTGAATTGAGTACGCAGGCGTTCAAGGGCGGCGCGTTCGGCGTCGGTCGGGCGCAAGGTCAGGGCGATAGTGCGGGTGCTCATGCGTGTAGCTTACCAGGTTACAGCTCGGATTGCTCACAGCCGATGTGCCGCTATCGCGGCCTATTGGCGGGGCCGATCCCATTCCTCCCCGCCGTGACAGGCGGGGCTTCCAGGGAGGTTTAGGTGAGCCTTAACACGCCCACGGTAGACGGGGCCGACACGAGCGGAGGGCTGACCCGCACGGTGCTCGCGCAGACGCGGGCCGAGTTGCTCCTGACGGCGCGGCGCGGCGAAAACATCCTTATTACCGTCATCGTTCCCATTCTGCTGCTCGTGTTTTTCGCCTCGCTCGGCATCGTGCAAAGCGGGACGCGCCGCCCCGTCGATTTCCTGCTGCCGGGCATGCTGTCGCTCGCCGTCGTGGCCACTGGGATGGTGAGCCTCGGCATCGCCACGGCCTACGAGCGTTACTACGGCGTGCTCAAGCGCCTGGGGGCCTCGCCGCTCCCGCGTGGCGGCCTCATCGTGTCGAAGGCCATCTCGGTCCTCGCGCTCGAGGTCGTGCAGGTCGCGCTCCTGCTGCTCATCGCCGCGGCGGTCTACGGGTGGAGGCCGGCCGGCAGCCCCGGAACGGCCCTGCTCGCGTTGCTCCTCGGCACCGCCGCCTTCGCCGGGTTGGGTCTCGCCATGGCCGGGACGCTGCGCGCTGAGACGACCCTCGCCGGGGCCAACGGGCTCTACCTCGTCTTCCTGCTACTCAGCGACGCCGTGCTGCCGCTGAGCCACCTGCCCGGCGCCCTGCAAGACCTGGCGCGGGCGCTGCCCGCCGCCGCGCTGACCGACGCGCTGCGCGCCGCGCTGACGGCCCACGCCCCCTTCCCCGGCTCCGAGTTGGGCATCCTCGCCGTCTGGGCCATCCTCACCGTCGCCATCGCCGCCCGCACGTTCAAGTGGGAGTAGCGCGAGCAAGCACGGACGTGATACGATAGGCGCATCGCGGGTGAGTCCCGCGGATGAGCGCACGCACGCGTGCGGAAAGGATTGCGCTATGCGCCAGCACCCCTTTCTCCGTCGCGCCCTCGCGCCCCTCGCACCCCTCGCGCTCCTGGCGGCCGTCTCCGCGCCGGCCGTCCCCGCCCTCGCCTCGCGCCCCCATGCGTCCCCGGCGGTCGTCCCGGCCCGCCGCGCCCGACACCCCCGCGTCTACGGCTACCTGGAAGACGGCAAACCCTCGACGGACAGCGTCCTCGACGTCTACAGTAAGACGCACAAGACGACCTACCACGTCACGATGATGTCGTCGACGGTCGTCATGGACCGCACGCAGGTCGTCCACCGCGCTAGCCTGACGAAAGGTCTGTACGTCATCGTCACCTGCCAACCGGGCAGCCATGGGACCCTCGACGCGCTCAAGGTCCACATCGAGCACCCGCGACGGCGTAGCCGTAAGCATTGATACCGTAGGGCCGCATCGCATGCGCCCTCGCGCGCTCAAATGCCCCAGCAAGAACGACGCGTGGGCGCCTCTACGATAACGACGCGTGGGCGCCTCTACGATTAGCCCGCGCCTTTCATGCAGAACAGCGGCTCGAGCTTGGCCACGACGCGGGCGAGGCCGGCCTGCTCGACCGCGTCAATAATAAGGTCGATGTTCTTGTACGCCTGCGGGGCCTCGTCGATGACGTCGCGCACCGCGTGGTTGATGCGCAGGGCGCCCAGTTCTTTCTTGACGGCGTTGGCGGTCAGCGTCTCCTTGGCCTTGCCGCGGCTGAGCTGGCGGCCCGCGCCGTGGTTGACGCTGAACTCGCTGACCGCGCCGCCCGGTTGGCCGACCAGGATGTAGCTGGGTCGGCCCATCGCGCCGGGGATGAGCACCGGGTGCCCGGTCGCGGCGTAGGCGGGCGGGGTCCGCGGGTGGCCGGCCGGGCACGCCCGCGTCGCGCCCTTGCGATGGACGATGCCCGTCGTGCCGTCGGTCAGCGTCTCGGTCCGTGTGACGTTGTGCGGCGTGTTGTAGAGCAGGCCCAGCCGGAGGTCGCCGCGCTTGTGACCGCTTCTCAGCACGCGCCGCACCCCTTCGCGCAGGTAGTGCATGATGAGTTGCCGGTTGATCGTGCTGAAATTGGCCGCCGTGTACATCGCGGCGAGGTATGCCTGCCCCTCGTCCGTCTCCAGCGGCATCCCCACAAGCTCGCGATGCGTGACGAAGAGGCCCCGCGCCTTCATGTAGTCGAGCGCGATACGATTGTACTCGTCGCCGACCTGATGGCCCAGCCCGCGCGAACCGCAGTGGATCTGGAAGACGAACTGGCCCTCGCGCAACCCCCACGCCGCGCACAGGGCGGCGTCGACGACTCGGATGCGCTGGCCCTCGAGAAAGTGATTGCCGCCTCCCAGCGAACCTGCCGTGCGCATGCCGCGCTCGAACGCCTTCGGACTGATCCACGCGCGGCCGGTCGGCCGCAGACACGGCTCCTCGGTGCGCGCGACGTCGTCCTCGGTGGCGTAGCCGTCGGCCGCCATCGACGGGATACCGCCGTCGAGATAGCGCTCAAGCTCGTCCTTCGAGAGCACGCCGAACCCCTGCCCCGTTCCCATCGCGACGCGCTGGCCGATGTCGTCCATCAACGCCTGCAACTCACGTCCGTCGATCGCACTGGCGTCTAGCCCGCTCGTCACGACCTGCATCCCGCAACCAATGTCAAAACCAGCCAGGGGCGGGTAGATCCAGCCGTCGGCGATCGCGACCGTCCCCACGGGGCAGCCGTAGCCGACGTGTCCATCGGGCATGAGCAGCGCGCGGCGGATGGCCGGCTGCTCGCTCGTCCGCATGAGTTGCTCTAACGCGTCGTCTTCGAGGCTCCCGAACAACTCCGGCGTCATAAAGACCTCGGCGCGCTCGGCAACGCTCCAGTGCGCCGGCCCGATCAACTCAGCCATGACAATCCTTATATATATAGGCGTACAGCGATACGCTCCGGCGTGCATGTAGACCACGGTAGCAAGCGTCAGACCACACTCGTGCATGTAGACCACGGTAGCAAGCGTCAGACCACACTAACGATGCAGGGGCGCGCCATCGAGCGCCTCCTTGCAGCGCGCGATGGCCTCCTCAAGCCCTACGTCCTCAACGCGCCCGCCATCGACGAGCCATACCGTGTCGCCGACCAACCGCGCGTAGGTGTCCGGTCCGCGGCGATACACATGCGCGGCGACGTCGGCCGGGGCCTGCATATAGTATCGTAGGCGGAAGAGCAACGCGCCGAGGCGCAACACGCGGCGTCGATACAGGTCATCGAAGATATCGTCGTTCATAGTCACGCCTCCTGACGCAGCCGCCGCATGCTGTTGTCTCCACGCGCTGTTAGAGAACCGGATGCGCGGACTAAGGACGCTCGCCACCCGTGGGCGGCACGGGCCTTGCCGTGCTCTAGCCCAGCGACCTACACTCTACCACCAACCAGCACAGGATAGACACGGGATAGACAAGGAGGACAACCAGTATGGAAGTACCGCCAGGCCCCAGCTTTCGCGTGACCGGTATCCGGCCATGGTCCTCGGAGAACAGGGATGCCGCGCCCCAGGATATGCAGGCCTTCTTCGTGGGCCAGACCGTGACGCCGGACGACCTCCGCGCGCTCGCCGTCTCGTTCGGCGCGGAGGTCGAGAGCATGGTCGAGGGAGCGGCGCGCCATCAGGCCACGATTCGCTACAACGGCCACCACTACGACCTCGATCTGGAGCCAGCCCCATCGGCGTAGATACCTTTACCGCTACCCGACGACGCCCAGGAGGTTGCCATGCACGGCCTGATGATGGACTACCAACTCACGCTGCCCACCTTGATCGCGCGCGCCCGCACGCTCTTCCCCCACAAGCGCATCGTCTCGCGGCTCCCCGACAAGAGCGTCCATGAGTACACCTACGCCGACATGGCGCGCCGCAGCCACGCCCTTGGCGTCGCGCTGCGACGGCTCGGCGTCGCGCAGGGCGACCGCGTCGGGACGCTGGCCTGGAACCACTATCAGCATCTCGAAGCCTACTTCGCGATCCCCTGCATGGGGGCGGTCCTGCATACCCTCAACCTGCGCCTACATCCCGACGACCTGACCTACATCGTCAACCATGCCGACGACCGCGTTATCCTCGTCGACGAGACGCTGCTGCCGCTCCTGGACAAGATCCGCGACCGCATTCACCCCGAGCACATCGTCGTGATGTCACAGTCGATGGACGCGCCCGAGGGCCTGCTCTCCTACGAGGCGCTACTCGCCGAAGCGGACGGCGCCGATGTCACGCCGCCCGACCTCTCCGAGAACGACGCCGCCGCGATGTGCTACACCTCCGGCACGACAGGGCGCCCCAAAGGCGTGCTCTACACGCACCGCTCGATGGTCCTGCACGCGATGGCCTCGGCCACGGCCGATTCGCTTGGGGTCCGCGAGCGCGATGTCGTGATGGCGGTGGTGCCGATGTTCCACGTCAACGCGTGGGGCCTGCCCTTCACGAGCACGATGGTCGGCGCGACGCAGGTTATGCCCGGTCCACACCTCGACGCGCAAAGCCTGCTGGAGAACATCGCCTCCGAAGGCGTCACCTTCACCGCTGGGGTGCCCACGATCTGGCTCGGCATCCTGCGCGCGCTCGACGCCAATCCCGACGCCTACGACGTGTCGAGCCTGCGCACCCTCATCGTCGGCGGCTCGGCCGCCCCGCGGAGCATGATAGAAGGCTTCGAGCGTCGTCACGGCCTCAACGTCGTCCATGCCTGGGGGATGACCGAGACCTCGCCGATCGGTACCGTCGCCAACCTAACCTCCGACCTGCAAGACGCGCCCGACGAGGAGCGATTCGCCTACCGCGCCACACAGGGTCAACCCGTCCCCTTCGTGGAGGTGCGCGCCCAGGGCGAGGACGGTCCCGTGCCCTGGGACGCGGCCGCGATGGGCGAACTCGAGGTGCGCAGCCCCTGGATCGCGCGCGCCTATTACGACGCGCCCGACATCGCCAGCCGCTTCACCGACGACGGCTGGTTCCGCACCGGCGACATCGTGACGATCGATCCGCGCGGCTACGTCAAGATTCAGGACCGCTCTAAGGATCTCATCAAGTCGGGCGGCGAGTGGATCTCCTCGGTCGAGTTGGAAAACTTGCTGATGGGCCACCCCGCCGTCGCCGAGGCCGCCGTCATCCCCGTGGCGCATCCGACGTGGCAGGAGCGGCCCCTCGCCGTCGTCGTCCTGGAAGAGGGACAAAGCGCGACGGCCGAGGAATTGCGCGCCCACCTCGAGCCGCATGTGGCCCGCTGGTGGCTCCCCGACGCCTACGAGTTCGTCGCCGAGATCCCCAAAACGTCGGCCGGCAAGTTCTCCAAAATGACCCTGCGCGACCGGTTCAAAGACTATACGCTCGTCGACGCCAAGGCGGGCGCCCCCGCCGACGTTAAGGTGTCAGATACCCACGGCTAAAGCCCGTGGGCTTGCGGGAGCCCGACACCTTCGACACAACGACATCCCGGCATGGACCTCTGGGCGCTCTGACGGCCGGGGATACTCCCGGTGGTCCGAAGACCGGGCGCCCCACGAGAAAGGACAGAGACCAATGTATCCGTCGTCTCCGCTGGATTTCCCAGCTAAACCGTCTCGTCGCGTCGCACTGGACGCTGGCGCCACACGCGACGTACACGATAACGGTGTCCACCCGCAAGGGCTTCGTGCCTTGGTACGTTGCTCGTGTTATTGTACCACGCAGGCGACAGTGGGGGCGAAGCTGACGCCGCTACAGCGCATGAAGCCCGTACCTCCCACGGCCCTGCGTGGGCTTCACGGGCTATCCCTGTGATGGCGCGCTGGGGACGGGCGTTGGCGCTCCTGCGCCGCGAGGTATCGGACGGCACGCGCGTGCTCGACCTCGGGTGCGCTTTCGGGTACGGCACGGCCGGGATCGCCCCGCACTACGACACGGACGGGATCGACGCGTCGCCCGACTATATCCGGCGCGCGCGGCGCGCCGTCCCGGCCGCGCGCTTCGTCGTCGGGACGGCCGAGCAGTTGCCGTACCCCGACGCCCACTTCGCGGCGGTCGTCCTCCTCGACGTCCTCGAACACGTCTCCGACGAGCGCGCCGCCGTCGCCGAGATCGCGCGCGTACTGCGCCCGGATGGCCTGCTGGTCTTGAGCGTGCCGCACGCCGGGCTCCTGCGCTGGGCCGACTCGCTCAACGTCTACGCCTGGCTCACCGGCGAGGATCCCCTGGTCCCTGCGACCACGCGCGCGCGGCCCGGCTCGTATCACCGGCACTACAGCGTCGCGGCCCTGCGGCGCCTACTCGGCGACCGATTTGCCGTTGGTTATGTGCATACGAGCGCGCTCGGTCTGGCCGAGTTCATCAATCTGGCCCTGCTGCTGCTCTGTAAGCGCCTGCTCCGGGCCGGCTCTCTCTACGCCGTCCTGCAATACGTCTACTATGGCCTGTATATCTGCGAGGACGTCATACCCCTGCCGCGAGGGGGGTATCACCTCATGATCGCCGCGCGGCGTGTGGTACCCTAGGGCGAAAAGGAGGGTAAACGTAACATCGTATGCACAGCCTTGTCCGCGCCCGCACGCGGCTGCCCATCATCCTCGTCGTGCTGGCGCTCCTCGTCCTGACGTCCGCGTGCGCCCCGCTCGGGACCGATCTGGGCGGCGACCCCTGCCTACTCAAGTCGTACCAGGGGTACGGCAATGGGGTGCTCGGCGGCATCCGCGCCGCCTACAACACCCTGAGCGGCCGCCTCGACGCCTTGCAATCCCCGCACTACACGATTAGCTCTAGCCAAAATATCAGCGAGACGCTGAGCGCGTTCCCCGAGTTCGAGCAATCGCTGGGCGAGCAGCGCGGCTACCTCCTGCACGGAACGCAGCCGCCCCAGGGCCAATCGTTCCGGGAGGACGCCAACGCGGCCATGGCGCGGCTCGACGTCGGCGCGCGCCTGTTGGTCCAGGCGTATGTCGACAGCGCGAACGGCGATACGCGCGCGTCCGACGACATCGTAACGGCGGCTCTTCCGTACATGGATCAGGGCCGTCTCCTCATCGCGCGGGCTAAAAGGGATCTCGCCGCCCTCAACACGAACAGTGTGAACTGCTAGCCCTATGGTAGTTCCCGAATGGTAGTTCCCGAGCGGACGCGGCCGGGAGACCCGTCGAGCCCCCGCGCGGCGGCGCCCGACGCGCCCACCGCGCGGATCGGGGTTCCGCTGATCAACGCCCTCTCCGGGCCGCTCCTCCTGGCTCTCGTCGTGGCCCTGCACCTCGCTCTACTCCTGGGGGTCTTCCCCAACACGCGCGAGGATGTCGTGCTGCGCGGCTTCCTATCGCTCTCCTACTCCGATGGAGGACGCGCCCTCACCGGGGCGGTGCCCTACCGCGACTTCCTGCTCGAATATCCGCTGGGCTCGCTCGTGTTCATGATGGCGCCGTACCTCTTCTCGGTAGGCTACCTGGAGTATCGCACTGCCTTCTTCGTCGAGGTCGCCCTCCTCGACGTCGTCGTGCTCGTGGCCCTGTACGCCGTGGCGCGCGCGACGGCGGTCTCGGTCCGGCGCGCGCTGGGTTTCTACACGCTGGCCATCGTGCTGCTCGGCCCCCTCGTCGACTATCGGCTCGACCTCGCGCCCGCGGCGTTGACGGCGCTGGCGATGCTGGCGTGGCGGCGCGGCCGCCTGGCCTGGGCGGCGATCGCCCTGGCCGCGGGGACCGCCACGAAAGCGTATCCGCTGCTGTTGCTGCCCCTCCTTCTCGCGGATAGCTGGAGCCAGGGACGGCGGCGGCAGGCGGTAGGGGCGGCCGTTCTCTTCGTCGGCGCCCTGGCCGTCCTGCTCTCGCCCGCACTCCTGGCGAGTCCCTCGGACCTCAGCCTGGCGCTTCAATTCCAGACCGGGCGGCGCTTGCAAGTCGAGTCGCTCTGGGCGACGCCGCCGCTCCTGCTCCACCTCGTCGCCGGGTTCCCGCTCGAAATCACGGGACGCGCCCGCGCGCTCGTCGTCCTCGGACCGGGCGACGCGTGGGGCGCGGCGGGGGCGCCGACGCTCGCCCTCGTGTCCGCGCTGGTGTACTGGAGGTGGTGGCGGCTGCGCCGACGCGCCGAGTTACGCGTCGCCGCGATGTTCGTCGGGGCCGCCGCCCTCGTCCTCGCGGCGGCCATGCTCAGTAAGGTTCTTTCGCCCCAGTACGTACTCTGGGTCATGCCTGCCCTGGCCATGCTGCCCCTGCCGCGCGGGCAACGCATCCTCCCGCTCTGCGCGCTCGGCGCGTTTCTCGCGGCGCTCCCGCTTACGCAGTGGCTGTATCCTCTGCACTACGGCGAGTTCGTGCGCCTCATCGAGCCCACGGCGGTCATCGTCCTCGCGACGCGCAACCTACTGCTCGCGCTGGCCCTCATCGCGCTGCTTGCCACGCTGTGGCAGCTCGACCGCGCGACATAGGCTGTCGGCAAGGGTATGTCATTCCCGCTGACGGTCGAGACCTTCTGACGGGGCTGTCGCGTTACGAGACCGACGCGGCGACCTGGAGGAGTTGGGCGCGGCTGAGACGGCTCGTGACGAGGTCGGCCGTCACCTCGGTCGCGATCTTACTCCGGTTGTCGAACCAGGAGATATTGAGCAGGTCAACCGCCTTGCCGCTCCGTATATCGCGCACCTTCTCCTCGGCCACCGTCACGGCGCGGCTGCCGGCCCGCGCCTGCTGAACCGTGAACGGGGCGGTATAGACGTAGGCTGATCCGATTTGATGGTCGATCTCGAAGGTCTGGCGCGACGACGACGAGAGGACCTGGAACGTCTGCGTGTCGCCGAGTTCGAGCGATGAGGGGATGTAGGGGAAGACGCGCACGATCGTGAGCTGAAACCCCCTGGGGATGTAGTGCGGTGTGCTGACGCGCCGCTTCACGAAGGCGCTGTCCCGCCGCAAAGCCTCTGTCGCCGTCAGGCCCTGCGCGATAAACTGAGTCTGATTATAGTACAGCACCGGCCGGGCAAGCTTGCCCTTTGTGGCAGCCGTATGAGTACCGGGCTTACCGCCGCTACCGGTGTGCCTGACGGGCGGCTTGCTCGCCGGATAGGCCACTCCGGCCGAGGAGAGCGCGAGGCCGCCGGCGACCCCGGCCGCGATCAAAAGTCTGGAGAATGGACGGGTCATGGCGCATCCTTTCGCTGGCGGGACGTCTATGATTGCTGTCACCCATCGCCCACTATAGCAAGGCCCCTGCCACGAGGCAAAAACTTATGCCATCGCCGACCATCCTCCTCTGGCGCCTCGGAGCGCTCGGCGACAGCTTGCTGCTGCTCCCGGCCCTCGCCGCGCTGCGCGCCGTCCCCGAGTTCGCGAACCACAAAATCGTCGTGGCCGGCGCCCACGCGAACCTCGCCCCGGCCCGCTGGGCGGGGCTCGCCGACGCCTTCGTCGACGCCTCGGCGCCCGGCCTCGCCCCGCTCTCGTCCGGGCAGCCGGCGGGAGCGGGGCTCCTGCCGCCGGATATCGCCGTCGCCGTCGTGTGGAGCGCGCGCCACGCGGAGATCGCGGAGGGGCTGGCGCGGATGGGGATAGCGCGCGTCGTCGCCGCGCCGGCGCTGCCCCCCGACCGTACCCCCGTCGTGGACCACTACCTGACGACGCTGGCCCCGCTCGGCGTCCGGCCCATCGCCTTCACACTGCGTCCGCCGGAGGCGGGGCGGGCCGCCACGACAGCGGCCTGGCGGGCCGCCACGGCCGGCGCGACCGGACCGGTCGCGCTCCTGCATCCGGGCGCGGGCTCGCGACTGAAACGCTGGCCGCTCGCGCACTATCTGGCGTTGGCGCGCATGCTGCGCGCCGACGGGACGACGGTGACGTGGACGACCGGGCCGGCCGACGACAAGTCGCGCGCCGCCTTGATCGACGCGGGCGAGGGACAGCGCCTGCTACCGCCCCTCGACGTGGCGGGGCTCGCGGCCGTGCTGGCGCGCGCGTCCGTCGTCGTGAGCGCTGACTGCGGGGTCGCCCACCTGACCGCCCTGCTCGCCGTCCCGAGTGTCGTCCTGTTCGGCCCGACCGACGCCCGGCTGTGGGGTCCGCCGGGGCCGCGCACGACCGTGCTGCATCTCGCGCTGCCGTGCGCGCCGTGCGGCGATCTGGCGCCGCGCTGCCCCAGCCGCATCTGCCTGCGCGGCCTCTCCGTCGCCGCGGTCTACGACGCCGTCCAGGCCCATATGCGCGACGAGAACGGCGCGACCGGCGCGACCGACGACGGCAACGCCCGAGGCGCCGTCAGCGCGGGCACGGCGCTATGGCGCGGACCGTCACGGCCAGCAGTGTCCCATCCCCCTGCACCGGCGCCCGCACCTCCAGCGCCTCTCCGGGTTGCAACGTGGGCCCGCGCCCGCACGTGGGCAGCACGATCGTCGAGAGAGCCAGGATGACGGCGTAGGAGCCGTGGGCGGCACGCACGCTCATCACGCGCTGTTTGTAGCCGATGAGTGTCCCCGTAATGAGTGCGGTCCCGGGCCATGTATCCGGGGTCGGCGTCGCCGCCGCGCGGATCGATGCCGGCGCCCGATGACGCTGGGGCGTCGCGTCGGCGTAGCGATAGCCGAGCCCCAACGCAAGCGCCATCGCGACGGCGGCGGACAGCGGCACGGCGGCCGAGCGAAGAGTCATATCGGGAGTATAGCGGGCCGCTACGAAAGGGTATCCCCTAGATACAGAGCCTCCGTGCCACGGTCGATCACGCGCTATCCGTCCGTGGCCCGATGTCCCCCACGGCGCGGTCGCGCTCGACCCGATCCCCCACGGCGCGGTCGCGCTCGGCGCCCTGGTCGCCCGGGACATAGAAGCGCTCGTCCCCCAGTTCGTCGGGCAGATGCCGCTGCTCGACCCGGTGTCCCTCGTAGTCGTGCGCGTACTTGTACCCTGACCCGTAGCCCAACCCTTTCATCAGCGCCGTCGGGGCGTTACGCAAGTGCAGCGGGACCGGCAGGTCGCCCGTGCGCTCGACGGCCGCGCGGGCCCGTCCGTAACTCGCGATAACGCTGTTGCTCTTGGGCGCGTTCGCGAGGTAGAGAGCGGCTTGACTGAGCGGCAGGTACCCTTCCGGCATCCCGATAAAGTGGACGGCCTGCTGCGCGGCGACGGCGACGACGAGGGCCTGTGGGTCGGCCAGGCCGACGTCCTCGGCGGCGAGGATCACCATACGGCGCACGATGAACAGCGGATCCTCGCCGGCCTCGAGCATGCGCGCCAGCCAGTACAGCGCCGCGTCGGGGTCGGAGCCGCGCAGGCTCTTGATGAAGGCCGAGATGACGTCGTAGTGCTGTTCTCCCCCCTTGTCGTAGCGCGGCGAACGCTGCTGCGCGACCCGGTTCACGGTGGCTAGCGTCACCGTCACCGGCCCCGCGTCGTCCGTGTCGCCGTCGTCCCTGGGCGACGCCGCGACGGCGAGTTCCAGAGTGTTCAGGGCGGCGCGGGCGTCGCCCCCGGCCAGTTCGACGAGGCGATCCAACGCGGCGGGCTCGACGCGCACGTCCCGCCCACCCAGGCCGCGCGGATCGTCCAGCGCGTTGCGGACGATGCGGCGCGCGTCGTCGTCGGAGAGGGCGCGCAGCACGTAGACGCGGCAGCGCGAGAGCAGCGCGGCGTTGACCTCGAAGGAGGGGTTCTCGGTCGTGGCGCCGATGAGCGTGACCGTCCCCTCCTCGACGTGCGGCAGAATGACGTCCTGCTGCGCCTTGTTGAAACGATGGATCTCGTCGACGAAGAGGATGCTGCGCACCCCGCGCGCCCGCCGCGCCGCGGCCTCGGCCACGACCTTACGCAACTCGGCCACGCCGGCCGTGACGGCGCTCAAGGGGCTAAAGTGGGCCGTCGTGACGTGGGCGATGAGAGAGGCCAGCGTCGTCTTCCCGGTCCCCGGAGGGCCCCACAGGATCATCGACGGCAAGGTGTTGACCTCGATAGCGCGCCGCAGCGCGCCGCCCGGCCCCACGATATGCTCCTGCCCGACGAACTCGTCGAACGTCCGCGGCCGCACGCGCGCCGCCAGCGGCGCGTACGCCACCGGCGGCTCCGCCTCGTCCGGCCCGAACAGGCCCTGTTGCACGCGCCCCCCCACTACATCTTGTTACGCTACCCAGCCTTGTTACGCTACTCAGTATAGACACTCGGGTTGACCGCTGAACACGATCGTCCCCATGCCCGGAGATAGACACGATCGTCCCCCATGCACGGAGATAGACATAGACAGGGATAATGGGCGCGGGTTACAGGGTTACCGCGCCCGTTGACTCCGCCCGCTACAGGCGCGTCGCGTCGAGCACGACGACCTTGGCGTCGGCCAGGGCGAAGACGCGCCGCGTCCGCGCGTCGACCGCGACCTCGTAGGCGCGCTGCCCCGCCGCGCCGCCGACGGTGTCGGGCAGGGACATCACCCGCCGCACCCGCCCCGTCCGCGCGTCGAGCACCGCGAGCGTGCCGGGGGCTATCGGGTTGCCGTTCTTATCCGGCTCGCTCTGCACCAGGACATAGGCCCGCCCCGCCCCGCCCCCTCGTCGACGCCCGGCCGCCCGATCGGGATCTGCCCGACGTCCGCCTCACGCACGGTCGCTCCGCTGCGCGCGTCGAGCACGTCCACAAAGGCATTGCCGCCCTCCGGGATGAACACCCGCCCCGCCCGTTCGTCCACCGCCGCGCCGTCGCCGTACCCCTCTGACCCGCCGATATCCCTCCGCACGATGCGCCCGCTCGCGTCGAGCATGTCGCCAGGGACGACGAAGACGCGCCCGGCGCGCGCGGCGACCACGACGGCCGCCGGCCCCGCCCCGCCCACCTGCGTCATGTGCCGCACGCGCCCCGTCCGCGCGTCGAGCGCCGTGATGATCGTCGTCGACGGGTTCTCGGTCGCCTCATACACCCCCCCGGTCCGCGCGTCGGTCGCGATCGTGTAGGGACTGTAGGCGGGCGACAGCGGCGTCCGCGTCGTGCGCAGCAGCGCCCCCGTCCGCGCGTCGAGGATCGCGACCCCGCCCTGGGCGGCGACATACACACGCCCGAGCGCCGGGGCCACCGCCACGGCGCTCGGGAAGGCGAGCCGCGTCGTGTGCAGCAGCGCCCCGCTGCGTGCGTCGAGGGTCGCCACCGTGTCACGCGTGACCACGAAGACCCGCCCGCTCACCGCGTCCACCGCCACCGGCGCGGCCTGACCCCCGGCCCCGACCGCCGTGGTCCGCAGCAGCGCCCCGCTGCCCGCGTCGAGCACGGCGACGGCCCCCCGCTCCTGGGTCACGAAGGCGCGCCCGGTCGCCTCATCCACCGCCACCCCGATCCCGACGAGGGGCAGCGCGCGCACGATCGGGGACGGCGCGGGGACAACGCCGAGGGTCCGGCCGCGCGGCGACGCCCCGGCAAGCGGCAGCGCGAGGAGGGTCACGGCGGCGAGGCGGTCCCAGGCCAACCTACTCATTGAAGCGCCTCCCTCCCGCGGCATGACGTGTCGTCGCACGACCTCTTCTCCGACGTCAGGCTCTGATAAAATCCGCATCGCGCTTGACAAAGACCATCGCCCTCGCTTATGATAGCAGCACAGCACTCCTGAAACGATTCAGGCGCTCAAAAAGACATCTTCCTGAAAGGGTTCAGGTACGTGAAGAAGCAGGCGACGGTGACGATCCGGGATGTGGCGCGCCTGGCTGGCGTGGCGCCGTCGACGGTCTCCATGGCCCTGTCCGACCACCCCGATATCGCGGAGGGGACGCGTCACGTTGTGCGCGACGCGGCGATGAAACTCCACTACACGCCCAACCATTCCGCCCGCAGTTTGCGCGGCAGTCTCCAACGCGCGATCGGCGTCGTCATCCCGCATAGCAGCGCGCACGTCTTCTCGCACCCCTACTTCATGGACCTGCTCGGCGGCATCACCGATGTCGCGAACGACCACGATTTCGTCGTTATCCTCTCGACGGCGCGGGAGGAGGACGACGAGGAGGGCGCTTACCTCAAGATGCTGCGCGGCCAGCGCGTGGACGGTATTATCCTCGCCTCGGCCGCGCTGTTCGACCGGCATGTGATGGAACTGGCGGTGTCCGGCTATCCTTTCGTCTTCCTCGGTCGCTATCCGCTCAACCCGCGCATCACGACGGTGGGTATCGACGATGTCGCCGGAGCCGACCTGATCACGAGCCATCTGCTCGCCCACGGCTACCGCTCCATCGCCCATATCTCCGGCCCGCTGCGCCATCTCTCGGCGGCGGACCGCCGTGATGGGTACAGCCATGCGCTGGCGCGTGCCGGCATCCCCGCCCTCGACGATTATGTCATCGAGGGGGACTACTCGGAGGAGTCGGGACGGCACGCCGCCCTACGCCTCCTGGACCTCCCGACCCGTCCGCGCGCCGTCTTCGCGGGGAACGACGAGATGGCTTATGGCGCGCTCGATACGTTCCGTGCCAAGGGGGTGCGCGTCCCCGAGGACATCGCCCTGGCCGGCTTCGATGACCTCGCCATCGCCCGGGTCATGACCCCCGGTCTAACCACCGTCCACCAACCGATCCGGGCGCTCGGGGGGGCCGCGGCCGAACGCCTGATCGCTCTCGCCGAGGGACAGGGGGTGGCAGACCCCCAGACCGTCCTACCCATCACCCTCAGCATCCGCGATTCGTGCGGCCCCGCCGCGTCCCACGCTCATCCTGACATCGGGACGGAGGTGACGCCATGTCCTGAGTAGCAGCGGACGCGTCACCCTGGTCTGTCCAGCCGTGTACTCATGAGTTCTTGAGTTCTACAGTAAAGGAGCGTAAGCATGCGTCGTCAGAGCCTCAAACACGCAACACGTCTCGCCTGTGCCATCGGTCTCAGCACGCTCGCCATCGCGCCGTTCCGCGTGATCCACGCGGCGCCGGTCGCGGCCGCGACACCCCTCACCTTCTGGAACGGTTTCACCGGTCCCGACGAGCCCACGGTCCAGACGCTGGTCGACCGCTTCAACGGCTCCCACGCGTCGAGTACGGTGAGTATGAACGTCATGCCGTGGGCGGATCTGACGACCAAACTGCTCGCCGCGGCGGCGGTCGGCCAGGGTCCCGATATCGCCGCCTTCCATCTGCAGTACCTGCCCCAGTACGTCCAGGCAGGGCTGGTCGACCCTGTCGACGGTATCTACGGCCACGGCATCGCTCCCACGTCGGTCCCGCCCGACCTGCTGCGCTCCCTGAGGATCGGGAGCCACTACTATGGCGCCCCCGCGAACTACGCCACGCTGATGCTGTACTGGAACAAGGATCTGTTTCACAAAGCCGGGCTGTCTCACGCGCCCACGACGATGGCGCAGTGGCAGGCCGACGCCGTCAAGCTCTCGCACCAGGGATCGAATGCCCAGTACGGACTCGCGTTGGCCGACCACGCCACCATCCCGATGTGGCCTGTCCTAATCTGGTTGAACGGCGGGAATATCGTCACGCCCGACCACACACGCTCCCTGCTCGCGGCGCCCAAGACAGAACAGGCCGTTGCCTCGTGGGGCAACCTCGTCACCAAGAACCATATCAGCCCCGTCGGGCTGGCCGGCGGTGACGCCGACACCCTCTTCCAGAGTCAGAAGGCGGCGATGGAGATCAATGGTCCCTGGGCTACGGCCGGCTATACCAAGGCGCACATCAACTATGACGTCGCCCCCATCCCGACGGGACCCGGCGGACGCGTCACGCTCTCCGACGCCGTGATCCTCGTCGTCAACAAGTCCTCGCGTAACGCGGCGGCCGCGCGGACGTTCCTCTCCTGGTGGAACCAGAAGGCGCAGCAGGGCTACATCTCGCTCCAGTCGGGCTTCCCGCCGGCCCGCACGGATATGGCGACGTATCCTTCTCTGCAAAAGAATCCCTTCGTCGTCAAGTTCGCCCAGCAGGCTCCCTACGCGCGCTTCTACCTGGCTGGCCTGAAAAACTTCGACAAGATCGATAACGACGTCATCACCCCGGCGATCCAGAGTGTCGAGTACAACAAAGCGTCGGCCTACACGGCCCTTCCGGCCGCGGCCAGCGCCATGAACAAGCTCTTGCCGTAAGGGCGTCGTAACGGCGGGGCGCGGGGCGCCGGCGCCCCGCGCCCCGCTGTCGCGGTCTCGCGGTCTCGCGGTCTCGCGGGGGCACATGACGCGCCGCGAGAGGGTGATGAGAGGATCTGGAGAGAAGAGTAGCCGTGCATATCCAAGATAAAGGACGGACACACGTGATGGACCCACGCGTAGACGCGGCCATCGCTCTGCCAGCAGTGGCGCCGCGGCGCCGCCTATGGCCCCCGCACGGCGTGGCCCGTCGGATCGTGGTCGGTTATCTCTTCTTGCTGCCCAGCCTGGCGGTGATCGGCGTGTTCATGCTCTGGCCCATCGCGCAGATCGTGTGGTACAGCCTGCACCAGTGGAGCTTCGTGGCGACGGACCATCCGTTCGTCGGCGCGGACAACTACCGTCAGATGGCCGGCGACAGCCGTTTCTGGGGCGACCTGCGCAACACGGCGCTCTTCACCGCCGGCGTCGTCCCCGCCAGCGTGCTGCTGCCGCTGCCCGTGGCGGTCGCGCTCCACCGCAAGCTGCGCGGGCGCGCCTTTTTCCGCGCGGCCTACTTCCTCCCGGCCGTCAGTTCCTACGCCATCGTCGCGATCGTCTGGGCGCTGCTGCTCCAGCCTGATATCGGGCTGCTCTCCTACTACGGCCGCCTCGTGCATCTGCCCGTTACCGACTGGCTGCACAGCACGACCTGGGCGCTCCCCGCCGTCATGCTCGTGGGGGTCTGGAAAACGTTCGGCTTCAATCTGGTCATCCTGCTCACCGGCATCCAGAATATCCCCGAGAGCTACTACGAGGCGGCCCAGATCGACGGCGCGGGCGCCGTCGCGCGGTTCGTCCGCATCACGCTCCCCCTGCTGCGCCCCACCCTGCTCTTCGTCACCGTCACCTCGATGATCGCCTCCTTCCAGATCTTCGACCCCGTGTTCGTCATGACGAGCGGCGGTCCCCTCTTCAGCACCGAAACCCTTGTCTCCTACATCTACCACGAGGGCTTCCAGCTCTTCGACATGGGCTACGCCGCGACGCTGGCCTGCGTCCTCTTCCTTGTCGTGCTCGCCGTCACCGTGGTCCAGCTCAAAGTCTTTCGCTTTCAGGATGAGGTGTAGTCATGGCCATCGCCCACAACCAGGCGCGCCGGCCGGCGCGCCCGCGCATCACCGCGTCGGGGCTGGGGACGGCCGCGTGGTATCTCCTCCTGATCCCGCTGGCGATCGCCATCCTCTTCCCGTTCATCTGGATGGTCCTGACCTCGCTCAAGGCCGAGGGCGATATCATGACCTTCCCGCCGCGCCTGCTACCCCAGCAGTGGAGCGTCGCCGCCTACGGCGAGGTGTGGCAGCGCCTGCCGTTGGTGACCTTCTTTCGCAACACACTCCTCTTTGCCGGCGGCGTCACGGCGGTCTCGCTCGTCTTCGACTCATTGACGGCCTACGCCCTCGCGCGGCTGGACTTCCCGGGCCGCACCACGGTGTTCGTCATCATCCTGGCCACGCTTATGATCCCGGCGCAGGTGACGATGATCCCGGTCTTCGTGATCGTGTACCACCTCGGCTGGCTCAATACCTTCGCGGGCCTGATCATCCCGCGCGCCACCAACGCCTTCGGCATCTTCATGTTGCGCCAATTCTTCTTGACCGTCCCGCGCGAGTTGGACCAGGCGGCGCGCATCGATGGCTGTGGCGAGTTCCGCATCTATTGGCGGATCATCCTGCCTCTCTCCAAGGGCGCCCTGGCCACGCTGGCCGTCTTCCACCTCATGTACAACTGGAACGACCTGCTCTGGCCACTGATCATGACGACGTCTACCGACATGCAGACGCTCACCGTCGGGCTCGCCACGCTCACCGGCCAGCACCAATACGAGTACGCGATCCTCATGGCCGGGGCGACCCTGGCCCTGGCGCCCCTCATCATCGCGTTCCTCTCCGTCCAGCGCTACTTCATCCAGGGCATCGCCCTGACCGGATTGAAGGAGTGATCGGCCGCGACGGACGGGTCGACACGGCTGCCGTGGGATGCCAGCACGCTCAAGGTCTACGACGCGACGGGCACGGGCACGGGCACAACGGGCCGCGACGGACGGGTCGACACGGCTGCCGTGGGATGGGCCACGCACAGACAGACAGATCGGGTAGCGCACACGTCAAGGGGAGGACCGGTATGGGGCTTATCGCGCCGTTTTCGCACAACCCGGACGGTTTTGTCTGGGCGGGGGGCATCGAGGATACCTTCGTCGCGCACCCGCACCCGCGCAGCGGCCGCGGCCTCGACGAGTATCTGCTGACCGGGCACTACGCGCACTGGCGCGCGGATCTGGAGCGGGCGGCCTCGCTGGGGGTGCGCGCGCTACGCTACGGTATTCCCTGGTACCGGGTTAACCCGGCCCCCGGCGTCTTCGATTGGACGTGGACGGACCCGGTCATCGCCTACGCCGCGACAGAGCTCGACCTCACACTCATCCTGGATCTCGTGCATTACGGCACGCCGGCGTGGCTGGACAACGGGTTCCTCAACCACGGTTACGCGGAGGCCGTCGCGGCGTACGCCCGGGCCGTGGCGGAGCGCTACGGCGATCGCGTGCGCTGGTACACACCGCTCAACGAGCCCCTGATCACCGCCGAGTTCTGCGGCCTACATGGCATCTGGCCGCCGCATCTGCGGGGCGGCGACGGCTTCGTGCGCATCCTGGACCAGGTATGTCGCGGCATCGTAGCCACGACCGACGCCCTGCGCGCGGTCGACCCGACGGTCGGGATCGCGCATGTGGAGTGCTCCGCGCTCTACCATGGGGAGGCGGGGATAGCGGCTGACGGCGCGGCGCACTGGCAGGCGCGGGCCTGGCTCCCCGGCGACCTCCTCACGGGCCGGGTCGACGCGGGTCACCCGCTGGCCGCGTGGCTGGAGGGGTGTGGGCTGGGGCCGGAGCGCTGGGCGTGGTATACGGAGCGCCCGTTCGCCCCCGACCTGTGGGGCGTCAACTACTACCCCGAGATCTCGGTCCACCACGTCGCGGGCGCGGATGGCGCCGCGCGAGGCCAGAACGACGACGCATGGACAGGGGGGCTGGACGATCTCTTGCGCGCGACGTACGACCGTTACGGAGCGCCCCTCTTCGTGAGCGAGACGAGCACGCACGGCGACGACGCGCGGCGGTCCGCCTGGCTGCGCGACTCGGTGGCGGCGATCCGACGGGCGCGGGCGGACGGTGTCCCGGTGCTCGGGTATACGTGGTGGCCCCTGCTCGATCTCATCGACTGGTCCTACGGCGCGGGCGACCACCTGGTGGAGGATTTCATCGCACGGCTAGGCTCTCCCTCAGCCGGCCCCATCATGCACGGGCCGGACGCCTTCGCCCGCGCGATGGGATGGGACGAGGCCCGCTCTCAGCCCCTCGACCGCTATCTGCGCCGTATGGGTCTGTGGCGCTTGACGGGGGACAGCGCGGACGGCTTCACGCGCCTGGAAACGTCGACGGCCGCGGCCTATCGCGCGATCATACGAGAGGGGATCACGGCACACAGCTAAGATCGACTGGTTGATGCGCCACAACGAGCGCATCGACCGTCACGGGTGAATGGCGTTGGAGGCAAGAGCGTGGACGAGCATGATCTGCTTGAAATCATCATTCGGGCAAAGGCGGGAGAATCGCCACCGGCGATCGCACGGGAATGGGCCCGTTGGCTTCACGCGCACGATGGCGTGCGTATCGTCATGTTGTCTCAGCACCAGCCGCCGCGACGGCGGCGCTACATCGTTCGGCACGGGCGCGTTGTATCGCCTCAGCACGACAAGGCTATGGTGATTGCCGAGGCGTTGGAGTCCATAGTGCGCGCGGCCGGTCTACCACTGGACGCATGGGGTATCCTGAATGCGGCGCGGGAGCAAGGCTCACCCATTGGCATGGCCTCAGCAGCGACCATCGCGCAGGCCGCGCGCCTCCTCGAGCAAGCCGGACATCTGCAACGGGGACCGGTAGGAGGCACCTGGATCGTGCCATGATGCGGCCCTCCCATCCATGGACCGTGGGGACGGTCGCTACATCACGTCGCATAGCGGCCCCTGGCTAGCTGTACGTCTAGCTGCAGCATGTACCGAGTGGGTCAGCTAACGCACGCCAACTCGTTCACGGCGCACCTGCCCACAAGATATGAAATCGTTGCGCCGAATTCCCGCGACATCCCGAGATGCTAAGGCAATGCACTCCTTCGGGGCATATGTTACGCCGGGGCAGTGAGCAAACATTCGGGGCCTCGATGCCGCGACCGTACGCGGGCTATCCCTGTACAGCGCAGGTGGTGCGGCAACGGGTCGCGGAGCGTCCACAACCACATGGGCACCACAATGCAGGAGTCAGGATCTCCCTCAGAGAAGACATAGGGCCTTCATATGCCGGTGAATTGCCGGTGAATGCTATAGGAGTCATCCGACAAGTGCCGCGGATTGCGTCGGGCTCCGCGGGCGGCGCTCCCGCAATTGGAGTCGGCAGGATGCCGGCGGTCCCCGTGGGTACGTACGCCGCCGAGGTAGGCCGGCTGGAAGTCGGCGGTCCCCGTGGGTACGGCGTCGGGGCCTGCCGCTGCTCCGGGGGATTCGCGCCCTAGGGGTGGGCGACTATCCCGTCGCCAGCGGGGTCTTGGCATCCATGGCGCCGAAGCGGTAGCCTGACAAGATGTTCAACGATTGAACGCTACGTATAACCAGCGATCAGACACGCCGTGATGAGCTCCCCAAGTACATGCGGAATAAAGAGGGTATGATGGCCGACGAGGAGAGAACAGCGCCCCAGGTGACCGTGACGGTTGAGGTCGCCGGGATCGCGCGCGGCAATCCGGGGCTGGCCGGGGCCGGCATCGTCATCGTCGACGAGAAGGGCGCGACGCTGACGCGCGTGGCCCGCTACCTCGGGAACGCCCAGCCGCTGGAGGCGCAGTTGCAGGCGCTGCTCCTCGCCTTGCGCTACGCGCGCCCGTACGCGCCCGCCCCTTTAACGCTCATCCTGAACAACGACACGGCGGTGCGGCAAATCGGGGGCGAGGCGCCGGCGCGCCACCCCGCCGTCCTGCGCGTGCTCGCCGAACTCGACACGCTACTGGCCCCGTTCGCGGGGGCGACGTACCACCTTGCGCGGGGCGAGGAGTTAGCCGAGGCGACGCGCCTGGCCAACCTGGGAATCGACACGCGCCTGCGCCCGCTGCCGTCCTACGATCCGCCATTGCCTGCCGGCGCGTGACGCCCGCCGACCGTCAACGCCGGAATCGTGGATCAGGACTGGAAGCCCCGCGCGCTCCGCTTGCGGCCGTCCGACGTGAGCGTGCAGGGTGACGGCAGGGGCGTCCGCAACACACCCGGACAAAACCCTGCGTTCGCCCCCTCCCCGGACCAACCGCGACAGCCGGGAGCGGGGGCCAGAGCGGGAGCCAGACGGAACCGACGAGTCCCGAGCGCGGCAGGGATGGAGGTCGTCCTACTTGGAAGCCTCATGCCCGTCAGTACATACAGCCGATGACAATACGGTTGGAGCCTATCTGACGGCCTATTCGCGGAGAAAAAGCGTCGAGAGAGCGTTGTGGGAAAGGGAGGACCGATGAGCGCGGCTGAGGGATGGGAACAGGAAGCAGAGAATTGGGTGCGCTGGACGCGCACGCCGGGCCATGACGCCTATTGGCACTACCGCGCATCGTTCTTCGATCACATCGTCCCAGCGGCGGGGCGAGAGACGTTGGAGATGGGTTGCGGCGAAGGCCGCGTGGCGCGCGATCTCGCCGCGCGTGGACACACGGTAACAGGGGTGGATGCCTCGCCCACGCTCTTGGGGCATGCGCGGGACGCTGACCCGGCCGGCCACTACCTCGTCGCCGACGCCGCCGCGCTGCCGTTCCCGGACGGGGCCTTCGATCTGGTCGTGGCCTATAACGCGCTCATGGACATCGCGGACATGCCGGGCGCGGTCCGCGAGGCGGCGCGCGTCCTGGAACCGGGGGGACGTTTCTGCATCTGCGTGACGCACCCGGTCAACGATGCGGGCGGCTTCGACGGCACGGCGCCGGACGCCGCCTTCACGATCCGCGGCTCCTATCTGGAGAGCCGGCCCTCCGTCGACACATTCGAGCGCGACGGCTTGCGGATGACGTTCCATAGCCGGACGCACCCTCTGGAGAACTACGCGCGGGCGCTCGAAGGCGCCGGATTCCTCGTCGAGCGGGTGCGCGAGCCGGCCGCGCCCCCCGAGGCGGTGGCGGCGCGGGTAGACTATCGGCGCTGGCAACGCGTGCCGGCGTTCCTGCATTTGCGCGCCGTCAAGGGGTAGCATGTGTCGCCGTGAGCCGCGCCCTGAGTCGTTACTCTGCCTTTGTCTCATAGACGAGGCTACTGTCTCGTCTCGTCTCGTCGCCGCCGCTAACTGTGCTATCTATCAACCCTAATAATCCGGATAGCCCCCGAAGATAAGACAATGTGCGTTCCCGGCACAGCCCCGCTCGGCCGTGGACAGGCAGTATATAGGACATCAGCGCCAGCGATAGTGGATTGAGACTGGAAGCGCCGCCAGGCCGCCTTTGACAGGCGCGTACCCCTCCGCTATGCTACGGATTGGTCCAAGCAGGCCGGGCGGCCGCGTGCGGGCATGCCCGCACGAGGAAAGTCCGAGCTCCACAGAGCAGGGTGCTGGGTAACGCCCAGTAGGGGTGACCCTCAAGCCAGTGCCACAGAAACATACCGCCGCGCGGGCGCCGCTCGCGCGGTAAGGGTGAAATGGCGGGGTAAGAGCCCACCGGCGTCCGGGTGACCGGCCGGCCGCGGTAAACCTCACCTGGAGCAAGACCGAACAGGGACGGGGCTGGGGGCGGCGGGCAGTGCCCGCCGCCCCCGGCCCAGGGGTTGCTCGCCCCGTTCCGGGTTGGTCGCTCGAGGCGGCGGGCAACCGTCGCCCTAGATGGATGGTCGCCACCCGGGCCTACGGGTCCGGGGACAGAACTCGGCTTATAGGTCTGCTTGGATCCTTTTGATCGCCTTGATCGCCCGCGGCAACTCCGGCAGTAGATCGCCGGCCAGAGTGCCCCGGTCGCCGTCACGCTCGGCGAGCAGATCGCCGGCCCGGCCGTGCGCGTACACCCCCGCGATCGCGGCGTCGAGGCGCGACGCCCCTTGCGCGATTAGCGACGCGATGACGCCGCCCAAGACATCGCCGGTTCCCCCCGTCGCCAGGTTCGGCCCTCCCGTGGTGTTGACCGCCGCCGTACCGTCGGGTCCCGCCGTGACGGTGGGGTTGCCCTTGAGGACGACGACAGCGTTCCATGCGCGCGCTTTCTCGGGCGCGATGTCAAAACGACGCGACTCGATCTCCGACGATTTTACGCCGCACAAGCGCCCCATCTCGCCCGCGTGTGGGGTCAGGACCAGCGGGTGGCGTACCCGCGACGGCCAGTCCGCGATCTTGGCCAGGCTGTTGAGCCCCTCCGCGTCGACGACGACCGGGAGTCCGGGGGGGAGTCCCCTGTCGCAGAGGAGGGTCTCGATCAAACGTACGGTCGCGTCGGCCTGCGCCAGGCCGGGCCCAATCAGGAGCGCCTTGTAGCGCGAGGCCGCGCCGCGGATCTCCTCGGCCGCCTTCTCAGGCTGCAAGACGCCCTGCTCGTCGTCCGGGAGCACCAGGAAGGTCGGCTCCAGGAGATGCGCCGCCAGGATAGGGTGAGCGGACGCCCCCGTCGCCAGCGTGACCAGGCCGGCCCCGCCCCGCGCGGCTCCGAGCGTCGCGAGTTGCGGGGCGCCGGTGAAGCGACGCGACCCCCCCACGACGAGCACGGCCCCGGCGCTGTACTTGTTGGCGTGGCGCGAGCGCGCCGGGATGCGCGCCCGCGCGTCCTCCTCGCCGACGCTCCAGAGAGACACGTCCGCCGCGGCGGCGTCCGGCAAGCCGATCGAGACGGGGACGACCTGGCCGGCCAACTCCGCGCCCTCGCCCGTCAGGAGACCGCGCTTGAGGAAACCGAAGGTGACGGTGATCGTCGCCGGGATGGCGTGCGGGTCGGCGCCCCCGGTATCGGCGTCGACCCCGCTGGGCAGATCGAGGGCCACGACGGCCCGGCGCGGGGCGACGGCGCGCACGAGGTCGAACAGCGCCGCGACATCGCCCTCGATCGGACGTGAGCGCCCCGTCCCGAGGAGCGCGTCGACGATGAGGGTGGCGTCGCCGAGCATACGGCGTAGGGCCGTGAAATCGGGGTCGTCCTCGTGCCGGATGACGAGAGGACGCGCCGGGAGCGGCTCGGCGCGGCGCACCGTGTACGCGGCTACGGAGTAGCCCCGCTCGGAGAGTTCCCGCGCCACCACCATCCCATCCGCGCCGTTGTTGCCGGGGCCGCACAGCGCCAGGACGCGCGCCGTCGGCCCGCCACGTGAGACGGCCTCGGCGATGACCTGCGCCGCCGCCGCTCCGGCGTTCTGCACCAGTTGCGCCTCGGAGATGCCGGCCCGCATCGCGGATTCCTCGGCCGCGCGCATCCGCGCCGCCGTGACTATCTTCTCCATACTACATCCCTCTATCCCTGGGCCGACTATCCCTGGGCCGACCGCGCGATGACGAACGCCACGGCGAGTTCGTCGGTGTGTGTAATGCTGACCGAGAGCCACTCCGCGCCCATCGCGCGGGCGCGATCGGCCGCCTTACCGTGCAGGTAGACCGTGGGGCGGCCACGCCGGTTAGGCAGGATCTCGATGTCGCGCCAGCGCAGCGAGCGGATGCCCGTGCCGAGCGCCTTGCTCACGGCCTCCTTGGCGGCGAAGCGACCCGCCAACCGCTCGGCGCGCCCACGACAGTAGGCCTGCTCGGCGGGGGTATAGACCCGATCGAGGAAGCGCTGCCCCCAGCGGTCGCGCGCCGCGCGGATGCGCGGGATCTCCGCCGCGTCGACCCCCCCGAACGGCCCTCCCGTCTCGTCGCCGGCCCAGGCCCCCTCCAGTGGTTGCATATGTTTCCGCTCCCTGTTCCGGTCGTTATGCAATATGCAATAATAGTATCCGTATCACGCGTAGCGCGGTTCGTCTTACGCCCCACGCCCCCTCCAGTCTATAACCCGCGCGAGGAGTGTCGCTATCGCCATCGACGAGATGTCCGCGACCGGCGGGGCCGGCGTCCCCGTGGAGGCCGCCGCGACGGTCGGCCGGACGGTCGCCCGCACCGCCGTCATCATCATGCTCGGCAACGTGTTCAGTCGTCTGCTCGGCTTCGCGCGAGACGGCATCATCGCCATCCTGTTCGGAGCCACCGGGCAGACCTCGGGCTACTTCACCGCGCTGCGCGTCCAGACGTCGATCTACGACCTGTTGATCAGCGGGGTCATCAGCGCCGCCTTCATCCCCGTCTTCACCTCGATCCGCGACGACGACGCGGAGTTCAGGCGCGTCGGCGGGACGGTCCTCACCGTCACGCTCATCGTGATGGCCGTGGCCATGGGCGCGTTGGAACTCTTCTCGCGCGACGTCATCCTCCTGCTCTCGGGCGGCGATCGCAACGTCGCCCAGACCGGCGCCAGCGCCCTGCGGCTACTTGGCCCCGCCGTCGTCTTCCTGGGCCTCTCGGGCGTCCTGACGGCGCTCCTCTACGCCAAACAACGGGCGGTCTTCCCCTCGTTCAGCCCCGCGATCTACAACCTCTGCATCGTCGTCGCGGCGGTCACGCTCAACCGCGTCCTGCACGTCAATAGCCTCGTCGTCGGCGTCGTGGCGGGGGCCGTCGCGCAGGTCGCGCTGCAAGCGTACGGGCTGCGCGCCGCGCGCTTGCGCCTCACATTGGCCCTGCGCGACCCACGCGTCCGGCAGATCGGACGCCTCGCCCTGCCCGTCTTTTTGGGTTTGATCGTGACGCAAGCCCAGGTGCTGATCGACGCGCGGCTGGCTAACAGCACGGGACAGCAGAGCCTGAGCTGGCTCAACGACGCCACGCGCATATACCAACTTCCGCTCGGTTTCGTGGCTACCGCCATCAGCCTGGCCAGCCTGCCGAGCCTGTCCCGCCTCGAAGGCGCGCTCTACCGCGAGACCCTGGCGCGCGGCCTCACCGTCACTCTCATCCTGATCGTGCCCGCCGCCGTAGCCTGCGGCGTCCTGGCCTATCCAATCATCGCGCTCGCCTTCCTGCATGGACACTTCCACGCGCTCGACGCGCGCCAGACCGCCGACGCCCTGCGCTACTACGCGCCCGGCCTGGTCTTCGCCGCGGTCGACCAGTTGCTCATCTTCGCCTTCTACGCCAAGAACGACACCAAGACTCCCGTCGTCGTGGGGGTCGTCTCGGTCCTGTGCTATCTCGTCGTGGCGCTGGCAACCTTGCACCCGCTCTCCTTCCGGGGACTGGCCCTGGCGGACTCGGCCAAGCAGGTCTCGCACGCCGTCATCCTCTACATGCTATTGTGGCGCTGGCAGGGGCGGATCGAGGGATTGGAGGGGGCGCTCGGCAAGATCCTGGGGGCGGCCGCCGCCCTGGTCCTCTTCTACGCCGTCGCGCTGCGTCTGGCCGGCCACACGTGGACGACCGGCACGCTTCACCTGCTCGTCTTCGTCCTTGGGATCGGCGGCCTCGGCGTGGCCCTCTATCTGCTACTACTCTCCTGGCTGGGCGTGTCGGAGCTTGCCACGCTCGCGACACGGGTGCGAGGACGGTTCGCGCGCGCGGGATAAACGCGCATCCCACGCTTCCCGCCCGCGTGAGCAATCCCGATCGCGCGCGACTATCGTTCGCCCGGCCGGGTCACGACAGCGACGTTGTAAGGAGCAATATGGACAATCCAACAGGCTACACGGCCGCGATCCTGACCATCAGCACGAAGGGCGCGCGGGGCGAGCGCGACGAGAGCGGCCGGGTCGCGGCGGAGTCGCTCGCGCGGGCCGGTTTCGTGGTATCGGCGCGGCAGGTCGTGACCGACGACCGCGCGGAGGTCGCGTCCGTGCTGCGGCGCTGGTGCGACGAGGAC
>JAABUZ0100001595.1_pt1 | contig 42208 bp, 39 predicted proteins | sample 5562091 | NCBI WGS metagenome assembly JAABUZ01 (sample SAMN12813069, study PRJNA571459) | rock metagenome | isolation source: Antarctica rocks | place: Antarctica: Victoria Land, Linnaeus Terrace sud | collected 2015-12-21
GGGGTGTCTTTTTAAACCCCCCCCCCCCCCGCCACTCCTCACTTGATAGAGAGAGCACACCAATGGTATGCGAGCTGACACGACACGCGAGGCTGCGGGCTCGATTTATTCGATATTTCGTGTAATATTTAAATATAAGCGGTCAAGCAAAATTACTGGGTATAAGCATGGAGAGGCAAAGCAATGGCGCGCGAACTGTCGTTGAGTGTGTTGGATCAATCGCCCATCCGTCAGGGTGGGACGGCGGCGCAAGCGCTGCGCGAGACCGTTGAACTCGCTAAGGCGGTCGAGCGCTTTGGCTACAAACGCTACTGGGTGGCGGAGCACCACAATGCCTCCGGCTTCGCGGGGACGGCGCCCGAGATCCTGATCGGCCAGATCGCCGCGCATACGTCCACTATCCGCGTCGGCAGCGGGGGCGTGATGCTGTCACACTATTCGGCGCTCAAAGTGGCCGAGACCTTCCGCGCGCTGTCCGCGTTTTATCCTGGCCGCATCGACCTGGGCATTGGGCGGGCGCCGGGCAGTGACCCCGCCACGGCCGTGGCCCTGTCCCACCCCAGGGCCACGGCCGACCTCAACGCCTTCCCCCGCCAGGTCGAGGACCTGGCCGGCTTCCTGTCACAGCAGTTGCCCGCGGGGCATCCTTTCGCCGGCATCACCGCCCAACCGGGACCGTTGCCGGCGGAAACTCCTGACGTGTGGCTCCTGGGGTCGAGCGACTACAGCGCGCAACTGGCCGCGATGCTTGGGCTGCCGTTCGCGTTCGCCGATTTCTTCGGGAGCGCCGGGGATGTTGGCCCACAGGTCGCCGAGATTTATCGTCGCCGCTTCCAGCCATCGGCCTATCTCGATGAGCCAAGGCTCGCCGTGGCCGCGCATGTCATCTGCGCGGAGACCGCTGAGCGCGCCCATGACATCGCCGCGAGCGTGAGGCTGTCGGTCGCGCGCCTGCGGACAGGTAATGGCAGTACGGCGCTTCTACCGCCCGACGAGGCGGCGCGGTACGAGTTGGACGCGTTCCAGGGCGCCATGGTAGCCGGCTTCATGAAACATTTCGTCGAGGGCAGCCCCGCGTCGGTACGGGAGCAACTCGGCGCGGTGGCGGAGCGCTACCAGACGAGCGACCTGGTCATCGCGACGAACTGTTACGCGTTTGAGGATCGCGTGCGTTCCTATCAACTCGTCGCCGACGCTTTTGCCGCCACGACGACGCCGCTCGCGGCCGCGGCCAGATAGCAACGCCTCCGGCCGAGTACAGGTACGCTCCGCTGGCCCCTTTCCGGTCCCCCTGGGTGTACCACAAAAAAGTGGGATGAGCGCCGCTGGCCTGACCTTTCAAGGTCAGGCCGTTTCTCACAATGTTGGGGTTCCCCTGGTTCCCCTTGTTTTCATCACGGGGTTAGTAGGATAGATAGCGAGTTAGGCTTTCTTCCAGTCGTCGGGCCATTCCTGCCGGGCGTCGTGGACAGTCACGATTTGCACGACCTGGCCCCGTATCCGATAGACGGCGATGTAGCGGCCACCTTCAACTACAAGCTCACGCGTGCCGATATAGCGGCCCTCACGTCCCAACAATGGATGGTCGATTAGGTTTTCGACGGCCTGGCGTACCCGCTGCCCCATCTGATAGCCCGCGCTAGGACTCCATTGAGCGATAAAGGCGATGTGTTGGTCAATCCGCCGCAGGGCGCGCCGTGTCCAGTGGACACGCATCAACGCGCGCCCTGCGCGTCGGGCTGATCTCGATACGAGGCGTACTTGTTAAATACAGCGTCTACCTCCTCATCGGTCGCAAAGTCGCCGGCGTCGGCCTCGCGTAGCCCGGCCTCGATATCGGCAAGTTGCCACCGCTCGACCTCCACGAAGCGGCGTAGGGCCTCCTCAACTAAGGCGTTCTTATTGCGTCCGGTGGATTTCGTGAGCGTGTCTAGCTCGCTCCGTAGTTGTTTCGAGATGCGCGCGGTAATCGTGGTCGTCGTCCGCTCCGCGGTGGTCATAATGCCTCCTCGCGTGAATGGTGTACAAGAGAAACGTCTTTGTACACCACCATGATACCCTACAAAGGACTCGACCGAGTGCGAGTATTGCCAATCGGTCAAGCATCTACGCGGCTGGAGCCCAGTCTACATCGCGCGCTGAGCGTCCCGATGCCATCTTATGGACGTCTGGACGTTACACTTAGAGGGGTGAGACGTGGGCATGCGCGGGGAGTGAATACGGGTGGTGGACAAGGATAGCGGGGGCGGGGACAGCGGCGCCTCGCCCCGTACACCAAAACCCCTGCTCCGCGCGCGTCGGCGCGCCGACAAGAGGCTCCGCGAGACCGAGGAGCGCTACCGCGCCCTCGTCGAAGCCGCCGCGCAGATCGTCTGGACCACCCCCGCCGACGGTGTCGTGGAAGACATGCCCCTCTGGCGGGCCTACACGGGCCAAACGGTCGCGCAGGTCAAAGGGTGGGGTTGGCTCGACGCCCTCCACCCCGACGACCGCGCGCGTACGGCTCACCTCTGGTCCGAAGCGGTCGCGGCCAAGCGCGTGTGCGATGTCGAGTACCGCGTGCGGCGGGACGACGGCGTCTACCACGACTTCTTGACGCGGGCAGTCCCCGTGTGTAACGACGACGGCGGCATCCGCGAGTGGGTCGGTATCTGTACCGACATCACCGCGCGTAAAAGGGCCGACGAACAACGCGCGCTGGCCCTGGCGCGGGAGCAGGCGGCCCGCGCCGAGGCGGAGCGGGCGCGCGCCGGGGCCGTGGCCCAGGCGGCCGAACGCGACGCCATGTTCGAGGCGATGGCCGACGGCATTTTTACCTGTGACCGTGAAGGCAAGGTGGTGCGGATGAACGCCGCCTATCGCGCTATCATGGCCTTCGACGGAGTGCGGGAGAGTTCCTATCCGTCCTACTCGCTCCGGGAGCGGATGCTACGCATAGACATGCGCGATGAACAAGGGCGCTCGCTGCCGGGGGAGCAGTGGCCGGTCGCGCGCATTCTGCGCGGCGAGGTGTTGTCCGGCGCGCAGCCGGATGTCATGGTCCGGACCGCTGACGGGCGTGATGTGCTGCTGAACGTGAGCGGCGCGCCTATGTACGACGGCGAGGGGTCCCTCATTGGCGGCGTCTGCGTCTGCCGCGACGTCACGGAGCGCCGCCAATTGGAACAGCGCACCTATAGGGCGCTGGACGCGCTGCTAGACATGGCCGAAGCCCTCGTCCAGGGGAGGGACGAAGGGGCCGAGCAGGAGACCGAGGTCGTGGCGCGACGCCTCGCCGCGCTGGCCTGCAGCGTCCTGGACTGCCGGCGCGTGAGCATCACCGCGTACGACACCGCCACGGGCGCGTCGCGCCCTCTCGCCGTCGTCGGCGTGACGCCCGCCGAGGAGCGGGCTTGGCGCGAGGGGCAACCAGGGTCCACGCTGCGCGAGTACCTGGACGCCGCGCATGTAGAGCGGTTATTGGGCGAGGATGTCCTCGTTCTGGATGCCGCTGCCCTGCCGGATCGCGCCCTCCCTTACGACGTGCGTACGCTCTTGCTCGCGCTGCTGCGCGTGGGGTCGCGGGTGGTTGGTGTCCTGGCCCTTGACCACGGCGGCGTCGCGCACTCGTACACGCCGGATGAGGTCGCCCTGGCGCGCACGGTGGCCAAGCTGAGCGCGCTGGTGATCGAGCGCGAGCGGCTGTGGCGCGAGCGCGAGGAGGCGCGGGCCAACGAAGCGGCGCTGCGCGAGGCCAACCGGCGTATGGACGAGTTCCTGGGCATCGCCGGCCATGAGATGCGCACCCCGCTCACGACGATCAAGGGCAACATCCAGGTGGCCCGGCGCCGCCTGGAACGCCTGGCTGCGCGCGACGACAACGGGGGCGCGGACCTGGCGGACGACCTGCGCGGGATCGGCGCCCTGCTCGGGCGCGGCGACGGGCAGATAGCCCGACTCAACCGGCTGGTGGACGACCTGCTGGACGTGTCGCGCATCCGGGCGGGCTACCTGGAGGTCCGCCCCGAGCCGTCCGATCTGGCCGCGCTCGTCCGCGAGGTCGTGGCCGAGCAGCGCGAGATCGCCGCGCCGCGCGCCATCCAATTGGAAGGGGACGGGCGCGCGGACGTGCCCGTCGTCGTCGATCATGACCGCATCGCGCAGGTCCTGACGAACTACATCTCCAACGCGTTGCGTTACTCGCCGCCCGAGCGGCCCATCGTGGTCGGTCTGCACATGGACGAGGCGGAGGCGCGGGTGTGGGTGCGCGATGAGGGGCCGGGACTATCCCCAGGCGAGCAAGCGCGCGTCTGGGATCGCTTTTACCGCGTCGCGGGTGTCGAGCACCGCTACGGCTCCAGCGTCGGATTGGGCCTGGGGCTGCACATCAGCCGGACCATCATCGCACAGCACGGGGGGCAGGTCGGCGTCGAGAGCGTCGCCGGAGCGGGCGCGACGTTCTGGTTCAGCCTGCCCCTCGTTAGAGAGCCCAGACAATCCGTCTGAACTGTAGAGGCTACTGCCCCTGATCCAACGAGTAGCCCTCTTTGCCGTCGAAGGTGTAGAGGTTCTGGACCTGGATGAAGTCGAGCCCGGCGGCGGCGACGCGGCCGAGCAACCCGGTGACCTGCGCGTGGGTCACGGCGCCCCTGTCCGCGCCCAGGAAACGGCAGCGCCACTGGTCGGAAACGAACGTTTCGGGGATGCCGTTCGGCCATACCTTGACGCCGCGGTTGCTGATCAACTCCAGCGCTAGGCCATCGCCGTTGAGCTTTTGGAGCGCCGCGCCGACCTCGTCGGCCGTGGCGCCGGCGCGGTCCAGGAACACGTCCACGCCCACCAGTTGCTTCTCGGCGCGGTGGCCGTCGCTGGTGGTATCACTGGCGCGCTGGCTCTCGCCCGCGGCGTACTCGACGGCCTTGAGCGTCTGTGGCTTCTGGCCGAGCCGGGCCGTCACGGCCTCGGCGAACTCCTTGGTGCCGACCTTCTCTTTGCTCACACCCTCCTTGTAAATGTCGTAGGTGTGGATGCCGTCCTCGACCGTGCGCAGCCAGGCGTTGTGGACGCGCTCGGCCACGTCGGGCTGGTTGATATGCACGAGCATCAGCACGGCGCCGAGCAGCAGGCCCGAGGGGTTGGCCAGGTTCTGGCCGGCGCGGCGCGGGGCCGAGCCGTGGATGGCCTCGAACATGGCGGCGTGCGCGCCGATGTTGGCCGAGCCGGCGAGGCCGACCGAGCCGGCGATCTGCGCCGCGACGTCGGAGAGGATGTCGCCGTAGAGGTTGGGCATCACGATGACGTCGAAGGCCTCCGGCGTGTCGGCCATCTTGGCCGCGCCGATGTCGACGATCCACGACTCCTTCTCGATGTCGGGATATTCCTCGCCGACCTCGTCGAACACGCGGTGGAACAGGCCGTCGGTGAACTTCATGATATTGTCCTTCATGAAGCAGGTCACCTTCTTGCGCTTGTTGCGCTTGGCGTACTCGAAGGCGTAGCGGATGATCTTCTCCGAGCCGGGCCGGCTGATGAGCTTGAGCCCCACCATCACGTCGTTGGTCTGGCGGTACTCGATGCCGGCGTAGAGGTCCTCCTCGTTCTCACGCACGATCACGACATCCATGCCGGGGTGCTTGGTGGCGACGAAGGGCGCGTAGGCCACGCAGGGACGCACGTTGGCGTAGAGCCCCAGCATCTTGCGCGTGGTCACGTTGAGGCTCTTGAAGCCGCCGCCCTGCGGCGTCGTGATGGGGGCCTTAAGGAACACCTTGGTGCGCCGCAACGACTCCCAGGCGCTTGGCTCGATGCCGGCGCTGTTGCCGCTCAGGTACACCTTCTCGCCGATCTCAATCGTCTCAGGCGCGATACGCGCGCCGGCTGCCGTGATGACCCGCAGCGTCGCATTCATGATCTCGGGGCCGATACCATCGCCGTACGCGACCGTGATAGGGGTGAGTTCCGCCATCGCTATGCCTCCTACTATCTATACCGCGTCCAACGTTGACGAGGGTTACGAATTGTAGCTTACACTACTACACCGTCAGCCAACAGCTATCAGCTGATGTAATCCGCTCGTGCCGCTATAGCGGCGTCCCGGCGGCGATGGCGAACGCGCCAACCTGTGCTGGCACGGTTTCTGCGGCAGTAGCATATAGGTGTCTATGTATAGTATGCGACACAGGAGGCGACTAATGAACCGAGAGCAGGAAGCCAACGACGCGAACGCGACCGACCCCGGACAGGGCGCCGCCGGCGCAGGCGTGGGGGCGACGGATACAGCGACCGACGGCCAGCAAGAGATGGGGCGTGCGCGCAACGCGAACGAGTACGTAAGCACGGCCCCCGCCGCGAGCATGTTGGACGGACAGATCAAGCCGGGTGTCATGGTCTCCGACGCCGGCGGCGAAACGATTGGCAATGTCCTCGAATACGACGAGCAGGGAGGCCGGGTTGTCGTCCGCAAGGGCTGGCTCTTCAGCCAAGATACGGAGTTCCCCCTCGACGCCATCGGTGACAAGGGCGCCAACGGCATCTTCCTCAAGCAGACCATCGGCGAGTTGCGGCAGCAGTATAGCGATCGTCTGGCCGCCGACGACATGGCGGCCCCGACCGGCCGGACCAGTTCGACGGATGCGGGCGCCACTGGAGCCTCCGTCGCTGGCCCGGCGTCCGCGCGAATGGCTGGCGACGCCGGCACGACACGCACGACGGAGATGGTACAGCCGGCCCAAGCGGGCGCGAACGACCGAACGTGGCAATCGGCGCAGGGCAGCGGCGCGGACACCACCGACATCCGGGCGCCGGTCTATGAGGAGCAACTCGTGGCTGGCACGCGCGAGGAAGAGCTTGGCCGCGTGCATCTGCACAAGGAAGTCACCACCGAGCAGGAGAGCATTCCGGTGACGCTGCGGCGCGAGCAGGTCACCGTCGAGCGTGTCCCCGTGGACCAGAACAATATGGATCCCAACGCGGTGACAGATGCGTTCAAGAACGCGGATATCGACGTGCCGGTGATGGGCGAGGAGGCCGTCGCCGGCAAGAAGGTGCGCGAGGTCGAGGAGGTGCGCCTGCACAAGGACGCGACGCAAACCCAAGAGCAGGTCACGGGCACGGTGCGCAAGGAACGCGTCGTCGTTGACGGCGGCGTGCAGAATCAGGGTGACATGACTATGCGCGATCGCGATACGATGTCCACGGACACGACGCGCTAGTCTGGCGCCGCCATGTCGCCATGGCAAGCATCCATCCAACGATGACCAGGGAAGGGGGGCGCGTAGAGAGTTTTCTACGCGCCCCCTTCCTCGTCGTAGCGCCGGTCTCGCGGCGGCGCGGTGTCAGGGCCTCGCGTTTCCGGCCGCTGTCGCGCATCTAAAATGAGACAATAGCACACTTGGAGGAAAGGGGCGCTGTGATGAGGATTGCCGCCATTTACGACATTCACGGGAATTTGCCGGCCTTGGACGCGGTTCTCCAGGACATCGAGCGGGAGCAACCGGACCTAATTGTCGTCGGCGGGGACGTTGCATCAGGGCCTCTGCCGCGCGCGACCTTAGAGCGCCTGATGCGCCTGGGGGACCGGGCACGATTCATCCACGGCAACGCCGACCGCGAACTGGTCGCCTGTTTCGACGGAGGAGCGGTTAATCCACGCCTGCCCGACGTGGCCCAAGAGACGACGCGATGGGCCGCTGGGCAATTGGAGCGATTGCACCGCGACTTCCTCGCGCAGTTCCCCGAGCATGTGATTGTCGCGGTCGACGGTCTCGGCGACATCCTGTTCTGCCATGGATCGCCGCGCAGTGATGAGGAGATCCTGACCGTTGCCACCCCGGACGGACGGGCGCGGGAGGCGCTCACAGGCGTCGTTCAGCGCGTGGTCGTGTGCGGGCACACGCACATGCAGTTCGACCGCTACGTCGGAGCGATCCGCGTGGTGAACGCAGGCAGCGTCGGCATGCCCTATGGCGAGCCCGGCGCCTACTGGCTGCTACTCGGGCCGGGGGTAGAGTTGCGGCGAACGTGCTACAACCTCGCCACGGCGGCCATCCTTATCCGCGCCAGCGGCTGCCCGATGGCCGGCGATTTCGCCACCAATAATGTCCTCGCGCCGCCTACGGCCGCGGAGGCTATCGCGGTGTTCGAGGATATGGCCTCCTAAGCTCACGCCGGTACGCGGCGACGCTGGAGAGCGGACCCGGCCACAGCGCCACGGTGTTCGTGGCATTGGCCTGGATCGGCGGCACGCCCGTGACGATGAGCGTGGGGAAGGAAATGAAGCCGCCGCCGCCCGCGACCGCGTTCAAGGCGCCGGCGAGCAGCGCCGCGATGAAAAGGGCTATTCCCTGTAAAATAGAAGGCACACTAGTAAGGGTACAGTAATCGTAGAACGGATTGGGGGTTGTGATGCTGACGAGCTATATTCAAGCGGCTATGCGCCACGCGCGGTACAAGACGCTGCCTGAAGATGGTTCATTCTTCGGCGAAATTCGGGGCATCGACGGTGTCTGGGCGAATGCCTCGACACTCGAGGAATGTCGGGGCGAACTGGAGGACGTGCTCGAGGAATGGCTCTCCCTTAGCTTAACCAAGAATCTGCCAGTCCCGACAATCGACGGCATCGACGTCAACGTCTCGCTCGTGCCATAATGCCGCCTTTCGGCCCCACAATAGCCGCGGGAACGCGCCTGTCTTCAGTGTTTGTCGGCTGCGTTCAGGTGACGATATTCACGTGGGGACTGGCCCGTAAAGCGGCGGAAGATGCGCGAAAAACTAGTCGGACTTTCGATCCCAACCGCGTAACTGACCGCCTCAATGGACAACTCTGTTGTAGAGAGCAGTTCACGGGCTTTCTGCACACGTAGATTGCGTTGGAAAGCGAAGGGCGCACAGCCAAGGTGGGCCGTGAATGAGCGGGAAAAGTGAAAGACACTCGCATGACAGAGGCGTGCGAGCTCTACAAGGGTAAAGGACCGCTCTGGATGTGCGATCAGCGCATCGATTGCGTGCTGAAGCCGCTTGTGAGTCAGGAGTCCGGTTGGCGCACGCCGTGCTCGTTGTTCGACTATGTGGAATAGACGGGCAGCGGCTAGCGCGCGCCCGTGATCTACCATCATCTCCGACAGAGTTCCGGTCCACAAGAAGTCATCCATCAGAATGCGTCCGATGGACTGGATCGCTGGATCGACACGATACGACGCCGGTCTTTCGTAAAGAGAGCAACCATTTTGCTCGGCGAGTTCCCGCAGGAAGTCTCCGGCCCAGTAAAGATTGAGTAGCTCTGTCAAACCGTGCCATTGCGTCCGGTGCGACTCCCCTGGAGGAATATAGACGAAGGAGCCTGGTGTGATGGGCGAACTAACGCTCCCGGAGATCCCTCGACGGCTGAAGGTCGCGGAGGAGCCCCCTAAGAGAATTGATACTTGCGCTTCCGCATGCGCATGCTCAGGACCTTCGAACCGTGCCATGCGAATGGTTGCCGCCACCAATTCCGCTCGTGGCTCAATGCGCCATTCACGGCCAAAAGGGGCGAGCCTGCCTCCGTTACTCCCGGCTCGCGCTTTTTCTACGTCCATACGTTCCCAGCCGTGCTACGCTCAGTTGTACGTTCCCATCCGTTGCTACGCTGCTCAGTGTAAGGGTACCAGAGCGTGTTGAGCTTTGAACCAGGCCGAGCGCGGAACAGCAGGTGGACGCAGTCATTGCGCAACACCGGATAGAATTTTCGCAAGCAGAGACAGAAAACCGCGCCGCTCTCCCGGTATAATCTGAGTTGTATAGAGATCCTTTGTCGAGCGGAATGCGCGCAACCGCTTTTCCGCACCCGGCCAATTAGACGAAGCACTGATGACGGAGGGAGTCGGCATGAGTACGGAAGGCAAAGAGGTCACACCTTACGAACTGAACCGCGATCAGGCGCCGGCCTACTGGGAAGTGGACATTCTTTGGCTGCTGCTAGCAGATGGCGCTCAGACGGGCGGCGCCTTCTCTCAGCTTGAACAATTGTGCCCAAAAGGCTCGGGCCCACCCCCGCACACCCACACGCAGGTCGAGAACTTCTACATCATTGACGGTGTCATTACGTTTCTCGTCGACGACAAAGTACTTGTCGGGAAGAAAGGCTCCTTCATCACCGTCCCCGTCGGCACGGTACACAGTTTTCGTGTTGACAGTGAAACAGCTCACGTCTTGAACATGTACGTGCCAGCTGGCTTTGAGCGCATGATAACGGAATTGGGAGACGTGGCGCCCGAACGAGTTCTTCCGCCTAAGGGCAGGGCCATAAACCGCTCGCCCGAAGAGATAAGTCGCGTCGTCGAGGAAAGCGGAATGAAATGGCTCGACGCGCCAGACACCTTGCGTCAAACAGCCACATAGGTAAGGGCCAAGATGGCCAGAATGGAGTGACAAGATGGCGAAGAAAATCGCTGTAGCCGGGGCAACAGGAAATCTTGGTAATCGGATTGTGAAGGCGCTACGCGCGCAAGACGCCGAGGTTGTCGCGCTGGTACGAACCGTCGCCGAAGAGGACAAGGTGAAAGCCTTGCAAGATCTTGGCGCGGAGGTGGCAATTGTCGACACATCCAGTGTCGACGACGTCGCCAAAGCATTTACGGGAGCAGCCTGCGTCGTTTCCGCTCTCCAGGGACTTCACGACGTCATTGTCGACACTCAGAAGATCCTGCTTGAAGCGGCCATTAAAGCGGGTGTCCCCCGGTTTATTCCATCCGACTTTTCAGCGGACTTTACCAAACGGCCTGAAGGAGAAAATCGCAATTTCGACCTGCGCCGAGAGTTCCATACCACGCTGGATAAAGCGCCCATCGCTGCAACGTCCATCTTCAACGGTTCTTTTGCGGCCATACTTACGTCCAACACCCCGCTACTGGATTTTAACAAGAAAACGGTTGGGTATTGGGACGATCCGGATTGGCGGGTCGACTACACGACGATGGATGATACCGCTGCGTACACTGCCGCTGCCGCTCTCGACGCGGCGACTCCCAGGGCCCTGCGCATCGCGAGTTTCCAGCTCTCCGCGCGCGACCTGCGGAAATTCACCGACGACGTTCTCAAAACGCCGTTTGAGCTGGTGAGTCTCGGAAGTCGCGCGGAGCTTGCGGCGAAGAATAAGCGCGATCGTGCCGCGCATCCGGAAGGCGAGAACGAACTCTACGCCAGTTGGCAACAGGGCCAGTACCTACAAAGTATGTTCAGCACCCATCATGATTCGCTCGACAACGGGCGCTACCCGAACCTCAAGTGGACGCCGCTGCAGGACGTGATTCAGCCTCGAGACTAAAGTCATTGCATTTTCGCCGCGTACACCGGCGGGGACTAGTTAACGGCTCCGGCTCCGGTCTAACTGGGACCGTTTATGGTGGAGCCTACTATGATGCTGGCGCCGCCGCGTCGCGCAGCAGGCGCACGGCTTCGGCCACGGAACGCTTGGGCGTGTAGACAGACGACCCGGCCACGACGACGGTGGCGCCGGCCGCGACGACCGCGCCGATGTTGTCGGCGTTGACGCCTCCATCGACCTCGATATCGGCCGCGGAGCCGGCCGCGTCGAGCATGGCGCGCATGCGGCGCACCTTGTCGAGCGAGCGCGGGATGAACGATTGCCCGCCGAAGCCGGGGTTCACCGTCATCACCAACACCTGGTCGGCGTCGGACAGCACGTCCTCCAGCATTACGATGGGCGTGGCCGGGTTGATGGCGACGCTGGCCTTGCAGCCGAGCTCGCGGATCTGCGTGAGCTGCCGCTGCAGGTGCGCGCACGCCTCCTGATGCACGGTCATGATCGTGGCGCCGGCGTCGGCGAACGCCGCGACGTACCGTTCGGGATGCTCGATCATGAGATGCACGTCGAGCGGGAGGGCTGTCACGGCGCGGACGGCGGCTACCACGAGCGGCCCGATGGTGATGTTGGGCACGAAGTGGCCGTCCATCACGTCGAGGTGGATGTAGTCCACACCCGCCGCCTCGGCGGCGCGGATCTCGTCGCCGAGACGCGCCAGGTCGGCCGTCAGGATAGAGGGAGCGATCTTCATAGCCCTTAGTATGCCATACGCCCGTCGCCGTCGCGACCAGCGCGGCTAGCGCCACTGTTTCGCGCTGATCATCGAGGCTCACGTCGTATCTACTGGGAGCGCCGGCTTCTAGCCGGCAAACGGTCGCGGCCATCATAATCTGCCACCAGCGATGCGCGCGCCCTCACACATGTGCCGGCTGGAAGCCGGCGCTCCCAGTAGACGCGACAAAGTGGCGCGCACCCACTAGCGCGCCGCGTACGCCGCCAGGCGCGCGAGCTCGTCGTCGTAGACGCGTTTGAGTGCGCGCGGGGCGAAGATGCGCTCGAAGAAGCCGCCTACGCCGCCGTGGCCCTGCCACTCGGTGCGCAGGGCCACGCGCGACTCAGCGCCCTGCGCCGTCACCGTCCAGGTAGTCGTCAGCGTCGACGCGGTGTCCTTCTCGGTCAGGATCGACCCACGCTTGGGCTCGCTCACGGCCATGCGGTAGGTCCGCTCACGGTTGCCGACCTTGAGCTTGTAGTGGTAGATTGTTCCATCGCCGGTCCCGCCCTGCTCGACCGCATAGTCGTCGTAGTTGGCCGGCAACCACTCCAGCCGCGCGTCCTTGGCGTAGTCGGCGATGAGGCGGTAGACCTTCTTCGGCGGCGCCGCCGCCGTCGTCTCGGCGTCAACCTGTATGAGTGCCATGATGTCTCCTTCTGTCTGTTAGTCGAAAGTCGTCAGTTGCCAGCGGGTAGTCGCTTGACAACCGCTTGACTGACGTCACTTGTAGTGTACCCCGTCTATATTCATGCTTTCCCATCGTGGGCCTGCGCTTAAAGGTCAGGCTGCGTGGCGCCATCGGGGGGCGCCTATCCCCCATACGGGCTGTTGATCGCGCGCGTATTTGCGTCGATATATAGCGTAGAGTAGTGTGTGATAGCAGGCGGGCAGTCGTCGCGCCGGGCGCGGCAGGCCAATATGATGACAGCCGGTATACTAATGGAAAAGGGTGCCGCCGCCATGAGTGGGCGGGGACCGGTAATCTTGTCACGCTCATCCGTGCGATCCATAGAGGGAGGAACAGTGGTCATCTCCGCGCTCATCGCCGACGCGCGCACCGATCGCGGACAGCGGCGCGCCGAGAACCAGGACTGCGTGCTGTCCGAGGTCGATCCGCAGGGGACACTGGGGCTGTTCGCGGTCGCGGACGGCATGGGCGGCCAGCGCGGCGGCGAGATCGCCAGCGCACTGGCGATCGAGACCCTGCGCGCCGAGTTATTACCCCTCCTTGCCCCCGATGGGGCCGCGGGGAAAGGCGCGACCGACCAGTCGCTGACGGCGCGCCTGCATGAGGCTATCAATCGCTGTAACGCGCGCGTTTTGCGCTATGCCGAGGAACATCCCGAAACGCATGGTCTGGGGTCGACGCTGGCTCTCGCGCTGGTGAAAGGCAGCCTGGCCGTCATCGGCAACCTCGGGGATAGCCGCATCTACCGGGTGCGCGACGGCTCCATCGAGCCCCTGACCCACGACCACTCGTATGTCGCGCAACTCGCCGCCCTCGGCAAGATCGAGCCCGACGAGATCTACACCCACCCGCACCGCAACTACATCTACCGCGCGCTGGGCAGCGAACCCGACGCTCAACCGGATGTTTTCACCGAGCGGCTGCGCAGCGATGATGTGTTGCTCCTCTGCTCCGACGGTCTGTGGGGCATGGTGCGCGACGACGCGATCCTACGCGCCGTTAACGGAGCGACGACGCCGCAAGAGGCCGCGACGCTCCTCGTCGCGCTGGCCAATGAGAACGGCGGCGACGACAACATCTCGGTTATCGTGGTGCACGCGCTATGACCATGACCGTATGCGACATCTGCGGCGCGGACAACGTCGCCAACACCATGTTCTGCGACGAGTGCGGCGCCACTCTCCCGGCGCCCAGCGCCTCCGCGCGCCCGCAAAGCGCTCCACTGCATGAGCCTATGCCTGTGCGTCCCGCGACCAGCGGGTTGGCGACGGCGGGGGACACAACCGATGGGAGCTCCGCTCTGGATCGGCGTGACGGCGGGACGGGAGACACCGGCGCGTCCGCTCGTAGTGACGGGGAAAGGGTCGCGGCGCCGCGCGCCGTGGAGGCCGCCACCGGCGCGTCGCTCATGGCGGACGAGCCGGGGCTCGCGGTCGCCTACCTGGTGTCCGAGAGCGGGCGTCGTCTCGATGCGCCGGGGCAGGATGTCGTCATCGTTGGGCGTGAGGACATGCGCTCCGGCATCCGGCCCGACATCGACCTGACGCTCGACGGAGCCAGCGCCGCCGGTGTCTCGCGCCGGCACTGCCGTTTGCTGCGCGGTATCGATGGGTGGCGCGTCGAGGACCTGATGAGCACCAACTACACGGTGCTTAACGGCAAGGCGCTGCCCGCGCATGTGCCGACGCTACTGCACGACGGCGACGAACTGCGCCTCGGCAAGCTGCGCCTGCGCTTCCACCTGGCTTAACCACTGTTGAGGGTGGCCCTCACCCCCCGACCCCCTCTCCCTGACGCGGGAGAGGGGGAGCTGCCCCTTCAGCACAACTGACACACCCTCATCACGACCACAGGGACGCGGAGAGAAAATTTTCTCTCCGCGTCCCTGTGGTCGTGATGAGGGTGTTATTTTTTGCAGCGCGCCTTCGTCGTAACAGTTAGGAGGTTACTTCTTGCAGCTCGCGAGGCTGCCCCTGCTCCCCCTGCTCGCGCACGGCGTCGAACACCCAGTCGAGGTCCGCGCCGGCGCGTGGCCCGTCGAGCGTCTCGACCAGGGCGTGCGAGAGGATCGGCAGGGCGATCGTGGCGTCGCAGTAGCAGACCGCACGCGTTTCCTGGCTGCTGTCGATCTTGCCCCAGCTGATCGCCTCCTCGAAGGTACAGCCGGAGAGGCCGCCCCACTGCGGCGAGTCGGTCGTGATCTGTACGGCGTACTTGTGCGGGAAGACCTGCTCGCCGCCGCGGTTGAGGTCCACGATCACGCTGACGAGCTGGATGGTGTCCTTGGGCACCCCGCCCCCGATGTAGATGACCGAGGTGTGGGCGGAGCGGTCGCCGATCTCGCCGAGTTGCACGAGGTCGGCGAACTGGTCGAGCGTGACGCGGATACCCTTGTCTTTGTAGAGTTGCGCCGCCGCGACGCCATAGCCGCTATCGGCCAGCGCGGGCGAGTAGATCGGCACGCCGGCGCGATAGGCCGCCGCCGTGATGCTGTCGATGCCGCGCTCGTGCTGGTACTTGCCGAAGAGATGCAGGAACTCGGCCGACGAGTAGGGGTGTGAGCGGTCGAGCGTGCCCATGAACTCGCCGATGAAGCCTTCCAGCTGGCGGTACTGCAACTCGTCCGCGTACACATCGTAGTAGCGGTCGATCTGCTGCTCCAGCAACTCCTCGTCGTTGGCCGTCTGGCTGCCTTGATAGTAGGAGAAGCCGAGGCCCTCCAGCAAGTCCTCCGACACGTTGGCGCCCGTCGACACGAGCACATCGACGTAGCGGTTCTCGACGAGCCACTTCACGATCCGCCACTGTCCGGTCGTGCTCATCGAGCCGGCCAACCCCAGGAAAATCGTGTTATCCTGCTCCTCGATCATCGCGCGCAGGACCTTGTACGCGTTGGCCAGCTGCTTGCCCTGGAAGCCGGTCTGGCTCATCGCCTCGAGCAACTCGCTGATGCTACGCTTACGCACCTCGATGGTGCGCATCTTCGTGGACAGATACTCTTCTCTTCGCATCGAACCCCTTAACCTTTATACGAACATATGAACTGTTGAATTTTTCGCAACACCAGTAGTTTATCAGCATAAAGCCAGGCTACCGGCGTTGCAGGTGGACCAGCCCGCACAACTCGGCCAGGAACCTGGCGGCGGCCACGGCGGTGGCGCCGCTGGGGTCGTACTGCGGGCAGAGTTCCACGATGTCGAACCCGCGGATCGGCGTGTCGCGCAACTGATAGAGGCGCCGCAGCAGTTGCCGTGACGAGATGCCGGCCGCCTCTGGGTTGGACACGCCGGGCGCGTAGGCGGGGTCGAGGCCGTCCAGGTCAATCGACACATAAATGCCCTCGACGCCTTCCAGCGCGGCCTTGAAGCGCTCCAGCGCGCCGTCCTCGGCGTGGACCTGATCGGCGGTGATGACGGAGACGCCGGACGCGGCGGCGAAGCGCCACTCCTCTTTGGTCGCCGCCCGCGCGCCGACGTGGATGACGCGCAGCCCCGGCCGGCGCTCGATCAGGCGGCGCAGGTAGGTGGCATGCATCATCGACAGGCCGTCGTACGCGTCGCGCAGGTCGAAGTGCGCGTCGAAGACGAGCAGGGCGGTCCGGTCGGGCATGGCGCTGAACGTCCCGAAAGTGATGGAGTGCTCGCCTCCCAGGATCGCCGGGATGTAGCCCGCGTCGACGCTCTCGCGCGTCGTCGCCTCGGCCATGGTCAGCATCTCGTCGACCCTGGCCGTGTGGCGCACGTTGCCGCGGTCGTCGAGCGATAGCTCCTCCAGGTCGACATCCAGGGGTTGCGAGTACACCTCAATGTTCCAGAACGCGGCGCGGACGGCGTCGGGGCCGAAGCGCGACCCCGTGCGGTAGGTCGAGGTGCCGTCGAAGGGGACGCCGATCAGCTGCACGTCGGCGCGCCGCCCCGGCGCGGCCAGCGTCACCAGCGGCGCCGTCGTTAGATAGCGGCCTTGTTGGTCCATACAGAAGTCCTTTCGGGCGATGAGCAATCAGCGATCAGCGATCAGCGATCAGCAATCAGCAATCAGCTGACCTTGGGCCGTTAGCAGGTAACAGCTTATCTTACGTCGCACGGGACATAAAGGGGAACATCGCGCCATCGCGCCAGGCGTACGGGCCTGACCTTAAAAGGTCATGGCAGACGACGGACCTTAAAAGGTCTGTCTGGGCGTGTCACACGTTTCGCCCGTCTGGCGCGCGGCCACCGCGGCTATCGCCGGGAGACCTTTTAAGGTCCGTATCCTGCCGTGGTCTTTTAAGGCCAGGTCTGCGCTGACTGCTATACTCCGCGCAGGCGCCGTGTGTTCGCCGGCGCCGTAGACCGTCGTGGCCGGGCTTTTGACGCGCCATTTGTAGTTCGTGGGAGAGAGCGGCATGCCGTCGTCCGTGGGCGCCATCCCCTATCGCTTACGCGTGGGCGTGACGGGGCATCGGGCGCTGCCGGATGATCCCGCGTTCATAGCGCGCGTGCGGTTCGCGCTCCAGCGCGCGCCACATCGCCCCGTCATCGCCGGCGACTCCGCTGTGCATGGCCCTCGTCTCCCCACTCGCCGAGGGCGCCGATCGGCTCGTGGCGCGCATGGCGCTGGACGATCAGGATGCGGTCCTGGTCGTGCCCCTCCCGCTGCCGGTGGACGACTATATGGCCGATTTCGCCGCCGAGGATTCCAAGCGCGAGTTTCAGGGCTTGCTCGCGCGCGCCCAGGAGGTCGTGCGCCTCCCGCGGGCGGAGACGCGCGAGGAGGCGTATCAAAATGTCGCGGACCATCTCGTCGAGCGCTGTGACATCCTGATCGCCCTGTGGGACGGGCAGCCCGCCAGGGGGCCGGGCGGGACGGCCGAGGTGGTAGCGATGGCGCGGGCGCGCCTCCTGCCGTTGCTCTGGATCGACACGCGGGCTCCGTTCGCCCTACATGAGGAACGCGGCGACGGCATCGCGCGGGACTCCTTCCACCACCTCGACCTGTTCAATCGCGGCCGTTTCGACGCCGTGCGGCTGAACGACGACATCACGCGGCGGATGACCGCATTGGGCGCGGCCTCCGCGCGGGCGGGCCTGGACCCCGCCGTCACGCGGCCGTTCGCCGCGTGGAATCTGCCCTACCTGGCGCGGGCCGACCTGTTGGCGCTGCGGCATCAGGCCGTGTTTCTGCGCGTCAGCGCCGCGGTCTTCGTCCTGGCCGCGGTGTCGGCGTCGATCGCCGCGGCCCAGCAATTGTTCTTTCCACGCTGGCCGGGGGTGGGCTGGCTTGAAGTCATCCTCCCGCTGGCCGCCGTCTTTATCCTGCTGACGAACAGGCGCTGGCGGCTGCACGAGCGCTGGAGCGCGTACCGGCTTCTCGCCGAGTGGCTGCGCGCACGCCTGTTCCTAGCCATGGTGGGGGTGACGGAGGATGGGGAGCGCGGACACCCCGACTCCCCGTCCGAGGGGTGGTTGGTCAGGGCGTTCGAGGAGGTCTGGGCGCGACGCCCGCGCGTCGAGCCCACGCCCGACCACGTTGGCCCGTTGCGGGAGGCGCTGCTGGCCGCCTGGATTCAAGATCAGATCGACTACCAGCACGCGACGAACCGCAGGTTCGCACAGCGCCAGCGTCGGGCCACCTACGCCGTCGTCGCCCTGTTCGTCGCGACGCTGCTGGTGGCGGCGCTGCATCTCCTCGCCGAGAGCGGCTTTGCGTCGATCCACGTCCCCCCAACGGGCTGGACATTCCTCTCGACGGCCTTGCCCGCGGCGGCCGGGGCCGTGAGCGGCCTGGCGGCGCGGCGCGAATACGAGCGCCACGCGCAACGCTACGGCCGCATGGCGCGCGACCTGGAGAAGGTCAAGCGCCACCTGGAGCGGGCGCACGATCTAGCCCATCTGCGCGTCGCCGCCCGCCGCGCGGAGGCCCTCATGCTGGCGGAGAACGACGACTGGTCCAGCATCACACGGTTCCACGACATCGACCTGACGTTATGAGTAACAGCGTCGTACTCGGTTCAGCGACGCTTGGCCAGCCAGCCCGCGTGCTCGCCGGAGATGGTCTCCTCGACGTCGCCGACCAGTTGCCCGAAACCCTGCTCGTCCATATCCTCGATCCGGCTTTTTTCCAGGAGCAGGTGTTGCGCCGTCAGACTATAGCTCTTGCCGATCTCGTCGTAGCGCCCGAGCTGCGCCCAGGCCGTCACCGCCGCCGCGATGGCGACCAGGAGGCCGGCGATGCCCGGCCCGCGGTGCGGCGGGACGATGATCAGGATGGCGAAGGCCAGGGCGCCGCCGCGCGCGATAATGTCCAGCCAGAAGGAGATCGTGGCCGCGCGGCGCGCTTTGCCCGCCCTGGCCAGGTACCAGCGGATCTGCGCGTCGAGGCGCTCCCGCGTATAGTACTCTTTGCGTTCGTCCAGCGGCAGCGCGCGGACGCGCGTCATGCTCTCGCTGATCTGGTGGCCGTCATCGGGGACTTGATCCAGGGCCAGGCGTAGGTCCCTGTGCGTGGCGAGGGTTGAACGCAGCGCGCCGATGAACTGGCCGCGCGCCGCGGGGTCGTCGAGATCGAAGGGCCGCGCGCGCATGACGTACCGCCAGGTCGCCTCCTTGACCGCCTCCGCCACGGCGCGGCCGGCGATCCAATCGCGATCGCGGCGCAGGATCTTGGTGGCCGACTTGACGACGAGTGTCGCGCCAATAATCACGGCCGCGGCGATCCACACGGAGACCCGCGCGGATGGGCTGACCAGCGCGCCCACGACGCCCAGGGCGGACCCGGCCAGCAGCAGCAGCAGATCCAGCTGCACCAGCCGTGTGTAGCCCCGCCGCGCCGTGCGCGAGGTATCCTCGGCGGCCGTGTAGAGGACCGGGTAGTCGAGGTTGGCGCCGCCCGGAGGAATCTCGAGTTGTACCATGCCCCTACTCCCTACTCCCCGTCCCCTCTCTACTCGTCGCCCCCTTCGCCGGGGACGACAGCGCCTGTCATTCCCGGCGCACAGCTTATCGTCTCGTCGGCGAACCAATAGTCGCGCCTATTCTATGCCGTCGCCGGGCCGCGCGTCAAGTCCGAGCCCTACGCACCCGGGGCTCATGAATTATTGACATAGAGACTCCGAGCGCGAGACGCGCGCGCGTCCACTGGGACCGCTGCGGTCCCCGCGGCACGCCATTGAGGGCAACACGTCCGCGCATATCAGGGCGCGTGGCCGCGCAGGCAGGCCGCGGGGACCGCGGCGGTCCCAGTGGATACGTCGCCGGCCGATAATTCACGAGCCCTGCTGTAGTCGTGGGATAGAAGACATGTCCGCCGACAAGGCGGACGCATGTGGGCGCCCGCGTGTGGTACAGTGCTCGTGCGGGGTCCCCTCTGGGGAGGCTCCTTCGGGGGCCACCATGGCGCCCAACGGCGTCTCTACCGTGGGGCACGCGGGAAGTCACGTTTGGGGAGATTGTGTCAGACATCAGCGCCTCCGGGCGACGGTGCAACGGTCACCGAACCAAGAATCCCACGGCGTGGTTCGACGAGATGCGCGTGGCGCGCGGTGCGGCGCCGGTGCAACGGTCGCCGAACCAAGAATCCCACGGCGTGGGCCGTGTGGAGTGTCAAATCACTATCGCGCGCCGTCCCGACGCCCAGCGTGTCCCGTCGCGTTCAAGACGGCGATATGCCCGGCGGCGCCGTACGCCAACAAGCGCTCGTCCGCCGTGACCAAGAGCGCGTCTACGTGCCGCGCGGTCGCGACAATCAGGCGATCCGCCGGGTCGCCGTGGATCGTTCCCGGTAAGCGTGTGCTGGCGATGGCGATCGCGGGGTCGAGCGGCGCCAGTGCGACGCCAGGCTGACGCAACGCGTCGTCGACCCATTCTTGCACGTCGCGCGTCAACGTCAAGCGTCCCTTGGCGACAAGCATCGCGATCTCCCACGGGGTGATGGCCGGCACGAAGACCGTGGCCTCGCGCGCGGCCCGCTCGATCACCGTCACAGCCACCGGCGAGAGCGCGCGATCCCCGTCCAGTAGCCAAATGAGCGTGTGCGTATCGAGTAGGACACCGCTCACGTGTTGGCCTCCCAGGGGTCGTCGATCGGCGAAACGAGATCACCCTGCCGCGCCACGGACCCGGCCATCGCCCCGAAGAGCGCCCCATCCGGCCGCAAGGGGACGAGCTTGGCGACGGGACGGCCACGCTTGGTGATGATCAGCTCCTCCCGCCGCTGCGCGACCACATCCAGCAGTTGCAAACACTTGGCCTTGAACTCCCCCGCCCCGATTGTCGATGCCATCGCTCCTCCTATGGTCACTAACCATAGTCATTATACGACATCGCGGGTAGGCGGCGTTTCATCGACCGGCTATAACGCCCGCTGTGATGTCCGCCGCGACCGCGCGCGCACGCTTGTCGGGGCGCGTGAACGCCGGCGCCCGGCGCGGCGCGCGGTCGGAAGACCACTGGGCGTCCGGCGCCATCGTCAGCACGGCCAGTGCGATGAGCGCGGCGTCGTAGTTGACGCGCCAGCCCGCGAAGTCGCGCCAGGCCTGATCGCGGTCCGGCTTAAGAGGTACGCCCTCCGTCGCCAACGCATCGTAGAGCGCGTCGAACTCCGTCCGCGCGACGCTGATGGGGGCGTCGGGGCGCGGATTGGGGTCGTAAGGGATGCGGAACGTATCGGCGATACGCTGTAGGCACAGGTATCCGGCCCGGATGCATAATTCGGCCCGGGGGTCGCGCGGCCGGTCCAGCGTCGAGGCGGTCAGGGCGGCCGTGTCGAGCACCGCCCCCGCCGCCGTGACCCAGGAACGGTCGGGCCGCGGCGAACGGTAGAAGACGAGCGGCTGTAGCGAGGTGTGGCTCTCCTGCACTACGTTGAACCAGTCCAGCCATGTCGCCCACACCTCATCGATGTCGTCGAGTCCACCGATACGATAGTAGCGCTTTAGCATCCTAAAGGGCGACGGGGGGGAGCCAGCGAGGGTCTCCAGCCCTGTCACCGCGACCTCGCGCTGGGAGAACGCCGCGTACATCGTCGGCAGGTAGGCGACCAGCAGCGCGGCCAGGATCAGGCTGAACACAGTCTCGGAGAAGGCGACGACAGTGGTAGGCGGCGCGGCCGCGGCGTCGATGCCGAGGTAGAGCAGCGCCAAGCGGCTTGTGGTGAAGGCGGTGCGCCAGGTGGGGGCGCCCAAAGCCCAAAACAGCGCCGTGTACCCGACGAGGAGGCAGGAAAGCCAGATGACCGGCAACGCGAGCAGGCTCAACGGGGCGTAAAACGCCATCGCGCGCTCGCGCCGCGCGTCGGAACGCACGGGGGACAACGCCAGGTCGAAGAGCCCTCTCATGATCACGAACACGACCCCCGTCAGCCGATCGGACACGCCGCGCGGGACGACGAAGGTGCGGATGGCGGAGAGAAAGGTCCCCACGATGAGCGCGGCGCCGAGCACGAAGATGAGACCTTGTAGAACGACCATGCGCGCTTCCTCACTCCTTTTTATCGCGGACCGGCGGGGGCCGGCGCCGCTCTGTCTAGGATAGCATTCCCCGCGATCACCCATACGGCGGGATGCCGTAAAATGTAGGCATGAGCACCCCTGTCCGCCGCCAGTACCTGACCCTCAAGGCGCAGTTCCCCCACGCGATCCTGTTCTTCCGCCTCGGCGACTTCTACGAGATGTTCGACGAGGACGCCTTGGTCGGGTCGCGTGAGCTTGAACTGCACCTGACCTCGCGTGAGTTCGCCAAGGGCGAGCGCGCGCCCATGTGCGGCGTGCCCTACCACGCCGCCGAGACGCATATCGCGCGCCTTGTGTCGCGCGGCTACAAGGTGGCTGTCTGTGAGCAGCTCGGCGACCCGCGCGACACTAAGGGCAAGGGACTCGTCGAGCGCGAGGTCGTGCGCGTGGTCACGCCCGGCACCGCCGTCGAGGGCGGCTTGCTCGACCCGCGCCGTAATCGCTACCTCGCCGCGGCGCTCATCAAGGGCGACGACGCCGGCGTCGCCTACGTCGACAGCTCCACGGGCGAGATCAGCACGGTAGCCCTGCACGGTAAGCCGGTCGCGACGCTGGTCGAGCGCGAGCTCTCCCGCGTGGCCCCGACCGAGATCCTGTGGCCCTCCACTGATGTCCAGCGCGCCGGCCACACGGGACGCGCGCCGGAGAACATGAATGAGATGGACGACGCGGACGGGAATAAGCCGGTCGCGCCGGTCATGGTCCCCGACGCCTTCGTCACGCCCTACGAGCCGCATCACTTCACCTACCAGGCGGCCTCCCGCCTCATCATGAAGCACTACGACTTGCGCGCGCTCGACGGGCAGCCCTACGCGCGCCTCCCGTTGGCGATCGGCGCGGCCGGCGCCCTGCTGGCCTACCTGGAGCAGACGCAGCGCGCCCTCTTGCCGCAGCTGCGTCCCATCGCCGTGCACGCGCCCGAGGACCACATGGTGCTCGACGGACCGACGCGGCGCAATCTGGAGATCGACCGCACCATGCGCGGCAGCGCCGCCGAGGGCTCGCTGTTGTGGGTGCTCGACCGCACCAAGACGGCCATGGGCGCGCGCCTGCTGCGCCGCTGGGTCACCAGCCCGCTGCTGCGGCTCGCCCCGCTACGGGCGCGTCAGGACGCCGTGGCGCGGCTCGTCGACGACACGGCGTCGCGCCTCAAGCTCACCACCGCCCTCGGCCAACTGCCCGACCTGGAGCGCCTCACCGGCAAAGTGCTGCAGAGCACGGCCACGCCGCGCGACCTGATCGCCCTCAAGACGTCGCTGGAGCGCGCCGCCGCGCTGCGCGATGTCGTGGGTGAGCTGGCGGCGGTTGCGCCCGCCGGTGTGGCCGCGCCGGAGACGCCGGACGAAGACGCGGCGCTGGGCCCGACGCTGGGCGCCCTCGTCGCGGCGCTCGACGGCTGCGCCGATGTGTGTGACCTGATCGCCCACGCCATCGTCGACGACCCCAAGCCGCGCATCGGCGACGGCGTTTTTATCCGCGACGGCTACTCGGCCGAGCTTGACGGCATCGAGGAGCAGGTCAAGGAGGCGCGGCAGTGGATGGCCGGCCTGGAGAAGACGGAGAAAGAGCGCACCGGCATCCGCTCGCTCAAGGTGACCTACAACAAGGTCTTCGGCTACTCCATCGAGATCAGCCACGCCAACCGCGAGCTCGTGCCGCCCGACTACACGCGCAAGCAGACGCTGGTCAACGCCGAGCGCTACATCACGCCGGAGCTCAAGGAGAAGGAGGGGCTGATCCTCTCCGCCGACGAGCGCCGCGCCGCGATTGAGGCGGCGCTGCTCGCGGGGTTGCGTGAGCGTATCGCCGCGCAGGCCCCGCGCCTGCTGCGCACGGCCGCGGCCATCGCGGGGCTCGACGTCTACGCGGGGCTGGCCGCGGTCGCCGTGGAGCGCGACTACACGCGTCCCGACCTCGACGAGGGCGCGCGCATCGAGATCGAGGACGGGCGCCACCCCGTGGTCGAGGTCGCGCAGCGCGACACGCCGTTCGTGCCCAACAGCATCACGCTCGACGCCGCCGAGGAGCAGATCGCTATCCTGACTGGACCCAATATGTCGGGCAAGTCGTGCTTCCTGCGCCAGACCGCCCTGATCGTGCTGCTGGCGCAGATCGGCTCGTTCGTCCCCGCCGCGCGGGCGCGCATCGGCGTGGTCGACCGCGTGTTCACGCGCGTGGGCGCGCAGGACGACATCGCCACGGGGCACAGCACCTTCATGGTCGAGATGGTCGAGACGGCCACGATCCTCAACAGCTGCACGGCGCGCTCGCTGCTGATCCTGGACGAGATTGGGCGCGGCACCAGCACCTACGACGGCGTGGCCATCGCGCAGGCCATCGTGGAGCACCTGCACGAGACGCCGCGCCGCGCCGCCCGGACCATCTTCGCCACGCACTACCACGAGCTCAACACGCTGGCCGAGGCCTTCTCACGCGTGCGCAACTATCGTATGGACGTGCTGGAGGAGGGCGGCGAGGTGTGCTTCCTACGCAAGGTCGTGCCGGGCGGGGCCGACAAGAGCTACGGCATTCATGTGGCCGAATTGGCCGGCATCCCCAAAGAGGTGGTGCGCCGGGCGCGGCAGATTCTGCGCGAGTTGGAGAAGCGGGCTCGGGCCGAGCGCGACGCCCTCGACTCGCTGCAGCTGTCGTTCTTCGCCGAGCCGCCCGATCCGCGCGGCGGCGCCGGGCGCAACGGTCAGGTGAAAGAGGCCGACGGCAACAGTAGCGGCAACGGCTACCATGCCGGCGCCGACGCCGATGGGTTCGCCGCCGAATTGGCCGCGCTCGACATCGACGGCATGACGCCGATCGAGGCGCTCACCACGCTGGCGCGCCTGAGCCTGCGCGCTCGAGCGATGTGACGAGGCTCACGACATATAGTCTCTTTGTTCCGGGGTAGCCGCGCCCATCGCCGCACGCAGCAGGTGATACGTCGTGGTGCGTTGCGCCGCCACGACCCGGCGCGTGTCGCGGGCCAGCGTCATGTGGACGCGCGCGTCCTCGGGGTGGCACAGCCGGCACGGCGGCGGCGGCAACGTATGGTCGACATGCTCCTCGAAACCATAACCACGACACGCGCTACATGGACGATACATCGCCGTTCCCTCCTTACCTACTACCATCATTGTTTGTATGGTATCGACCAGGCAGGCCGGACGCCTACGGATAGAGGATACGGAAGATGACCACGCGCCCTGGATACCGGGGCGTGGAGAGTTGTCATCGGTTGGCGTCATTTTATGCAGACTGATAGCATTAGAGCTTGTGATTACGTACATGAGAAGGATGATCATCTAGATGACCAACGGTGGATCGACAGGGGACGATACCTGGCCGCTGCTGTCGGTGTTGATGCCGGTGTACAACGAGGAGCGGACGCTGCGGCAGGTCGTCGAGGCGGTGCGGGCGGTCGACATCGACAAGGAGATCATCCTGGTCGACGACGGGTCGCGCGACGGCTCGGGCGCGCTGATCGACGGGTTGGCCGACGGGGAGCGGGTGCGCGTCTACCATCACCCCCACAACATGGGCAAGGGCGCGGCCGTGCGCACCGCCATCGGCCACGCCCGCGGCCGCATCGTGCTGATCCAGGACGCCGACCTCGAATATGACCCCAACGACTACGCCGCGCTGGTCGCCCCGATCGAGGAGGGCAAGGCCGACGTGGTCTTCGGCAGCCGCGCCTTCAGCAGCCACACGGCGTACTCGTTCTGGTTCGTCATGGGCAACAAGTTGGTGACGCTGGCGACCAACGTCCTGTACAACTGCTACATCTCGGACATGGAGACGTGCTACAAAGCGATGCGGCGCGAGGTGGCCCAGAAGCTGACCCTGCGCAGCCGCGGCTTCGAGATCGAGCCGGAGATCACGGCCAAGCTGGTCAAAGCCGGCCACAGGATCTACGAAGTGCCCATCTCTTACGCCGCGCGCAGCCGTGAGGAAGGCAAGAAGTTGACCTGGACCGATGGCCTCAAGGCCATACGCACCCTCGTGCGCTATCGCTTTAGTGACTAGTCACTCGTCACGACGTTTCGCGTCTCACGGAGCGTGCGCGCCAGCGCCCCGAGGTCCTGGCGCGCGCGTTTAGCCGTCGCGCGGACCCGCGCCAACGCCGTGTCGTCGGCGAAAGTCTCCGTCTCCCCCTCCGCCGCCTCGGCGCGCGCATCCAACCCGGTGGCCACATCGCGGGCTTGCCGCGCCAAATCCTCTAGCCGCGCGAGGTCGGCCGCCAACGCCGCGCGGCGCTCGTCGAACGCCATGGCTCCCCCCTTTGGTCGATGGTCGACCATCGACCATCGACCATCGACCATCGACCAACTACCCCACTAGAGTAGTCGCAAAAATGGCCCGTTCGAGGCTAGTCCCCTGGGTGTCGTCGCACTATGATGGCTGTACAGTCCAAAAACATACAGTGGAGCGACAACACAGCCATGATTCATCTACATGAGTACAAAGAACGCAAGGCCAACGATCAAGGGTCGCCGCCGGTCAGGACGCGCGACGAGCTCGTCGTCACGTATATGCCGCTCGTGCATTACGTCGTGCGCAACCTCTCTTTCAGCCTACCGCCGATGCTCGACAACGATGACCTCGTCAGCTACGGCATGATGGGCTTGCTCAACGCCATCGACCGCTTCGATACGGCGCACGGCGTCAAGTTCGAGACGTACGCGGTCACGCGTATCCGCGGCTATATCATCGACCAGCTCCGCGCGCTCGACTGGATGCCGCGCAGCGCGCGCCAGCGCGCACGCCAGGTCGAACGCGCCCGCGACGAGGTGGAGCGCGCGCTCGGCCGCATCCCCACCCCCGACGAGGTCGCCCAGCACGCCGGGCTCGACCGCGCCAAGTATGAGCAGGCCCTGCACGACGCCGCGCGCGTCACGCTCTCGCTCGACGCCCTGACACGCCCGGACGAAGACGACACTCCGGCGTCGCTGCTCCATCTGGTCCGCGATGAGTCGATCGCGAGCCCCGACGCGTCGCTGGAGGCGCACGACCTGCGCGACACGGTCTCCTCCGCGCTGCAGACGCTGACGGAGCGCGAGCAGCGCCTCCTGCGCCTGTACTATTTCGAGGAGCGTACGCTGCACGAGATCAGCCAGGTGCTCGAGGTGTCGGAGTCGCGCGTGTGCCAGATCCACACGCAGGCGCTCAAGCGTCTGCGCACCGTCATCGCTGCCTGAAAAGCATATTTTCTTCCTCCTATCCCAGACGGAAGAGGCTGCCGGCGTCGCGACGCCGGCAGCCTCTTCCGTCTGGGATAGGAGAGTAGGGATCCGTCCGGGCAAGGGTGAGAACATCACTCGTCCCACAACCCGCGGTATACTTGATCCAAGAGCAGCGATAGCGCGTATACTCTATGTACGCGGAGACATTAGACAGGTCAAGCCCCACAGAGTATGATGGGGTGGTACAGACGGCGCAGGCGCCGGTAGTTTAGGAGGCAGTCGCATGTTAGGTGGGCACATTTACGAACTGGTCATCGTGTTGGTTATCGCGCTCGTTGTCTTCGGACCGAAGCGGCTACCCGAACTCGGTTCATCGCTCGGCAAGGGTATCCGTGAGTTCCGCAAGGCCACGACCGAGTTACAGGACAGCGTCAGGGTCGATACAGCGGCCAACCTGCCGCCCGAGCAGCAGACGTTCACGAGCAACAACTACACGACCCCGCAGCACACCAACGTCGAGTATACGGCGACGACCCAGACGACTCAGGCGCCGCTTCATGAGCACGAGGCCCCCCGCGTCTAACCGTTACGCGACGACTTAACTATCTGTTCACAACCCATAGCACCGTAAAAGGCGTCTTCTCGTCACGAGGCGGCGCCTTTCGCGCGGCGTGACGTATCATACATCTGTCACCTGTCGCGCGATGCGACGTATCAGGGCAACAAGCACAACGAAGGTAAGTGGAGACGATGGCGAGAGCAACCAATTTCCTGGCACTCAATGACCCCGACCCGAAAGAGATGTCGGTCGTCGATCACCTCGACGAGTTGCGCCACCGCCTCATCGTATGCATCATCACCGTTATGGTCGGTTCAGTTGCTGGATGGTTTGTAAAGGGACAAGTTTTTGGACTGCTATCCGCGCCGATTCGGCCTTACAGCGCTACTCCTAAAAACCCACATGGAGCCGAGTTCGTACTAGCAAAAGTTACCGATGCCTTTACGATAGAAATCAAAATAGCGGTAGCTGTGGGTATCTTGCTTGGTCTGCCTGTGCTGTTGTACCAAATATGGATGTTTATAGCCCCTGCCGTTTCTGTCCATGCACGTCGCTACGCCGTGCCTTTCGTCCTCGTAGGTATCGTTCTTTTCTTGATAGGTATAAGCGTTGGGTATGGAGTGTTCCCGCGGGTTGTAGGCTTCCTTGTAGCTCAACAAGGAGGTCTCCAGCAGTCGAGTACAGGGACAACGCTACAATTTCTGCTTACACTAAGTGATTACATAGCACAACTCGCTTTAGTCATGCTTGTCTTTGGCGCCGTCTTCGAGTTGCCGGTCGTCCTGACGTTCCTCGCCATGATTGGCGTGACATCCTCGCGGTGGCTGCGCAGTAAGCGCAAGTACGCGGCGATGATCGGCCTCATCGGGGCCATGATCATCACGCCGGGCGCCGACCCTATCACGCCTTTCGTCACCGCTGCCGTGGTCTACTTGCTCTACGAGGCCAGCATCCTTTCCGTGCGCCTCCTCCACCGCTAGCGGCACACCGGGTAGGGGCGTATCACTATACAGGCCTGTCTGATTAAAAAATGGCATGCGGATCGGGGCGTAGGGGCGTATCGCTATACGCCCGCCGTTCGCCGTGGAGATGTCAATGGACGGCGAACGCCGACGAACGCCAGGCTGCCCGACCGCGACCACCCGGTTGGGCTGTCGGAGCGGAGCGGAGAGAGACCAATCCGCATGGGCGTATCGCGATACGCCCCTATAACCTACTGCGATGAGCGTTTGGTGTCTGGCGATCTTCCCACAGCCCGTCAGCCTGCCTGGCGATCATCGGGCGTATGGCGATACGCCCCTACAACCCGCTGCGACGAACGTGCAGTATTGTGATGGAAGGGGTTTGTTCATGCCGACGTTCGAGTGCCCCCACGACGCGTTGCACCGCGCCTGGGACAACAGCCTACCCCCCGCTCTGACGATCGACACCGGCGATATCGTGACCTTCGCGACGGTCGACGCCAGCGATGGCGCGACGGCTCCGCCGCCGTGGGCGCGGCAACGGCCAGCAGGCGACGCGCGCGGACGGCGCCGCCCCGACGGTGGACGCGGGCATCCTATGTGTGGCCCTATTGTGATACAAGGAGCGCGTCCCGGCGACACGCTTGTGGTTGAGGTCCTCGCCATCGCGCCCTACGAGTGGGGCTGGACGGCGTTCCGCGCCGGCGGCGGCCTGCTCGGCGCGGAGGTCGCCGAGCGCGGTTTCACCTACTGGGACCTGCGCGGCGCCGGGGGTGACGGGAACGACGGGGGCGACAGGCGGGCCGTCCCCTGGTCATCGGACGCGTCGCGGCCGCCCATGCCCGCGCGCGTGCCGATGCAGCCATTTTGCGGCGTGATGGGTGTGGCGCCGGCCGAGGTGGGCGAGCATAGCACCACGCCGCCGCGCGCCGTGGGCGGCAACCTCGACGTGCGCGGGCTCGCCCCTGGCAGTACCCTCTACCTGCCGGTCGCGGTCGATGGCGCGCTCTTCTCAGTCGGCGACGTGCACGCCGCGCAGGGCGACGGCGAGGTCTGCGGCACGGGCATCGAGTGCGGCGGCGACGTCACGCTGCGCTTCGACATACAGCGCGGCCGGCGGCTGGCGGCGCCGGAATACCGCACACCGGCCCAGCCCGCGCCTGGTCCGCGCTACGCCACGACCGGCGTCGCGCCCGACCTGATGGCGGCCTCGCAAGACGCCGTGCGCGCCATGATCGCCTACCTGCAGGCCGACCACGGCCTGGACGCGGCCGACGCCTACATCCTGTGCAGCGTCGCGGTCGACCTGTCCATCAGCGAGGTCGTGGACACGCCCAACTGGGTCGTGTCGGCGTCGCTGCCCCTGGGCGTAGTCGATAGTCGATAGTCGATAGTCGATAGTCGATAGATACAGCGTACTGCCATGCCATAGGCTGTCAAGTCGCAACTACCTTTTCGCCTGCCTACGCCCGTCCATTCCACCATCGACCATCGACCATCGACCATCGACCATCGACCATCGACCATCGACCATCGACCATCGCCCGTCGCCCGTCGACTATCGCCTATCGCCTATCGCCTATGGCACTGGCAGCGCGGCCGGCCCCTTCGCCGGCGCGGTCCCCGCGAGGTCCTGGTCCTTGGTGAAGTAGGTCTGCAGGATCTGGCGCGCCAGCGGCGCCGCGACCGTTGAGCCTTCGCCGCCGTGCTCGACCATCACGATCAGGGCGATCTTGGGGTGATCGGCCGGCGCCATCGCGGCGAACCAGGCGTCCGACTGGCGCCCCGAACCCGTCTGCGCCGTGCCGGTCTTGCCGTCCACGGACCACGGGAAGCCGGCGAAGATGTTCGAGGCCGTGCCGGTGGGCTCGGTCGTGACGCCGTGCATGGCCTGCAGGATGTCGTTGAGGTGCGCCGCGCTCAGGGGCAGCGTGCGCGCGACCGTGGGCGGGTAGTTCTGGACCACCGCGCCTGATGGCGCCGTGATCTTGCTCACGACGTAGGGACGGTACATCACGCCGCCGTTACCGAGGGCCGCCAGCATCTGCGCCACCTGCAGCGGCGTCACCTGCACGTAGCCCTGCCCGATCGCCATGTCGACGGCGTTGCCGGGGACCCACGGCTGGCCGAGTTGCGTCAGCGTGTAGTGCGGGTCGGGGATCAGGCCGGCGGCCTCGCGCACGCCGACGATGCCGGTGGGGGCGCCGAAGCCCCAGGCGCGGGCGTAGTCGGGCAGCAGGTTGTGGTCGACGTTGTCGAGCTGCTGCCCGATCTGGTAGAAGCAGGTGTCGCACGACTGCACCAGCGCCTCGTGCAGCGAGATGACGCCGTGCCCCTGCGGGTTCCAGTCGTTCTTGGGGTAGCCGGGCAGCCCATACCAGACGGCGGGGCCGGCGATCTGCGTGTCGATTGTGTCGTGCAGTTTCTCCAGCGCCGCGCCCAGGGTCACCATCTTGAAGACCGAGCCGAGCGGGTAGGCGCCGATGGCGGCGCGGTTGAGCAGGGGGCCGTTGGGGTCATCGATCAGCGCCTTGTACTGCGCGGCGCTGATCCCACTGGCGAAAAGGCCGGGGGCGTAGCCGGGCGTGCTGGCCATCGCCAGCACGGCGCCGTCGGACGGGCGCAGCGCGACGACCGCGCCGACCTTGCCCGCCAGCGCCCCCTCGGCGGCCTGTTGCAGCGTGGTGTCGAGCGTTAGATGCACCGTGGCGCCGTCCTGCTTGGGGCGCTCCTTGATGACGCGGACCGTGTAGGCGTAGTCCGGCGCGGTGGCGATGACCAGCTTGGCGCCGTCCTGGCCCGTGAGGCTCCGGTCGGCCCAGTGCTCGATGCCGGCCTGGCCGTGGCCGTCGGTCGAGGTGACGTAGCCGAGGAGCGGGGCGGCCAGCGTCTGCTGGGGATAGAAGCGGCGCGACACGCCGTCGTAGATGGCGAGGCCGTTGTTCTGCTGCGCCTCCTGCACCCCCGGCGGCACGCTGGCCCATTGCAGCGAGGTCACGGTCGTGATGGGCACGCGCTCGGTGGGGTGGGCCTGGTACCAGGGGGTGCGGTACATAGCCTGTATTTGGGCGGCGGGCATGTGCAGCCAGTTGCTCATGAACGTGAGCAGGCCCTTCTCATCGTGAATGATAGCGGGCACGACGTCGACTGCCTTGACCAGGCCCTGCACGGCCAGCGGCTGCCCCCGGCGGTCCAGGATCGCGCCGCGCCGCGCCGACTCCTCGGAGACATCGTTCTGTCCCGTGAACAAGTGCACCAGGTTCGACGGACCCAGGCCCTGGAAGATCAGGTTGGGCGTCCAGTCGATGCCCCAGCGGCCGCCCGCGACGTGGAGCGTCATCGGCCCCGTGTCGGAGATGGCGCCGACGGCGGTGGTGGACATGGCGACGGTGTACGTCACCGTGGCGCTGGCGTCCCGCGCGACGACGCCCATGATGGCGGGGCGCACGCTCGTGATGGTCGCCACGTTGGCGATGACCGTGTAGCGATTGACGAAGGCCGTGCGCGAGATCGTCTGCTGGGCTTGCGGCGAGAGGTCGCCGTACATCTGAGCGTAGTGACCACCCGCCCACGCCGCGAAAAAGTTCCGCGCGACCGCGGCCGCCGGGGCGTTGCCGCCGGCCGGTATGGTGGGACGCGGCGTCGCGGTCGCGTGCGGGGACACGGCGGCCGCGGGGTTCGTCGGCGGTTGCACCACCGGGCGCAGCACATACGACCACACCGCCCAACCGGCGACGGCGAGAATGAGGACACCAAAAAGTCTTGTCATAGGAGCACCTTCTGTTATTAACCGCGCTGATGACGACCGCCGCCGGCCTGGCCCTGAAGAACCATGGCAGGGCACGGACCCTAAAGGGTCCACAGCGGCATAACGACCAGATAGATCTTTTAAGGTCCGGTTCCTGCCATGGTTCTTCAGGGCCAGGCCAAGAGTCATCATCAGCAGCAGGATACCGCCTTTTGCGGATAGGATATAGGGGGACGGGCATGATCCGCTCGTACTATTCGCACTATTCGTGCTACTGGAGAAACAATATGTCCTTTATCGGAAACCTTATAGGCCGTCGCCTCAACCTGGGCAACCTCTCGCCGATCAATCGTGTACAACTTGTGCTGCGCCTGCCCAGCATCCTGCGCCTCTCCTTCCGGCTGATGCTGGACGCGCGCGTGCCGCTGCTGCCGAAAGTCCTGGCGGTCGCCGCGATCATATTCGTGTTCTCGCCGTTCGATGTGCCCGCGTGGATACCCGTGATCGGTCAGGCCGGGGACGTCCTGGTCACCGTCAACATCCTCGACTTCTTCATCAAGGCGGCGCCGCGCCATGTGGTGCAGGAACACATCGTCAACCTTGGCCTGCAAGGTAAGTTCAGCATTTGACCTCCGGATCGCTACCCGACGCGTTGGCCGGCGCGCTGGACCCCCTGCGGGACGGTGCCCGCGCCCTCGGCCTGCCCCTGGATGACGCGCGGCTCGCGCTCTTCGCGCGCTACCGCGACGAACTGCTCGACTGGAACACGCGCGTGAACCTGACGGCCATCACCGATCCCACGCAGGTGCTGACGCGGCACTTCCTCGACGCGCTCACGGTCGTGCTGGCGCTCTCACCTGCAGAGAGGGCGCGGCCGGCGCGCGTCATCGACGTGGGCGCGGGGGCGGGTCTCCCAGGGCTGGCCCTCAAGATCGCGCTGCCGCACTGGGAGGTCACCGAGCTCGACTCGGTAGGTAAGAAGACGGCCTTCGTGACGCATGTGGCCGCCCTCCTAGGGCTACAAGGGGTCACCGTGCTAACGGGGCGGGCCGAGGATCTGGCGCGCCGCTATGAGTACCGCGAGCGCTACGACTACGTCCTGGCCCGCGCGCTGGCCCCGCTGCGCGTGCTGGCCGAATATACGCTGCCGTTCTGCCGCGTCGGCGGACTAACCATCGCCCTAAAGAAGGGCGACATCGCGGGCGAGCTCGCCGAGGGCCGCCGCGCGGTCGGGCAACTCGGCGGCCAGATCGGGGAACCCATCACCGTGCCGCCGCTCGCCGACCTCGGCGCCGACCGCGTGCTGATCCCCCTGCGCAAGACGCGCCTCACGCCCTCCCCATTCCCGCGCGCGGCTGGAACACCCGCGAAGCGGCCCCTCTGAGGGGCGAGGGGCGAGGGGCGAGGGGCGACGGACATCACTGAAGGCTCTTCATCAATCCCCCAAGGGGCCGAGCCACCTGTACTACCTGCGCGAGTAGCTTTTGGCACGCTATGTCGTCAATGTATCCAAGCCGTTGTGAGATCAGCACGAGCGTTTCCACCTCGCAGAGCGATCCCTTGGCGATCGAGAGATGGTGCAGGAACTCTTTGGAGCCAATGCGCCCTTGCCCTTCGGCGATGTTCGCCGGCACGGACACAGACGCACGCCGCACTTGACTCGTCAGCCCGTACAACTCGTCCTTCGGTCAATCGCGTGTCGCGCGATAGATTGTTTCGACCAGATCCATCGCACGCTGCCATGCTACCAACTCACGATAACCCTGCATGTATACCCTCTTTCATCTTCTAGCCGTTCTCTACTACCGCCCGTCGCCCGTCGCCCGTCGCCCGTCGCCCGTCGCCCGTCGCCCGTCGCCCGTCGCCCGTCGCCCGTCGCCCGTCGCCTACTGCTTGAGCGACACGCAATTCTTACCCATACGCTTGGACTCGTACAGCGCGTCGTCGGCGGCCTTGATGAGAGTCCGCGCGTCGTCGGCGTGGGCGGGGAACGAGGCGACGCCGATGCTGGTATAGATCTGGGGTAAGCTGCCCTCGGCGGCGGCGCGACAGGTCTCGGCGGCCAGCGCCGCCCGTAGGCGTTCGGCGATGTCGGCCGCGTGTACCGCGTCGAGCTCCGGCAGGACCACGGTGAACTCGTCGCCGCCGTAGCGTCCGCCCGCGTCGCTATCGCGTAGGTGCGCACGGATGACCCCCGACACAAGGCGCAGCGCGGCGTCGCCCACCTGGTGCCCGTACGTGTTGTTGACGGCGCCGAAGTCGTCGATGTCGATCATCATCAGGGCGAGCGGGCGCTTGCGGCGCGCCGCCGCGGACAGCTCGCGGTGCAGGTGCTCCTCGAAAGCGCGCCGGTTGAGCAGGCCCGTCAGCCCGTCGCTCGCCGCCAGGTGTAGCACTTCGTCGGTGTGACGCAGGCGCGCGATGGTGCTCGCGGCGAGGAACGCCAGTGTCTCCAGGGGCGCCAGGTCGGCGGCGGTGGGGACGCGCTTGTCGGCGGGGCGGTCGAGTTCTATGTAGCCGATGACATCGCCGCTCTTGAGCAGCAGCGGCGCCACCACGCTATCGCCCTCGCGCCACGGCGCCGGCGCGTTGTCCGGGCCGGCATGAGTCCGCGCCGTTTCCACGTTGTCGCGCCCCGCGCGCGGCACGTAATAGCTGTAGCCGCGGCGAAAGCGCGCCGACATCAGGGCCTCGGCGCGGGGCCGCGACACGACCTCGCCGCGCCGCGGCCCGTCCGGCTGCCCGGCGTAGGGAACGAAGACGCCGTCGCGCGACTCGTAGAGATACACCGTGCAGTCGCGGAAGGATGTCAGACGCGCGGCCGCCCTGGCGAGCGTCGCCGTCACCGCGGCCAGATCGTCGTTACCGCCCAAGCCCTGGATCGCCGCCAGCAGTGTTTCCAGCGCCGCGCCGCGCGTCGCGGCGCGCTCCTCCGCGACGACCGTGCGCGTGTAGAGCGCCGCCATGTCCGCGCGGCGCGCGCCCGCCTCGTCCGCCAGCGCGGGGGCGCGGCGCAGCCCCGCGGCGATCCACGGGAGTCCGCACAGGAGCGGCAGAGCCGCCAGCGTCAGCAAGGGCGTGGCGGCGTAGAGGGCCACGACGACTGGCGCGAGCGGGAGCGCGACGAGTTGCAGCGGCAGGGCGTACCCATAGAGGTCGCGCCAGGCGCGCGCCGGACCGTGGCGCTGGCGCAGGGCGCGCGCCAGCGCGGACGGGACCGTTTCGAACAGGTAGTAGCCCGCGCAGAGCGCCAGCAGGACGCCCGGCGCCGCCGGCGCATGTAGCGCCGCCGCGCTCCACACGATGGGTGTCCCGACGCGTGTCAGGTCGAGCGACGGCAGGCCGGTCTGAGCCAGGGTGAGCAGCGCCAGGGGGTGATGCGCCAGGGCCAGGACGCCGGTGACGGCGTCCAGCGCCGTCCTGTCGCCCAGCGCCAGGTGCGTCGCGATCGCCAACAGCGCCACGGAGAGGACCGTATGGGCGCCGTCCGCGAAGCGCAGGGCCACGGGGGCGCGGACGCCGCGCCGCGCGGCCAGGCCCGCGACGATGGCCGGCAGCGCGACGAGGACGGCGATGGGCGCCGGCAGGAGGAGGGCGGCGGCGAGGTAGACGGCCGGGGTGAGATCGCGCGCCCGCGCCGTCCCCGCCCGGCGCGCCTGCCATTCGGCGGCGCAGGCGGCCAGCGCGCACACTACGGCGGCCGGCTCGACCGCGCGCAGCGGCAGCCCGCCCGCGACGACCGTCGCGCCGAGCGCGCAGGCTGTGAGCGCGTAGCCGAGCGCGACAAGCGTCAACGTACAGCGGGACCACGCGCGCGGACGGCGGGCCCGCGGCTCCGCCGGCGTGGGGCGTGGGGGACGGGGCAACGCCTCCTCCCGATCGAAGGAGGGCAACGGACTGGCAGGGAGAGAGGCTGGAGTATTCATACCGACACTATCGTTCAAAAACACCGCCCGCCGCATCCCCCAAATTAGTACTTTTGCAGCCGGCCGATCATGGTCAATTAGGGTACCCCCGCCAGAGGGTCAGTGAACTGTCGTAGGGGCGTATGGCTATACGCCCGCGTGCGACTACCGGGCGTATAGCCATACGCCCCTACGCAACGTTACGCCCCTACGCAACGTTGTGCGCCTCGGCCCCGCAGGTAATTCACGAGCCCTGCCATCGCCGGAGCCTCACGGCGCGGGGAACGGCGCCGCCGAATGGACTAGCACCATTTACCCATTGCCGACCGTCGCGGACGCGCCTATCGTGGCACGGTAGGCTACTACATCGCCTACTCCCTATGGCGTATAGGGAACGCCCACCCCTGCACCTTCGGAGTCGCCCGTGCGTCTGACAGCCTCGCACAACCGTACGCGCCCTGTCCCGCAACGTGGGCGTATCGACGGGCGCGGCCAGTCGATGGTCGAGTTCATGCTGGCCGTCCCCATCTTCCTGGCGTTGCTCTTCGGCTCGCTCGACGTTGGGATACTCTTTAAGACGCACGCGGCCTATCAGGAAGCGACGCAACAGGCCGTACGTGTCGCGGCCGGCACGGGCGCCAGTGACCAGTCCACCCTCGACGAGTTGAGGACGATGCTGCCGGGGGAGAACCTCAACAACATCAGTTCCGTGACCATCTACGATGCGACGATAACCGGCAGTCAGGTCACGGCAACCACGGTTCCCAGCTCTATAAGCCCTGACTCCACAACCTATACCTACAGCACATCTACCAACAGCTTTGTCTGTCAAGGAACAACTCAAGGCCCCCCTTGTGCTCCCGCGACGACCTGGGATCCGCTCAAGGAGCGCCGGTCGATGAACGCGTTGGATCACATAGGCATCAAGGTTGTTTACAACTATCGCAGCATCACGGGCGCATTGCTGCCCATACAGATAACACAGGTCGCCTCTGCGGAGTTGGAACCGACCTCGTACGGATCGTGAGGGGAACACATGAACAGAGGTAGACAACGGTACATGTGTGGCTCCGCGACCCGCCACGCGAGCAACGGGCAATCCATTACCGAACTCGCCCTGATCGCGCCGGTGCTCATCATCATTTTGTTAGGGCTGGTCGAGATATCCGGCGCCTATGGGGCCAAAATAGATCTGCAAAGCGCCTCGTTTCACGCCGCCCGTATCGGTGCTTTACAAGGTAACGGCGGCGGCACCGTCTTCTCCTGCCCCGATACGAGCAGCGTCATCACCGACACCGTCGACACGAATATCGTGCAGTCCATTATCAGCGGTACGCCAGGGCTCAATCCAAGCAGTATTGCCAAAATCCAAGTGTTCAAGGCCGGCGTCAACGGCACAATCGCCATGTCGGGCACAAAACCGCTCGTTAACGAGTACAAGCCGCCGTTCATATCCGGCACGACGTTGATCACCGACACGTACAACTGGCCGTCGTGCATACGCAGCGCTAGTGAGCCGGCCGACTCACTGGGCGTCCATGTCACCTATAACTATCACCCCATCACGCCCCTGTTAGGCCGCGCCACCATCCTCATGAACGACAATTCGATCCAGCGTCTCAATCCAGGCAAGAACGACAGCACATGCCCAGTGCCGGGTGCGCCGACCGACCTCGCCGCCCACTACCACACAGACACAAGCCATCTCCAGCCAGCAACGACCGACGACATCACCTGGACCGCCGTGGACAACGCGACGAGTTACAAGATCTACGCCGGCATCAACGGCAGCGGCGTGGGCACTACCCCTGTCTATACCCTGACTACCTCGGCAAGCGGACCTCTCACCTGGTCGTATAATTTCAGCCCACCTGCTCCAGCTGGTTCTCAGGTGTCGTATCAGATCAAGGGAAACAACTACTGTGGCGATGGAGACATCAGCGACCCGGTTCCCGATGGGCAGTACGCGCTCCCTATCACTCCGACCATTCTCGCGGCGGTTCCCTCAACGACCACGCCTGGTAGCGACTACATAAGCTGGACGGCCGTGCCCGACGCGCGGTTTTACACCATCACGCAAACTACGCAAACAGCAACCGGACCAGGTCCTACCGTCCCCCCTATCACGGTTAATGCCCCGATGACGAGCACGCTCATAGCCGATCCGTACCACAGCCCTTCGGTGACCGACGTCACCTATCAGGTCGCCGCCACCAGCCTCAGCAACGCGGTTGGCCCCGCCGCGAAAAGCCAGAGTATTGTGCCCAGCGCCGCGCCGGTGACGACGATCGACGATCCACCAACAGCATCTGGGTTTGCATATGGTCCTACCGGTTCCGGCCCTGGCGGCAACAACTGGGTTCACTGTGATTTCATGAACTGCGCTACAACATTGGGCGTACAGGCTACGGGTTTCCACAATAACACCCTTAGTATCAGCCCTCAGCCAGGTGATCAAGCTACCATCACATTTACCGGCACCCAGATCGAGCTATATGGAGCTTTGCAAAGAAACGGTGCCAAAGCCGCTATTTCGATAGACTCAGGCACCCCAATCGTGAAAGATTTCTACGCATCTTCGCCGGTAGGGAACCATTTGATCTATGCAAGTCCGTCGTTGGGCAGCGTTTCCGCAAGCCACACGCTCACGGTTACTATCCTGCCCTACAATGACCCTCTTAACCCCGTTAACGCAGCTAGTCATTCGACCAACGGCAAGTACTTCGTTGGCATCGATCGCGTCGTTGTGCAGTAGATATAAGGATGAGAAAAATATGATAGGTTACAGGAAACACTGCATGCGGCGACGGGGTCAACCGGGCCAAATGATGGTCATTTTCGCACTCACTCTGACCGTATTTATGGGTGCGATGATGCTTGGGGTTGACCTGAGCCGCTTGCGCGCGGAAACCGAGAACGCACAGCGCGCGGCCAACGCGGCGGCGCTCGCCGGCGTGGTCTTCCTGCCGCAATTCCAGGATAGCGCGTACTCCCGCGCGCTAGCGACGGCAAAGCAAAACAGCTTTGTTCCCTCGACGACGAGCGGCGTTTCTATCACGACGCAGATCCCGGACGGCTACCCCAATCGACTCAAAGTCACCGTGACCGAGCCGGTCTCACTCGTCTTCGGCAAGATATTCGGACTGGGGTCACGGACGATCAGCCGGTCCTCAACGGCTGAGTTCGCCGAACCGCTTGAGATGGGCGCGTCGGATTACGTTCTAGGCTATGCGCCATTTCCGACCAGTATCGTGACCGCGACCGGCGGCATCACCCCGACACAGGGTTTTTACCTCATCGCGCGTGGTCCATACGGATCGCAGGAGAACGGCGACGCTTACTCGCAATACTTCGAGGGCTACAACTCCAAGAATTTGACCAATGGCTCCTCAACCTCCCCGGCCACCAATCCATGTGCCAACCCGACCAAATGTGACGGTTATGGGCAGGGGAAGGATCTAACGCTAAACCCGGATCGGGTCAAGTACGGCTTCACTGGTTACGACTACGTGATCGACAATCCCTTCAATAACACACTCGTCGTCAAGATCTTCGATCCGTTCGATGAGAGTCCCCTAAATAACGCGGGCGGCGCTGTGAACAGCGGACCTGGGTTGCCGACGCCGTTCGATAGCCCTGGCCGCTACATCGATCAGTGGGGCTGCGACGCCGGCCACACCACCATATGCAGCGTTGGGACCATGCCCACCGCGCTTAAATTCACTATCTCCGGTCCATACCAGACATCGTATGACACCTCTCCCAAGCAGATTACGGTCACGCCGACTGTCCCGATTACGGCGCAAATACCGATGTCTTCCGGGACGAGTATAGGACAAGGGTTGACGTGCAGCGACGACTGCGTAATCTCGAACAGCTCGGATGGCTCCTTCATCGCCGGAGACGACCCAACGCACGTCGCTTGCGCCGCTGCCGGTAACTGCAATGGAGTCGTCAGCCCCTACGCGTACAAGTTCGTCAACTACGCCATCATCAATCATGCGGGTCTCTATCACATCCACGTCGCATCGGTAGAGAATACGTACGGGGGAGGATACGCGGGGCATTACGGCAACGGCGGCAACGTTTTCGGTCTCGCCGCCTGCGCGGTAAACGGTACCTATCCGGCCGTGCTTGGCACGGGGGACAATCCAGCCGGCGTGTCGGGAAACGTCGCCGTGTCGGACCCGGCCTCCACGCCGACCAACCCCTGGAACCAGTATAGTTGTCTCAACCCGAACACATTCACTGGGGCGCCGGCCGCATGCGCCCATCCGGGAACAGCCCCACCAGATAGTTGTGTCCATATCTACGGCGTCAACCGCATGGCCATTATCAACATCCTCGCAGCCGGCGGCTCTAGCCATGCGTCGTCTTTGGTCCCGCTTGGGTACGTCCCCCCCTCGTATGGTGGGAAGACATTGCAGGTGCATCTGTACGACGTGGGCGACATCGGCGGGTCGAACCCCGCCAGTGTGCAGGTGCTGACGCCGGCCGGCGACCTCACGCACAACAACTTGTCGGGAAGTAGTTTGGATTTGGTAAATGGGACGCCGCCCTTCTCGGATACGCTCCCCTTTTCCTGGAACGTCCAGCCGACCGATTGCCCCGACCCGGCAAGCAACTGTAGCCTAGGCTCCAAATACGCTACATCACCCTTGCAATCCTATCAGGCGACACAAGCGATAACCATCGGAACTAGTGCGCATTACTGGAACGGGGCATGGACAAACATCAGCGTCCCGATCCCCACGAACAACACAACCGGGACCGGCTATTCGGACATGGTCAACGAGTTCGGCGGTTATTGGAAGATGCTCTATGACCTTGGCGCTGGTGACTCCGGCCAGGACACGACGACCTGGGAAATTAGTGTTGCCGGCTCACCGACGCACCTGGTGCAATAGTCGGGTCGCACTCTGTTTACGGCACGAGCACGACCTTGCCGCCCGTCGGGCCGGCGCGGACCGCGTCGTAGGTGTCGGCCGCCCGCTCGAGCGGGTAGCGCGCGGCGATGGTCGGGGGGCGAGCGCGCCGCCTTCGAAGCCGGGGGCGAGTTGTTCCGGGATCTCCGCGCTGGCGCGGGCGTCGTGGTCGAGCGTGTTGAGCCCCTACAGGCGCAGCTCACGCCGGTATGAAGTCGAGTAGGTCGAACGAAACGCGCCGCTCGCCCGTCGCGGTGATCTCGATCAGCCGCCCGCCATGCGCCAGCGTCGTGAGGCAGGGCTCGAACATCGTTGGCTATGGCCATGCCCGATCATCCCCACGGGCCGTGGTTGGCGGGGGCCTGGGGGGAGGCATCTCCCCAGGTTCCCCCTTGGTGCGCTGGGCCGTCGGCCGCAGCCGAGGGACCAGTTAGCCATGGGCGGAGGGGGGAGAAGAAGATTCTTGACGCCGTTTGGAGCATCTCGTACACTTCCGACGTGTTGCATAGAGATTTCCGTGGTTCGACCGTGCGCGCGCGCCCCCTGTTATCCCTGCCGTGTGAGTCGTGCGAGAGGCTGTGTTGACGTCACTGGTTATTATCCCGACCTATAACGAGCGTGAGAATATCGGCCCGTTGCTCGATAGCGTGCTGCGCTGCCTGCCGGACGCCGATGTCCTGGTGGTGGATGATTCATCGCCCGATGGT
>JAABUZ0100001597.1_pt1 | contig 42155 bp, 30 predicted proteins | sample 5562091 | NCBI WGS metagenome assembly JAABUZ01 (sample SAMN12813069, study PRJNA571459) | rock metagenome | isolation source: Antarctica rocks | place: Antarctica: Victoria Land, Linnaeus Terrace sud | collected 2015-12-21
AGCTGCCCTCATCGCCCTTCGCAAGGCATTCCCCGCGCGCTTGGCAGAACGCTGGCTAGCCCACAATCCGCTCGCCAACTGGACCAACGCCACTCTCGACAGCTTCGAACACCAGATCCACAATTGGCAGATCACACCAGGGGGAACCGAAGGCTATACCAAGGCCGAGGTCACCGCAGGCGGTATCGACACCGCTGAACTTAACGCCAAAACCATGCAAGCCAACCGCCTGCCCGGTCTCTACTTCATCGGCGAGGTCGTCGACGTCACCGGCTGGCTCGGTGGCTATAACTTTCAGTGGGCCTGGGCCTCGGGCGCGGCTGCGGGACGTTCGGTCTAGAGGGCGCGCGGCCCCTCCTATTGCACCGTAAGACTCAGACCCATCGTACGCGTCAAACCAGAGCTTGTAGCCGCAACAGTCAACATGTAATTGCCTGCTGGCGTCCCCGTGATCTGACCGGACGCAGAGCTTCCAGGTGCGGGGATCTCCCGGCCAACTCCGCAACCTCCTCCGGCAACTACGCAGACTACGGCAAGCACTCCCACGAACCTGGCAAATCCCCTCCGACGCAGGACCAGCACGCCGAGAGGCAGCAAACCGGCTAAAACGAACGGGGATATCGTTCCCGGCTTCGCATCTCGGATCTCGCCTCGGCGAGCGACCGTAGGAAGAACCACCGTCACCGTGACCAGCGTCGTCGATCCTAATGGCACGCTCACCGGGGACACTACGCAGGTGGAGTTTAATGGCGCCCCCTTACAGCTGAACACCGCGGTGCCGCTCATGCCCGCAGCTGAACTGAGCAGCAAGGGGTAGCTCACGCTCTTTCCGCTTGCAACCGCCGCGGAGGTGCTGCCATCGGCCCCCAGTGTGAAATCGATACCCGGCCCTGTTAGCGAGAGCGCGTGCGGCGACGTAGGAGCATTGTCCGTAATCACCAGGGCGCCCGACCGCGTTCCGCCTGCAGATGGCGCAAACGCCACCTGGAAGACGCAGGCGGCGGATGGCAGGAGAACCGTCCCACAGCTGCCGCCCGATGCGAACACAAAGTCACCCGAGATTGCCATGCTCTGGAACGTGAGCGGAAGTCCACCGTTGTTGGTCAACGTCACGCTCTGCGCCGGCGAACGCATGCCGGCCGCCGTAGCCGGAAACGCCATGATTCCCGATGGAGATAGCGAAACGCCCGGAGGCGCCACGCCAATTCCGTTCAAGTCGATCGTCTGCGAACGAAACTGATCTGCGACGACGAGTACACCAGAGCCCGCGCCCACACTCTTTGGCACATGTGCGACGCTGATCGCGCACGAAGAATGACCATTGAGAGAACTCCCGCACCCATTCACCGCAACGAAGTCGCCCAAACTGATCTTCGCCGAAATCAAACTCAAAGGCGCGTCGCCCGCGTTCGTCAGAATCACCTCCTGCGACAAACTCGCGGTACCAAGCTGCTGCTGACCGAAAGATAAGGATGTAGGGGACAGCGAATCCGTAGCCGGCGTACTTCCCGTACCCGTGAGGAACGCCGTCTGCGTGCCGGAACTACCGGCGATCGCGAAGCTTCCCGTGCGAACCCCGCCCGCTGTGGGCCAAAACACCACGGTAACCGTGCATCCCGTCCCAGGCGCAAGTCCGGGTCCGCAAGTGTTCGCATCAATGCGGAAGTCTCCAGTGATGCTCGGCACTTGCAGTGCCGCCGCCGCCCCCCCTACGTTCGAGATCGTGATGCTCTGCCCTACACTTCCCGAATTGATTGTCGTCGTAGGAAAGATAAGCGTAAGCGGCGTTAGAACGACGTCTCCTGGCGCAGTTCCTCTGCCGGAGAGTTTGGCGGCCACCTGCCCGCCACCAACGTTGGCGTAGACCGTGAGCAGGCCATTCCGAATCCCTTGGGCTGATGGAAGGAACTGGACGGCCGCCGAGCAGCTTGCGTTGACGGCAATCAACGTCCCGGCACATGTGTCCATCACCTTGAAATCACCAGTCGTCACAATGCGGCTGACAACCAGCGCGGCGCTACCCGTGTTTGTAACAGTGATAGTCTGAGCCGCACTGATCGTGCTCATGGCCTGATCCGCAAACGTCAGACTCGTCGATGACAACAGGATCAAGGGTTGGGCCGGGGATGCTGCCGTGAGCAGCGGGATCTCCCATAAACCTCGCCCATACGTTCCCGCCCGAAGCAATCCCACCCGCCCGTCACCCGTAGGCATAAGCGCCGCTGTGGAGAGCTGTGTCACAGGCGCGTTCGGCAGCGCCACACCGTACACACTCCAGCAGTTTGCCGTTGCGCAGTTTGCAACCTGTGTCGTTACATAAACTCCCGTGTCTAGGGCCACATAGAGGGTATTGGCATCGGTTCGGATCAACGATCACGCTATTAGCGGGCGCATTTGGAAGGTTGCTGCTCAAATTGAGCCAATGCGCTCCGCCATCCGTCGATCCATAGAGGTGAGGAACGGAGATGCCGTTCCCACTGAAACCCATGATGGCAGCGTAGATGGTCTTTCCTGTTGCATCGTGCGGATCGGCCGCTATTGCGGAGATATCAAAGCCGCCCGGGTTGAACATACCCGTGTTGCTGACATCATTGGTCACCATCGAAGCTGCGAGATCGACCCACTTCGTTGCGCTCGATGCCAGATCAGCACTCGAGGTCGAGAAGACATGTCCCGGAAATGCTCCACCACCGTCGCTCCTGCCCGCCATCCCGGCGTAGAGCATCTTTGATCCGGAGTTCTGACTCGCTCCTAACGTAACTGCCGGGCCCGCCGTCGCCAGGGAACGCACAGAGGGATTAGTGCTGGGGTCGCAGGTGCTGTTCTGTGGTCCACCCAACATCGGGCTTATCTGATTCGCACTTGACCATAGTGCGCCCGAATCTGCAGGCCCCCTCCACACCCGGCAGGTTCCGACGAGCACATTCGTGCTGAGACCCGGATCCAGCATCCACGGCGCATCTATTAGTGATGCGTCTGCTCCCGTCTGCACCGCGCCGATGGTAGCTGGCCCGGCGAAGTCCGAGGCACCACACCTCGCGCCTGCAGAACATCTTTGAATACTCACGCCCCACGCTGTCGAGAGATACCAGAGCAACGGATTGCGCTGGTCGATTGCCACCGTTCCGCCTTCGCCGGCCGATACCTGCTGCCACGCGGACATAGTGTCCGAGGACAGACTGGATAGGCTGACGCTCCCGCCGGCTCCTAGTCCCGCTAAGAGAATCGAAGGGTCTTGCGGATCCTGCGCAAAGCTGATGATCTCCGCCAGCGAGCCTAGCCCGGAGTTCAAATTCTGGAAGTGACTCGCGTCTTCCACCGAACACGGCGGTCCCTGCTCGTTCACGTTATCGGTTGATCTCCACAGCCCGCCATCGGTCCCGAGCAGAATAAACGACGCCGAACTCAACGCAGCGATCGCATGCTGGGCGGGTGCGACCTTCGCCGGTGCTGCGCACGCGTTTGTCGCGTTGGTTGCGTTCCGAAGCACGCATCCCCCTGAAAGTGAGCATCGGAACAGATCGCCAGTTCCGACGAACAGCAGCGTGTCACTTCCTGCTGCTTCCGCCACGAGACTTAGATCGTAGTCGGCCTGTGGGATCACTGCGCTTCCATTCCCGACCTCAAGAGCGCTCGAGGGAATTCGGTTCGCGAACCCTACTGTGTTTGATGAACAGTTGCTCCCGGAAAGCCCGCACACGTCTTGCCAGAGACCCTGGTCGATATTGTTCCGGTCCGTCGTAATCGCAAACAGGTCGCCCGTGCCCGCCTGCACCGCAAGCGCTCCCCGAAACACCGGACAGGACACGTTCCCGGCTGTCCCTGAGAGCGACGGGCACGCCGCCAACGTCATCCCTGCTCCGGGTTGATGAGCAAGCCTTGTCCACGACATACCGTCTGTCGATTCGTAGTACCCGTGGTATCGAACAGCTGCAAAGAACCGCCGTCGAACGGGGTTCCAGACCACCGCCGTGGCCGCAACCCCCTGCAAGTTCCCGCCCGCCAGCATCGGCGTCTGCACCGTCTTGGCGCCGTCGGAGATCGTTGCCATTTGCCAGGTAGCACCAGCATCATTTGAAACATAAAGCCCCATGACGCTGGTCTTCGTGGAAGCATTGACGACGACACCCTCCGCCGACTGACTCACCGCGGCCACTACCAAGCTCGGATCGACCGTACTCCACGCAAATCCCGCGAACCCAAGTCCAACAAAAGAATGAAGATTCGTTATGCCGTCATCAGAATTCTGAATTAACGTCCAAGTCAGGCCACCGTCCGTCGACCGTAGAATTCCGCTGCCATAATAGGAGTCAGACGCATCGTTCGGATCGCCCGTGCCCGCAAGCACCGTACCACCTGCCTGCACACTGATTGCTCCAATACTCAGAGAAGCCGTCGCGGAGCTTCCTGCATTCCGGTCAAACGCCGGCAGGTTGTCGGTCAACGGTGCAAATGTAACGCTCTCGGCGGGGCCCGCTGCATTTGTCGATTCCACACGCCCCCGCCGGTGGTGCCGAGAAAAACGGTGTTGCCGGTCGCATCCGAAGGGTCGATTGCGATACTCGAGATCCGACCGCTGGTCTTTCCGTATGTAAGGCTCGCTATCGCCCCAGGCCCCACTGGCTGCCAGGCCGCATTCAGGGTTGAGATCTTCTGCTGAGAGCTCTGCGCTCGAATCATTGCCACATGCTCGGCCCGTGCGGCGGCAAGGCCCTGCGCTTGCGCCCCCTCTCCCATAAGTGTCCTTGCCTGTAGAAAGCGGCGCTCCGCACGGCTCACAGTGGCAGGCGTGGAACGGTTATCGGCGATCGGTCGCGAGGGGTTCGCCACTACGTCCACCTCAGGGCTCGATCGGCTCGGCAGTTGGGAGAAGAGGTCCGAGGACAAGCTCAACATCAAGATGAGGACAGCCAGGATGCGCACCGATGTCGCCAAGTCATTGCGCATGCGCCCCGAAAGTGTCTCCATGCAGTGCCTATCGGCCCGCTCAGTCGAAATCTTAGTTCGCATCCAGAGAACTCTCGACAAGGACGGAAGTCGACAGGGTCGCCGTGTTGCAGACAGGTCTGTTCACCCCTCCTGCAAAACAGCAGCGCGTCGCCTCACCTAAAGTAAGGTGCTATAGGGCCCTCTCAATCCGCTCAAAGTTGTAGGGGCTTCTTCAGGGAACGAGGCTCTCCCCGGAACTCGCAACAGACCCTACTTCTACGTGAGCTTCGGAAGCGCTCGCATCTTCTGGATATAGCCCTTCGAATCGAACTTCTTCCCCGTGGACGCAGCCGACATATAACGGATCTTCCCAAAGACCGGCCGCGTTCCCCAGGCCCGATCGAATTTGCCCACGATCGCCCAGGCCACCCCTCCGTACCCATTTGGATCTCGGCCGTCCAGGAAGTATTTGTCGTTCAGGTAGACACAGTATTCAAACGCCGTCTTCGCATCGGGCGCCCATTCCAGGATCTTCTTTCCCCAGTACATGCGCATGAAATTATGCATCCACCCATGCCGCACCATCTGCATCTGCGCCGCGTTCCACAGCTCGTCGTACGTCGCGGCGCCCTCCATCTGCTCCAGCGTGTACAGGTGGTCACGCTCGTCCCCCGCATGCTCGGCGATGGTCTTCTTCGCCCAGTTCTCCGCACATTCCACATTGTCGTAGTTGGGCTGGTACTTCACAAAGTTCACCATCAGCTCGCGCCATGCAATCAATTCATTGAAGTAGCTGTCCCGCGCACTCTTCAGCCCCGGATCGTTCATCGCGGCCGCCTCGACCGCCAGCGCAATCGTCTGCGGTCCAATGTGTCCGTAGTGCAGCCACGGAGACATGCAACTTGTGCCATCCGCCTCGGGCTTGTTCCGCTGCAACTCATACCCCGGCAGCATCTTCTCCGTGAACAGCTTCAACCTCGCGAGCGCCGTGTGCGTCCCTCCATGCCACGCCGCAACGGGACCGACGCTTCGGTCGAAGTCCTTCCACCCAAGCGTCATATCCTCATGCACCGAATCAGCCTCAAATCCCGAAGGTCGCGTCCACGCGTACTCTGCGCGGGGGTTCTCATACGGCTGGAGATATTGCGGCAGCAGCTTGTACAGCTTCGGTCGAATCGTATATGCGCCGTATTGCGCCCTCTCCATCAGCTTCGAAGGAACGACGACATCCGTATCTACCGTCCAGAACGGAACCGTGATCTCCTTCGCCAACTGCTGCCGCCATCGCTCCGGCTCACGCATCGGGTTCTCATCGCCGATGACCATAGCCGCCTCGACATCCGCAATCAGCCGGATGTGCGACTCTCTCGGCGCCTTTCGCATAATGAAGCTGATGTTCCTCTCCGCCAGATCCTCATTGATATCAGGTAGACCTTGGTTGAGAAAGACATAATGTCGAAGGTTCGCATGGGGGAAGTTCGCAATCCCCGCGAAGTAAACCACCAGCGGCAGCCCCAGCGCATTCGCAACGCCAACAGCCAGGTTGACCGCATGATTGTCCACGCCTCGCTGTGCACGCTGCATCCAGTACACGACGCACTTGCCCTCTGGATCGGGCGCTCCACCCCGGCGAATCGTGACCCGTGGATTGTTCGCCAAGCCCGCGAGTGACTCCGGGATCTCCGGCGAAGACTTCCGCCCACAATCCATCGGTGACAGCGCTAAAGCGCCAGCCCTCGATCCCCGACGCCCACGAGGAACAGAGGTCAACGTCTGTGCGCCCTGCGAACTCTCCGCGTCACCTGCTCCACTCTCTCTTTTCGATGGCATAGTGCTACGTTAGTGGATCAGGAGCTGATCCGCCCGGAGGGGATGTCTCGTCCATGACAGGTGTTGATACAGTCGCACTGCGGCCCTGTGTTCTTGAAGACGCGGAAGCTCTGGCCCTGGTTGCCGCTTCGACCTTCCTTGAAGCCTTCGCCGGTGTGCTTCCTGGCCCTGCCATCGTTCAGCACTGCGCACGTCATCACATCCCTGCAGTCTATGCCAGGTACCTCTCCGACCCTCGCGTTCAAACCTGGCTAGCCGTAATGCGCGAGGGCGATGCGCCCGTCGGCTACTCCATGCTCACCCCGCCCGACCTCCCTTTGAAGGACCTCCATCCCGCCGACGTAGAACTGAAACGCATCTACCTTTTCTCAAAGTTCCAGGGCTCGGGTGTTGGACAGAAACTTATGGACGTAGCCCTCGGCGGAGCTCGCTCTGTGGAAGCGCCCAGGCTCTTACTTGGCGTGTACGCCGGCAACTCCCGGGCACTTCGCTTCTACGCGCGAAACGGCTTCCGCCAGGTAGGAGTCAGGACCTTCACTGTCGGAACCCTCGTCTGCGATGACCTCGTCCTCGGGCGCACCCTGTAAGCGCTCAGATCGCAATTCAATAGTGCACATAACTATGAAATTCGCCAACCTGGAGCAACCACACGGGAAGTATCCTGCTTTGCCGTCATTTCCGCCGGAGCCGAAGACGGAGTGGAGCGCTTTGTATCCGCTCTGCTTGTCTTTATTGGCGCCTCGGCTAGTCGGCTACGTCGCGCCCTCTTGGAATGAATAAAGACGGCCGAAGTGGCCGCCTTTAGGTTGTGATATGGGGAAGAGCTACCAGCGTCCCCACGCCCGGCTGATGTAGTCGCTCATTGTCATCGTGATTAATACCAGAAAGGTGAAAAAGCCCGCCGCTACCGTCATCTTGATCAGCCGCGACTGAAACTTCACGTGCATGAAGAACAGGATCACAATCACTGCCTTGAAGCACGCTATGGCAAGCGCAATGATGGGATTGAAGACCTTCAAGTCGACATAAGCCGCTCCGACTGTAATCGCTGTTCCAACCAACAGTGTCGCGAATACCATCGTGTACTGGATCGGCGTCACAATGTGATGTTCAACATGCTCGGGGTTCGTCATGTTTGCTGGATCGTGTTTGTCTGCCATGGTCCTCAGTCCTTCTCTGGTATCCCCATTCAAGCTTGCCTGTTTAGTGCAGCGGATGTCGGTTGATGAGGTAAAGCAGCGGAAACAGGAACAGCCACACAATATCGACGAAGTGCCAATACAGCCCGAAGTTCTCAATCGGCGCGACATACCCGGTACTAAAGTCGTACCGGTAAGCTCGATAGGTCAGCCAGAAAAGCAGGCCAATCCCAATGATCATGTGCAGCGCATGCATCCCCGTCATCGCAAAGTAAAGCGAAAAGAACACCTGGGTCTTTTCCGCCATGTCCGGGGCAAGCGGCTGCTCATCCTTGATTCCATGGGCCGCAGGGTTCACGAATTCAGAAACGTCGAAGTGAGCTCCGGGAATATGGTGCTTCTCCCATTTCTCGTGGTACTCGTCGTACTTCACGCCAAGGAACGCGAGTCCGAAGACGGTCGTCAGTACCAGCATCAGAACCAGCATGTTCCTCTTGCGCACCTCGGCCGCCCATACCCCGAGTGCCATGAAGAACCCGGACGTAATTAGGATGGCCGTATTGAGGGCTCCCAATGGCACGCTCAACTGATTCGAGGCCGTAGCGAATGCCGGGTAATACCAGTTCCGGTACAGCAGGTAGGCAAAAAACAATCCGCCGAAGAACATAATCTCGGTCAAGAGGAAGAGCCACATGCCAAAAGTTCCAGCCTCACGCTGCTGCTGCTCCGTCTCGAAGTGATGTCGGTGCTGCGGCAGCACTGCATGATCATGCTCGGCGTGAACCGCGGTCTCGTGGGTGTGCGGGTGCGTTGCTACCATCGCGTTATCCAACGGTCGTCACCTCTTGTTTTGTCTTCTGCGCCAGCCACTCGTAGTCATATGCCTCATGATCAACAATCGGCGTCTCGATGAAGTTCTCGGTCAGCGGCGGCGACTGGATCTGCCACTCAAGTCCGGTAGCCTGCCACGGGTTGTTGCCCGCAATCGCCCCGTACTTTAAGGACCACCCAAGGTAGAGCAGCGGCAGCATGTAGCCGACACCAAGCACCGTCGCGCCTGCAGTCGAAAGCACGTTCAACACCTGGAACTCCGGCGGGTACGAATGGTACCGGCGAGGCATCCCAAGGTATCCCAGAATAAACTGCGGGAGAAATGTTAGGTTGAAGCCGATAAATGTCGTCACCGCCGCCAGCTTTGAGAGAGACTCCGGGTACATGCGTCCCGTCATCTTCGGCCACCAGAAGTGCACGCCCGCCAGAAACGCCATCAGCATCCCGCCAACCATGACGAAGTGGAAGTGCGCCACGATGAAGTACGTCTCGGTCAGGTGAATGTCCATGCCGAGCGCCCCCAGGAACACGCCCGTCATCCCGCCAACGGTGAACAGCCCGAGGAAACCAAACGCGTACAGCATCGGTGTCTCAAAAGTGATTGAGCCCTTCTGCAGTGTGAACGCCCAGTTGAATATCTTGATCGCGGAGGGTACCGCCACAAGCATCGTCAGCAGCGAAAACACCAGCGCCGAGTAGTTCGAGACACCCATGATGAACATATGGTGAGCCCAGACGAAAAACCCGAACAGAGCGATTGCCACCGAGGAGAAGGCCACGGCCGTATACCCAAACACCCGCTTCCGGCTGAAGGTGCTGATGACCTCCGAAATAACGCCCATTCCCGGCAAAATCATGATGTACACGGCAGGGTGCGAGTAGAACCAGAAGAGATGCTGAAACAGCAGCGGATCTCCGCCCTTCGATGGATCGAACACACCAATACCGATCGTTCGCTCAAGCGCGACCAGCACCAAGGTGATTGCCAGCACCGGCGTTCCTAACACCATCAGAAGCGAAGCCGCATAGTGCGACCATACGAACAACGGCATGCGGAACCACGTCATGCCTGGCGCGCGCATGCGGTGGATTGTCACAATAAAGTTCAGGCCGGTGAAGATGGAAGAAAACCCTGCAATAAAGACCGCCGTCGCCGCGGTCACTACGTGTGTGTTCAGGTAATGCGTCGAGAGCGGGGTCGTAAAGGTCCAGCCCGTGTCAACACCGCCAAGCACCAGCGCCGCCAGTGTCAGGATCCCGCCGATCATATACAGGTACCAGCTCAGCAGGTTGATCTTCGGAAACGCCAGATCCTTGGCCCCAAGCATGATAGGGATGAGGAAGTTTCCCAGCGTCGCCGGGACCGAGGGCACTAAGAACAGGAACACCATGATGATGCCATGGAGGGAGAACAGCTTGTTGTACGTGTCCGAAGCCACCAGGTCAGGTTGGGGCGTCAGCAGTTCCAGGCGAATCAGACCCGCGAACGCTCCCCCAATGAAGAAGAAGAACGTGATCGATATCAAATATAGGATAGCGATGCGTTTATGATCGCCCGTCAGCAGCCAGCTCATCAGGCCGTGCTCGTTGTTCAGGTAGTTGCGCTTCGGCAGCGTCGCCGTACTCTGGTCAGGAAGTGTAACGATCGTTGAACTCATTGTGCTCATTGCTTCACCATTTGTGGCGGATTCGGCTCAGCCGCTGGCGTGTTTGGCGCCGCTTGGGTGGACTGTTGGGTGTTCAGCGTCTGCTGATTACGATAATTGGTCTGCAAGGTCTTGATGTACTCCACCAGGTCGATCAGGCCATCCTCACTCACCTGTCCCTGGTAAGTCGGCATAATCGGCGCGTATCCGGCGGTGACGTGCTGCGACGGGTTCAGGATCGAATCTCGGAGATAGGCCTCGTTGACCTGGACCTCGGATCCATTAGCTAGCTGCAACTTCGATCCGTAGACACCGGCAAGATTCGGCCCGCGCGCCGCCGCGCTTCCGTTATGGCAGGCATTGCAGCCCATGCTCGAGAACAGCCGTTCGCCATTCTGTGCCATGGACATGCCGTTCGTCGACTGCTGCGTCCACTTCTGATAGTCCTCCGGTGTCAGCACCGTGACCTCACCGATCATGCCCGAGTGAAGCGTACCGCAGTACTGGGTGCAGAATAGGTGATATGACCCTGGCTGGGTTGCTTCAAACCAAACCGTCGTGTAACGGCCCGGGATGACCTCGCGCTTCACGCGGAAGTCGGGAATCGAGAAGCTGTGGAACACGTCCTGCGAGATCATCGTCAGCTGCACCGGACGTCCGGTCGGAACATGCAATGCGTTAATCTCATGCTGGCCGCCGGGATGCTCTGCCTTCCACATCCATTGCTTACCGATGATGTACACGTTCATAGAGTTCGTCGGAGGCGTGTAGATCCGAAAGTACAGCAGAGCCCCCCAGACAAAAGTCACCAGAAACAGCGCCAACGGAATAATCGTCCATGTCGCCTCAAGCAGAGTTGATCCCTCGACGTGCTCAGCTACGGGATTCCGCTCCCTCCGATAGCGAACCGAAAACCCGAAGACCAACGCGCCAACCAGAAGCATGCCGATTACGGTGATGGTCAGCAGAAAGAAATAGAGCGCATCGGTGTAGGGCGCGATCGTCGACGCTTCGCGCGGAAAGAGCGCGGAAGCATTGAGCCACTTCACCAGAAACTGCCACAGGACTGGACTGATATGCATCGTTACTTTTATCCATTCTCTTTCTTCGTCAAGTCGTGGTCGCGTCCAAGACGGAGATCCCGCCGGAACATCAGGAACACGAAGCCGCCGAGTCCGGCCATCGTCACCATGCCGCCGAATTGCACTACCCGCGCGACGATGAGGGAATGCTTGTTGGTCTGCGGATCATAGTGGTAGCAGTACGTAAGGATATTCGCGACAGGTGATCCAATCTTGTTTCCCGAAGCCTCGATCAGCCCCAGAAGCATGTCCTTGGGCGAATACTCCACGCCCAGGTAGTACTGCGCCAGCTTGCCCTGCGGCGTAACAATCTCAACAGAACTCGCGTGCGCGAACTGCGTCAGTTTGCCGTCCGGTCCGGGCACGCGGACGTATCCGAAGCCCACCGCGTCCGTCACCGCGTCGATCGCCGGCCGCTGTCCCGTCAGAAAATGCCATCCGGACGTCGTCTCCGGCCGGCCATAGCGCTTCATGTACAGCGTCTTGTTCTTGGCCGCGAGCTCCGGCCCTTCGCTCGGGTCAATGCTCACCACGACCACGTCGAAATCCTTCCCTGGCGTCAGCTGTACCATCTCGAGCGAGCTTGTCAGACCATCCAGTTCCTCCGAGCACAGCATCGGGCAGTTGAAGTACACCAGCGCCAGAATCGCCGGGCGCTTGCCAAAGTAGTCCCCCAGAACCACAGCTTTACCCGTCTCATCCGTAAAGGCTGCGTTGAGCGGTAGTTGCTGATTTAGATGCTGCGCCACCCCGACCTTTTGAAGCACCTGCGGCAGCTGGTCCCCCGTGTTCTCGCCATTCTGCTTGTCTCCGTAGCTGGCGACCTGCGCGACCCCACAGGCAGCCGGAAAGCCGCAGGCCAGCAGGCAACCGGTCGCCAGCCACCCTCTCCACCCGCGTCTTGTCGATGTCTGCTTCATGCCTACTCGGCTCCCTTTACCTTCTTCAATCGTATGCTCTTCCCCTACCGAATGGAGTTCGTCCGGGACTGCGGTGGTGTCTCTGCTTGACCGTAGCTCAGCTTCTCGGCTCGCACTTCCATCACATCGAGCTCATATCCAGTGCGCGCGAAACCATTCGTCAACGGAGCCGTGACCGCAACCAACGGGTCTCCGGACATATGCTGCCCGCCGGCTTGGGGACTGGGCGCCACCGGCAGTCCACGCTGTGCAATCAGGGCCATCGCCCGCTCGATCGGGATTCGCGTGGTGCCATTATCAGAGCTGTAATTCTCAAGCAGCAGATCTTCGCGCGCGTGGAGGTCAGCCAGATCCTGGTGACCGTCGTCCATCTGCAGCCGCGGGGTGGGGAAAACATCAGTCAGCTGCTGCAGTTGCTTCTGCTGCATTGCCGAGTTGCTGGCCAGGTTCTCGCGCCGGCCACCCGCGTTGGGTGGAGCGATTTGCCCTTGCAGCACATGCCACTTGTCAATCGGCCCGTCTTCCTTGATGAACGCGTTGTTTATGACCTTGCCCATCACAAAGCAGAACAGGAAGAAGATCAGAAGGAAGCCGCTGAGGCCTGCCAAAAAGACGAGCACGCCGCCGACATTCACGTCGGTCGTCTCGTACCCTGGGCTATCTTCCGAACGCTGAACGCTTGGGAATGTATCGCCGACGGAATCTCTGCCTCGATCATAGTTGTCAGTGTGCATGTTCGGGCTCCAGCATCTCCTCGAGGTGAGGATCGTTCAGGTTGATAAGAGGACGCGCCTGCAGTTGGCCCAGGTAGTACCAGGCCCAAAAGCTCAAGACCGCGACCGGAACAGTGATATACGCAAGGATTCCTATGTTCCCCGCGATATGGAGATTGCCGGCGGCATCGGGGAAGTTCGGCTCAACCAGCCAGAACATATCCACAAGCCGCGCAAAGATCATCCACGACGTCAACCAGATCATCTTCTGCTTGTTGCGCTTCAGGTCACGCGAGAGCAGCAGCGTGAACGGAATCACCCAGTGGCAGATAAAGTCGAGCGAGCAGATATACCACCAGCCGCCATGGATCCGATTCAGGTACCAGGGGATCTCATCTGGCACGTTTCCGGACCAGATGATGAGGAACTCCGCAAAGGTCAGGTAGATATTCAGCATCACGAATGCCAGCGCGAACTTACCTAGGTCGTGCTGCTCGGTAATCCGCAGGAGCGTCTTCATCGGCTCAAACTTTGACAGCTGAATCACGGTTAAAATTCCCAGAGCCAGCACCACGAATCCTTCAGCGACCAGAAACTGCAAGCCCCAGATCGACGAGTACCAGGTCACATCCAGGGACTTGATCCAGATAATCGCACCCGCGGTCATCACAATCACGTAGATCAAAATGCCAATGCCGCTCAAGTTCTCGAACTTTACCTGCCAGCGGTTAAAGCTCTGCTCGGTTCCCGCCGTCGGATCCGCATCGCGCTGGAGCGACCACTTGTTGAGCAGGTACATAAAGGTCAGCAGAACGCCGAAGATGATCGCCGTCTCGATCCAGGCACTGACGGGGCTCAACATCCCGTGCTTCGCGTTCGCGGTCAACTGCTGCTCCTTCGTCATCAGGCCCTGTCCAAACGCCCGCGCCGTCGCCTCAGCATTCGGGAACCGCGCCCATTGGTAAAGGTGCTTCATCAGGAAGCCGATTGGTAGAAACATCGCAGCGACCAGCACCAGCGTGCGGCTCATCGCCTCGAGCGGTCGGCGCAGCAGCAGGCCCCACTTGCCGCCCGAAACATACTGCAGCATCAGCATCACCAGGCCGCCGCCGGCGAAGTTGAAGCACGTCATGTACGCCATCAGGTAAGCCCGTAGGAGGTGGTTCCGACCCTCATGGGTCCACACAAACGCTACCAGCGAAAGAATCGTGAAGACCGCGGAGATCATGAGAAAGCGCATACGCCAGGCCTGGACGGCTGCCGGCGCGGTCAGCGTCGCAGGCAGGGCCCGGGGGCCGTGATGGCCATGCTCGTGATGCCCGCCGTGTTGTTCGAGTGCCATTGACATGCGTTTCAAACCCCTGTTCGGTGCTCCGGTCCTCCAGAAGCGTCCGAGGTTATTGCTTGCTCGTTGCGTTGCCCAGGCCGGAGTTCGGGCTGGCAGGCTGCCGGGCTGGAGCGGTCTGGGCCGCACCTGCGGGTCCCGCTCCACTCGAAGGCGTGTTATTGACCCCGACCGGGATGTTGAAGTCTTCTCCGTTTGGAGTTCCCTTGACTGCAGTCGGCGGGAGACCCCATTGCTGCGCGAAGCCTGCTGGAAATCCGTTGCGGTCGGAGATCGCCGAGAGCGGCTCGACGTGCTCTCCGTTCGCTATATCCGCCGCCGTCGCCTTTTGGCTCAACTGTAGGGCCTTGACATACGCCACCACCGCCCACCGATCCGCTGGCGCCAGCTGCGCCGAATAGTCCGGCATCGCGCCATAGCCGTTCGAGATCACGTTGAAAAAGTGGCCTAAGGGGGCGGCCTCGAGGCGGGCCGTGTGGAAGTTGCCCGCCGCCGCGTACCCGCGCTGCACGATCATCCCAGCCCCGTTGCCGATACGCGAATGGCAGGGTGAGCAGTACACGTTGTACCTCTCCTGCCCACGCTGCATCACGCGCATCGTCACGGCGAAGGGCAGGCCGTCGCCCTCCTTGCCGTTCATGAAACCGGTGTAGAAGTACGCATTCTCACGCAGTTGGTTGCGCCCTACCGTGTTCTCCACCTGCGGTCGCACCGATCGGCCATCCGTGTAGAAATCAGTCCCGCGCTGCGGATAGAACTTCGGCTGGTTGTGCATATCCTGCCGGCAGCCCGCGAGGACCATCGTTCCTGCCGCGACGGTCATCGCCGCCGCCCCTCGCAGTGAACGGATCGTTGATCCAGTCGATTGTTGCTTCATCCCTGCCATTAGTGCTCTACCTCCACCACGGATACCGCGGGGAACTGCTCGAGGAACGCCCGTGTTCCGGCAACGGAAAACTTGGGATCGGCCGCTTCGAGACACAGAAAGAACTTGTCAGTGGTCGCTCCGTTGCGGAAGTTCGGCGCGTTGAAGACCGGGTGGTAGAGCTGCGGCATCCCGTTCAGCGCGATCATCCCAAACGCTGCGGACAGCCCGGAGAACAGAATCGTCCACTCGTACGCCGGAATAATAAACGCGGGCCATGAGAGCAGCGGTCTTCCCGCGATATTCAATGGGTAGGCCCAGACGTTAATCCATACCTGCATCAGAAAGGCGGTTGTCAGCCCCATGATGCCGCCCAGCAGGCAGACCAGCGGGACCCGCGTCGTGTGAAATCGAAGGGCCACCGCAGCCTCTTCCACCGGGTACGGGGAATAGCACTCCATACGGCGGTAACCGGCCTCATGCGCCTGCTCCGTCGCGTGCACCAGTTCGCCGGGGGTATTGAACTCCGCCAGCAGACCGTAGGTTCCTTCTCGCGGTGGCATCAGACTGTCTCCTGAATCACTCGTTCGGCGTCTTCGCCTCCCCGGCGAATCTTGGTCTGCGGCAGCATCATCCGGATCTCAGACATCGGAATCATTGGAAGGAAGCGCACAAACAGGAGAAATAGGAAGGTAAACAGCCCCATCGTTCCGACATAAATCATGTAGTCCCACTTGGTTGCGCGATACGTTCCCCAACTCGATGGGAGGTAGTCGCGGTACAAGCTGGTTACCACGATCACGAACCGCTCAAACCACATACCCGTATTCACAATGAGCGACAACACAAACAGATACGCTACATTGACCCGAAGTTTTCTCGACCACAGTGTTGTCAGCGGAATCGCGATGTTCGTCAGGATCAGGATCCAGTAGCCCCATCCCATCGGTCCAAACATCCGGTTCCACATCATAAAGAACTCCCAGTGACTGGCCGAGTACCACGACATAAAGACCTCCATGCCGTACCCGTAAGCCACGATCGATCCCGTAGCCAGCATCACCTTCGCCATGTTGTCGAGATGGCGAAGCGTCACCAGGTCTTCGAGGTGGTAGAACTTCCGCAGCGGAATCGCCAGGGTCAACACCATCGCAAACCCCGAATACACGGCCCCGGCAACGAAGTACGGTGGAAAGATCGTCGTATGCCAGCCGGCAAGTGCCGCTACTGCGAAGTCGAAGCTAATGACTGTGTGTACCGAGAGCACCAGGGGTGTCGATAACCCGGCGAGCAGCAGCGATGCGGACTCATACCGTATCCAATGCCGCGTGGATCCCCGCCACCCCAGGCTCAGCAGGCCGTACATATATTTCGCGAACGGCATAGTCGCCCGATCGCGCAATGTCCCGAAGTCCGGGATCATGCCGACATACCAGAACACGATCGAAATAGTCGCGTACGTCGATACCGCGAATACGTCCCACGCCAGCGGGCTACGGAACTGCGGCCACACGTTCATGGTATTCGGGTAAGGAAATAACCAGTACGCCAGCCATGGGCGGCCGACGTGGATCAGGGGAAACGTTCCCGCGCAGACCACGGCGAAGATGGTCATCGCCTCCGCGAACCGATTAATCGAGTTTCGCCACGTCTGCTTGAACAGCAGCAGAATCGCCGAGATCAGCGTGCCCGCATGGCCAATACCGATCCACCAGACAAAGTTGATGATCGCGAATCCCCACGCGCCCGGAATGGTGACGCCCCAGATTCCGACGCCCTTCAAAAACAGCCACGTGCATCCGACTACGACGCCCTGCGCCACGCCGGCGCCGACAATCAGGCCAAAGAACCAGCCCAGCGGCGTGTTCGACGTCAGCACGATGCCTGCGATCTTCTGCGTCACCGATCGGAAGTTGTGCCCCGGCGCAATCACCGCGTACTCTCCGGTGCGCGGGTCGATCATTGGGTCCACGACCTTGTTCCTGCTCGGATCGGGAATGGGTTTCGTCGCCATGTTATGCGAGCTCCAACTCTGGGTTCGGGTTGATGACCCCAGCCGTGTACGTCGTACGCGGCCGGTAATTCAGATCGGCGAGCACCTGATAATCCCGCGAGTCGCCCTTGCGCTTGCCGACATTGCTCTCGGGATCGTTAATATTCCCGAAGATGATCGCGTCCGTCGGGCAGCTCTGCTGGCAGGCCGTCACCACCTCGCCGTCCCGGATCGCGCGATTTTCCTTGTCCGCCGTGATCTTTGCCGATTCAATTCGCTGCACGCAGTAGGTGCACTTCTCCATCACGCCGCGCGACCGCACCGTCACATCAGGATTGCGCATAAACTTCAGGCTCTCCGTCTCGTAGTCCGAGTACAGCAGGAAGTTGAAGCGGCGCACCTTGTACGGACAGTTGTTCGAGCAGTAACGCGTCCCCACGCAGCGGTTGTAAACCATCGTGTTCAGGCCTTCGGGTGTGTGCACCGTCGCTCCAACCGGGCAGACAAGCTCGCATCCCGCGTTCTCGCAGTGCTGACAGGCCATCGGCTGAAAGTGCGCCTTGGGTGCATGGAGATCGCCCTCAAAGTACGTGTCGATCCGAATCCACTGCATGATCCGGCCGACTTTGACCTGCTCCCGGCCGACTACCGCAATGTTGTTCTCGGCGTAGCATGCCACCACGCAGGCGTTGCAACCGACGCAGCTGTTCAGGTCGATCGACATCCCCCAGGCATTCTGGATCTTCTTCGAAGACACATCGACGTTGTTGTAAGTCCAGGCGCCCGTCGATAGCTGCTCGTCCTTGCCGGGCGAGTCGCCCTGCGGCATGTAGCCGACCTTGTTCACTAGCGTCGTCTGCCCCGCACCCTCGTGGGCAAAGTCTGGATGGGCCTTCGCCTCCGAAACTGTCGCGTAGCGGATGATCGAGCGCTCCATTGCCTCGTGACCCGCCAGCGAATACGTCCCCTGCTTGTCCGAAAGCGGCTTCTCGAGATCGTGCTGCGCGAACCGGCCTCGGTGCTCGATATTATGCACCTTGGTCACGCACAGATCCCACGTCCCCGGCGCCTTGGTAATCTTCGCGCCCCTCGCAAACAGGGGTGCGTCACTGGTTCGGAGGCCGTATGCGTTGAAACCCACGCCCGCAGCGACACGTCCTCCGCTCGCCTGGCGTCCATGCCCGAGGTGAAGCGTAATCGCCCCGTCAGGATGGCCCGGCACCACCAGAACCGGTGCGATCAGCTTGTGTCCGCCTGCCTCGATCGACACAATGTCCGACTCGCCCAGCTTCATCTGCTCGCTGGTCGCCAGGCTCATCAACGCGGCGTTATCCCAACTCATGCTGGTGACCTGCTTTGGCAGCTCCTGGAGCCAGCCGACGTTAGCAAATCGCCCATCGTAGATGGATGGATCCGGACGGAATGAGATCTCGAAGCCACCTGCGCTTCCGTCCGCACCAGCCGCGCTCATCACCGGAGCCGATCTCCCTGACCCTCCAGCGCGCGGCGTAAATGCCGTTCCTTCCACCCAACCATCGTGCAGCGCCTTCTTCCAACCCTGCGCGAAGTCGCCCCTGATATAGGTCCTGGCATTTGCCTGAACCGCGTCAAAGGCGCTCGCCTGCGAATTGCCCAGCAGAATCTGCATCATGTCATGGGCCGTGCGTCCGCCGTACATCGGATCGATCATGGGCTGCACGATCGTGATCGTACCGTCGTACGCCCGCGCGTCCGTCCAGCTCTCAAGGTAGTGCGCCTTGTTGATGTGCCAGTTCGAGATACTGCCTGTCTCGTCGACGTGCGTCCCCAGGTGCACCGTACTCGGCACCTTGTTGAACGCCTCCTGAAAATTGAGGTCGGCCGGCGCGGCGTAGATCGGGTTCACCCCCAGCATCACCAGCCACTGCACCTTGCCCGCGTTCATGTCGGCAACCAGCGCCCGGAGGTCTGCCGCCTGCTCGCTCGGCATCGGATTCACCGTCTGGGTGTAAACCACCGTCTTTCCGACAGCACCGTACGCCTGGTTCATCGCATACGCTGCCGCATGGACTGCCGGGGACGCCTGCTCTCCCGGGATCACCACCACCTTGCCGCGATTCGCCTCGAGATCCTTGCGCAGCGAACTGAAGAACGCGTCCTGCTCCGGCGTCCACTTCACCTGCGACGATCCACCGCTCAACCCGATTGCAGCCGCGTCGACGTCGCTCGGCTTTAGTCCAAGTCGGTGCTCCGCCTTGAACCCTGTCACCGTCGGCATTGTCTCGATAACGTACATCCGGTTCATCTGCTTGTCTTTGTCGAACCGGTGCCGCGCCGCATATGCCGCCGCCAGTGGAAGAAACCCTGGATGGTGAATGCCGCCGAGGAAGTCCGCATCGAGCGAGACGATTACGTCCGCATTCTCCAACTTGTACTGCGCATCCACGTACTCGCCAAACGCGGCCTTCGACGCCGCACGCGAGCTGTCTCCGTTCACCGGCTCCCACTGCACCAGCTTCGCCTGCGGATACGCCGTCTGCACCTGCTTCCATTGCGCCGCCAGCGTCGGCGATGTAATCGTTTCGCTCAGGAAGTAGACCCCCTGGCCGCCCTGCGACTTACGCATGGCTCCTGAAAACTCGTTCTGGAAGAATCCCCACTCGGAGTTCTGCCCGTTCCGCAAGCAGTGCTGTGACCGGTCCGGGTCGTACATGTCCAGCAGCGTCCCCTGCGTAATGGCGTCACTCTTTCCCCGTGACATCGGGTGCTCGGGGTTGCCCTCCAGCTTGGTCGGCCGGAACTCGTTCGACTTCACCAGCACCGGGATCGCCCCCGTCGGAAACGGATGCGCGGTCGCGAAGTACATTGCCTGGCCCAGCACTAAATCTTCAGGCTGACGGATATACGGAAGAATCGGTTCATCCGGCTGCTTCGTGCATCCAGCCAGCCCTGCCAGCGCAATGGACGCGCCCATCACCTTCATGAAGCCGCGTCGGCTCACCGGGTCCACCCACTCGGATACACCGGCAGCCTGGCGCGGAAACTCCTCTTGCATCAGCTCCTGAAACTCCGGCGTCTCAGCCAGCTCGTCAAGATTCTTCCAGAACCGCCGGCCAGTCTTGCCGTCCAGCCGCTCGCGAACCTGCGACAGGGTCAGCTTCGCGGGGGCGATCGCCGTCACAACCTGCGCCGGTACGGAACCCGGCACCGAACTCTTCGTCTCAGCCATCGTCTCTTCGTTTCCTGTCATCTTCATCGGTGGCACGTCTCGCAGCTCGAAAGCTCGTTCGCCGTGCGGATGTGGTACTGCCCCATCAGGTAATGGCCAAGGTCGAGCTGACTCGTAAACTTTTGGTAGCTCGCGGGCACAATCAAGCCGGTCGTCGGGACGTCGCTGTAAGTCTGGCTATCGCCATCCGTCGGGCGCGGCTCCAACTGCGTCCCCGACTGGGTCTTGCCGTTACCGCCCGGGTGCTTCTGGGTCAGCTGCAGCATCGCAATACGCGGATTACCTCCGCTCGGATCAGTTGTCGTGCAGCGCACCTGCTCCGACGTTGAGGATCCCTGCCCCGTACTCGCGCACCAGACCGGACGCTCACTCGATGGGCCTGCCCAAGGCATGTTGTAGATCTCACTCGTCGGCCGGAGATTCGCGGCCGGATTGCGATGGCAGTTCAGGCACCACTCCATCTGCAGCGTGTTCTGCTGGTACATCAGCGGCATCTCGTCCACGCGGCCGTGGCAACTCGCGCAGCCAATGCCTTTATTGACGTGGATGTCGTGGTTGAAGTACACGTAGTCCGGAAGGTCATGCACCCGGATCCATTGGATCGACGCTCCCGTCGCCCAACTCTGCCGCACCGGCTCCAGCAGCTGCGCATTCGTCCAGATCTGCGCGTGGCAGTTGATGCACGTCTTTGTCGGCGGGATCCCGGCGTACGCCGCCTTCTCCACCTGTGTGTGGCAGTACTGGCATTGAAGCCCAAGGCCCTGCACATGGTGCTTGTGGCTGAAGGGAACCGGCTGGTCCGGGCGCTGTCCCTGTCGCGTCACCCACGGGGAACGCTGCAAGGAGTTCAACGCCACACCAAGTCCAATCACGATGAGACCGGTCAATACCAGACTTGCCCGAGCCAGCGCATTCGAACTGCGGTCAAATACTTGCGCCATGAGTGCGTTCCTGCTTCCTCTATGTCAAAAAATAATGGGTTGGGTCGCTCGCGTGCCGGGTGAGTCACCGTGCTTGACTGTCGATAAAGCGGCAGAAATCTGTCTTACAGAAGGTTGAGTATAGCAGTCGAAAGTTGCAGGATTCTGCTCGGTCCGGTTAGCGAACAACTTTCATCAGCCCGACTTCGATTATCGAACTCAAGTGCCGCCGACCGTGCTGACGGCCTCTTCGAGCGAGTCCTCCTCTACCCTCCCGCATCTCGCGGCAGTCTGTAAATAGCGTCCAGATAAGTCCGAGTTCTACCAGCTTCATCCCCCGAAACCAAACGTCAAGCGACGTATCATTCGCTCCATGCCAAGCCCGCACACCGCGCGAACCCGCAGACCGCGCTATGACACCGACGAGGCGCTCGCCTCTCTCTCCGCCGCCGACCCCAAACTCGCCAGCCTCATCGCCCGCGCCGGCCCCTTCACCCTCAAGCTGGCCGGCTCCCAGTCACCCTTTGAAGCCCTCACCGAGTCCATCATCTACCAGCAGCTCCACGGCAAAGCCGCCGCGACTATCCACCGTCGCCTGCTCGAAAGCTTCGCACCCATCCACGGCGTGGACCCCAACGGCGACCCCGTTCACCCCACACCACAGGATCTCCTCGACTGCCCCAACACCCAGCTCCGCGCCGCCGGCCTCTCCGGCAATAAGGCCCTCGCCCTCCGCGACCTCGCCGCCAAGACCCTCGACGGCACCGTCCCTACCCTCGTCCGCATCCGCCGCATGTCCGACGACGACATCATTAATCACCTGATCAAGGTCCGTGGCATCGGCCGCTGGACCGTCGAGATGCTCCTCATCTTCCGCCTCGGCCGCCCCGACGTCCTCCCAGTCGACGACTACGCCGTCCGCAAAGGCTTCGCCCTCACCTTCCAGGGCCTCAAGCCAAAAGACAAGGTCACCCCCGCCGTCCTCCCAATGCCCGACATCATGCGCAAACGCGCGGAACGCTGGCGTCCCTTCCGCTCCGTCGCTAGCTGGTACATGTGGCGAGCCTGCGATCTCGCCGCCGGCAAACTCACCCAGCCCAAATAGCACATCACGCCACCCGCCCAGGCGGATGCCCCCAAAGCGTCAAAACCCATCCCCGCACCGCCTGCTCACCATCCACTACCATCAGAAACAACATTCATGCCGAACCAGACCACAACCCACGCCGACCACACCGCCCTCACCTCCAACCGCTTCGTCTGCGTCCATGGCCACTTCTACCAGCCGCCCCGCGAAAACCCCTGGCTCGAGACCGTCGAGGTCCAGGAGTCCGCCGCCCCCTACCACGACTGGAACGAGCGCATCACTTCCGAGTGCTACGCCCCCAACGGCGCCTCCCGCATCACCGACTCCACCGACAACATCATTCGCATCCTCAACAATTACGCCCGAATCAGCTTCAACTTCGGCCCAACCCTGCTCATCTGGCTGCAGAAGAAGGCACCGCGTTCCTACCGCATGATCCTTGACGCCGACGCCGCCAGCGCAAAACGTTACAGCGGGCACGGCTCCGCCATGGCCCAGAACTATGGCCACATCATCATGCCGCTCGCCAGTGAGCGCGACGCCCGCACCCAGATCCGCTGGGGCATCGCCGACTTCGAGCACCGCTTCGGCCGCAAACCCGAAGGCATGTGGCTCGCCGAGACAGCCGTCAACCGCCACGTCCTCGACCTCATGGCGCAGGAGGGCATCAAGTTCACCATCCTCGCCCCCAACCAATGCCAGCACGTCCGCCCCATCGCCATACCTGCCGCCGAACCGGGTGCCCCATCTTCGGCTCAGTCCGACGACAGTCGGAGTGAGCCTAAGGTGGGTCCGGAGCGCTGGATCCCCACCCCCGACGCCACCGTTGACCCCACCCATCCCTATCGCATCCCCCTCAACGATGGCCGCTCGGTCGCCGTCTTCTTCTACAACGGCCCCAACTCCCGCGCCATCGCCTTTGAAGGCCTGCTGAACAGCGGCGAGATCTTTGCCAAGCGCCTCCTCTCCGGCCTCCCGCCCAGCCGGGAGGCCAGCGAATCCGCGAGCCTCTCGCACGTCGCCACCGACGGCGAAAGCTACGGCCACCACCACAAGCACGGCGAGATGGCCCTCAGCTACGCCATGCACTGGATCGAAGACAACGGGCAGGCGAAGCTCACCAACTACGGCGAGTTCCTCGAACGCTTCCCGCCCCAGTGGGAGGCCGAAGTCGCCGAAAATACCTCGTGGTCCTGCGCTCACGGCATCGAACGCTGGCGCTCCGACTGCGGCTGCAACGGCGGCAAGCCCGGCTGGAACCAGAAATGGCGAGGTCCCCTCCGCCAAGCCCTCGATCTCCTCCGCGACCAGACGGCACCCTTAGCGGAGCGTCTCGCACAGCCATTGCTAAAGGACCTCTGGGCAGCCCGCGACGCCTACATCCAGGTCCTCCTTGACCGCTCGCCCTCCAGCAAAGATCGCTTCCTGGCCGCCCACGCCACCCACAAGCTCTCGCCCGAAGAACGCACCACCGTCTGGGAGCTCATGGAGCTCGAACATCACGCCCAGCTCATGTACACCTCCTGTGGCTGGTTCTTCGACGAGATCTCCGGCATCGAGACCGTCCAGATCATCGCCTACGCCGGCCGCGTCCTCCAGCTGGCCGCCCGCCTCTTCGGCCCTGCAGGCGCCGCCCTCGAACCCGCCTTCCTTGACCTCCTCGCGGAGGCCAAGAGCAACGTTCCCGACATCGGGGACGGAGCCGAGGTCTACCGCCGCTACGTTACCGGCCTCCGCGTCGGCCTGGAGCAGGTCGGCGCCCACTACGCCATTAGCTCCATCTTTCGTGAGTACCCCGAGGTCGGCGAGCTCTTCTGCTTCCAGGTGCGGCGCGAAGACCACCAGCTCCTCGCCTCCGGCCGCGGCCGCCTGGCCCTCGGCCGCGCCCAGCTCCGCTCGGAGATCACGGAGGAGCGCGAAGAGATCGCCTACGCCGTCCTCCATCTCGGTGACCAGAACCTCTCCGCAGCCATCCGCAAATTCGACCCCGCTGACTCGAGAGAGCTCGCCGCCTTCGCCACCTTCTCAAACGCGGTCGGTGTCGCCATCCGCCGCGCCAATCTGCCAGAGGTCATCCACCTCATCGAACGGTTCTTCGGCGGCATCGGCTACTCCCTCAGCTCCCTCTTCGCCGACGAGCAGCACCGCATCCTCCGCGCCATCCTCGACCGCACCCTCTCCGAGATGGAAGACTCTCTCCGTAAGATCTACGACGATCACGCCTCTCTTCTGCACTTCCTCACCGAGTCCGGCATGATCGTCCCCCCGGCCCTCGCCCTCGCCGCCGGCTACGCCCTCAACGCCGACCTTCGCCGCGCCCTCGAAGCCGACGAGTTCAAGGCCGACGACTTCCACAACCTTCTCTCCCGCGCCCTCAGGGATCAGATCGCCCTCGACACCACCCAGCTCTCCTACGCCGCCGGCCAGCGCATGAAGCGCGCCATGGTTCGCCTCGAAGCACGCCTCGAAGGAGCCGCAGCCGGCGGCCTCTCCGCCACTGGAGCCCTCCACATGGCTCTTACCATCGCCGAATCCCTCCGCTCCGTTCCCTTCGAGGTCAACCTCTGGCAGGCCCAGAACATCTGGAACGACCTCCTCCAACGCTCCGGCACCGACTACTGGACCGAAGATTGGAAAGTCGGCTTCCGAAAACTGGGCCTCGCCCTCAACATCGCCGTGGACCGCCTCGTGGTCGAGGAAGGCGTCACCACGTTCTAGGGCGTAAGGAGTGGCGCGCAGCGGAGTAGTGGATAATCCCCTGCTGCGTAGCCGCTTGGTACGTAGCGGCTTGGTGCGTAGCCCCCTGGTGTGTAGCGGCTTGAGGTGTATCGGCCTGGGGTGTAGGGATACGGTGCCCAGCGACATAGGAGCCACTTGGGAATCTGCTTCAGCCAAACGTGTGATCCAGCGCGAAGCCTCTCGCAGCTTCATCGCGAGCGGCGCCCATTCGAAGAGCCTGTCTGGAGCACAGCCGAAGGAACCCTGCATTCCGCTCGAAGTAGCCAGGAGGCTGGCCGATATCCCGCCCGCCGTCACGCATCTTCTCTTGCGTCCGGTCTCCGCCTCGGGTATACACTCCGCTCACAATTGGTTGCAGCCCGCTTCTTTCGCTGCGACAGGAGCCCCCGTGACCTTGCCGTCGTACCTGGCCCTCCCTCATCCAAAGCTCGCCAGCCTCCCTTTACTCTCGCTTTGCCTCTTCACCCTCAGCTGCGCCACGGGCAACCCGCCCTCCGGTCCCACCGCCGGGCCACAGCTCCAAGACCGCGCCCACGGCGGCCAGCAGCCCGTCACCGGAGCCTCTATCCAGCTCTTCGCGGCCGGCACCAGCGGCTACGGCATCGGCGCAACGTCCCTCCTCTCCACCCCAGTTCTCACCGACAGCAGCGGCAATTTCTCCATCTCCGGCTACACGTGCCCCTCGCCCGCAAGCCAGCTCTACCTCGTCGCCACCGGCGGCAAACCCGGCCTCACCCCCGGCACCAACAACCCCAGCCTCGCCCTGATGGCCGCCCTCGGCCCCTGCAATCTGCTCGCCGGCCCCTCCTCTCCCGCCCCCACCACCTTCGTCAATATCGACGAGGTCACCACCGTCGCCTCCGTCTACGCCCTCGCCGGCTTCATGGACTCCAACACCAGTCAGATCGGCGCCAGCACCACCAACGCCATCGGCATCGCCAACTCTTTCGCCACCGTCAACAACCTCGTTGACACGGCCACCGGCCAGGCCCGAGCCATCACCCTCGCCGGCAACGGCACCGTCCCGCAGGCCGAGATCAACACCCTCGGCGACATCCTCGCCCCCTGCATCAACTCCAGCGGCTCCGGCATCGCCTGCACCGCCCTCTTCGCCGCCGCCACCCCCACTGGCGGCGCTACCCCCACCAATACCCTCCAGGCCACCCTCAGCATCGCCCAGCACCCCGCCTCCCAGGTCACCGCTCTCTACGCACAGGGAAGCGCGTTCGCCCCCTTCCAACCCACCCTCCCCGCCGCTCCCAACGACTGGGCACTTGCAGTGTCATACACTGGCGGAGGCCTCTCAAACTCGACCGGCATCGCTATCGATGGTCCAGGAAACGTCTGGATCGCCAACAGTGGGTTCGTCAACAACGGCGGTAGCGTCACGGAACTGAGCAACTCCGGCGCAATCCTCTCAGGGCCAAATGGGCTCTCCGCCCCCGGCGGAATCGGCAGCGCCTATGCAGTCGCTATAGACCCCGACGGAAACGCCTGGGTAGCCGCTAAAGCGGTCTACAAATTCAGCAGCTCCGGAACACTTCTCTCCGGTGCCAACGGTTTTACCGCGCCTGGGCTTAACGGCTTGCGTGACGTCGCGATCGATGGCGACGGAGATGCCTGGATTCCGAGCTATGACAGCGGTTCCTCAACACCTGCGAATGTCTTGAAATTTGCAAACGACGGTACCGTCCTCTCACCCCCGGGAGGGTTCACTACGGCCGGCCCCTCCGGGATCGCCATCGATTCCGCTGGCAATGCATGGGTCACCAGCGACTCGGACGGAAAGGTCTTCAAGTTCAGCAGCACGGGAACAGATCTCTCCGGGGGCGGCTACATTGGCGGAACGACCTACTTCAATCCAGGTGCCATCGCCATCGATGCCTCTGGCAACGCCTGGACCTACGTCAGGTCCCCAGCGCTGCTCGTTAAGCTAAGCCCAGCGGGTACGCCCCTCTCCGGAAGCGGCTTTGTCCTCTGTACCGACTCACCCCGCAATGCAGCCCCACCGCAGATTATCTGTGGATCCGGCTTTCCCTCTCCTATCGCGTTCGACGGATCCGGGAATGCCTGGGTTCCATCGGTCTACTCCATCCAGACATACCCTCCCTATATGCGAACCAGCTACTTCGGCATTGAGCAATTAGCCGGAAACGGTACCGTCCTCTCCGGTGCTGACGGCTACACCCGCGAAACCTTCATATCAACAGGCCTCGCGGTCGATAGCTCCGGAAACGTCTGGGCCTCATCCTCCTTCGGCCAGGTACTCGAACTCGTTGGCGTGGCCACACCCGTCACCACTCCCCTTTCCGTCGGCGTCCGCGACAAAAAACTCGCCACCCGCCCCTGAACCGGCAACATCCTCCAGGTCAAACCCGCACGAAAAGCCGTCATCTAGACCGCGCCTGACCGAAGCGAGTCGAAGGGGGGAGTGGGGAGAGACCCCTGTATTGCGTTGTTGCTCGTTCTCCCAAGGCGCACCGGGTACGCCACCTCTGGTTGCGCTCCCATAGCTGACCACCCAGGGCGCCAACTTGGCTGCCGGTCCGCCTGACCGCCCCCTCAACTCCGCCAATGTAGCTCCACCGGCCCAGGCAGCGGATGCTCGCCCGTCCCCTTCAGCCGCCGCTGCTTCAGCGCGAAATACCACTTCGCCGGCTTGTCCGCGTCATCGATCAGCATCAAGCTCGGGTTGGATCGCAGACCCTCCGCCTGCTTGATCATCGTCTCCTGGTCCTGCCGCACAAACCGCGCCCCAAAAAACGTAGCAATCATCGTTACAAATGGAACGTTGTAAAAGACATTCCACGCCGCCAGCACATCGATCCGGCACGTCGAAGCGGTCACAGGCGTCACGGTCGTCAAACTCGAGAACCACCTCTCCCCAGCTCGAATCGTCTCGAACCTCCGCCCCGGCAGCTGGAAATCGATCATCGTCGTAATCGGTTCGCCATACACCCCCAGCAGCTTGTACGGAGCCGAGTTCGCGCTCGGCGCATGCGAGCTCATCCGAAAACCCTCCGGGATCGGCTCAAAGTGCTTCGTCTTCTCGTGAATGCTCGCCTTTGACCGCCACCACCACGCCTGGTGCACAAACGGCCCATGCGCCGGATCCATCAGCCCGATGATCCCGTGATCCACATTGCATGGCAGGTCTGCCACCAGATGCGCGCTCCGGTATCGCTCCGAAAATTTCGGCAGCTCCGGCACTTCGAGCAACTCGCGCTTCACCCGTCCCTCACCCGCGGCCGGCACATACACCCACAGATACCCGTCCCGCTCCGCCGCCGGAAACGCACTCGCATAGATCTTCGTCGCATCCAGCGTCTCAAACGTCGTCAGCGACGGAATCTCCCGGCACTGCCCCGAGCACGGCTCAAACCTCCACCCGTGATACTTGCACTGCACCGTCTCCCCATCGAACCACCCCGCCGACAAAGGAATCCCCCGATGCGGACAAAGATCCCGCATCGCAAATACCGTCCGGTCGTTCTTCCGGCCGAGCAGCATCGGGATACCCAGCAGCATCGCTGTCCGGGTCTTACCCCGCCCGAGCTCACCGGCCCGCATCGCCGGATACCAATCTCCAAAGATCAGCTCCGCCGCCGGCCCCGCCACCCCCGCCAGACTCGCCAAAGCCAGCACCACCTCTCAACCCTCTCCTGCGACCGACCACATCCCCCTATCATATGCACCGGCCCATCCCCAAAACCGCCGTCATCTCGACCGAAGCGCCCGGCGCGCAGTGAAAGAGATCCTGTACTTCGTCATTCCACGTCCATCATCTCAACCCTGCCATTCTGACCTTGAGCCTGCTGGGCGGGAAGAACCCCGTATTCGCTTCGCCCAGTCCGAGGAAGAGCCGGATGCCTCATCCATCGCCGTCTCCTCGCAATAAATGGGACCATTCGGCCCGGAAGGGACGAACCGCCCCCGCCCAATAACAAAGCCGCTCTCGCCTTCCTTCGTGCCCTTTGGCGCACCGTAGCGCTCATTTAGCGTCTTCCGACAATGAAGCCTTCGTCTTGCGCGCCTGCTAACCCCACGCGATACCCTAAACCCACCCATGTCCCTCCTCCGCGAGCCCCATCCCGGAACCCACCGCAACCGCCTCATCACCCTCGCCCTCTGGATCCTCTTCTACGCCTCCTTCACCCTCGTCTCGCCCCCGCTCCTCGACGACGCCGACTCCGTCCACGCCGAGGTCAGCCGCGAGATGCTCCTCCGCCACGATTGGGTCACCCTCTACGCCAACGGCATCCGCTACCTCGAAAAGGCCCCCCTCCTCTACTGGTCCATGGCCGCCAGCATGCGCCTCTTCGGCGTCTCCGCCGCAGCCGCACGCCTGCCCCTCGCGCTCACCGTCCTCGCCCTCAGCCTCGCCCTCGAAAGCTTCGCCCGCCGCGCCTTCGATTCCTCCCGCGCCGGTCTCTACGCCAGCCTCATTACCCTCTCGAGCTTCGGCATCTTCATCTTCACCCGCATCACCATCCCCGACGCCGCCGTCTGCCTTTGGATCACCGGCGCCCTCCTCTGCTACTGGCGCAACACCCAGTTCGCCACGCCGAGCCGCCTCCTCTGCTACGGCTTCGCCGCCTGCTGTGCCCTCAATGTCCTCACCAAGGGACTCATCGGCATCGTCTTCCCCATCGCGGTCGTCCTCCTCCATCTTGTCGCCATCGATGGCGTCCGCAACACCCTCACCAGCCTCCGCCGCCTCTACCCCGTTACCAGCTCCACCCTTTTCCTCGCCATCGCCGCCCCTTGGCACATCCTCGCCGCGCTCGCCAACCCCACCGCGGGTCATCCCGCCCCCATCACCTTCACCAATGGCCACTGGCTCGTTCCCCTCCCCACCCCTGGCAATGTCCACGGCTGGGCCTGGTTCTACTTCGTCAACGAGCACCTTCTCCGCTATCTCAACCTCCGCGTTCCCCGGGACTACGACACCGTCCCCCTCCTCCTCTTCTACGGCCTTATCTTCGTCTGGCTCATGCCCTGGAGCGCCTTCCTCCCTCACGCCCTCGCCACCATACCCATCCGCCGCACCCTCGCCCGTCACATATCCGCGTGGCCCATTCACACATCGGCGTGGCCCCTACACAAAGCCGGTTGGCCCATCCTCGCCGCAGCCTCGTCGCGGTTGAGATGGGTTAAGCGCGCCATAGAGCCCGCACGCCCCGCCCCCCCAATCCACCACCTCGCAAACCCTGTCGTTCTGAGCGCAGCGGAAGAACCCCCCCATTCCGCCCGTTCCGCCACCACAGCCCACCTGAAATCCCTGACCATCAACCCCGCCCCAGCTCTGCTCCCTAAGCCCCACTCCCTAAGCGCTGTTCCCTCGGCCCTCTCCCCCCTCGACCAGACCCGCATCCTCCTCGGCCTCTGGGCCGCCGTCGTCCTCCTCTTCTTCTCGCTCTCGACCCGGCAGGAGTACTACGTCCTCCCCGCCCTCCCCGCCCTTATCCTCCTCCTCGCCGGCTGGCTCAACGAAGAGGCCGACGAAGCCGACACCTTCACCTCTCCCAGCCCCCGCCTCCGCTCCGGACGACATATCGCCTCCGTCCTCTTCGCCCTCGGCTCCCTCGCGTCGCTCGTCGCCGCCTTCTTCGTCCTTACCAGCCGCACACCCAATCCCAACGTGGATCTCGCCGTCCTCCTCCAGCAGAACCCCGGTGACTACGCCCTCTCCTTCGGTCATTTTCTCGATCTCAACCGCCGCGCCCTCGGCGCCTTCCGCCTTCCCCTCGTCCTCACGGCCATGGCCCTCTTCACCAGCACCCTCTTCAGCTGGCGCCTCCGCCGCGACTTCCGCCCCCACGCGGCCACCCTCTCACTTGCCGCTGGCGCCTTTCTCTTCCTCCTCGCCGCACACTGGGGCCTCCGCATCTTCTCCCCCGTCCTCACCTCCCGGCAGCTCGCCGCCGCCGTCCAGCCCCAGCTCAGGCCCGCCAACTCGCGCTTCCCCGACCTCCTCGTCATCAACGGCGAGTACGAGTCCGCCAGCACCCTCGGCTTCTACCTCCATCGCCCCTCCGCCCCCGGCTCCCTGTCCTCACAGCAATCAGCCCTCCACATCCTTAACGGTCGTTCCTCCAACCTCTGGTACGGATCCTTCTTTCCCGACGCCCCCCCGATCTTCGAGGACGACCTCTCCATCCAGCTCCTCTGGACCGGCGACCGACGCGTCTTCCTCTGGACCGAACCCGGCCACGTCCCCAAACTCCCCAGCCGGACCTACGTCATCGCCGAATCCGGCGGCAAAGAGATCCTCTCCAATCAACCCAATGTTTTCTAAGGTAAGTTCGCTCGGTGGTGTCCCCTCTCATGGCCGGCATCTCGACCCTGAGAGAGCGAAGCGAGTCGAAAGAGGATTGAAGGGGCTCCTGTATCTCGCTCTTGCCTGTTAGCAGATCGAGCCTAGTACCGTCGTTGTGCCCGTTCCAGTAAAACACCATTTCACTCACCACGAAATACCAGCCAAGCACCAGCGCTTCACCACGCATTTTGCCCGGATTTCGTGGTAGCTGCGCTAAACTGGACGGGCAGGCGGCCGGACGATCGCTGCTTCCAGCCGCGAAAGCGGTCTGGAGGGGGAGGAAAGTCCGAACTCCGCAGGGCAGTGTGCCGGATAACGTCCGGGACTGCCGCTTCAAGGCGGCAGGACGGCCAGTGCAACAGAAAGCAAACCGCCAAGTCAATGATGTAAGTCATTGAAAGGTAAGGGTGAAAGGGTGCGGTAAGAGCGCACCGCGAACGGCGTAAGTCGGTCGGCATGGTAAACCCCACACGGAGCAAGACCAAATAGGCAGGGACAGGGTCGCGACTCTTCATGCGGCCCAGGCGCACCGGCCCGGTGCGCTCAGGCGAAGAGATCCATGCGGCGTAAGCCCAATGGAAGCCGAAACTTGCGGGTAGGTTGCTCGAGCGGCCCAGTAATGAGCCGCCTAGAGGAATGATCGTCTAAAACAGAATTCGGCTTACGGGCCGTCTGCAACAACAAGTGGCCCCAAGGATCGCAACCGATCCCCGGGGCCAGCTTTCTACCAGCTAAGTTTTTTCATGACAAGCCTTTATACCTGTTTGGACATCCAGCCAGCGTCCAGTCTGCTATCGAATGGCAGCCATGGCCGCCCGGAACAGCCCCTCAAACTCTCGAGCCACCAGAGGATCCTTCTCGATCGCAGTCTCAATAGCACGCTGCGCAACCGGTCGGGGGTACCCAAGATTCACCAGAGCAGACATGGCATCATCTCCGACTGGTCCATAACGCTTTACGCCGCTATCGGTCTCTGGAATCGCGGCCGCCAGATCATCCAGTTTGTCCTTCAACTCCAGCACAACACGCTCAGCGGTCTTCTTGCCGATACCTGGGATTTTCGTAAGCGTCAGGTGATCCTGCGCCCGAATTGCAGCGACTAGCCGTTCCGATGCGATTCCACTAAGTACCGTAATGGCTAGCTTTGGGCCGATTCCGGAGATCGTAAGAAGGCGCTCGAACAGACGTTTCTCCTGCAGATCCGCGAAACCGAACAGCGAGATTTGATCCTCGCGAACATGGGTGAACACATGCAACGAAGCATCCGCACCTTCGGTTGGGAGGGCTGAGAACGTCGCGACCGAGATCGTCACCTCGTACCCCACTCCCCCACACTCCAAGATCGTCTGATTCGGCGACTTCCCGAACACGCGGCCACGCAAATGGGCAATCATCTTGCAGAAGTGTACCCGCCTTATCCACATTGTCCCGAAAGGGGACGCACTGCGAGTACGCAAGAAACGAATCCTACGGCGATCCGGAACACTGATCCACTTTTGGTGACGAGGTTCGACAACGATTTACCTGGTTCAAGAGACGGCGCGGCCTTCAACCAGCGCAACTGCAAGTCGAGAATCTTTGGCCTTCCGCTTGCCTCTCTCCAATACAAGAGGAGCAGGCACCAGGCAAAGCGCTGAGAGAAGTGGGTGAAAGACCTGATTTCCTTCCCGCCACTGTCCTGATCTGAGACTGCTCCGCTAGCCGTCGCGGCCTTGCCGATACTTGCAGCAACTTAACCGGAGCGTTTCCCTGATGAGAAAAAACTCCCTGAACTCCTCTTCTTACACCAAGGGTCTTGCCTGTTTGTTGACGTCGCTGTCCGTCGCTGCTCTCCTTTTTCTACTGCCACAAACCCAGCAGGCACTTCCACTTGGAGCCCGGTCGGCACGACATGCGGCGATGTTCCTGCGCCCAGCGGCAATGCTTCTGCACGGTGCTCGCGATTTCTGGCACACCGAGGGCAATCGCATCCTCGATGCTGACGACCACTCGGTCCGCATCTCTGGAATGAATTGGAGTGGCTTCGAGACCAAACAGGCACAGTGTAATCGTCTTCCATTCGCCCCAGCTTAAGAGTCTGCGTGCCGGGTCGAATGCCTGCGTAGTAGCCGTACATGGAGTCCGTGCCGGTGCTGAGATTGGACGCGCGCCATACCAGACCAGCATCGCCGAACTCGAAGTCTCTATCAGAGTCGAACCGGATTTCGCTGCTGAACAGCATGTCGTTCAGCGTGGGATCGCCAGTGATGAGTTTGTCTCTGCGTCCCCCTTTGCTGTCCATAACCTCTCCGCCGCTGCTTGTCCAGGTACCCTCATAGGTCAACATTGTTCTTGGGGTGGAGTCCACAACGCAGGCCGTGACAGTGGCAGCAGAGGCAAGCGGCGGTTTGAATACGGAAGAGACCCGCGTCCAAGCCACGCTGGACATGCAGCAGGTGCGCGATCTGCCGCTTCAGGGCAGAGGAACGCTGAATTTGGTCAACACGGCCCCGGGCGTAAGCGGCTACACCGAGAACACAAACAACTTCGCCGTGGAACAAACCCCCGGAGCAAATGCCAACGGCCACTACTACGGTGGAAACCTGTACGTGCTGGACGGTATCTCCATTACCTCCAACATCACGACGGGTACAGCCAACATCTCGCCCAACGCCGACTCCCTCCAGGAGATCGCATTGCAAACCAACACCTTCAACATCGATTTCGCCGCGGGCGCGGGGCTCACGACCTCGGTCACAACCAAGGCTGGCAGCAACCAGTTCCATGGAACCGGCAATTTCACGTACACCGACCAGAACCTCCGCGCGCATACCTATTTCCAGAAGGGCGTCATTCCAACCATAAACAACAAGGATGTCAGCGCGACCTTTGGCGGCCCGATCATTAAGGACCGGACTTTCTTCTTCGCATCCGTGAAGCAGCTCAACAACAAACTGCGGGCACCAATCAGTTCTCAGTGGAAAGCCCGGAGTTCATGAGCTTCGCGTAGCGAACACAACCGAAGTCGATCGGCACAGGTCTGCTTGCCAAGTACCCGCTGGTCAATGGAACCCGTGGCGCTGTTCAACTGTACGCAACTCCCGACTTCACGACGCTCACCTGCCAGACACCAACGGGCAACTGCACCACGCCGTTCATAACGCCGCAACAAACAATGTGAGCCCCTTCCAGCACGGACTGCAGTACTCCTTCCGTGGCGATCAGTACTTCAGAGGCGGTAAAGATCGCGTCTATGTTTTCATAAATTTGCCTTCTGACCAGATTGCTTTCATCGATGATAGGGGGTTGGGACGCATTCTTCGATTTTCCCCCGGCTGCTTCGGAGGGCACGAGGAGCTTCGCCCAGCGCTTCCACCCAACTGCCGTCACCGCCCGCACTGTCGGCGACCGGGTAGAGATCTCGTTCAACGGCATGGAACTCGGTATCTTTTCGGGCACCCTGCGGTACGTCTTCTACCCGGAAAGCGCGCTGATACAGCAGATCGCTGTGCTCAAGACGAACGAACCCGATACCGCGTACTACTACGAGGCAGGTCTGCAGATGACGGCGGATGCCGATCGCAGACCCGGCATCAACATGGGCTCAAGCATTGTCTACTATGACGCGGATGGGAACCTTCAAACTCTCAGACCTTCGTACGGCTCCGAGCGCCACACGCTTCAGGTGCACTACCGCGCCATCGCGGCGAAGATGGGCGCTGGCAGCATCGTCGCTTTTCCTGCGCCGCATCGTTATCTCTTTGCGCGCGATTACACCACCAACATGGGATATACCTGGTACAGCTCGTGGCGGGGAAAGGTTGGGCTCGGTATCCAGCAACCGCCCGACGACAACACGTCCATCTATCCTTGGATGAACGCGCCGCCAGGTACCGAGCAGGAGATGGGTATCTTCTTCCTGCTGGGGAGTGGGCCTGCCTCCGAAACTCTGAAGCACACGCTTGCCTACACGCACAACGATCGCTATCCGCACCTCGACGGCTACATTAGCTATGCACCTCACTGGCACCTCGCCTTTACGGAGCAGGCGACGGCAAACGGCGCGGGCTGGGTTCCGCCCTTCAAAGCCGAGATGGAAAGTATCGGTCTCGACTCTGCCATGATCATGGACTTCCATATCGACGGGCACCCGTCCGACCTCACGGACCTTCGTCTTAGCGAGCTCGATGTCTATTACAAAGCTTGTCGTGAGCAGTCCGACAAGAAATTTCTACTGATCCCATCAGAAGAAGCAGACGTGATTCTTGGCGGACATTGGGCCCTTACCTTTCCCAAACCAGTCTTCTGGATGATGGACAAGAGAACCGGCGAACCATTTCGGGCTGTGGACCCGAAGTACGGCGCCGTCTATCGTGTCCACACGCCGGAAGAGATGTGGCGGCTGGTCGAAGAGCAGCATGGATACGTGTATCAGACCCATCCCCGCACCAAAGGTTCGACAGGCTACCCAGACAAGATTCTGGACACGGATTACTTCCGCTCGCCACAATACCAGGGAACCGGCTGGAAGGCGATGCCGTCCGATCTCTCTTCACCACGCCTTGGGAAACGGGGATTCAAGGTGCTGGATGACTTGAACAACTTGGGCCTGCACAAGGTCATGGTCGGTGAGGTCGATGTCTTTCAGATCGCAAAGTCGGACGAGTTGTACGCGCACATGAACGTCAACTATCTCCGCATTGCCGCACTGCCTGACTTCGATCACTACGGCAGGCTGCTCGATGCAGCTGCGAAGGGCGATGGTTTCATCTCGACGGGAGAGGTGCTGCTTCCGGCTTCGACCATCGCTGCCGGAAAGGACGACACCATCGAGGTGCAGACGGACGTGACCTGGACCTTTCCTCTGCGCCTGGCTGAGGTGGTGTGGGGTGACGGCAAGGAGACGCACCATCACCTGATCCCATTAGAGACCACTCGGGAGTTTGCTAGGCAGCAGTACAAGTGGAACGTGAACGCGCCAGGCTGGACTTGGGCACGGATCGCGGTATGGGATACAGCCGGCGGCGGGGCGTTCACGAACCCGACCTGGAATCCCGATAGTTCCCTCCACTGAGTGCAACTCCAAGCTGAACTGAGTCGTTATCATCGAGCTTAGAAGCAGATGCTAGTGGTGATCTGCGAGTTCCTCGGCGTCGTGAGCGTTGTAATCGGGCCTCGAGTTAGCAAGCGTTCGGACCTGGCCGACTGCGGTGTCCTGGATTGGTGGGGACCGAGTTGAGCTCTCAGAGGGTTGACGCGAGTCCTCAGATCTGCGGCCCAGCCTGCCTGTCCGAGATACTTCAAGGTAGATCTCTCGCAGCGAAAACGTGTAGGAATCTCCGCTGCAACAGACATTGCTCTGCAGGAAAAGCCTGGTGCCATCCCGGTTGATGAACTTTGAGGGGATGCTGGTGCCATACTGCCCCCGATGATAGCGGGACAAGGTAGAGCCGAAGTCGCTGGACAGAACATGCTTCCAAGGCCCCCAGGGCGCGGGCGCTTCATAGAGTTCGTGTGTGGAGCATGACCAGGACGTGAACAAATATCGCTTCAGGGGCTTGTCATACACTACGCCGCCCTGGCCGATGACCGAATCGCTCTCAGGGCAACCGGTTCCCGGAGTGTTCGGATGAACAACCCGGGTGTCGAGCAGCACAGGGGTCTTGTCGTGAATGTCGGACGACCACTTCGCCGCTCCCTTCGGGCCCTTGCCCGTGTAGAACTGCCAAGCGCTTCTGCTTTGCAGGCGATCTGCTGGGACCCGAGCGAGGAAGAGGACCTGCTGTGAGCGCCAGTTTGTATCGAGTCCGTAGGCATAGACAAACCTGTCGACTGCGTTCTTCGAGTTTTTGCCATAGTCCAGAAAGAACACCGTCGTAAAGAGCGGCTGGTTTCCAGGGCCGCCGAACATGGGCGCGGTAGCATCCCAGATCCAGGTCAGTCCATGGTCTTTCGATTTTGCGATCGAGGCACCCGGCGCGGAGTTGAAGCCGACAGCATCCAGGTTCTGAAATGCGAGATAGAGCGTTGAATGAACGCATAGCATTCCGGTAGGTTTGCGGTTAAACCCCGGCCCGCTCCAGTTTGTGCCTATGTCTTTGGCCAGGGTCGTGCCTGAGAGCTGTGGGGGAACACCGCTAATCCTGCTTACGACGATGTCTGGGCGGACAACTGATCCGCTGAAGGCGGCTCCGTCTCCGTTGGCGGTGTAGAGGTTGTTGTCGTCTGCCCAGCATGACGGCCAAAGGTCACCATCGCCGGGCATTTGGTAGGTGGAGTAGGGCTGCTCCGCAGCCTTCGAGAAAAAATTACTAGGTGCGGGATACGGCTCGTACAGGGCTGGAGCGGAGCTCGGACCGTTATCCTTCTTGAAGGCGAATCCTTGAGCGGTGGGCAGCATGGTTAAGAGGAGGGCAGCACAACATGAGCTGAGCCGAGATACTACAACACACCTTTCGATCGAGGGCATCCCTAGAACTCGCTAAGCCTGAACAGGTCTTAGCGAGAGGTATAGCTGTGGGACAGGCGGGCTCCAATGCAACTTCCGTGACACGCAGTTCAGCGAAGTCGTACGTTGGGGAAATCAGTATTGTCGTTCAGCACCGGGTTCCCGGGAAGTCGGTCCTCAACATCAGGATTTCTGCTTTGCCCTGGATGTCATTCGAAAGTGCACCGCGGAATCCGTGCTGTCCCAGATCCTGCCGCGGCTGCTTCAGCTGTGGCGGTAGTAGAAGCCGGAGGCCACGAGCAACGGCGTTAGACTTCAAGGTTCGTGGGTCTGTCGTCTTACCTGTTAAATTGGCCAAGGTGGACGAGTAAGAAACCTTGGCCCCGATGTGAGAAGCCAAGGCCGCATCTACTTACGGGTTGCGCGCCTGGTGCTTCGGGCCGATTGGCTCAGAGCGCTGCACTCTCCATCAAACAGACACTTACCGACACAGTAAGGCACCCACACTTCGATGCTCACACCGATTTCTCGCCTCTTTGGGTTGCTCTTAGGCATCCTTGCACTCGCATTTCCGCTCTTGGGCATTCTGCTGCTCTACCGAGCACTGCTACGACCCAGCCGTGTCCTGACCAATCGTAACAACCGGGACATTCGCACCGATGCTGTCGCCGAGCACTCGCATCCGGTTCGTCAGCGGACCTGGCGGGAGCTGCTGCGAGAACCCTCCGTCTTGATACCGCTCATCGCTGGTACGTTGTTGCTCCTATTCACATTCACAGGCGGTCATCTCATCCGCCTCTCAACGCGCTGAACACCTCAACCTCCTTTGGCGCGGTGGGAAAACATCCTCTATGAAGGACACTTCAGGTCATTCAAGCTACTTGAGGAGCATCGCATGACTATGAAGCAGTGGTTTTCGATTGTGATGGCTTGTTGATCGACAGCGAGGTCTTGGTCTGCCGGATTGCTGCTGAGGAGCTGACCGGGCTCGGGTACCCTATCACCACGGAGCAGGTGATCCGCCGATTTCGCGGGCCGGCCCGACGCTGAGATGCGGGCGGAGATCGAAGCCGAGTGGGTCAGTGCATCCCAGAGTCCTATAGGGAATCGATGAATGCTCGCATTATCGAGGCATATGCTACGGAGCTGGAAGTGATGCCGGAGATAAAGAGAGCTTTGGCGAGGATCACGCTGCCAGTCTGTGTCGCTTCCAGCAGCTATCCGGAGAAGCTACGCCTTGGTCTTGAAACCGTAGGTCTCTACCAACGGTTCATGCCGAACGTGATCAGCGCAACACTGGTGGCGCGCGGCAAGCCAGAGCTGATGTCTTCTTATTTGCGGCAGGCTGGATGAAGTCCAGTCCAAAACGCTGCCTGGTGATGGAAGACAGTGTGCCGGGAGTGATCGCAGGCAGGCGCGCGGGTATGCAGGTGCTGGGCTTCATTGGTGGTGGTCACTGCGGGCCGGACCACGCGCCACACTTGACGCCGGCGGACTCTCACTTGCCTGGTAGCCAGAGACGAACATGACGCAAACGCAAGGTTTGTAGCGGTAGGCTGTATATGAATCATGCCTCGAAAGGCATCTTGTCTCCCGTGGCTCCGTAAATCTCGCCCGTGACGTAGCTCATATCGTCGAAGCATCTAGCTTTGTTCCATGCCTTGCGAGGCTCAGGGCCGTTGTCCGTTGACGGGATCAACGCGTCGGTAACTGCGCCCGTGACAAAAGCATAGATCCCTTTGCCCAGGAGATCAATTGCTTGTCGTCCACCGGCCCAGGTCCACGGTGGTGCACCTGCACCGGTCGCGTTCTCCAGCGTTTGATCGTTCAGCAGGCGAACGATCATGTGAACGAACGAGCCGACAGGACCTCGGAGACCGGCTTCCGCCATCCAGCCCCGTACCGCGCCGAGCATAATGCCCTGACTCCAGTGCACCCCCCAATTCATTCCGAGCCGTTCACGATCCGGCTTATGAGGCTGCCTAAGAATTCGCTCCAGAGTATGTGCAGGAACGTACGAATCTGGCCTTCCGGTGAAGCCCTGTTCTAACTTTTCCGCGACGGTCATCGCCGCCATGCCAACCGCCCCGGCAGTCAAACCCTCTGTATGCAGCTGCTGCAGTCATGGCACAGACCCCGCTTACGTAATGCCCTGACCATGCTGGACTACCCTTCGAATGAAGGCGCTCCACCGCGCGTTGCATCTGTTCTGGCTTCACGTCTCCAGCCCGGCAGGTTGGTGCGGCTTCAAGCAGGAAGCGGCTCGCAGGATGTATCCATTGTCACGGGCCCGGTTTTAAAACAAGTTCTCAACTGGTCAGTAGAGCTTCACGTCATCAATCTCAAGCCATGCGTCGGCTCCTGCAGCCCTGATCACTTCGAAGTGCAACGCTCTCACGTCGCGGAGAGACAAGGGCGACGTGGAACCCTTCCGCTCGAATGTGGCAAAGGGTACTTTAACTGTCTTCCATTGACCCTTTCCTGAAAAGGGGGCCGCAGGCCAGGAGGGCTTATGAGCACCATAAGTCTCGAGCAGAATGCCGTAGTTTCCATCGCCTCGAGTTGCAAACTGGATACCTTTGTAGGCCGAGATATCTGCCAGCTCGACGGCTCCTCTCGTCAGAGGAATCACCAGGTCGGTGAACGGGAACTGCTTGGGGCTCATCCTGGAGAGGATTGACAGGCCATGACCATGCTTTCTGAGCGTGCGTGTATACAGCATGCGGGAGTGGTCCGGACCCGCGTCCGTGCTGTCGACTAGCATGGTGTCGAGATTGGTTCGCCCGTCCTCACGCTCGGCATCTTCGATCACGGAGGGAATGACGTGTATGGGTAGAGAAGTGAATTGCGGGGACTGAATTGCAGCTCCAAACGATTGGAGATTTATCTGCTGTCCACCCCGGAAGACCGCAGCCGTCTGTTCGATCTCTTCGATGTGTTGATCGGGGGAGCCGTTCACAAGGAGCAGATCGGCGATCTTTCCGGGCGCTATGGTTCCCCGCTCGTTGTCTTCGCCGATAAGGCGAGCGCTTGTGCCTGTTCCGGCGGTGATGGCCTGCATCGGTGTCAGGCCAGAGGCGACCAGCAACTCCATCTCGTGCAGAGTTGACCAACCGTGATACGTTCCTGCGACGCCGGCATCTGTTCCGACCCCGATAGGAATTCCAGCGGCGGATAAGCGGCGAATGTTCTCTTGCAGAAAATTCCACCTGCGCATGACAGGCCCCATGGGGGATGCGGTGCTGCGCCGTTCTGCGGCTCGGAGAGCGAACTGCCGATCGCCGGGCGCAAGCAGAGCCATGAGGCGAGGCGAGAGCGCGCGGGAGGATGCAGGCTCATACGTTGCGAGCGTGGAGACATAGCCGGTACCACTCTTTTGCAGGATTGCGATGAGCTCGTCGTCGACCGGGGCGTCGCCAACCCCGTGCGCGAGAACGTCGACCCCAGCGCGTGCGGCAATCTTTGCTCCGTTGAGGGTTACGGTATGGGTGAAGACTTTGATTCCAGCGTGATGCGCGTCTTCGACAATTGCGGAAAGGGTCTCGACATTCATGGAAGTCAGATCATCGCCTCTGCCGTAACGCCAGCCGTCCGTGAACGCTTTGATGACATCGGGCTTGTAGGGGAGAATCTTCCTCATAGCGGCGTGTGCCTCTACCGGGGTGCTGACGAACTGAGTGAAGTAGTCTCCCCATCCGAACTCCGCACCGTGGCCTTCGGGGGTGCCGAAACGAATCGCGAAGTTGACCTTCGGCCCCACGAGAACGTCACTGGCCAGCATGGCGCGGAGAGGCGCGAGCATCTCCCCGTAGACGCTGTAATCGTTCACGGAGGTGACACCGCAGACGAGGTAGGCCTTCAGACTCTTGCCGAAGTCCTCCGCGGCGTCGGTACCCGATGCGTTGAGATGGGTGTGCAGGTCAAAGAGACCGGGCAGGAGTGTCTGGCCGCCCGCGTCGATCACGCGGGCGCCCTGTGGAATCTCGGCGTGATCGGACACGGCTACGATTAAGTTGTCGTGGAGGATCACGGTCTCTACGCGTGCGGGAGCTCCTGTGCCGTCGATGACGCGAGCGCCGGTGATGGCAGTTGTAGTCTGGGCTCTCGCGACTGCTACGGAGGTGAGGGCAAGCAGAGCAATCACGCGAATGAACCGTACATC